>Ga0209101_1000153_pt1 | contig 59145 bp, 40 predicted proteins | sample ConPoolayeCmetaG_FD_185481 | JGI IMG/M metagenome (GOLD analysis project Ga0209101, IMG submission 185481) | Hot spring microbial mat communities from California, USA to study Microbial Dark Matter (Phase II) - Cone Pool mat layer C metaG... ... | reverse complement strand
TGCCTACTTCTTGACCACTTTTCGGCATGCGTGGGTGCCGGGCGTACATTTGTAGGGCGGCTCGCTGCGGCACGTGTGACCGCCTGGGCGCTTTTGACTTGCCGCCTTCGGCCCGCGCGCTGCCGAGCGACGGCGGAGTGTGGGCGCCCTGTTAGCGTTACCTTAACTGCAGGTAGGTCCGTCTCGCGGCTTAGACGGCAGCCGGAGCCGGGTGTCGGAGCTGGTGAATGGTTTGAATGGGAGCATACGCCATCGTTTGGTGAATTTTGATGGAGCAAGATAATTTTTTTTTTGCGCATGCAAGTTCTTTTCGACGAACGGCGCGATTTTTTCTATTCAAATAGCAGATACACCGTCACTTTCGGCTTTTTATGAGGCAAGCAGCGTTCGTTTTCCTGCGGTATTGCGCCTCTGCAGAAGGCGAAAAAGGCCGTTTACGCTATGGAGGAGACTTCTTTTTTTTTTTACAGGCCCTAAGACGCATGTCGCCTAATATCAGGGTGGGCAGATGAGACCTTGTAATCCGCAGCCATTAGAACCGCCCTTAGGGCGTGGCAGGGTGTTAAGGCGACGGCTTACCCTCGGGGTGGCCATCGTCACGCCTGTACCATATCTGCCCTCGAGGAGGGGGAGGCCGACAGATGACCATTCGGCAATTTGACGGAAAAGAGTAGTAGAAGGTGGCTCTGAGAACTTAGGAGGTGGAGGTTCGTCTTATTATTATCGGCCTCGTGCATTTCGACTGCCGTAGCCGCCTGCCCTACTTTGCCCTGATTATCTTTGCCGCCGTTTTAGCGGTTGATGTCCCACGATGAGGGTATCTTTTTGTTTACATGGGCAATGGGTTTTCCTTAAATGAAGCAGCTACTTGAATGCGTTCCGAATTTTTCAGAAGGGCGCGATACGAGCATTATTCGTCGGTTGACGGAGGCCATCCAGAGCGTAGAGGGGGTGCAGTTGCTGGATGTGGATGCGGGTAAGGCTACTAACCGCACGGTGATAACATTCGTCGGCGAGCCGGCGGCAGTGGTGGAGGCTGCTTTTAGGGCTATACAAAGGGCGTGTGAGCTTATTGACATGCGTCGGCACAAAGGGGAGCATCCGCGTATAGGGGCGACGGATGTGTGTCCGTTGGTACCGGTGAGTGGGCTTACGTTGGAAGAGGCAGCTCGGTGGGCGCATTATCTGGCCGAGCGCGTAGGGCGTGAGCTGGAAATACCGGTGTACATGTACGAGGCGGCGGCAACTCGACCGGAGCGCAGGAACCTGGCCACCATTCGGGCAGGCGAGTACGAAGGGCTGGCGGAAAAGCTGGCTCATCCGGACTGGCAGCCCGACTATGGGCCGGCGCGGTTTCATCCGAAGAGCGGTGCTACGGTCATCGGTGCGCGCGATTTTCTCATTGCCTACAACGTCAATCTGAATACGACCTCTACGCGAAGGGCCAATGCCGTGGCCTTCGACGTGCGCGAGGCCGGCCGCATCGCTAAGGACCCGGCCACGGGCAAGCCTCTGCGCGATGAGTGCGGCGAGCCTGTTCGGCAGCCCGGCCTGCTCAGGGGCGTCAAGGCCATCGGTTGGTACATTGAGGAATACGGCATAGCGCAGGTCTCTATGAACATTACCGACCTGCAAGCGACACCACTGCACATGGCTTTCGAGGCCTGTTGTCGAAGTGCAGAGCAGCGCGGTCTGCGGGTAACCGGTTCTGAGCTGGTAGGCTTGGTGCCGCTGCGCGTGTTGTTGGAGGCCGGCCGCTATTTTCTGAAAAAGCAGCAGCGCAGCACGGGCGTGAGCGAGGAGGAACTGATCAAGATAGCCGTCCGCTCGCTGGGCTTGGATGAGCTGGCGCCTTTCGACCCATGGAAGAAGGTCATCGAGTACCGCTTGGCAGAGGGCGGCGAGGCATTGCTGGTGCAGAAGAGCCTGCGCAACTTTGCCAACGACACGGCTTCGGAGAGCCCGGCGCCTGGGGGTGGCTCGGTGAGCGCCTATGTGGGCGCCTTAGGCGCTTCCCTGGCAGCTATGGTCGCCAACTTGAGCGCTCACAAGCGCGGCTGGGAAGACCGCTGGGAGCAGTTCTCCGATGCAGCCGAAAAAGCGCAGCATCTTAAGGATGCCCTCCTGCGCGCAGTAGACGAAGACACCAAGGCTTTCAATGCGGTAATGGCGGCTTTTGCCTTGCCCAAGCAGAGTCCGACAGAACAAGAACAGCGCCGCGCTGCCGTCGAAGCCGCTACCCGTCGGGCCATCGAGGTGCCCTTGCAGGTAGTGCGCTTATCGCTGCAGAGCTTCGATCTCATCCGGCAAATGGCCCATGAAGGCAATCCGAATTCCATCACCGATGCTGCGGTGGGAGCGTTGTGCGCCCGTGCTGCGGTACACGGCGCCGCTTTAAACGCGCTCATCAATACCGACAGCCTGGCCGACCGCGCGTTTGCCGAGGCGACTGCAGAAGAGGCCCGCCGCGCCATACAGGAGGCCAACCGCCTGGAAGCGGAAATTCTCGCCGTTGTGCGCCAAAAAATGGGCTTTTGAGAGACATTTTATCCATCCCTGAAACCTGTTCGATTGACGCATGTATCTGGATACTTTTGAAGTTATCGGCGGAAGGCCCCTGCGCGGAGAGCTGCACCCGCAGGGAGCCAAAAACGAGGCGCTGCAGGTCATCAGCGCAGCGTTGCTCACCGACGAGCCGCTGACGATCTCGAACATTCCCGACATTCTGGACGTCCACAAGCTCATCGACCTGTTGCGCGGCTTGGGAGTACAGGTAGAGCGATTAGCCGCCGACACTTACCGCTTTTGCGCCGGAACACTGGACTTAGACTACTTGCGCTCCGAGGCCTTCTTGAAGGATGCCCAGCGCTTGCGCGGCTCGGTGATGCTCATCGGCCCTTTGCTGTCGCGCTTTGGGCGCGCCGCCTTGCCTAAGCCCGGTGGTGATAAGATCGGGCGCAGACGGTTGGACGCCCACTTTTACGGCTTCGCCCGGCTGGGAGCACTCTTCAAATACGACGACGAGCACGACCTCTATTACGTCGAGCAGCCGCCGGAAGGCTTGCGCGGCACGTACATCCACATGGACGAGATATCGGTAACGGGCACCGCCAACGTCATCATGGCGGCAGTGCTGGCCAAAGGGCAAACCACCCTTTACAACGCCGCCTGTGAGCCCTACGTGCAACAGCTGTGCCGGCTGCTGGTCGCCATGGGAGCGCGCATCGAGGGTATCGGCTCCAACCTATTGCGCATCGAAGGCGTGGAACGGCTGCAAGGCGCCGAGCACCGATGCCTGCCCGACATGATTGAGGTGGGCAGCTTCATCGGTTTGGCCGCTATGACGGCTTCCGAGATCACCATCCGCAACGCCGGCGTGGCGCACTTGGGCATCATCCCGCGCACCTTTGAGCGCTTGGGTATTGCCGTCGAATGCCAAGGGGACGACTTGCACATTCCCGCTCAGGAGCACTACGAAATCAGCACCTTCATCGACGGCTCCATACTGACCATTTACGATGCGCCTTGGCCGGGGTTCACGCCCGATCTGATGTCGATCGTCTTGGTGGTGGCCACGCAGGCGCGCGGCAGTGTGCTCGTTCATCAAAAGATGTTTGAAAGCCGACTTTTCTTCGTAGACAAGTTGATCGACATGGGCGCCCAAATCATCCTGTGCGACCCTCACCGCGCTACGGTCATCGGCCTGGACCGCCGCTCGCAGCTGCGCGGCATCGAGATGACCTCGCCCGATATTCGCGCAGGACAGGCCCTGTTGATCGCCGCCCTGTCGGCCAAAGGACGCAGTCTCATCCACAACGTTCATCAAATCGACCGCGGCTATCAGCGCATTGATGAGCGTTTGAACGCTATTGGTGCACAGATTACTCGAATCTGAGGTATGGAATGGCAAAACGTTTCTTGGCCCAAGCTGCTCATCGGCACCGGTATCTTGCTCATCCTTGTAGGCGTGTTGGCCTGGGCCTTACAGGGACGACTGGGCTGGATAGGCCGACTACCGGGTGATATCGCCATCGAACGAGAAAATTTCCGCTTTTACTTTCCCATCACCACCATGCTGTTGCTCAGCCTGTTGCTCAGTGCTCTGTTGCGCCTCATTCGATGGCTCTGGCCCCAATGAGCAATACGCTTTGAGCGGCACGCGGCTTTGCAGGAAATAAATTTGCCTCTTTATGTCGTTTACGGCTGCACCTATTGCCGGCTTGTGGGTTTTCGAGCCCACCGTGTTTACCGATGAGCGCGGCTATTTTTTCGAGAGCTACAACCGCCGAACTTGGGCGGAGGTAGGTGTTCAAGCCGACTTCGTGCAGATAAATCAAGCGCGCAGCCGCAGAGGGGTATTGCGCGGGCTGCACTACCAGGTGGGTGAGTACGCTCAGGCCAAGCTGGTGCGGGTGCTGGAAGGAGAGGTACTGGACGTTGTTGTCGATTTGCGGCCGGATTCCCCTACCTATGCACACTGGTTTAGCATACGCCTTAGCGCCGACAACCGGCAGCAGCTGTACGTGCCTCGGGGGTTCGCCCACGGATACGTCGTCTTAAGCGAGACGGCGGAGTTTCTCTACCTGTGCGACAACTATTACTCGCGCGAGCACGAGGGCGGCATCCGGTACGACGACCCTACCCTTTCTATCGACTGGGAGATAGACCTGTCGGACGTTGTCGTCTCGGAAAAGGACAAAGCCCTTCCGTTTTTGGGCGCCCATCGGCAGCCTTAACTCCTCTTACTGCTCGCCCTGGACGCCGGCCCGGCGCCGCACGGCCTCTTCTACGGCGCTGCGCTGGCGTTCGATGTCCACCAGGGTAGCTTCTTGGTCGCGTTCGTTTTGGGCTAAATCTTCGCGCGCCTTTTTCAAACGAGCCTCGTAGTTGGCGATATCTCTGTTGAGGTTGTCGTTGTCGCGGCGCAGCTTCTTGAGCCGGTTTTCGAGTTCGCGGAGCCGATTTTCTTCTGCCTTTACTTCGGCGTCGGCCACGGCTTTGCGCACTTCCCAGTGAAAGCGCTTGAGTAGGCGAAGGGCCTCTTGCGTGCCGTTAGGGTCGTCGCGCCGATTGAGGAAGAAAGGCCCGATGTCGAACCACACGTTCAGCTGAACGCCATTACCTACTTTTTCTATTTCGGAATACAAGGTAAATGTTCCGGTGCTGACACCGGCAGCTCGGCAAAGAGGCGCCGTGAACTCGTTACGCTTGCCCTTTTTCAGTTTGCTACCGAAAGTGTTTTTTACAAAATCATTCCAAACCTCATTCACCAGTTTGGCATCGGTATCTACGAACGACACGGCGAAGCCCGGCCGAGTGCCAAAGGACATGGCGCGCTCTATTTCGACGACCGAGGAGGGCTGGCACCAGGCGGCGACGGCCGGAAGACACAGGGCGAGAATTGCTATAAAAAAGAGGTGTTTGCAGCACATAAGGTGGGCGTTTTGATGAAGGTTTCCGAGAGGACAATGTGGTTTCACCTATGCGAAATGAGATTGGATAGGACAAAAGTAGGCAAAGGACGAAGAGAAATCTTCTTCAGTGTCAGAAGCCTGCTCGCTTGGCTACCTCTCGGATGGTGTCGGCATCCCCCATAGTGTAATAGTGCAGGCAGGGCACGCCGGCAGCCTTGAGCTCGCGGGATTGCTGGGCACACCACTCGATACCCACGTCGCGCACGGCCTCGTCGTTAGGGGCCTTCTGTATGGCTTCCACCAGTTCTTGAGGGATATTAACAAAAAACTTGCGCGGAATGCTGGTCAGCTGGTAGCGCTTGGTGATGGGTTTTAGCCCCGGCACGATCGGCACATCGATACCCATGCGGCGGCAGGCGTCCACATATTCGAAGTATTTTTTGTTGTCAAAAAACATCTGAGTGACGATATAGTGGGCACCGGCTTCCACCTTCTTTTTGGTGTAAAGCAGATCGGTATCCAAATTGGGCGCCTCGAAGTGCTTTTCCGGATAGCCGGCGATGCCGATACAGAAGTCGGTCTTTTCCCCGTTGATGATGTCGGGGTCGAGGTAGCGGCCCTGATTCATGTTGGCGATTTGGCGCACCAGGTCAAGGGCATAAGTGTGGCCGTTTTCGTGAGGGGTAAAGCGCTCCTCGAACCGGCGGGCATCGCCGCGCAGGGCAAGCACGTTATCGATACCCAAAAAATTTAGGTCGATGAGCGCGTTTTCGGTTTCGTCTTTTGAGAACCCCCCACAGATGAGGTGCGGCACGGCATCTACTCGGTAGCGGTGCATGATGGCCGCACAAATACCTACGGTGCCGGGGCGCTTTCGGATGGCGGCTTTTTCGTAATAGCCCGACGGCCGCACCTTGTAGATGTACTCCTCGCGGTGGTAAGTGACATCGATAAAGGGCGGGTTAAATTCCATGAGGGCATCGAGGGTGTCGAAGATGGCTTGCATGCTACCGCCTTTTAACGGCGGCAACACCTCAAAAGAGATGAGCGTTTTGCCTTGAGCCTTGGTGAGGTATTCGGTTACTTTCATGATTTGGCTTTGGCCACATCGGTAATGGTTGGGCGTCCGTAAATAGCCAGCTCTCGGCGTTTTTGTTCGCGCCGAGACACTACAATGCTCACCTCGTAGAGCACGTACAGCGGGAGGGCGACGATGATCTGCGATACCACATCGGGTGGCGTAATGACGGCGGCTACGACCAAGATGGCTACAAAGGCGTAGCGCCGGTAAAGCTGAAGGGAGCGATATCCCAACAATCCGATTTTCGTGAGAAAATAGATGACTATCGGCATTTCAAAGAAAAGGCCGATGGGAATGGTGAACATCGTCATGTAAGTCACATACGAGTCCAAAGTGGGAGCAACCTCCGTGCCGGCCAGGGTATAGCTCGCCAAAAAATTAATGGAAAAAGGAGCAATGATAAAGTAGCCAAAGAGGACGCCCAGGAGGAAGAGGGCCGAGCAGATGCTGACTATGCCGCGAATGGCCTTTTGCTCGGCCTCGAGCAGGCCGGGTTTGAGAAAAAGCCAGAATTGCCACAGCACATAAGGAAAGGCCAGGATAAAGCCCAACCAAAAGGACACGTACAGGTGTTGCATGAGAATTTCGCCCAGCTGCCGGGTGATGATCTTGAACTCGACCGGCCGAAAGCACATCTTATCTCCTAATTTAGCCCAATGCGAAAGGTCGCACAGGGCCCGATAGGTGAAAAAGTCCGGGCGGCGCGGGCCAAAGATGAGCCCATCGAATACAACTTCTTTGTTCAGAAAGCACGCCATACCCATCAGGCCAATGGCCATCGCCGAGCGCAAGATGCGATGACGCAGCTCTTCGAGGTGGCCGAAGAAGCTCATTTCTCCCGGCTGAGAGTGTTGCTTTTCTTGCTCGTGAAGCTGATCCAGAGGCATACTACGCGAAGGGCGGTTAAAAAGAGACGGGCGAAAGATATCGGTGCGGGCAGATGGCGCTCGGCATCAACGCCGTGCGAAGGTAGCTACATTCCCAAAGAGCGGAGCATGGGTGGCATGTCATGCGCGGAGGACGAAATGACAATCGCCGCCTCTTAGCGTTGTAAGATCAAGAAACCTGCCCGAGGTTTGCTTTCTGCCGGCAGTTTCACTAAAAAGAAATACGTTCCTGCCGGCAGGGGTTGGCCGTTGTACGTTCCTTGCCAATCGTTTTGGTAAGGATTGGCGTAAAACACTCGGTCGCCCCATTGGTTGTAAATGCTCACCTCATTTTCCAGCCCACCTTCTCCGCCGGACAGGCAATGGAAAGGAATCACGAAGGCGTCGTTAACGCCGTCGTTGTTCGGGGTAAAGATGGTTGGAATGCGGCAACTGTCGGGCTTTTCCACGTTAAAGAAAAGCGTGGCCATGCTGCAGGGGCAACTGGGGTTTAAGTTGCACAGCTCGTATATGAGTCTGTCGCGCCCGGTGAAGGTCAAGTCGGGTAGATAGGTAAATATGCCCTTACTCGGCTCTGACCAGCGCCCATGCTTGGGAGGGTCCAAGACCCGCACCTTGAACTGGGGCGGGACAATGTCGTTTTGCAAGACGTTTACTAACACTTGCTGTCCGTAGGGAACGTAAACGCCGTCTTCGTTGGCCGTTGGCTCTAGGTCATAGAAGACCACTACGGTGTCGCGGGAGTTTTCTCCGCAGAGGCCGCCGTTGGTTTCCCACACGAAGCGATTAGTGCCGATGCGCAGGCCACAGGCTATGGTTGTGGAGGCACTTGGAGCGGTTAACTTTAACTTGGAGTTGACGCCGGCTTCCAGATACATCCATGTTCCGGTCTCCAAGGGGTCCAGCGGGGTAGCCTGTAAGAGGGTGCACGAGTCCGTAAGGCAGAGGTTTTGGTCGGTGCCGGCAAAGGCTTTCTTGTTGACGGTGAACACGGTCACTGTTGCGGTGTCGGCCGGGCATCCGGCCACTTGGAGAATCCAGTAGAAAAAGAAAGTATTGGCGTTGGGCGGCAAGCGGCGCACTATGGTGACCGGGCTTTGCGGATTTTCTATGACGATGGGCTCGTTGAGCAGCTTCTGTCCTAAAGGCTGCTCCCAAAAGCCGGAGATGTTTTGGCCTTGAATGGCTCGGAGTTCTACCGTATCGGCAAAACATGTTGTATACAGCTCCTTGACAACTCGAGCCTCTTCAAAGGCGTTGACGGTGACCTGTACGGTGTCGCGGCTGAAATCTTTGCAGGCTCCGTTGGAGAGCTTCCACTCAAACCGATAAACGTTGCCGGCGGTGGCGCCCAAAACATCCGTAGTGGGCAGCGGCCGATTGACGATAGTAGTGGGTGGGCCGCTTATTTGCTCCCATATGCCGGTAACCGATACCGGAGGTACGGCCGCATTCAATTGCAGCGGGGTAATATCGCAGGCGCTGAAATCCATACCGGCAAAGGCATTTACTCCGGAGGGAATGGTGTCCAAGTGTACGACAACGGGCATGGAGGGCGCCGACCCGCAGCCATCGAGCCAGGAACGGACGTAGAACGTGTTTGCACCCGGCTTTAGCCTTCCAAGCTCGGTCAGTATGAAGGATAGCGCAAAGGAAGGTGGGCCCAAGGGCTCCTGAGTCGTGGCGTTATACCAAACGTACTGCGCTCCTGGCGTAGCGGTAGCGGGAGCAATTCGGAAGAGAAGAGTAGTGCCGGGGCTACCCAGGCAAGCCGGTTCCATGGGCAAAGGCAGGGGCGCCGCAGGGCGAGTGCGGATCACCGGGCAAACATCTGCGCTCCGAGGGGAGGTGCAGCCGTTGACCGACACCGTAGCGAAGTAGCACCCTTCGTGAGTCGCTTTGTTGACTTGTGCGATGAACGGGTCTCGGGTGCTGGCGGTAAACCCGCTCGGCCCTTCCCATTTGTACTGGCCGCCGGCTATCTCTCGCGCAGCAAGCCGCAACGTATCGCCCTCACATACAGGAGCGTTGCTGCTCACCTCAGGCGCCGGTGGAATGGGGTGCACCTGGACGAATACCTCCTCAGACGGCGCCGAAGCACAATTGCCTATGCGCGCCGTCACCCGATAGGCTCCGCTGTGTTGAGGGCCGGCATTGGGTATAACCAAATTGGCCTGCGACTGTGCGACGGTGCCAAAAGGCGTGTTCCACTCAAAGACGGCATTGCTCCCGTAAGCATTGGCATTCTGTACGGCAATGTTCAGCGGACTGCCCGTACACAGCGAAAGATTGCCGAGCACTAAGGGGCGCTCCGGCTGTTTTAGCACACTGACAACGACAGAGGCCGGCAGCGAGGCACAATTGGCAGAGTCGCGCACGGTAAGGGTATACGTGCCGTTGGCAGACGTGCAAACATTCGGAATAATCGGAGTGGCGAGGGTGGAGAAGAATTCCCCGGGGCCCTTCCATTCGTAGAACAAAGGCGGATTTTGAGTAAATATAGTTGCTTGCAATACGGCATCGGTATCACAGGTAACACAAGGCGGTGCAGTATGGGTTACCGAGGTGATAACCGGCGGAACGATGACATTCACCGGCACGTCTGCGGAGTTCGTGCAACCGTTGGGTGTTCTTGCGGTCACTTGGTAGACTCCTGTTGCGGGATTGCTTGTGCTCACCTGAGCACCGATGGCAAAGAAGTTATTGGGGCCCGTCCACCGGTATGACACTTCCGAAGCCGTGGAGCTTGCGCTTAGCGAAAGCGCATTGCCCTGACAGATAGGAGAGTTAGAGGTAGCCGATAGGTCGGGAAAATTTTCCACCTGAACCGAGAAGGCCTCTGATAGGTCGGATAGGCAGCCGTTTTGGAGCACTTGTAGCCGCCAATTACCGCCGTGCGACGATGCGTTTGCCGACGGGACTAGCAGCACATTTCCGGCGGTAGTGGTCATAACCGCCTGAGGAGAGAACCAGCGATATTCCGATGCATTAGGCACATTGTTGCACAGCAACAACAGCGTATCACCGGCGCAAACGGCACCATTGCCTCCGATCTGAGGCTTGTTGGGTTTGGGCCGCACCTCTACCGTGGCCGTGGCCGGCAGCGAGGCGCAGCCGTTGGCCGACACGACCAACGTGTATTGGCCGGCGTGAGAACCCTGAGCGCACGCACTGACCAACGGAGACTGCAACGAGCTGGAAAAGCCGCTCGGGCCGCTCCAACTGTAGGTAATGCCCGGCCCTTGCACAGGAGTATGCAGCCCAATAGACTCGCAACTGCACACAGAGATCCACGACGGACTTATTTGCGCCACCGGGCGCGCCTGTACCGTCACTTCCTTGACCTCGGAGGGCAAAGACACACAACCATCGGCAGATACCTTTACGTAATACGAATACACTCCGGGCTGGGGGTTAGGAATTTGGAAAACCGGCGATGTGGTCGAACCGACCAACACCGCGCTATCCGGCACGCCTCTATACCAAGAGTATACGACGGTGGTGCCGGCAAACGGCTGCGTTTGCAGGGTGAGCGTAGTGCCTTCACAGATTAATGAGGGTACTTGTAGAATCGGTCGAGTGGGCAGATTGGTCAGGTTCAAGAACACGCTGCCCGCGGACTTACATCCCGTAGGCCCGGTTATTTCTACGGTATACGTGCCCTGATTTGCACCGGTAGTAGCGGGAATAATAGGGTTTTGCTGTTCAGAGGTGTAGCCCGCCGGGCCGGTCCATTTGTAAGTATATCCGGTAGAGGGCTCAGGCGGATTGGCGAACAGTTGCACCGGACCGCCTTCGCACACCCCGGGTGTTACGGTGGGTTGGGGTGCCACCACCTCTACTCGAACAGAGGCCGCGCACGAAGCACTGTTGCCGGCCGCGTCGGTCACGGTCAGGGTAACCGGATAAACACCGCCAGCCATGTTACAGGTGAACGTCGTCGGCGAAACCGTCCGCACCAGAGTCGTACCGGAGCAATTGTCGGTGCTCCCGTTGTCTACTTCATGGGGTTGCAAAGTGTAAGAGATCGAACCATTAGGATGAGCAAAGATGGTAATAGGCTGGCAAAGGGCTGCGGGAGGTATAGTATCCCGTATGCTGATGGAAAAAGTGGCCGTTGCGCTATTGCCTGCCGCATCCGACACCGAGTAGGTCGCCGTGTAATTGCCCGGCGATAGGGCAATAACCGTACTTCCGCCAACTAAGGCTCCTTGTGAAACGGTCTGGGTGCCCTTGTCGATTCGGTATTGCACCGGCGCGTAGCTGTAGTACAGCACAGCCTCTACGGTGCTGGAGCCGTCCTGATGGGCTGCATTCAGCAGACCACAGGGGTTGATGTGATGGCTGTAATTGACCACGTCACGGTTAGCCTTAAGGATGATGCCGGCAGAGCCGTCGGCAGCCCACGCGTTAATCTGCGCGGCCGACACGCTAAAGCTCGTTTCGTGTACCGCCGCACACCCGCTGCCGAGCGTCGTTTGTCCGAGCGTGTCGCCGTCTTCGCTTATAACATAGAAAAATTCACCCGGCTGGCTGTTTTCTCCGCGATGCCGGATGACGAGTGTGCCTCCCCATACGGCATTGGCCAAGAGGCCGGGTATGGTCAGTGTGGTGCTCTTGGGTACCCATCCGGCATTGGGGTCTTCCTCAAACACTACAGGCCGCACACCGGAGGTCTGATTGAGGAAAGCATCAAAACCGCAGTTTTCGCCCACCACAGGAAAGGGCAACGCTACTGAGGCAGAGCAGCCACCGGCGCCCACATAGGCCGTCAGCGGGGCGGGTGCTGTGAGAGAAGGCGGTTCGGCGTCGTCTACTTGCACAACGGTAATCGTCGAAGTGCTGTTGCCGGCGCAGTCGGTTATTCGGTAGTGCACGGTGTGCGTGCCGGCACTCAGAGATAGCGCTCCCGCCGGAGGGAAGGGCTGCAGCGGCCCCCCGTTTAGAGAAAAACTCACCGCAACGGGTAGGCTCGTTTCGGCGTAGGTGTATGTCAAGCGAGCGCGCACGCGTCCGCCGTTACAGAAGGCGTTAATAGCATCCGGCCCGGTGCCGTTAGGCGTGAGGGTGATGGTAATTTGTCCATCGGACAGCCAGCTGTTGAGCAGTTGGGCGGGCAAGGAAAAGGTAGTTTCGCTGTTTCCGCACGATACCGGACTGTTGTTGGTACGGCCTAAAAGTAGCCCCCCTTCGCCATACACGTACATAAACTCGCTGCTCTGCTCGGCATCTGCCTTTTCCAAAGAAATGGTCAACACCCCTGGGCTTATCACCGGCGCTTGAGGAGGGGTATGACCCGTTGTCCAGTTAAACACGACCGGATTGACCGGTTTTTGGTCGATAGGCGTTCCACTGGGGGTGAGCAGGACGGTGTCGCGCAAGTCGGCTTGTCTCGAGGAGAAGGCGCACTCGTCGTAGATAGAGAGCAAGGGAGGGATGGTTACGGAGGCTGCGCACGTCCCCGTTTGAGTATTTACGCGAAGAGTATCTCGGGCCAAGGCGATGGGAGGTGTCTGGTCTCGGACGGTGATCAACTGGCGATAAGTGCGACGGTTATTGCAATTGTCTTCCACCGTCCACTCGCGTCGGATGCGGTAATCGGCGGTGTAGGCGCACGAATTAGGGTCGGCATCGCGCTCCTCGATTTCGGTAAAGAAGATGTCTACGGCCTCGTCGCAGTTGTCGCTGCCGACCACGGTGCCGGCGGGGGGCAAGGGCGGGACGTGCTTGCATTCAACGGTTACATCGGCAGGCACGCCGCTTAGTTGAGGGGCTACCGTATCCAGCACATGCACCACCTGAACCAACTGCCCAATGTTTCCGCACACATCGGTGCTTTCCCATGTCAGCAACTTAGTATAGGTATCGCCGCAGCCCGGGTTATCAATTACCTCGCGTACCAATACCGGCGCAGAGGCTATGCCGCTGCACACATCTGCAGCGGTGGGCGCAGGAGTGGTGGGCAGCACTTCGCACACCAGAGTCGTGTCGGCAAAACCCGTCAGCGCCGGCGGGATGTTATCCACCACCTGAATGATTTGCCGAACGGAGGCGGTATTGCTACAGTCATCGCTCACCGTAAAGGTGCGGGTGATGGTGTAGCTGTAGTGCCCGCAGGTCATCGGATCGGGGTCTTGGGTAGATGTGTCGGCCACCGCCAAGCCGACGACCTGACCGCAGAGGTCTGTGGCCAACAGTCCCTGGCCCAGTATTGGATGTGTAGGGAGGGCAAAGGTGTCGCAGCGAAAGGTTACATCGGCCGGCCACAGGGTAATGACGGGTCGGGTGGTGTCGCGCACGACGACCGTTTGGGTAGCGGTGGCGGTATTGCCGCAGTCGTCTGTAGCCTTCCAAGTGACCAGCAGCGTGTAGTTGCCGGGGCACAACTGCTCGACGACGGTTGTCGTGTACACAAAGCTCAGTGCCGAGTCGCAATTGTCGGAAAAGTGAGCCGTCGGAAGGCGCAAATCGGTGTCGGGGCAGAAGAGCGTATCGGCAGGAAGTGCGGTAGCAACAGGCGGCGTTACATCGGTAAGTTGGAAGCGCAGGCTAAGGCTTCCGGTGTTGCCGCACTCGTCCGTAGCGCGAAACGTGACGTCTGTGTACCAAGCGCAGTTGTGTGCAGGCACTACGGGATAAGGCCCACTGCCAAATAGCCCGCTGCCGCTTTGCCCGTCGGAGCTTGTCCAGCTAAAATCCGTCCACGTATAGGCCGAGCAGTCGTCGCCGACAGAGATGTGGCCGTGAGCGTTTATCCAGGCTTCCAGGGCGTTCTGGTCGTTGCTGCCGCCGCACTCTTCACTAAGGGTGCTGCCGCTCAATTGAGGGGGAGTGGTGTCGCGGGCGGCAAAAGTAGCCTGTCCCAGGTAGGCGGTGTTAAGACAAGCATCGCGGGCGAAGAAGTCCACGCTCACCTTGCCGCGCACGCGGTCGTAGGTTTGCGAGCCGATTTGCAACAGAGAGCAGCCATCGCTTAGCGAGGCCAAAAAGGCCACCACCATCTGAGCGGAGTCTACAGGTGTACCGTCTATTTGGAAAACGTACTGCAGTTCGGCATCCGGCGTACAAGAATCGGACGCTACTAAGCCGGCGCGTCGGTTTATCCAGTCGGCCAACGCCTTCAAATGGTTGTCGAGCGGCGGAAAGCAGAGCACCACGCTGTCCTGAGGAGCGCGCACGACGTCGGGGCCCTTGTTGTCTACAGAAGTAAACGTCGCCGTGCGCGTTACCGCGAAGCCACAGCTATCCGTAGCGGTGAACGTAACGGTCAGCGGCGGAGGGCAGCTGCCCGACAGTATCGGTGGGGCATTGTGGGTGTAGCCCGCCACTCCGGAGGGGTCGGTAGCTTGAAAATTGGCCAATTGTGTGGCCAGCCAATTCGGGTAGGCCGTGCCGACTTGGGTACAGGGGGCCGAGCCGTTCTCAGGCGAGGAGATGACTTCTGGCGGCAGCGTATCTATCAGGATGGTAATGGTTTGGGTGAATACTCCCGTGTTGCCCGACATGTCGGTAGCCAGCCAGGTGCGGGTGAACGACCCGGCCTGGCAAAGAGGGGGGCGTTGGCTTTCGGAGAAGGAGACCGTCGGATTTCCGCAAGGGTCTGAGGCGCTCAAGTTAGGCGGCGGGGGCACCAAACGGATAGAGGCATAGGTGGCGCTATCCGGAGTTCCGGCCGTAATGATTCGAGGTTTAGTAGTATCCACAAAAAAAACGGCAAAGGAAAAAGTAGCGGAACGCCCCTGGTCGTCCGCCACTTTCCAAAAGAGGATGGCGGTTTCACCGAAATTCCAAGGAGCATTCAGACCAAAGCCGGAGGCGACGGAGTCGAATTGGGAAAGGACGATGTTGGCGCCCACCGTAGAGCTGACGATAGGCGTACCGATGTTGCCGTTTAGGATGTTGGTACAGGTGTTGGTGTCTACAGGGATGTGAGTGGGTCCGGGATAATTGAAGTTGAAAAAGCCCGGCTGAGCGCAGAGCGGGCCGACCCATAACGTCCAAGACCAGAGGAGCAAACAAAAGGCAGTTGTTGGTCGCCAGAATTTGCGTAACCGGTTTGCCATAATGCGAGGTTTCGAGTAGGAAAGAGGTAGTTACCCTCGAACAATTTATGGGATAGGTGATCAAATACGATTGCAAAACAGGATATTAAAGCAACCCAAAACACGCCCGCAAGAGCGCTGTACTGACTCAAAAAATACGGCGGGACTCGACAAATGCTGTAAAAGGCGGGCGATGGGCACTCAGTTTAGTCGGTTGCCGACTCTTCGGCGCAGTGGCTACAGAAAGGGCCGATGCGCAGTGGTGATGAGTAGTCTTCCTGTTCTTTTCCCTGAGGTCTTGCTTTTCATAAGAGCACGTTTATCAAAAAATGTTCGGCGATAATGATTTTACGCCTTATACATTTAGGCGGATGTCCATTTAGGAGGGCATATTTTCTGAGCAAACCTGCAAAAAATGCGCCATACCTCGACGAAGCCGCTCGGCAGTCTCGGCAGGGCCGAGCAGGGCCATCGTATCGAACACGGCCGGCCCTTGGGTGGAACCGATGAGGGCCAATCGCAACAACGGTAACATCTCTCCGGGTTTGACTTGTCGCTCTTGGAGGAGTGCCTTGACCGCTCGCTCTACCGTCGGCGTATCGAACGGGCTAAGGGCAGGCAATTGGTCGATGAGCGCTTCAAACAGCGGGCGCAGGGCCGGGCGCCATTTTGCTCGGACCTCCTCTTCGTTGTAGGCGCGAACGGGCTCGAAGAAATAATAGCCCTCTTCTACGAATGCCGTCAAAAGGGAGACGCGTTCCTTCATTAGGGCCACTACGCGCTCCAAATAGGATAGGTCGGCGCGATAGCCCTTGGCCTCCGCCAAGGGGCGTATGTGGCGGGCCAGGGTAGCGTTGTCCATGGCCATAATGTACTGCTGGTTGAACCACTTGGCTTTGTTGTAATCGAAACGGGCGCCGGCTTTAGAGACCTGTTCCAAGGAGAACAGCTGCACCAACTCGTCTAGGCGAAACAGTTCCCGTTCCCCGCCGGGATTCCAACCCAATAAGGCCAAGAAGTTGAGGGTAGCCTCCGGCAAAAAGCCGGCTTCCCTAAAGCCTATGAAGCCCTCTGCGGCGTCGGGGCTTTTCCACGAAAGCGGAAGGACGGGTATGCCGAAGCGCGCTCCGTCGCGCTTGCTCAGCTTACCGTGGCCTTCGGGCCGCAGGATGAGCGGGAGATGGGCAAACTGCGGCATAGTGCCCTCCCATCCAAAAGCGCGGTAGAGCAGTACGTGATGCGCGGTACTCGATAGCCACTCTTCGCCGCGAATCACATGGCTAATCTGCATCAGGTGGTCGTCCACGATATTGGCCAAGTGATAGGTGGGCATGCCATCTGCCTTGAGGAGCACCTTATCGTCCAATTCGCTGCTTTGAAAGACTACCTCCCCGCGAATGAGGTCGTTTATGCAGATGGGCTCGCCGGGCATGACGCACAGGCGAATAACATACGGCACACCCTCTTCTAAAAGCTTCTCAACGGCCGCAGGCTTCAAGGCCAGGCTGTTACGCAGATGCTCGCGTGTGCGGTAGTTGTAGGTGAAATTGGGCGTGCTGTGGCGATAGGCTTCCAGCTCTTCGGGCGTATCGAAGGCGTAATAGGCGCGACCGCAATCTACCAGCTCCTGAGCGTATTTTTGATATATCGCCTTGCGCTCACTCTGCCGGTAAGGACCATAGTCGCCTCCAAAACCCACCCCTTCGTCGGGCAACAAACCCAGCCACTTTAATGACTCGATGATGTACTCCTCTGCCCCGGCAACGTGTCGGCTTTGGTCGGTGTCTTCAATGCGCAAGATGAACTTCCCTCCGTAGCGGCGGGCAAAAAGGTAATTATATAAAGCCGTCCGGATACCTCCGATATGCAAGGCTCCCGTCGGCGAAGGCGCAAATCGTACGCGTATAGCCATCCCTTTAAAGCGATTAGTTAAAAATGCACAGACCCGCAGAAGAGCCCTTTTTGCTTTTCGCAAATCCGCGACCTTTGTTAATTGTTACGCGCCGTCAAAGACGCTTTTTGAAAGAAATTTTCTGCAAGAGCTGTTGGTTTTTGCCTTTTTAACGCTCATTTAAAGCAACCGTATACGGGCAAAGGTAGGGCTTCCTTTGGAATAGCACCGCACAAGCCCATTCAACCCACGGACTTCGCTGCTGTGTATCTGGTCAAAACACCTTCCATCGTGCAATCGCTGTGGCCTCGCTTCTTGTGGCGCATTCCTACGAAAGAGCGGGTGCTTTACCTCACCTTTGATGACGGGCCCATCCCCGAGGTAACGCCTTGGATAGCAGAGGTCTTGAAAGTCTTTCAAGCCAAAGCCACCTTTTTTTGCGTAGGAGAAAACGTGTTGCGGTATCCCGACATTTACGCCCGACTTTTAGCGGAAGGGCATAGCCTCGGCAACCACACCTACAACCACCTCAACGGCTGGAAAACCGACGCGGTAACCTACCTCCACAACGTGCGCAAGTGCGCGCGCCTCGTCCGCAGCAATTTATTTCGACCTCCATACGGGCGCCTATCCCCTTGCCAGCACGTCGCCCTAGAGCGCCACTACACCATCGTGCTGTGGGATGTGCTCAGCGGCGATTTTGACCCCGACGTGAGCGCCCAAAAATGCCTGCAAAACATCCTCGTCCACGCCGCCCACGGCTCCATCATCGTTCTACACGACAATCTTAAAACCGCCGATAAGCTGGCGTTCGTCCTGCCCGAGCTGCTGCGCCACTTCATCCAAAGAGGCTATCGCTTTGAAGGGCTGCCTTTCACATTAAAGCCCGGAGGCACATCCGCGGACTAATGCCCGCGGCCTGCTATTTTCGCCGCTAAAACGCGTCCTTTCATGCACCGCTTCGCTTGTGTTTTATACGCCGGACTTGCTTTAAGCTTATCGGCGCCTTTCTTACCGCCTGCCCTTGCCCAACGCCCAACCAAGCCGAACGCTGCAGAATTGCACGACGCCATCAAGCGCCTCGGCGTATTGGGCTCTGTGCTCTATGTAGCGGCTCATCCTGATGATGAAAATCAGCGCTTTATCTCCTACTGCGCAAACGAAAAGCGGCTTCACACCACCTACCTATCGCTGACACGCGGCGACGGCGGCCAAAACCTCATCGGAGCGGAATTCGGCGAAGCCCTCGGTGTCTTGCGCACCCAAGAGCTGCTCATGGCGCGGGCCATCGATGGTGGTCATCAGCGCTTTAGCCGGGCCAACGATTTCGGCTTTTCTAAAAATCCGGAGGAAACGCTGCGCATCTGGGACAAGGATGCAGTGCTGGAAGACATGGTACAGGTCATCCGAGAGACGCAGCCCGACATTATCGTCAACCGCTTTTCTCACGACAAAGATACGCGAACGCACGGCCATCACACGGCTTCGGCGATGCTGGCCCTTGAAGCCTTCCACCTGGCCGGTCGGACAGACGCCTATCCACACCAATTGCAGTGGTTATCGCCTTGGCAACCCAAGCGCCTGTTTTTCAATACCTCGTGGTTCTTCTTTGGCGGCAGAGAGGCCTTCGAAAAAATGGATAAGAGCCACCTGTTCTCGGTAGACGTAGGGGTATACCTGCCTTTGAAAGGCAAAAGCAACACCGAGATAGCCGCCGAGGCGCGCTCCATGCACCGCTGTCAGGGCTTCGGCTCTCTCAGTACGCGCGGCGAGACCCTCGAGTACTTCGATTGGATAGCCGGCGATCGCCCCAAAGGGAACGACCTGTTCGAGGAAATCAATACCACATGGACGCGCTTGCCGGACGGTGCGCCCATTGGAGCGCTGCTGGCGGAGGTCGATCGCCGTTTTCGCCCGGACGACCCGGCAGCCTCTGTACCGGACCTGCTAAAGGCTCTTCAACTCATCCGCGCCTTACCCGACGGTCATTGGAAGCGCATCAAAGCCGCCGAGGTGGAGGCCGTCATTCGCGGGTGCCTGGGCTGGTATGCCGAGGCCACCACTGCGGAGACCAGCGCCTCTCCAGGCGACGATGTTCGCCTTCGGCTGGAATGCATATACCGTCAGGCTCCGGCAGAGCATTTGCCCGTCGTGCTGGAGAGCGTGCACATTGAACCGGGCATTTTCGACACGGTGTGTGCTCGGCCCTTAAGTGTAAATCGCCCTTGGACATTCCTCACCAAGGTGCGTTTGCCCGACACCTTGCCCTTTACCGCGCCGTTTTGGTTGCGACAAGCCGGCACCAACGGCATGTACACCGTAGAGAACCCTCGTTGGCGCACCCTGCCGGAGACTCCGCGCGCTTTTCGCGTGCGCTGGCGGCTTTCTATTGGCGGCATTCCGCTGGAGTACGAGCTGCCCGTAGCCTGCAAGATAGAAGAGCCGGCAGTGGGAGAGGTGTGGCGACCGTTCGACGTACTGCCGCCCGTATGCGTAGAGTTTACGGAGCCGTGCTATCTCATTCGGAAAGGCGAGCGTCAGAGCGTACCTATTGCGTTGCGCGTGCGCTCGCTTCGCGACAGCCTCTCCTGTCGTTTGCGTCTACACGCGCCTGCCGAGTGGTCGGTGTCGGCAACGACAGAGCGACCGGAGCTCTTTCTGGCGCGTAAGGGCGAAGAACAGACGTACACCTTTCTCTTGGATGCCCAAGGCGGCCCGCAGACGGCCGTCATTAAGGCAATAGTGGAAGTAGATGGCCGCCTTTACACCGACCGACTCGTTTCGGTGCACTACGACCACATCCCACCTCAAAACATTTTATTGCCCGCCCAGGCACAAGCCGTTCGCCTCGACCTCAGAATAACCGCCCGCCACATCGGCTATTACCTCGGTGCGGGCGACGACGGCCCCCAGGCATTGCGGCGCATGGGGTGTCAGGTTACGCTGCTGGACGACAACGACCTGCAGACTGACCGCTTGAAGAGGTTCGATGCCGTCGTTTTGGGCATACGCGCATACAACACACGCGACGCCCTAAAGCGCTACCAGCCGCAATTGTTTGAATATGCCCGACAGGGAGGCACGCTGGTCATCCAGTACAACAATAGCTCCGATCTGGTAGTGCCTCAGGTCAGCCCACTCCCTCTTCGGCTGAGCCGCACTCGGGTGACAGACGAAACAGCCGAAGTACGCCTGCTGCAACCCGGACACCCTGCCTTGAATGTGCCCAATGCGATCGACGCACGCGACTTTGAAGGATGGGTGCAAGAAAGAGGACTTTACTTTCCCGACCAGTGGGACGCCGCTTTTACGCCTCTGTTGGCCTGTAACGACCCGGGAGAACCACCTGCCGAAGGCGCCCTTCTCGTCGCCCCTTACGGCAAAGGATACATCGCTTATACGGCCCTGTCCTTCTTTCGGCAATTTCCCGCGGGCGTTGCCGGAGCCTATCGCCTCTTTGCCAACCTTGTCTCTTTGCGACAGAAATAAATCCCTGCTACCAGATGCCCTCGCGTACCACCGTAGGTGTGATACCGCGCATGTTCTGTTCAAACCACAACAGCGGGGCCTGCACCTTATCCCCTGTCTGGGTGTCACATTTGAAAAAAAGGTAGTACAGCTGCAGGCAATGCCCCACCCGCCGACGTAGATGTTCAAGCGTTTTGTGCGGATTCTCGGCCTTGAATGTCGGATTTTTCTCGGCCAACCAAGCATAGTAGGCATCGTCGTGGGTTTCTACCACATCGAGCACCGCAATATCCGCAGTGTAAGGCTCTAAAAACTGCCTTGCCAACACGGCGTGGTGTCGGTCCCATTGGCGCGGACGAGTTCGCGGCTCGGCGTATTTAAACGTATCATGTACCAAAGCAATGAGGCGCAATTGTTGGCGCATCTTTTTGCTCAAGCCTTCAATGCGAGCGATATTGTCCAAGACCTCCCGAACGTGAAAGGCAATTCTCCCCTCCGGATGACCAAAGCGAGGCTCTCCCCAAAGCAACCCCTGCTGAATCGCGTGAAGATTTAGCAAGTGGCGCTCCAAGTCGGTTTCCGGTCGCAACAAAGCATATAACTGGGTTGTTGATAACGTATATAGGGAGCTCATTTTTTGCTCTTTCGGGTTTGCTTGAAATCGTTGTAAGTAACCGGTCATAATGGGAGGAGCAATTTTTTCAAAGTAAGGGAATAGCTGCGAAGCGCATAAGGTTAACGAGACGTTAAAGCGGCCCCATTCGAGAGCAAACTTGGCGCCCATGTCGTTTTTTAAGGCCTGAAACAAAGGTAGAACGAGACGCAATCGCAAACCAACGCTGTTTTATGAATAAATTTTTGTCCATGCTATTAGCCGGCGCCGTAGGTGGGCTGGTGAGCTATAGCGCTGTGAAATGGACAGAAAGAGAGTCCGAAACACCGGCCTCGACAGCCTCTACGAGCCCAAACTTGGTAAAGCAAGTCTACTACGAGCACGGCAGTGGACCGGTGGATTTCACGCGCGCTGCTGAACGTTCCATGCCGGCCGTGGTGCATATCAAGGCCAGCGAGAGCCCCCAGACGGCCGCCCAGCGATATCGGAGGACGAACCCATTTCACTTCTTCTTCGGTGAAGAATTTCACTTCTTCTTTCAAGACGAGATCCGCCCGCGCTCGGGCACGGGCTCCGGTGTAATCTACACCACCGACGGCTATATCCTGACGAACAATCACGTCATCGAGTTTGCCGATGACTATACCATTACGTTGCACGATGGCCGAGAGTTCAAGGCGCGCTTGGTCGGAGCAGATGTCAGCACCGACATGGCAGTCCTGAAAATAGATGCGACGAACCTGCCTGCCATAGAACTAGGCAATTCCGATGCCGTACGGGTAGGCGAGTGGGTGCTGGCCGTAGGTAATCCCTTCGATTTAACTTCTACCGTTACGGCAGGCATTGTAAGCGCCAAAAGCCGCGATATCAACATCATACGGCGAGGTGCTCCTATAGAGTCTTTTATCCAGACCGATGCTGCCGTCAACCCGGGAAATTCGGGCGGCGCCTTGGTGGACGTGAACGGCCGCCTCATCGGCATCAACACGGCCATTGCTACACCTACCGGAACCTTTGCCGGATACTCGTTTGCCATTCCCGTTAACCTGGCCAAGCGCATCGCCGATGACCTAATCAAGTACGGCAGGTATCGGCGCGTCTACATGGGCGTCGACATCGCTACCTTAGACGGCCATTTAGCCAACCAATTGGGCATAAACTTCGTCCCCGGAGTATGGGTAAAAAACGTTGATCCTAAAGGCTCCGCTGCCCGCGCCGGTGTTCGCCCCAACGACATTATCGTAAAGATAAACGGCCGCCCCGTTACGAGCGTGCCCGAACTACAGGAGATGGTGGCCCGCTCGCAGGTAGGCGAAACGATTTCGCTGGGAATTGTACGAGAAGGCAAAGAGCGAACGTTACAAGTAACATTGAGGAGTCTAGGTGAATAGCGCTTTACAGCCTTAGCCCTTCCAATTGGAATAAAGATTAAAGTTGGTTTTTCGTTTTGTTTTGATGTGCCTGCCCTGCGCAATGCAGGGCAGGCTTTTTTGCACCTAAAACAAAGAAGCCCCTCAGAGGCATGCTAAGAGGCCGCCTAAATTTGCCAACAAAAAAAACAGGTACGTGAAGAAGCGCCTCCCTAACGAAATAGGTCGCCTGGATGTAGAGGCCTTCCGAGACAGTGAAAAGCTGCCCTTATTGCTGGTACTCGACAATATCCGCTCGGCCCTTAACGTAGGCTCCGTGTTTCGGACGGCAGATGCTTTTGCCGTAGAAGGCCTGCTATTGTGCGGCATTACCGCTTGCCCACCCCATCGGGAAATCCACAAAACGGCACTGGGCAGTACGGAATCGGTTTCTTGGTCCTACAGGCCGGATGTGGTGCAGGCCTTGCAAGAGCTAAAAGGGCGAGGCTACCGCATCTTAGCCGTCGAGCAAGTGGAGCCCAGCATAGCGCTTCACACCTTCGAGGTAGAGGAAGGCTGCCGATACGCTTTTGTCTTGGGAAACGAGGTGGAAGGCGTCAGCACAGCAGCCATAGGCTGCTGCGATGGAGCCGTTGAAATCCCTCAATTCGGCACCAAGCACTCGCTCAACGTCGCCGTAGCCGCCGGTGTAGTCGCATGGGAATTTGCTCGAAAAAGCCGGCTCGCGCGCGCCCAACGATAAGCCCTCCGAGCGATAGAATCGTTTCGCAGCGTACCTTTGCGGGCCTTTCACAATCAGTTCACCTATCAAAATCGGATTATAGAAAATGGCAACCACGGCAGACATTCGAAACGGCCTGTGCATCGAATTGAACAACGACATCATGAAAGTCATTGATTTTCAGCGATTTCAGGTCGGGCGCGGAAGCGGAAAGGTCTGGACCAAGCTGAAAAGCACTACAACAGGCAAAATCATCGAGCACACCTTCCAAAGCGGCCACACCATCAATGAGGTGCGCGTGGAGCGCCGCAAGTTTCAGTATTTGTACCCGGAAGAAGATGCGTACGTGTTGATGAACCAAGAGACCTACGAGCAAATCACCGTTCCGGCCGAAATGATCGAAAATGCGCGCTTCTTGAAAGAGGGAGATACGGTAGAGGTCCTTTATCACGCGCAAAAGGAGGTCCCCTTATCGGTAGAGATGCCTCAAACGGTGGTGTTGCAGATCACATACACCGAGCCGGGTGTGCGCGGCGATACGGCAACGAATACCCTAAAGCCCGCTACCGTAGAAACGGGCGCCGAAGTGCGCGTGCCGCTGTTTTGCGACACGGGAGACTTCATTAAGATAGACACGGCTACGGGCGAATACATCGAGCGCGTTAAAAAATAAAAGCACTTCCCGACGGTGACTTATAGAGAGTGCACTATATTTGGTGCTTTCCAAAACCATATTTGCTTATGGACGTCAATCAGATACAAGAACTTATTCGCCTTGTCAGCAAGAGCAAAATTGCCGAGTTTATTCTGAAGGAGGGGGATTTTAAAATCATTATCCGCAACCAGTTGCCCGGTGCCGAACAGAGCAGCAGCCCATCGGCATCGGTAGTGGCCTTTCCACCGCCGGTGGTTACCATACCCGGTGCCGCACCTACCCTTCCCCCTCCGGCACCTGCCGCACCGCCTGCCCCCGCTCCCTCGGCAGCGCCCGCATCGGCCTCAGAGGCGCCACCACCGGAAGCGGCTCCGGCGGGTAATTGGCTCACCATCAAATCGCCCATGGTGGGCACCTTCTACCGCACGCCCGGCCCGGATAAGCCGCCGTTCGTCAAAGTAGGTGATACGGTGGACGTGGGCACCAAGGTGTGCATCATCGAGGCCATGAAGCTGTTTAACGAAATCGAGTCCGAAGTCAAGGGTAAGATCGCCAAAGTACTGGTAGAAGATGCCTCTCCGGTCGAGTACGACCAGCCGCTATTCTTGGTTGAACCGCTCTAAACGCGGCCGGGTCCCATCGTGCCGTCAAAAGGCTAGTGCAAACCGACATACCACAGATGTTTAAAAAAATACTCATTGCCAATCGCGGGGAGATTGCGCTGCGCATCATTCGCACGTGCAAAGAGATGGGGATCAAGACGGTGGCCATCTACTCTACCGCCGACCGCGATAGCCTGCACGTACGCTTTGCTGATGAGGCCGTTTGCATTGGCCCGCCGCCTTCCGCGGAGAGCTATTTGAATATCCCGCGCATTATGGCCGCGGTCGAGATCACCAATGCCGATGCCGTGCACCCTGGCTACGGCTTCTTAGCCGAAAATGCCACCTTTGCGGAGGTCTGTGGGGAATACGGCATTAAGTTTATCGGCCCTACTCCGGAGCAGATTCGCCGCATGGGCGACAAGATTACCGCTAAGGAGACAATGTTGGCGGCCGGTGTGCCGTGCGTGCCCGGGTCCGAAGGGCTTGTTCCCGATGCAAAGGCCGGCAAGGCTTTAGCCAAAGAAATCGGCTATCCGGTCATGCTCAAAGCCACAGCCGGCGGAGGCGGCAAAGGTATGCGCATCGTGTGGAGCGAGTCCGAGTTCGACAATCACTGGGAGACGGCTCGGCGCGAAGCACAGGCGGCCTTCGGCAACGACGGCATCTACTTGGAAAAATTTATCGAAGAACCGCGTCACATCGAAATCCAGGTAGCCGGCGACCAATACGGAAAAGCCTGCCACCTCTCCGAGCGCGACTGTTCCATCCAACGACGCCATCAGAAGCTGGTAGAGGAATCGCCCTCGCCCTTCATGACACCCGAGCTGCGCGAAAAGATGGGTGCGGCAGCCGTAAAAGCCTGCCATGCCATCAACTACGAAGGAGTAGGTACGATAGAATTTCTGGTAGACAAGTATCGGAATTTCTATTTCATGGAAATGAACACCCGCATCCAAGTGGAGCATACAGTGACCGAGGAGGTTATCGATTTTGACCTAATCAAAGAACAAATCAAAATCGCCGCCGGCGTACCTATCTCCGGGCGCAATTACTTCCCGGAAATGCACGCCATAGAGTGCCGTATTAACGCGGAAGACCCTTTCAACGACTTCCGCCCCAGCCCGGGCCGCATCACGACTTTCCACTCGCCTAAGGGTCATGGAGTACGAGTAGACACCCACGTGTACAGTGGCTACACCATTCCACCTTATTACGATTCGATGATTGCCAAGCTCATCGTGCGCGCCCGTACTCGCGACGAAGCCATCAAAAAGATGGAGCGGGCCTTGGACGAATTTATCGTAGAAGGCGTGAAGACTACGGTGCCCTTTCACCAGCGACTCATGCAAAACGAAAACTTCCGAAAGGGAAATTTCCACACCGGATTCTTGAACATTTGGGATTTCAAGAACGCGTAAATGACCACCTACGCGCATCGCATAGGCCAGGGCCTGAATATCGCCCCGCGGCGGGTAGAAGCCGTGCTGAACTTGTTGGAAGCGGGCGCTACCATACCCTTCATTGCGCGCTATCGCAAGGAAGCCACCGGCTCGCTCGACGAGGTACAACTGGCCGAGATCGAGAGCTCCTACAGACGCCTCAAGGAGCTGGACAAGCGCCGTGAGGTCATCTTGCAAAGCATTGAGCAACAGGGTAAACTTACTCCGGAGCTGCGGGCGAATATCCTAAATGCCGCGACCCTGACGGCGCTGGAAGACCTGTACTTGCCCTATCGCCCTAAGCGCAAGACGCGCGCCACCGTCGCCATCGAGCGCGGTTTAGAGCCCTTGGCGCACCGCATCCTATCGCAGCCTCATCTGCAGGAGTTAGAGCAAGAAGCGATGCCCTTTCTCACAGACGACGTGCCTACGGTGGCCGATGCCCTTCAAGGAGCCCGCGACATCATAGCCGAGTGGGTAAGCGAGGATCGGCACACGCGCGAACGGGTGCGCCATCACTTCGAGCACGGTGCACAGATTTCTTCGCGGGTAGTAAAAGGCAAGGAAGAGGCCGGCGCCAAATACCGAGACTATTTCGCCTGGAGCGAGCCGCTGGCACGGTGCCCTTCGCACCGCCTACTGGCCATGCGGCGAGGCGAAGCGGAGGGCTTTTTGCGCCTACTCATCGCACCGGCGGAGGAAGAAGCCGTCTTGGCCGACCTGGAGAAAATGTGGGTAAAAGGTGCGGCCGAGGCGGCTCGGCAAGTGCAGATGGCCGTACAGGATGCCTACAAACGCCTATTGTTGCCGTCTATTGAGACGGAATTTAGAAACCTCTCCAAGGAACGCGCCGACCGGGAGGCTATTCGCGTGTTTGCCGAAAACCTGCGCCAGCTCCTCTTGGCGCCGCCCTTGGGCGAACGCCGCGTGCTGGCCATAGACCCCGGCTTCCGCACCGGCTGCAAGGTAGTCGTGCTGGACGCCAACGGCAATTTGCTGGAGCACACTACCCTCTACCCACACGAGCCACAGCGCCAAAAGGCGGAGAGCGGCCTCACCCTCTTACATCTGGTAGAGCGCTTCCAAATAGAGGCCATTGCTGTGGGCAACGGTACGGCGGGTCGAGAAACCATGGAATTTCTGCAAGAGCTCACCTTCAGCAGACCGATAGACATCTACTTGGTCAATGAGGCCGGAGCTTCCATCTACTCCGCCTCCGCAGTAGCGCGCGAGGAACTACCCGACGAAGATGTAACCGTGCGCGGAGCCGTCAGCATCGGGCGCCGCCTGCAAGACCCTCTGGCCGAGCTGGTCAAAATAGACCCTCAAAGCATCGGTGTAGGTCAGTATCAGCACGACGTCGATCGCACCCTCCTTCGCGAGAGCCTGGACCGCGTGGTGGTCTCCTGCGTAAACGCCGTCGGCGTCAACGTGAACACGGCCAGCAAACACCTGCTCACCTACGTTTCAGGGTTAGGGCCGGTAGTGGCGCAAAACATCGTGAAGTATCGCACCGAAAATGGACCCTTCCGCTCGCGAATGGAGTTGAAAAAGGTGCCTCGGCTGGGCGAAAAAGCCTTCGAGCAGTGCGCGGGCTTTTTGCGTATCCGAGAAGGCGACAACCCCTTGGACAATACCGCCGTGCACCCGGAGCGCTACTCCCTGGTAGAGCAGATGGCCCAAGACGTAAGCTGCACGGTAGCCGACCTCATCGCCCATAAAAGCCTGCGGCAGCGCATCGATCTGAAGCGCTACCTCAGCGGCGACGTCGGCATGCCTACCCTGCAAGACATCTTGCGCGAGTTGGATAAACCCGGCCTCGATCCTCGCGGAAAGGCTCGACCGGTAGAATTCGCATCGGTGCGGAGCATCGAAGACCTCGTCCCGGGCATGGTGTTGCCCGGCATCGTAACCAACATCACCAACTTCGGCGTATTCGTTGACCTCGGCATCAAGGCCAGCGGCTTGGTTCATATTTCTCAGCTGGCCGATAAGTTCGTGCGCAACCCGGCCGATGTGGTCAAAATGCATCAGCTGGTGCGCGTTCGCGTGCTGGAGGTAGATCTACAACTGCAGCGCGTCGCCCTGTCTATGCGAGGTCTGTAGCCGGTAAACGGTTCGGCAAAGACCGTCTCCCAAGACCTAAGCGTGCTGCCAACTCCTATAAGAGGGTAGAAACTCGGCAGCAGCGGATAACCTCAGAAGAGGCCCAACTTTTGTAGCCCCACGCCCGCCATCCACACACCCGGCCTCGGAGAGGCCTAACGCCGCAGAGCAAGCTTTCAGTTAAAAAACAAAAGTCCTATGTAAAGAGCACGCCATCTTCGGAAATTTGTAACATTATCCGGCGCGCTCTTATGCTACACTTAAGGACGGTCCTACATACGGCTTTGCTCCTTTTGCTCGGCGAAGCATTGACGGCTCAAGTAGGCAACAATCTGCTCCAAAATGGCGGATTTGAACAAGGGCTTCTGCCCTGGTCGGTGGAGGGCGGTTCTTTTGCCCTCGACAGTCAAGTCGCCCGACAAGGGCAATGGTCGCTGCGCCTAAACAATGCGATGGCGCGTTACGGCGTAGTGAGTGGTTTGACCCCGGGGGCGACTTATCGCTTGTCGGCTTGGTTTCGCATCGACCCGGCCGTCGGCGGAACGGACTGGGGAGGGCTTTACCTGAGCGTGCTCGCCTACGATTGGAGTGTGGTACGCGAAGCGACATTCACGCCTTACAATCGCCCCCTTGGGCTGTGGTTCAAAGAGACGCTGCTCTTCACCGCGCCGGCAGATGGGAGGGTACGCATCCATTTGGGCCTTTTCGGCGGCCCTGGTTGGCAAATCTCGTTTTGGCTCGACGATGTGCGCCTGTTTCTCTCTTCAGGTGCTAACTTACCTCCTGAAATCGCTACCGTCCAAATACTGCCCGGCACGAGCGGTACGGCACCTTGGACGGCAACGGTGAACGTCGTCGCCGATGACCCCGACGGAGCGCTTTCGGGCAAGTGGATAGACTTCGGCGACGGAGCTACGGCGGTAGGGCTGCTCGACACCTTCCGGCACACCTACGGAGTGGCGGGCACCTATCGCTTGGTCGTACGGGTACGCGACGACCAGGGCGCCGCAGCAGAGTGGACCACAGCGGTGCACGTATCTGCGCCTGTTGGAGCGCCCAACATTCGCATTCTCTCCCCTACAAGTGCCCCTGAGTGGACGACGACAGCACCGATAGTACCCCTGGCCGGCACGCGCGAAGGGTGGTCGGGAGCACTGTTTTGGATAAACGAGCGCACCGGACAAAGCGGTTGGTGGGATGCGGGAGCCGGCGCTGACTGGACGTTGCCCCCTATCGCTTTGGAACATGGCGAAAACGTCATAGCCGTGCAAGGCATTACCTCTGCGGGAAGAGCCGTCATCGCGCGATTGCGCGTACACAGGCTCGACCCCACCTACGACGGCCCGCGCGTATACGGCCTGCAGTGCGATGCCTCGCCGCTGCCTACTTGGAGCCTGTGGGCTTGTCGCTTCTCGCTCGATACGCGCGGTACCGACCCTCTTCTTCCCTTCGGCCACCTACCCGGCGACAGCAGCGGCATAACCGCCGAGGCTATCTTTGTACACGAGGGAGGAGATACGCTAGCGATTCCTTGTTTCTATACCCTGGACTACGAACCGGCCGGCGATGACCTGCGGCCGGTCGGGCAATGGCACTGGGCCTTGCGCATGAGTTTTCCTCGAGAAGGCCAATGGTCGGGCCGGCTCCGGATAGAAGACCGCAGCGGCCGCAAGACCTTCCCGCTGCCCTCCGTTGCGGTGGTGGGCAAAGGCAGTAAAGGTTATCTCAAACCATCTCCCACCGACGACCGGTACTTCGAGTACGCCGACGGTTCGGCCTTTTTGCCCCTGGGATACAACATCAGCGCAGACCAACCGCTGCCGCAGCTCCAACAGCACCTCGAGCACTGGAGTGCCAACGGTCTCACCTACGGACGTTTCTGGCTTTCGCCCATCGCTCCTTTCTCCGATGCCTGGTCCTCCTGGGCCACCCACCACCCCATGCAGCACAACGGTTACCTGCCGGCCTCTGTACTGACACCCGAACGCCGCTACGACCGCGGTGAGGTGAGCTGGAAAATCGCCTGGCCCCCTATAGAGAGCGTTCAAACACCCTCCATCTTCAGAGGCTTCTGGTCGTCGGTTCCCTTACAACCGGGCCGCGCTTACCGCATTACCGCCCGCGTTCGCCTGGAGGGCGTAGAAGGTCCGGGAGGTCTGGTACTCAAAACCGGCGGATGGCTGGGTACCGATGATGTTCGCTCCGCCGTGGGCGTACGCCTTTCGCCCTACATCCTGCGAGGCTACAGCGACTGGGTATACCTGGTAGGCGATTGGACGGCCCAGAGCGAAGACCTGCCCTTTTTATACCTTACGCTTGAGGATGTTACCGCCGGAGCGGTCTGGATAGACCAATTTACCCTACAGCCCATCGAAGCGGACGGGAGATTAGGCCCCAATGTCTTGGACACCTGGAATGCCAACGCCCACCGCTACGCCGACCCGATTGAATGTCGCAAAGCGGACTATCTCATCCGAGAGGCGGCGCGCCAAGGCATTCATTACCAAATAGTTATTTTGGAAAAAAACGACCCGCTACTTAACTTTTTCGATGCTAACGGCGCATTGAATCCGGAAAAAGGTCGCTTCGAGCCACCCAAAGGGACGTACCTCGACCGCCTCTACGAAGCCTACTGGCGCCATCTGGTAGCGCGCTGGGGATGGGCACCCTCCGTAGCGGCCTGGGAGTTGGTTAACGAAGGCGCTCCGGGCAGCTATTTTGACCTCGTGGAGCGCATGGCCCAATACTTTCGCACCCATGGGCCTTTTCCTCGCATGGTCAGTACCTCTTTTTGGAGCGAATGGGTACCCGATTACTGGCAAAAGTCCTCGGCCGGTTACGCCGATGTCCACGCGTACGCCCTCACCACCGGCTTCCTGGACGGCTACTGGATCGACGGCCAATGGTACGACCGCACCGCTCTAAAGCGCGACCCGGCGGCTTTTATCGAGGCCTACGGACACCGCCTGAGCACCGACCCGCTCCGCAATAAACCCGTCATCATAGGCGAAACGGACTTAGACCAACCCGGAGACCAAGCGCCCGACCCCCTGCTGGCTATCGACACTGCCGGCATATGGTTGCACGATTGGGTTTGGGCACACCTTTTCGCCGGCGGCGTGAGCGCGCTCCTGTGGAACAGCGACAACATAGAAAACCACCAATTGCACCGGCATTACCGACCTTTCTCGGCTTTTATCGCGGGAGTACCATTTCACACCGGTCGCTACTCAGCAGCCCAGACCCAGACCGACCAGCCGGCCTTTCGGGTACGTGCCTTGCGCAACGCTGCCGCCGACGACGCCTTGATATGGGTGCGCCATGAGCAGCACACATGGTGGAACGTCCTCACGCAAGGCCTGCCGCCGGTAGCCGACGGAGCGGTAACCATCAAAGGCCTGCTCCCGGGCAAGTACCGCATCTCGATGTGGGAACCTTGGACCTTTGCCGTCCAAGCACAGCAAACTGAAGAGAGGTCGGTCGGCTTAGATAGCACCGTTGTCTTGCGTGTGGAGGCCCTACAGCGCGACCGCGCCTGGCGCGTCCGGCGTATCGGCGACACGACAAGTTCTTCCGAAGTGTCCACGCCTTCGGTCTCCCCTCGCGTGTGGCCCTCGCCTGCCCGCGAGTGGCTGCACATAGCGCTGCCTCCGCCTGCCACCTCACAGCAGTCTACCCTCCTGCTGGTGAATACCGTAGGGCAGGTGAGGCGCCGTACGATAGCAACGGGCGACCTGTCCCTATATGTGGGCGACCTGCCTGCCGGAACCTACTACTTGCACCTCAGCACGGCCGAGGAGACGTGGGTAAGGCCGGTCTCGATCGTGCGCTAAAAAGGGCTACTCAGCCCTCCGCGCCTACCGGAAAGGATTTTGGATGTCGGGATTGTTGATAAAAGCCGTATCCGTTAGCGCATGCAAGAATTTGATAATGGCGCGCTTTTGATAGGGACTTAGTCCGGTGTATTGCAGCGGATTTGTTCCCGGAATAGGGAAGCCTACCTGGTCGATGAGCGGGTCTTTGTTGGGCGATTGCTTTCCGTGGCTGCCGTAGTGGTCTAAGACCTCTTCGAGCGTTTGGAATCGGCCGTCGTGCATGTAAGGAGCCGTCAGGGCGATGTTGCGCAGCGTAGGCGTGCGAAACTTGCCGTTGTCCGTCTGTCGGCGGGTGACGGCTCCGCGTCCCTTGTCGGGAAAGTCGTCCAGGGTATGGGCCTCGTCGAGGCCGTTGTTGAAATATTGGTTCCCCGTCAACGTAAATCCTCCGTGGCAGTGGAAGCATTGTGCGTCGGGCAGTCCTACGGCCGCTCCTTCCTCGAAGTACATCAGCTTGCCGTCGAGCTCTTCGTCGTCCAGCGCATCGAGGTTGCCCTGCAAAAAGCGGTCGAACTTGGAGGTCCCGCTGCTAATGAGAATGCGCTCAAACTGAGCAATAGCCTTAGCCGCCAATTCTTTAGTAATTTCCGAGCGGTCTTTGATGCCAAAGGCTTTGCGAAAAAACTCGGGGTAAGTAGGGTGCTGTTGAAGTTTGCGAATGACGTTGGGCCAGGTGTTGTGCAGTTCGATAGGGTCTTCCACCGGCAAAAGCGCTTGCTCCTCTAAAGTACGGACGCGGCCATCCCAAAAGAGGCCGTTCGTAGCATAAGCGATGTTGAGCAGGCTCATCGAACTTCTTTTACCGGCAATACCGTCTATGCCTACCGACACCGGCAAGCCGTCGGTGAAGCTGAGGTGCGGCAGGTGACACGAGGCGCAAGACTGGGTGCTGTCGCGCGACAGAATCGGGTCGTAAAACAGGCGTCTGCCCAATTGCACACCGTCTACCGTTAGCGGATTGTCCGGCGGAATGGGCACCTGCGGAAAATGCGGAGGTTTGATAATAGTATACGGCTTAGGCTGGTAAGGAATGTGCACTAAGTCTCCTTCAGGAGAGGGGAAGGGGGCATCCTTTTGGCAGCCCTGCCAGAACAAGAAGGCGGCTAACCCGCCGCCTACCCACCACATACGATGACCGAAGTGTTTCATACAAAAAGCCCATTTATTGAGTTACCGCAGTGGCGTTCCGGAAGTTGTCCATCAGCTTAGTGGCGATGACGACATCGTTGAAATCGTTGGAGGTAATGTGGTTGTAAGGGTCTCTCAGGTCAAGCCATTGGCCGTTGATGAGGAAGAGTTTTTTCAAATCGAAAACGACCGTTACCGGTGGGGCATTGGTTCCTACCCGTATCGGGAGGTCGAAGGTGTACTCGCGAAAGACCGCTTGAGAGCCGCAGTGGTAGATGAGCCCGCCGTCGAACGTGCCGTCTTTGTTAAGGTCTACCTGGCCCTCTATCTTGTTGAAAATGTAGCCTTTCCACCCTATCCAATATTCATTCTCTCGGCTGAGCGGGTGCCCGACGGGAAAGTCCTTAGGCTGCTTGACGTCCAGGGCCGGCGGAACGCCGTAGCCCAGGCGAATGCCCGTGTACACGCCCTCAGGAGCGCGCAACGTCAGGGTGACATCAACGGCCGTATCCGTCGGAGCGTCGTCAGGCGTGAAATCTACCCATTCGATATCGCTCAGCCGAACCGGCGCGCCGTCTTTGAGAAGGGCAATATTGCTCATGTAGGTGTTGAAGCGCACATAGCGCACCCAGTACGTGTCGTAGTCGTACAGCCGGTAGCGAACTAAAGGCCCGCCGTCGTACTGGGCGCGGAAGGTGATTTTCACCTCTACTCGAGGCGTAGCGTCATCCTTAGTTCCTTCACAACCTGTCTGCGTTAACCCCAGCAAGCATAGAAGAAGCGATGCGAAGATCCCTTTTTTTCTCATGTCGGAGTGTTTTTTCAAAAGTGCCGTTGAGGGCAAGCCGCTCTCAGCGGCGTTGTAAACGCTTCAAAGTTACTTTGGAATAACACCCATGGCGTTGGGCAAGTTGTTCCAGATTTGCGTTTTCCAGGCAGGAATGTCGCCGGTTATCAAATCCACGTTGCGGAAAAATTCTCGGAAGTCTACCCAGAGTTCCAGGTCGAAGTCGTATCCGCTTTCGTGCGAGAAAGGCCCGGGACTCAGTAGCGTCTGTGCCGGGAAATCCGGTGGACCGAACACCAAGGTGTCGGGTGGCGTGGTGGGCAAGGTGTCGCGGGTAAGGATGAGCTGAAGGGCAGCGAAGCCTCGTCCGGGGCCCAGCCAGAGGTTCTCCGGTTGTGGGCGGAGGGGGTGATTTTCGGGTGCCCGATTAGGTATGACGTGCTGAGCCGCCGGCGGCAAGCCAACCTGAAAGCGCACAGAAGAGAATTTGCCGGCTTGGCGAAACTCGCCTACCGGATAATGGGCAACGGTACGGCGTATCAAGAGGAAATCGTTAGTGAACCGCTCCAACACCGTGTCGCCGCCGGGCGTTTGAACGGCCAACGATAAGGTGTCGAGCACCGTATACGTCTGACCGTCCCGGACAAACTCGAATGCCGACAAGTAAAACACTGCCTGCCGAAGGCGAAACCAACGCCCCGGAGCATACTCATAAGCCGTATCGGGCTTCCACACCAGCGAGTCGAACAGCGGGCGGTAGCGCAAGCGCAAGCGCGGATAGGTGCAGCAGCAACAACACTCCTTGTCTGCCGCAACATCGAAATTGACGGCTTCAATGTCCAGACACCCCTCGCGAGGTTCAAAACATGCCGTCAGTCCGAACAAGGTAACTAATAGCGCGCAAGCCCAGAATCGCATCATAACCGGAGGTGTTCGACATACGAAGTAGACAAGCCTCGTTCATCTGCTTTGCTCCACCTCGCGCATCAGCTGCCGCACGATTTGTTTGAGATGAGAGGAGAACTCTTTTTCCAATATCCAGTGATAATAGTTCTTATCCCGGGCAAACACTTCCTTGACCGGCTGGCCGATGTATTTGCCGAAGTTAAAGACCGGCGTGCCGTCCGGCAAAAGGCGAATGCGCTGCGTAACGTCCAAGAACTGAGAGTCGTTGGTGAAATCGTGCAAAGACTGGACGTTGTTTTTAATGGGCGACTCCATGCACCTGCCGTCCTCGTCTATAAAGTTCTGTCCGCTATATCGGGCAATTTGCTCTTGAAGGACTTCCAGAGTGGCCCGCACATCGGCCAAAGCATCGTGGGCATCGGTCAGCTCTTTGCCGCAGTAAAAACGGTAGGCCGCCCGGAGCGTGCGCGGCTCCATCTTGTAAAAGATGCGCTGCACGTCGATGAGGCGGCGCTTACCGATATCGAAATCCATACCCACCCGAGCAAACTCCTCAATGAGCATAGGCACATCGAAACGGTTAGAATTATAGCCCGCCAAATCGGCATCGCCGATAAAGTCCCAAATTTTTTGAGCCACCTGGCGAAAGGTAGGCTTGTTGGCCAAATCGGCTGCAGTAATGCCGTGCACGGCAACGGCCTCGGCGGAGAGGGGAATGCCCGGGTTGATGAGTGTGCAAAACTCCACCGATGGGTGCCCATCTTTGAATAGCTTAATCATAGCCAATTGCACGATGCGGTCGCGCACGACATTGATACCGGTAGCTTCCACGTCCAGTACGATTAGGTCACGCGTCAAGTTCAGGCGAAGCATTGGGATAAAGTTGCTCAAAGATAACAAGATACCCGGTGCTTATGCGCCGTGCCGAGGCGCGTCTTTGCCGTCGAGCAGCCCTTGCTTGCGCGCCGTCTCCGCATAACCGTGCAGTTGAATGGGTTCGCGCACCTTGCGCAGGCGAAGATTCAGCATCTCGACGAATAGAGAAAAGAAAATGGCAAAATACAAATATCCCTTGGGAATGGCGCCTTCGATAAAATGCCCTTGATGGGCAGCCTCGCCGATGAGCGAAAACCCAATGAGCAGCAAAAAAGCCAAGCCCAACATTTGTACCGTAGGGTGCTGATTGACAAAGCGACTGACCGGACCGGCAAAGGCCATCATGACCAAAATCGATATCACCACGGCTATTATCATAACAACCAGGTCCTTAGTCAAGCCGATTGCGGTGAGTATGGAGTCGAAAGAAAAGACAATGTTGATCAGGGTAATCTGAATGATGGCCGAGCTCAAAGCATGAGCTCCTGGCTTAATTTCAGGGTCGTCGCCGCTACGCGGACTTTCTAATTTATGGTGAATCTCGGTGGTGGCCTTGTATAAAAGAAAAGCCCCGCCTACAAAAAGAATGAGGCTTTGAGCGGTAACCACCCCGTGCAAACCGGGCAGGTCGATGTGAAAAAGCGGCTTGGTCATGCCGATAATCCACACCAGCACAAAGAGTAGCGCTATACGCATGCCCATGGCCAAGAGGAGTCCGATACTGCGGGCTCTGGGCTGGTCTTCCGCGCGGAGCTTGGCCGAGATGATGGAAAGGAAAATGATGTTATCTACGCCCAAGACGATTTCCAGAAAGGTGAGGGTCAATAGACTGACCCATACGCCGCCGGAGGTAAAGTCGGGTAAGGTTAGCAAAGGCAGCATACATCAATACCACTTTTTGAAATGGGTTGCAATGTTACGAGCTGCACCGGCTCCATTGAAAAAGAACCAAAAGTTTTTCCCGGCAATACGGCCGGAGTCGCCCTGTGGATCGCATCATACGCAGTCAGGATAGGGTTAGGATGAAGGGAACCTCAAAATATGTCCAAGAAGCCATCGTTTTAGGTCGTACCTTTGGCGCCCATGTTTAGGCACTTCCAACGGTTATTCGGTGTCGTTCTGTTGGCCGGATACCTTCTGTCGAACACACCGGCAGGGGAAGTGCTGAAATTGCCCGTGCTGTTCGAGCATTACCGAGAGCACCGGGCAGAGATGCCGGAAATCGGCTTTTGGAGCTATATCTGGCTACACTACTTCAGCGAGGTGCAATACGACGCCGATTACGCGCGCGATATGCAGCTGCCGTTCAAGAGCATATCGTTGGTTTCAGTGTGGTTGATGGCCCTGCAGCCTCCGCTCAATGCCGACTGGCGCCTCTCCTTTCCGGAGGAGTCTGTCGCGCGTTTGACCGTAACGGCGGTACAGAAGGGCCCGTTGGCCCCATATATCGGCTCGCCGGCCCAGCCGCCGGAGGCATAGTGCGCCGCGTTTATTTTCCTTTCCCTAAAGGTTGAGTGCCCTTTGCTCCTCTGCAATGCGAGGCAATATCTCTTCTTTAGCAGCCTTAGGCGGCTGCGGTAAACGCTCCGTACTATGCTTCAACACATCATCGATTTTTCGGTAAAAAATAAGCCGATTATAGGCCTGTTAGTACTGGTTTTGGTCGGCTGGGGAGGCTATCAGATGACCCGCCTTCCTATAGATGCCGTGCCCGACATTACCGACAACCAGGTGCAGGTCATCACCGTGTCGCCGGCCCTTGGAGCGCCGGACGTGGAACGTCTTATCACTTTTCCTATCGAGCAAGCGTGTAGCAACATTCCCGGGCTGAAGGAAATACGCAGTTTTTCGCGCTTTGGCCTGTCGGTGGTTACCATCGTCTTCGACGACGACACCGACGTGTACTGGGCACGCCAGCAAATAGCCGAGCGGCTCCAGCAGGTGCAAAACCAGATTCCCCAGGGCGTGGGCACGCCCGAGCTGGCGCCTGTGACGACGGGCTTGGGCGAAATTTACCAGTACGTTCTGCGCCCGAAGCCGGGGTATGAACATCGGTACGATGCCATGTCGCTGCGCACCATACAAGATTGGGTGGTGCGCCGACAGTTGTTGGGCACTCCGGGTGTGGCGGATGTGAGCACCTTCGGCGGCTTGCTCAAGCAGTACGAGGTATCGGTGCGGCCGGCCCAACTGCACGCCCGCGGACTGACCGTTGCCGATGTTTTCTGCGCCTTAGAAAATAACAACCAAAACGCCGGTGGAGCCTACATTGAAAAAGGGCCTAATGTGCTCTTCATCCGCACCGAAGGGCTGATAGGTTCGGTAGAAGACTTGAAGGAAATCCCGGTAAAAACCCTGCCGGGCGGGGTCGCCTTGCGCATCCGCGACATAGCCGACGTGCGCTTTGGGCACGCTACGCGCTACGGCGCCGTATGTTACAACGACGAGGGCGAAGTTGTCGGGGCCGTGGTGATGATGCTCAAGGGAGAGAACTCCTCGGCGGTCGTTCGGCGCGTAAAGGAGCGCATCGAACAGATTCGCCGAACGCTGCCCGAGGGCGTAGCGCTCGAACCCTTCCTCGACCGCACGAAGATGGTCAACAACGCCATTGCCACGGTGGAACGAAACTTGCTGGAGGGGGCGCTCATCGTGGTCTTTGTGTTGGTGTTTTTTTTGGGCAATGTGCGCGCCGGTCTGGTGGTGGCTTCGGTCATTCCCTTGTCTATGCTCTTTGCGGTCGGCTGGATGAATGTCTTCGGCGTCAGCGGCAACCTAATGAGCCTGGGAGCCATCGATTTCGGTCTTATCGTAGATGGGGCGGTTATTGTGGTGGAGGCGGTCATGCACCGCCTTGGCCAAATGCTGCCGCTTGCCGGCGAGGTGCGGCTCTCTCAGCAGCAAATAGACGGAGAAGTGCGGTCCTCTGCCGGCCGCATGATGAATGCAGCCGTGTTCGGCCAGCTCATCATTCTCATCGTTTATTTGCCCATCCTGACCTTAGAGGGCATAGAGGGCAAGATGTTTCGGCCCATGGCCCAGACGGTTTCCTTTGCGGTCTTAGGTGCACTGCTGCTCTCCGTAACCTATGTGCCGGCTATGAGTGCGCTGTTTCTAGGCCGAAAGCAGGCGCCCAAGCGCACTTGGAGCGACCGGCTAATGGCCGCCTTGGAGCACTATCACCAACGGCTGCTCGGCGTGGTCCTACCTCGACCCCGACGGGTTTTGGCGCTTTCCTTCGGCCTCTTCGCCGGAGCCGTGATGGTGTTGCTACGGCTGGGCGGTGAATTTATTCCGGAGCTGGAGGAGGGTGATTTTGCCGTAGACACGCGCGTATTGACGGGCAGCAGCCTGCACACGACGATACAAGCCACGCAACAGATGGCCGGCTTGTTGTTGCGCCATTTTCCGGAGGTGGAAAAAGTCGTCACCAAGATCGGATCCGGTGAGATTCCCACGGACCCCATGCCCATCGAAGCGGCCGACATGATGGTTATTCTGAAAGATAAAAAAGAGTGGACCTCAGCCCGCTCTTTTGACGAGCTGGCCGAAAAGATGACCGAGCGCTTGCAGGCCATCCCGGGTGTGACGACGGGCTTTCAATATCCGGTGCAGATGCGGTTCAACGAGCTAATGACCGGTGCTCGACAGGACGTAGTGTGCAAGATCTTCGGCGAAGACCTCGATACTTTGGCGCACTATGCGCGGCGTTTGGGGGAGATCATTCAGCGCGTAGAGGGTGCGCGCGACCTGTATGTGGAGCGAATTACCGGTATGCCGCAAATTGTCGTGCGCTACCGGCGCGAGGCGATGGCTCGCTACGGACTTTCGATCGGCGAGGTCAATCGCCTGGTAAGCACGGCTTTCGCCGGGAGCGTGGCCGGGTTGGTCTACGAGGGGGAGCGCCGCTTTGAACTGGTAGTGCGACTGGCCGACAGCGAGCGCCGCGGCGTAGAAGACGTGCGAGGGCTGCTCATCCCCACACCTGCAGGCGCCCAGGTGCCCCTAGACCAATTGGCCGAGGTGTGCCTGCACGATGGCCCTAATCAAATACAGCGAGAAGATGCTAAGCGCCGCATCACGGTAGGGTTCAACGTGCGCGGACGCGACGTAGAGAGCATTGTAGAGGAGGTACAGCAGCAGGTGGCACGCCACCTACCCTTGCCGCCGGCTTATTACATCACCTATGGAGGAGCTTTTGAGAACTTAAAGGAAGCCAAAGAGCGCCTTTCTGTAGCCGTGCCGCTGGCGCTGTTGCTGATTTTCGCCCTGCTGTATTTTGCTTTTGGGTCGCTAAGCCAGGGGATACTCATTTTCACGGCCATACCCTTGTCGGCTATCGGTGGAATAGCGGCGCTGTGGCTGCGCGACATGCCCTTTAGCATCTCGGCAGGCGTGGGCTTTATCGCCTTGTTCGGTGTATCCGTGCTCAACGGCATCGTGCTCATTGCCGAGTTCAATCGGCTCAGGAAAGGCGGTCGGGACGACTCTGAAGAGATTGTTCGCCAGGGCACGCGAACGCGCTTGCGGCCGGTGCTTATGACGGCTACGGTGGCTTCTTTAGGCTTTTTGCCCATGGCCCTCAGCACCGGAGCAGGGGCCGAGGTGCAGCGCCCATTGGCTACGGTAGTCATCGGTGGGCTCATTAGCGCGGGTCTACTGACGCTGGTCGTTTTGCCGGTACTGTATGTGTTGTGGTCGCGGTGGGCATCCCGCCTTACTCACCCCACGGCCACGGTAGCGGTGCTACTCGGTGTGTCGTTCGGCGCCGGCACCGCCTCTGCTCAGCCGGCGGTGACCTTGGCACAGGCTATGGAACAGGTACTGGCTACACACCCTCTGCAGCAGGATGCTCGCCTGGGCGTCCGGCAGGCGGAGCGACTTGTAGGCACGGCCAATGAGCTGCCGCCCCTCGAGGCAGAATTGGAGCTGGGGCAGATTAACGCCAAGTTTTTTGACTCGCGCCTTTTCCTGCGCCAGAGTTTCTACTTGCCTGCCGTGCATCGCGCCCGCCGTCGGCTGCTCCAACAGCAGCGGCTGGGCAGCGAGGCGGAGCGCCGACAACAAGAGCGCGAACTGAGCCGACAACTGAAGAGCCTCTACTATAACTGGCTCATCCTTCAGGAAAAAAGCCGCCTGTGGAACGAGTTGGACAGCCTGTACCGCGTAGCCCTGCCGAGGGCCGAACAGCGCCTGCTCACCGGTGAGTCGAGCGCCGCAGAAAAGAGCGCTCTGCAGATGCAGCGCCTACTGACGGAACAACAGTACCGGCACATCGAAATAGAGCGCGGCGCCGTACAGCGTTCCTTCTCCAGCCTGTTGGGGCGAGAGGCACAACCCGCTCCCACCGACTTGCTTTACCCGCTCTCTGCCCTCGGCGATGCGCTCTCCGGTGAACGACACCCGCTGTGGGAAGCCCAACAGCAGCGCTTGGAGGCCGCTGCAGCCGAGCGGCAAATAGAGCAAAGCCGGCTGTTGCCCACCCTTTCGGTTGGCTACACCAACCTGTCTATCACCGGTTGGCAGCAAGACCGGCTCGGGCGAGAGACGTACTACGGACCAACCGCGCGCTTCTCTACGGTTACGCTGGGCGCGCAGCTGCCCCTGTTCGCCGGTGCACAGCGCAGCCGCATTGCCGCTGCAGGGCTACAGGTAGAGCGCGAGCACCAACGAAGGGAAGCCCTGGAACGCTCCCTGCAGACGGCATACCAAAACGCCCGCGAACGGTTCGTCCTCTTAGACGAGCAGGTGCGCCGCTGCCAAGAGGAATTGGCGCTTCAATGGCGTACGTTGCTGGCTACTGCCGAGCGCCAACTGCAAGCAGGTGAAATCAACTACATAGACTGGCTGTTCCTCGTGCGCCAGACCTTTGAAGTGCGCCTCGCCTGCCTGGACTGGATCGCGGCGCGCAACGAAGCCGCTTTTGACGTCGAGTACTGGCGCTGAGCGGGCGTTGCTACCTTATCTCTTTATCATTCTCAAAGGAATGCCATGACCTACCGCATATTATTTCTCATAGCCCTAACAGCACCGTTCTGGAGCAGTTGTCGCTCCAACAACGGCCCAGAAGTGTCGCCTGCCGCAGATGCGGAGCAGACGCACGTGCAACTGACGGCCGAACAGCTGGCTAACGCTCGCCTATCCATCGGCACCGCCCAGCGGCGCACATTGAGCACGGTACTACGCGTGGGAGGCGTAGTAGATGTGCCGCCGCGCAGCCTGGTGTCGGTGAGCTTTCCCTTGGGCGGCTACCTGCAGTACACTCGCCTACTGCCCGGCACGCCGGTGCGCAAAGGAGAAGTGTTGGCCGTACTGGAAGACCCTCAATACATCCAATTGCAGCAGGAGTACTTGACTACAACGGCGCGCCTAGAATTTGCAGAGGCGGAGCTGCGGCGGCAAAAGGCGCTTCAAGACGGCCAAGCCGGCAGTCTAAAGGCCCTTCAACAGGCCCAGGTAGAGTACCAAACGCTGAGGATACAGCAGCGCGCTTTGAGCGAAAAACTGCGCCTCATCGGCATTGAACCGGCCCAATTGAGCGAGGACAACCTCTCGCGCAGCGTGCGGGTCCTATCGCCCATCGACGGCTTTGTCAGCGCCGTACATGCCAACATCGGCAAGTACGTAACGCCCACCGACGTCCTCTTCGAGCTGATTAATCCGAAGGACATCCACCTGAATTTAAAGGTTTTTGAAAAGGATGTACCGCTGCTGCGCATCGGGCAACCGGTGCGGGCTTATGCGCCCGACCGCCCGCAACAGGTGTACAAGGGCGAAATCATCCTCATCAGCCGAAACCTCGGGCCCGACCGCACCGTAGAGGTGCACTGCCACTTCGACCGATACGACGCCGCCGTACTGCCGGGGATGTACCTGCAAGCAGAGGTGCGCGTGGACCTGCATGAAGCACTGGCCGTGCCCGAGAACGCCCTCGTTCGCTGGGAAAACCGCCACTTCGTTTTCGCACAGCGCTCCGAAAATACGTTCGAGTGGGTGGAAGTGAACGTAGGAGCCTCGGCAGACGGATGGACGCAAGTTAGCCCGGTGAACCAAGAGGTGGACCTATTGCGCCTGCCGCTCGTATTGAACAACGCCTACACGCTGTTGATGAAAATGAAAAACGTCGCCGAAGAAGAGTGAGGCCCTCGAAAAGAGGAAGGGGCGACCGGCCACAGTCCGTCGCCCCTTTTTTACGCTTTTGCCGTTCGAGCAGGTGGTTTACTTCAGCTTGAAGGAGGCAGTCCCTACTAAGAAGCCCTTGTTGAAGATCTTGACGTTATAGGTTCCCTTGACAAAGTCTTGACCGGGCTGCCAAGCGCCGCAGACGTTGGTTTCGCCGTTGTTGTATTGGCAGGTGGCCGTGGTTGTGTAGCGGAAATCCTGCTCTTGGCGCTTGTCTTTAGCGATGCCCGAGCCGAGGCTCTCGATGGCCATCGTGGCTCCGGTGGGGTCAATAATGGCGATGTAAAACACCTCCTCACCGGCGTCGGCAACCTCATTGGCTTCGGTGGTAAAGCATATGCTCAGTTTATCGACCTTGTTGGCGCGCGTCTTCACTTTTTCCTTTCCGCTGCCGCGCACATCCACCGGCTTGATGGTGATGTCTTTGACGCGAATAGCCGAGGCAATGTCCACCTTACGGCTGAGCACTTTGCGCTCCGACTCCAGCTGGGTCTTTTCCGAAATCAGCGCAGCCTTAGCACTGCTCTCTTCCGCCAGCCGGCTTTGGGTCTGCGACAGAGACGAACTCAGCGTGCTGACCTCCTGGGTGAGCTGGGTGTTTTTCTCGGTCAAAATGCCCACTTCGGCTTTCAGGCGCTCAATCTCGGCCAAATATTGCTTTTTCTGGCTCTCAAAGCGCCCCATCGCCGAGCGATAGTCGCGGTTTTCGCGGATGAGGGTTTCGATTTGCGCCTTCTGTTGCTCGAGCTGTTGCAACTGCTGGTTGATTTTCTCGTCCAGCTGGGCATTGAGGCCCTTCTGCTGCTCGAGTTGGGCGACGGCGTCGTTATACTTCTGGTCCAGCTCGGCAAAGGCTTGCTTTTGGGCATCCAGTTCGATCTTATTGGTCTCCAGTTCCTTGCCTTTCCGGTAGGTCTGAATAAGCAAGAAAACGCTCAGGCCCAATAAGACGGCGATGGCTATACCGGCGATAGTCAGCAAGCGCTTGGAGTTGTCGCCTGAGGGGTTATCAAAGTTCGGCGTGTTGCCGTACGAGGGCTGATTGAAATTGGTGGGAGTGCTCATAATGAATGTTATTTTGAATTTTTACAGAATGCGATGTTTTCAGGCGGCCCAAGGATAAAAGAGGAAGAAGTCATGCTTGACCGCGGGCGCCTAAAAGATGTATTAAAAACTGCTCGACAAAGTTCCGTGTTATGCAATAGACTTGAAAATTTTGTAAAACTCTTTACAATGGTGGTAAATCCGAATGGGATTTCAGGGAAAACCCGCGAGGGGCGGGTAGGTATTCTTCTCCTAAGGGGTGCGTACCTTTGCCGTAAAGCAAGACGTCGAAAATGGCCGTTTGGGATAATTTTGACATAGGCAATATTCTTTTTCTGGATATCGAGACGGTTCCGGCGGCGCCGGCGTACGATGATCTGAGTGATGCACTGCGCGAACTGTGGGCCCACAAGGTGCGCAGCCTGCGCCGCTTGCCGGAGATAGAGGAAGACCTTATTGCCGCGGATTTCGAGCAACGGGCAGGCATCTATGCTGAGTTTGGAAAAATCGTATGTATCTCGGTGGGCATCTTGCGCCCGGTAAACGGCGACCTCCGCCTGCGCTTGAAATCGTTCTACGGTCATACGGAGGCTTCTGTGCTGCAGGACTTTTGCGACTTGCTCGACCAAAAGTTTCCCGACCCGGCCCGATTTGCCCTTTGCGGGCACAACATCCGAGAGTTCGACGTGCCCTACATTTGTCGCCGCCTGTTGGTCAATCAGCTTCCCCTGCCGCGGCTGTTAGATATTTCAGGCCTAAAGCCTTGGGAGACGAAGCACCTTTTGGACACGATGGAAATGTGGAAGTTCGGCGACGCGAAAAGCTTCACCTCTCTGCGCCTGTTGGCCGCCGTGTTGGGCTTTAGCTCCCCCAAAGACGACATGGACGGAAGTAACGTCTCCGAAGTGTACTGGCAAGACCGCGATATCGAACGCATTGCGACCTACTGTGAAAAGGACGTGATTGCCACGGTACAGCTGTTTTTGCGCTTCAGGCGCCAGCCCTTGCTCAACCCAGGACAAATAGAAGTGGTGCGCTGAAGAGCGCTCTATCAACCCGTTTTTACACTTACGGTATATGCCTGTTCCGAAGATAGCGCCCTCCTTATTGGCAGCAGACTTTGCGCGGCTGCACGAGGAGGTGGCCATGGTCAACCGCAGCGAGGCCGATTGGCTGCACTTGGACGTGATGGACGGCCGCTTCGTACCTAATTTGACCTTTGGGATGCTCGTGGTCGAGGCTGTGTACCGCCTGAGCACCAAACCCCTGGACGTGCACTTAATGATGGTGGAGCCGGAGCGCTACATAGCCGATTTCCGAAAGGCCGGTGCCCATGTCCTTACCGTCCATTACGAGGCCTGCCCGCATTTGCACCGCGTAGTGTACCAAATCAAGGAGATGGGAGCGCTGGCCGGCGTAGCCTTAAATCCGCATACACCGGTAAGCGTTTTAGAAAATCTGCTGGAAGACATCGACCTGGTGTGCTTGATGTCGGTTAATCCCGGCTTCGGCGGCCAAAAATTTATTTATCAAACCCTGCCTAAGGTGCGCCGGCTGCGGGAGTTGCTTACCGTAGCGAACGCCTCGGCGCTAATCGAAGTAGACGGCGGTGTGGGGTTGCAAAATGCCGAGGCCCTACTGCGCGCCGGCGCCGATGTGTTGGTAGCGGGCAACAGCGTCTTCGGCGCAAAGGAGCCCGAGACGGTCATCGCGGACATGAAAGCGCTCGGCAAAAGTTGGCTTTGACAGGGAATATGAAAAAGATAGACCGGCTCGTTCTGACCAGCTTCGTAGGGCCTTTTGTGGTCTCTTTTGCCATTGCCCTCTTCGTGCTCATCATGCAGTTCTTGTGGCTGTATGTCGATGACATGGCGGGCAAGGGCATCAGCATATGGATTTTGCTGGAGGTCATCGGCTACATGTCCATCTCTATTTTTCCCATGGCCCTGCCCATCGCCGTGCTCATTTCTTCGGTCATGGTTATGGGAAATTTTGCCGAGCGGTACGAGCTGTCGAGCATGAAGTCGGCCGGCATGTCGCTTTTGCGCATTATGCGCAGCCTCGTTGTCGTTTCGATAATTATCGGAGCGTTCTCGTACATCTGCTCAGACTATCTTAGCCCGATGGCTAATTTAAAGTTCAAGTCGCGCTTGTACGATATCCGCAAGCAAAAGCCGGGTTTGGCCATTGAAGAGGGCGTGTTTAACGACGACTTTCGGCAATTCATCATTCGGGTGGGTAAGAAAGAGCGCGACGGCGAGACGATTCGCGACATCTTCATCGAAGACCAGAGCCAGCTGGGACGCCTGCGCCTGAGCGAAATCATGGCCGACAGCGGCCAGATGTTTACGACCAAAGACGGGCGCTTTTTTGTCATGAACCTGTACAACGGGGTGCAGTACCAAGAACCCAGCCCTACGCGCCTGCGCAGCGACGGCAGTGGCGGAGCGCCCTTCATTCGCCTGTCTTTCCAGTCGTGGACAAAGGTGTGGGAGCTGAGCGAGTTTGAAATGAACCGCACCGACGAAGACCGCTTCAAAGGGCAGCGCAGTATGCAAACCATGCGGGAGCTCCGCCAAAGCATAGACTCGCTACAGCGCGAAATGGCACAACAACGCCAAGACCTGGCCGAAGAGCTCACGGCGACCCTAAGGCGCCTGAAAAACAAACCCGACCCCAAGAACGACCCCGTCGAACAAGAGCGCCTGCGCCAAGACTCCATCCTGCGCGCCAACTGGAAACCCGGAGACCCGCCTCTGCCTCAACCCGTCCTGCCCGACTTGCCCGGCCAGCTTATCGACAGACCCTTGCACGAGTATGAGCACTGGATAGAGACCTTCGAGGCCCACCGCCGCCCACGCCTGTTGCAAGATGCCCTAGTGCTCCTTCGCCTGACAAAGTCGGCGGTGGAGCGCCGCTCCAGCCAGATCGAATACCGCCGCAAAGAGGCGGCTAAAACCGGATATGAGCTCTACGCCAAGTACAGCTTTGCCGTCGTGTGCGTCATCTTCCTCTTCATCGGTGGGCCTATGGGCGCCATCATCCGCAAGGGCGGCTTCGGCTATCCCATTCTCGTCTCCATTGTTTTCTTCGTGACCTTCATCATGCTCACCATCATGTGCCGCAAACTGGCGGAGGCGTATATCCTCACGCCCTTTTGGGCGGCCATGACGCCCAGCATCGTGCTGGCTCCGGTTTCCGCCTTCCTCAGTTGGCGGGCGCTGAACGACGCCGCCATGTTTAGCACCGACCGATTGGACCGCCTGGTCTTACGCGCGCGCCGCTATTTGGAAAAACGCTTCCTGGGACAATGAAACAAGCATTCTGGGCTAATCCTTGGTTTACCATACCTGTTCTGGTCGCCATTAACGTCGGCTTGCTCCTTTCTTTGCTGGTGCCGGCAGGCGTGGAAATCCTTTACTTCAACAGCTGGCGAGAGGAGCCATGGAACACGTTTTTTCGATGGGTCACGCGCTTGGGCGAGGCCTGGCCTTTCCTCATTATCGGACTGCTTAGCCTGCTGTGGCGCTACCGAATAGCCCTGTTGCTGACCATAGGCGGATTGCTGATTTTTTCCACCTCCCAGGCGCTAAAGGTGGCCGTTAGCAAAGACCGCCCGATACTGTTTTTTGCCGATCATAATTTGCACCGCCACGTCGTACTGGTGCCCGGCGAGTGGCCTCACGGCGGCCGCACGAGTTTTCCCTCCGGTCACACCATGACGGCTTTTGGGCTTTTTGGCCTGTTGGCGCTGTTGACCGATCGGCGGCGACCGCTGCTCAGTTTGGTGTGCGCCGTGGCTGCCGTTCTCGTGGGGGTGTCTCGTATTTTTTTAGTCCAACACTTTTTGGCCGACGTGCTGGGAGGCGCCCTATTGGGACTCTTGCTCGCAGGGGTCGTATGGGCCGTCGACCGACGCTGGTTGCGGCACTATGCAGTGCTCGACCGAGGACTACTGCGGCAAAAGGCTTCCTCTGCAGAAGATGCATAGGCTGTAGCCCCTTAGGCACTTGCCATGCGGGATGCTCAATTCGTAATTCGCAATTGACCCAAATCGGCAATTTGCCTCAGTAAGGCGTATAGCTGGCGGGCAGCGGCGTCCCAGCTGAAGCACCGGCGCTGCAAGCGTTCTTTTTCTATCAGCGCCTCGCGGAGCACTTCTTCTCGAGCCAGACGGATCAGGCCGGCCGCTATCTCTTCGGTAGCGAAGGGATTTACAAACAAAGCGGCCTCACCGGCCACCTCCGTGAAGGCCGGCGTGCGGGCACACAGCACCGGCACGTCGCAAGCAAAAGCTTCTATCAGCGGTAGCCCAAAGCCCTCTGTGAGGGACACGTTGACCAACGCCAAAGCAGCTCCGCACAGGCGGGCGAGGTCTTGTTCGGCCACATAGCCCAGCAGGTGGATATCGGAGCGATGATGCGCCCGGCGAAGCGCCTCTGCCACCGGTCCACCATCCCAGACGCGCCCGGCCAGCACAAGCCGCGCAGAGGCGCCTGTGGCCCGCTTAAACGCATCAAACGCCGCTATGAGCCGAGGTATGTTCTTGCGCGGGTGGACGGCTCCGATGTACAGGAAATAGGGGTGGCCTTGGGTATACGTCGCCCGCACGGCCCGCTGTTCGTCTATAGACAGCGGTTTAAAAATCTCACGACAGCCGTTGTACACCACGCTGATGCGCTCCTCTGCAATGCTCAGTTGCTCTACTAAATCGCGCCGGACGGCATCCGACACAACGGCTATGTGCGCCGCCTGCCGAATATAGCGCGGCAAAAAATACCGATAGTACTGCCGATGCGACCACCGTATGCCCTGAGGCTCCAAAAGCGGAATGATATCGTGCACGGTGAGCAAGGTCGGCGTCTTGTCGGAAAGGCTCAGGTAGCCGTCGGGCGAGAAGAAGACCTCAGGGCGATAGCGTTTTAGCTGCCGCGGCACGGCCCATTCAAACCAGGCGTACCACAACAGCGGATGGCGCGCCGGCGGAAAAGCGACGACCGGCACGACATTCGCTCCGTATACGAATTCTCGGGCATATGGCCGGTCGAAGATAAAGATAAACTCGTCCTCCGGGTGTTGTTGCACGATGCGCCGCAGCACCTCGTGCGTATACCAGCCGATGCCCTCCAGGCGGTGAGGCAACAAGAAGCGCGTATTGACGGCGATGCGCATAGGTAAAAATCCGCTCAGGGCGGCAAAGGTAGCATCCCTTACACCCTCTAAATCCACCGGAAGGAATACCGCTAACGCTGCACTTGAAAGCGCAACATCTCACTGCTTTGCGAGGCGGATACCCAGCGGGCGAAATACACCCCCGGCCTGAGCGCCTCCAGGGTCATCTCCAGATGGGTGCTCTCTGCTGGAAGCCTCGTCTGTAGGACAACCCTGCCCACCGCGTCTATCAGCTCCAGCCGAGCCTCCTCGCCGGTGGGCAAGAGGTAGTGAAATTGGACGTGTTGGTCTGCCGGGTTGGGCCGAGCGCCGATGCGAAGGCCGGCTATTGCGCTGCCGCGCCGGACGCGCACCACCGCCGAATACTGTAGCGCGCCGTCGTGATCGCGCAGGCGCAGGCGGTAAAACGCTTCGTCCGGAGGGCTGCCGTCGGAGAAGCGATAAAAGGGCAGTCCGCGAGCCTCCACAACGCCCAGCTCCGACCAACGCGAGAAACCGTCCGCCGAGCGCTCCACGTGATAAGCGGCCAACCGCTCCTCTACGCCTACCCGCCACTCCAAAAGGTTCTCTCGCTCTCGGGCGTAGGCATCAAAAGCCAATAGCTCTGCAGGCAGCGGAGAGAACGGGAAGCGCGCCCCTATCTCCGAAAAGCCGGGCACCTGCGCTTCTATGAGAAACACTCCGGAATTGGCCACCGAAACGGCTACCGGCGTCAGGACGGTCACCGGTCCGGTATTGTTGGTGGGCGTACAGTCTTCGTTGACCCCATCGTAATGGGTGAGCAGCAGGTCGCCCGCGTTGCCGTTGTAGCCGGAGGCATTCACCAAGGCCGTCAGCTCGCTCTCCGTGTACAGCGTGCGCAGCATCTTAGGAGAATTGGCATTGTTAGTGCAGCTGATGTCGAAGTAGCGCTGCATATAAAAGTGGCCGCCGTGGTACGCCGGAGCGTTGGTGCGAACGGCTTTCACGGTTACGTTACCCAAGTTTTGACCGGTCTTAATGGCCAATATGGGTAGACCGATGTCAAAAGGACTGGGCTGGGTGTAGATGTTAAACCACTTGTCGGGGTTGCTGCTGCCGTTAACGGAGCGCACGTAATTGGTGCACGTAGTGCTCAGGGCGGGCAGTACCACCGTCTCGTGCACCTCTATGCAGAACGTTCCGGTTAGATTTTGATATCCGTCCACTTGAACGTAGTAAGTCGTTCCCGGTGTTAGGCCGGTGTAGTAGAGCACGGTGTTGTAGCCTTGGCCTACCGAGCCGCCGTCTTCGTTGGAAGAAAGGAACTTGTGGCTGCTGTAGTTGCTCGGAGTAGCGGTGGCGTACAGGGCCACCTGCGTGTCGTTGAGCGTGCCTTGAGGGCTTAGGTCGGTAGTAATCTTCACCGTTCCCGAGGGCGGAGCGACGAACTTAAACCAAACGGTATGGCTGATGCCGGTCGTCCAGTACCCGCCGTTAGAGGGTACCGGGTTGAACTCGCCGCCGGACGTGTTGGCGCCGGTGTTGCGGAAAGGGTTTACTCCGGGGCAGGGGGCGTCTACGGTGATGAGGATGGCGTCCGCGGCCTCGTTATTGAGCAGCGGCATGGATATGGTGAGCGGCCCGGCCCAGGCGCTGTATCCGCTTGAGCCGCAGTTGGCGCGCACGTAGCACTGATAGAGGGTGCTGTGCTGAAGTCCGGTGATGGTGTACGGCTTTGACGTGGTGGCAACCGTCGTGCCCGAGCCTTGGAGGAAACCCGTTATACCGTATTCGATTTCCCACTCGTTGGGTGCCGGGCCGTTTTGCGTCCAGTCAACGGTGGCGCTGCTGTTGGTGGTGCCCTGTACCATCAGGTTGGTGGGCACTGCGCAGGCGCTCGCGGCGGTGGTAAAGATGACTCCCGCGTAGTAGGGCGAGTTGTTGCTGCCGCACACCGAGCGCAACTGGCACTCATAGTCGGTATCGGGGTTGAGGCCCGTCAGCGTGTGCGGGCTGGTGGCGTTGGGGACGGTCGTCCAAGTGTTCGTCCCCACGACGCGATACTGGAGCGAATAACCGGTGGCGCCGGACACGGCGGCCCAGCTGATTTGCGCGGAATTGCTCGAGATGTTGCTCACCGTGATGTTCGTGGGCGGATTGCACGAGGGCGCAGGAGGACACGAGTTGGGAATGCAGTTGTTGTTGGCCGCGTATTGGGTCTCATCGCGGATTTTGTCGCCCGGCAGCGGGCCGAAGCCGTTGTTAAAATTAATACCCACGCCCGGCACCAGGTGGCAGTAGCTCATGATGGTGCCTCCGTTGGTCGGAGCCGGACCGGGCGAGCAGCTGCCCTCCGGCGTGTAGCAGTTGTCGATGGCGCCGCCCGGCCAACCGCACCAGTGGGTATGATGCGAACCGAGGTTGTGGCCCATCTCGTGGGCTACCACGTTCACCGACCAAGAGTACGTGGGAAAGTTTTGGTACGAAGAGCTGATGCCGCTAAAGGCGTACTGATAGCCCGGCGCGCAGAGGACGTCTAAGTAGGCGATACCACCCAGCCCGCTGCCGCCTAAGCTGAACAGGTGCGCCAAATCCCCGTTGAAGTACGTGCGCAGCGCCTTGAAGTCGTCCAAAGCCTGGCTAGACGAACTCGTGCTGTAGCTGTCCGGCGTCACCCAAACGTAAACGCGCGAGATGACGGTGGAGATTTGCTCGTTGTTGAATATGGTCGCCACCTGGTTAAACAGCCCGGAGGCGTAGTTGACCGTGTTGCCGACGGACGAGCTTTTGTTGGTAAACAGCTCGTGGTCACACTCGATGAACACCTCGATGCACCCGGGCACGCTCTCCGGTTGATCATGCCCTTTGGGATCCGGGTCCGGGCGACCGGGTGGGAGGCGGGTAGTGCAGGAAAAAGGCGGATGGGCCAATAAATCGTGCTCGGCGTACACTGCGTAGAGCCGCTCGTTTTGAGGCAGGTCCATTCGCCCGACGACCAGATTACCCAAGGCGTTGTTCGACACAAAGCCCATTATCTCGTTTTCAAAGAAACTGAAGGAGGCCAGCGATTGGTAGTCGCCGCGGATACAGCCCCGATAGTACAGCCCCGACTCGTAGAAAACACCGCCCAGGTTGGTCTCTACTTGAAAACTCGGGCTCAACACCGACTGTTCGTACAAGTCTACGTATATGTCGCCCGACGTCGTAGGCAGGGCCAAGGTGATGTGCTCCGGTCGCGTGCGCAACAGCTCGCTCAGACGCTCTCGGTCCAGCTCGACAAATTTCGCCTTGCGCACGACGCCCTGCGCAGAGGGGTGCGGGCGGTGGGCCGGCGAAAAAAGCGTTACCGGCTCAAAAACGGCGCCTGCTCCTCGCAGGTCGCGCACCCTTTGCGGCACGGGTTTGACGGCTTGTGCTAACAGCCACGAAGGCAAGGCTAAGGCGGCGATTAGAAGAAAAAAGGGCTTCATAGGCGCTTAGACGACAATAAATTAACCTATAGGCGGGATTTTCCTCAAAGGTAACGGTCTCTCTTCGGCGTTCGCAAGAGAAAAATAGGAGCGGGTACCGTTTTTTTTCTGCCGGACGTCGTGTCTCAACAAGAGCATTTCCGAAAACGGCCATCTCCTCGACGGCTTCCGCCCGGTCTTTGTCCCGCAGCTCATGAGTAAAGCCGGATGGCTACTGCTGAACAAATGTACGACCCTGCTCCCGACAGAAGTGCCGGGACGAGCAGCACAGCAGAACGGCCGGTGCCTATAGGGCGTTTGGGATAGCCGCTTGGAAGGCTCCGGCCGTCGCTATTTACGCAATCCCGAAGGAGAGAGGCGGTAATTGCAAGAGAACGGCGAGGCGAGTGCACACCATTGCCTCAGCGTGAAGGCCAAGGTATTAAAACGCCGCTGCTTTGAGCCGAGGCGAGCGGCGACCGATAGGTATTCAGATAAGAACCGTTGACGGCTTGGCCGATTTTATATTTCCTTTGCGCGGATGGTTTGGTGAAATGCCATCGTTTTACCGATATAAAACCGGCTTTCCATGACGCGTCGGCATTTTTTAGAAAAAACGCTATTAGGCGGCGCCGGATTTTTGTGGAGCGGCGCGGGCAAAGTATTCGCCTACTCTCGGCGTCCTTTTCGCAAGCCGCGCTGTTTGGCGCCGGGGGCCCATGTAGCGCTAATAGCGCCTGCCGGTCCGCTATCGGAAGAGCGGCTCCAGCGGGCGCTGACCAACTTGTCGGCGCTGGGTTACCGCGTGCACGAGGGCAAGGCCTTGCGCCGGCGATACGGGTATTTGGCCGGCGAGGATGCCGAGCGTCTGCAAGACTTTCATTGGGCGTTTACCGACCCGCGCATTGAGGCCGTCTGGTGCGCGCGCGGAGGCTACGGCGCTACCCGCTTGTTGCCGTTTGTCGATTTTCGGCGCATCGCCCGCCATCCCAAGCCCTTTATCGGCTACAGCGATATTACGGCGCTGCACATCGCCCTGGGGCAACAAGCCGGATTGGTCACGTTTCACGCACCGGGGATTTCCGCCGAACTGCCTTCTGAAACACTTCAACACCTACAGGCCGTACTGGTAGCGCCGCAGGTTCCCTACACCTTGCAGGCGTCTGCCTCAGCCGCCGACCCTGCTCCTACCACCATCTATCCCGGCAAGGCGAGCGGCATCCTCATCGGCGGCAACCTTACCCTGTTGGCGGCATTGGTAGGAACACCCTTTCAGCCCTCCTTTCGGGGTAAAATTGCCTTCATCGAGGAGGTCGGCGAACAGCCCTATCGCATCGATCGCCTGCTGACGCAACTGCTCCAGGCTACCGACCTGCGCAAAGCCGCCGGCATCGCCCTGGGCACCTTTGTCGATTGCGCACCCAAGGAGCCCGAGCTTTCCCTGTCCCTGTCCGAAACGCTGTCGCTCTGCCTAAAGCCCTTGGGCATCCCCGTCGTCTATGGGCTGCCCTTCGGGCATATGCCCCAGCAGGCTGCCCTGCCTTACGGCATCCGCGCCGAGCTGGACGCCGAGGCTCAAACCCTCACCCTTCTCGAGCCGGCCTGCAGCCTTTAGCGAAACTCCGGTGGCTTGACGACCGTAAACACGCGCGAGATGTTGAAGCCAAAGCGAATACCGCCGGGACTGCCGAACCAGCGGTCGGTGGTCTCCGTGATGAAGCCCTTGTAGGTCATGTCGGCCGAGTTGGTGAAGTGCAGCTGAAACACGTGCCCGCCGGTCTCGATGTCGAAGCCCAACGAAAGCACGTTGGTATACTGCGGGGCCAACTGGTCGGGCAACACGTAGTAATACTCGGCGTTGAGGGTAACGCGGCGCGTCAGCCGAATGCGGCCGGCTACGCCCAAGGCATATACGTCGTTCTTTTCGGCGCGGGTGGCGACCAAGTTGCGGTGTACCAAGGTGGGCATCAGCTGCAGCGTCAGGTAATCGTTGAACTTGCGCGCTAACAACATCTGAAAAGTATAGTACAGGCGAGAGGAGAAATAATTTTGTCGGTCGGGGTCCTCAAAGCGCGTCGTCTTTATCTGGGCGTCCACCAGCGCCGATAGGCTAATGGGCATATTGCGCTTTCCGGTGGACTGGCGCAAGACCTTATACTTGATAAAGCCGTCGTAAATCTTCTCCTTGCTGTTTCGGCCTGCACCTATCATGAGCCGGTCGGTGATACCGTAATCCAAGCCGATGCGAATGGTGGCCCCGTCAAGACCGAACATGTCGTACAGCCCGTTGTTGAGCGGAGAGAAGCGGTGGGAAATCTTAAAGTCGAGCACACCCGCTCCGGTGTTCTCAATCGAGTGGCCGTTGACCACGCGCGTCGTTTTGAAGCTGGCCGTCACATACTCCGCCTCCATCGGTTCGTCCAACAAGGAGAGCAGGTCGTCTTGTTGGGCGCGCAGCACAGAGATACCCACGAGCACAAACGAGCAGGTTAAAATCGCCTGAAGGCAAAATCGTGTTTTTGAAAAAGTGTCCATATTCTTAAAAAATTTTTTGTCCGTCCGTATGTAGGGTGTGCGACGAGAAAATTGCAGTAAATTTAGATCGGCGGCTTGAGAAAATGCCGGCTATAAATACGACAAATACAGACGCTTTTGAGCAGTGCCCCCTCTTTTTTTCATACCGGCAAATTTCCTCGCTTTCGGCCGAGGTGATTTCTCTTGTTTTGTGCGGATTAGGCCGTTTGTCCGCCCATACACCTGAACGTCTCATGAACAACACTCCTCGCGTAGCCGGTTTTACCTTCGTTCGCAACGCGCTGCTGTACGACTATCCGGTGGTAGAGGCCATTCGCTCCATCTTGCCGGTGTGCGATTATTTCGTAGTGGCGGTAGGCCGCTCCGAGGATACTACGCTCGACCTGGTGCGCGGCATCGGCGATCCTCGCCTCCACATCATAGAGACGGTGTGGGACGAGCGCTTGCGCACCGGAGGACGGGTACTGGCCGAGGAGACGAACAAGGCCTTCGACGCCATACCGCCCGAATACGACTGGTGCTTTTACCTTCAGGCCGATGAGTGCGTGCACGAAGACGACTTGCCCGTCATCCGCGCCGCTATGGAGCGCTGGTTACCAGACCAGCAAACAGAGGGCCTGCTCTTTCGGTATCGCCACTTTTACGGTTCTTATGACTATATCGGCGTTAGCCGCCGTTGGTACCGCCGAGAGGTGCGCATCGTGCGAAACGACAAGCGCATCCGCTCTTGGGGCGATGCCCAGGGCTTCCGCCGCGACGGCCGCAAGTTGCGCGTCCGCCTCCTGGACGCCTACATTTACCACTACGGCTGGGTGAAGCCACCCGACGCCCAGCAGCGAAAACAGCGCCACTTCCATCGCTGGTGGCATCCCGACGAGGAGGTACAAAAGCGCGCGGGCGATGCGCCGCTCTATCATTACGACGGCACCGAGCCGCTGGAGCGCTTCACCGGAACGCATCCCGCCGTCATGCAGCCGCGCATTCGGGCGCTCAACTGGTCCTTCGCCGCCGACCCTACCCGCGTGCGCCGCTCGTGGAAAGAACGCCTATCGCACTGGATAGAAAGCCGAACCGGCTGGAGGCCGGGAGAGTACCGAAACTACCGGCTCCTACCTTCAAAATGAAAAAGTCTCGCTCAGCCCTTGAGTTCGGCGGCCACGGCACGGGCTACCCGCTGGCCATCCATGGCTGCAGAGAGGATGCCCCCCGCATAACCGGCGCCCTCGCCGCAGGGATATAAAAAGGCCGCATCCGGATGCATAAGCGTGTGCGCATCGCGCGGAATGCGTATGGGAGCACTGGTGCGGCTTTCGGTAGCTACCACAACTGCCTCTGCGGTGAGATAACCCCGAAAGAGGCGGCCAAACTGCTGCAGCCCGGCGCGCAATCGCCGGTAAATGAACTCCGGCAACAGCTCATAAAGCGGCGCCGAGAACAATCCGGGAATGTACGATGACGGCGGCAGGTCGGCCGACAGCCGCCCTGCGATGAAATCGGGCAAGCGCAGCGCCGGCGCCCGCTGGCTACCGTCGCCGGCTTCAAACATACGGCGCTCCACTTCGGCTTGAAAAGCCATGTGCGCAAATACGCCGTGCGACTGCCAAAGGCCCAAATCGGACGACTCCACCGTCACGACGACCCCGGAGTTGGCAAAAGGCGAGTCGCGCCGGCTCATGCTCATGCCGTTGGTAACCAGCTCGCCCGGTGCCGTCGCCGCCGGAACGATGAGCCCGCCCGGACACATGCAAAAGGAAAACACTCCGTGCCCTTCCACCTGACAGGTAAGGCTGTAACTGGCCGCCGGCAGGTGCTCGCCGCGCTCGGGGCGGTGATATTGCACCGCATCCACCAGCGCCTGCGGGTGCTCTACCCGAACGCCCAAGGCAAACGGCTTGGGCGCTATGCGCAGACCTCGCGTGTGAAGCAAGCGGTAGATGTCGCGCGCCGAATGGCCTGTAGCCAGCACCACGGCATCGGCCAACCACTCGCGCGAGGCCCCTTGGCCGTTCTCGGTTACCTCCTGGCCAATGACTCCCAATGCGCGCCCACGCCGCAGCACCAAGTCGGTTACCCATTGGTTGAAGTGCACCTCGCCGCCGTAGTGCAAGATGGTCGCCCGCAAATTTTGCACCACGCCCGGCAACTTGTTCGAGCCGATGTGCGGGTGCGCTTCCGCCAAAATATCGCTCTTGGCTCCGTGCTCCACCAGCAAACGCAACACCTTGCGCCAATCGCCCCGCTTCACCGAGCGCGTGTACAACTTGCCGTCCGAATACGTACCTGCTCCTCCCTCGCCAAAGCAGTAATTGGAGTGCGGATTGACCACACCGAACTGCTGAATGGCCCGCAGGTCGCGCCTTCGCGCCCGCGCGTCCTTGCCGCGGTCGAGCAAAATGGGCTTTATACCCAGCTCCAACAGCTCCAAGGCCGCAAAGTAGCCCGCCGGCCCCGAACCCACTATCAGCACGCGAGGAGCCCGCTCGCTCACCGGCGCGAAACCGGCCAAAAGGGCCGGCTCCGGCTCAAAGCGCTCCCATAAACCGAACACCTCGGCGCGTACGCGATACACCGGCTCTCGACCCCGAGCATCCAACGACACGCGCACCAACTCCACGCGACCTATCTCCTCCGGCAGGCACTTCAGGACATGGGCCGCCCGCTGCCGCCATCGCCGCTCCTCCCAGCGCTCCTCCGGAGCGAGCACAAACTCTACCGTCTTGGGCATAAAAGCTCCGTATTTATCGGAAAAGAACGACGCACCCGCCCGGCTACGGCACCTTGAGCCGAAGCGTTTTGGGTTTGTCCGTCTGTTCTATCGTCCACTCCTCGGGGTTGATCTCGTAAATATCCGGCACAAAGAACTTGACGGTGGTCTGCTCCAAGCACTTAACCTTTCTGCGCTCGCGAAACATGTAAATCGGCTCGCGCCGGCGCATCTTCGAATAAATGTGTAACACATCGCCCCTCCGCTCCGCCTCAAAAGCATAGCGCCCTTCCCGAATGAGACCGTCCACGCGCTCCGGAGAGGCATCCCATACCCGAACGGTAACCTCTATGAGTATACTCGTGCCGGCCCACGTATGGACCTCGGGGTAAATAAAATTGACCGCGTCGAGCACGACGTTTTGGATAGAGTCCACCTCAAATATTTGGTAAAAGGTGCGCTCCATTTGGGCCAAAAGAGAACCTGCCGATGCCCAATACAGAAGCACGACAAAAAGGAATCGAGCCATCCGAGCACTCTTCTTGAGCTTCACAGGAATATTTTTTTTCAACCGGTGCACCGCCTCCTCAACAGGCAGCAAAAGAATGATAAAAAAACCTCTCCATTGCCGCCTCTAATCAGTTTTCCCCGACAAAGGTACATAAAACCGACCGCGCAATGTAGGAAAAGCCCGGCTCCGGAGAGGCCTGTGCTCACCGGTCGGGCTGCAACTTTCAACTCGGCAGCGCCGTTTCGGGCTTTTACTGTAGATAGATCCCAGGCTTTTCACCGCGGATACGCGGCGTCAATCCTTGATAAACTTTCCCCTGATGACTCGGCCATCTGTCCTATATTCTCATAAAATACAGACGGCATACGCCTCTCTCCTACCGCCACTCCGCCTACTCCAACCAACCCCTATCGGCAGGCGACATGCGCCTCAAGGCCTGTAAAAAAGAAGTCTTCTCCGTAGAATAGACCACCTTCATCGCCTTCTGCAGAGGCACAATACCGCAGGAAAACGAACCCTTTTTCCTGTATAAAAAGCCGAAAATGACGGCATATCTGCTATTCGCACGCTAAAATGGCGCCTTTCGTCGAAATGCACTTGCACAAAAAAAAAATTATTTCGCCTTATCAAAATTAACCAAACGATGACGTATGCTCCTCTTCAAACCATTCACCAGCTCCGACACCCGGCTCCGGCTGCCGCTTAAGCCGCGAGACGGACCTACCC
>Ga0209101_1000152_pt1 | contig 59154 bp, 41 predicted proteins | sample ConPoolayeCmetaG_FD_185481 | JGI IMG/M metagenome (GOLD analysis project Ga0209101, IMG submission 185481) | Hot spring microbial mat communities from California, USA to study Microbial Dark Matter (Phase II) - Cone Pool mat layer C metaG... ... | reverse complement strand
GTTGAAGCTGGTGGACTATGACGGGATGTGCGTGCCATCGTTGGTGGGACGTCGGAATCTGGAAGTGGGCGTCAAGCCTTATCAGCACCCGGATCGCAACGAACAGACGCTCCTGTCGCTCACGCTGGACCGTTTCTCGGCCATGGTCATCTACGTAGCGCTTCGGGCGTTGGCCGCCGATCCGAGTTTGTGGTCGGCCTACGTGGCGGCCCCGCGATACGACAAACTCCTCTTCCGCACCGACGACTTCCTGACCGCCGAGGCCAGCCCGCTGGTGGCCGAGTTGATGCGGTCGCCCGACCCCGACCTGCCCGACCTCATCGAACAGTTGATCCACATGGCCCGCTCGCCCATGGAAAGCCTGCCCTCCTTGGCCGAGTCGGCTCATCCCACCTTGAAGCGGATCGAGGTTCTTTTGCGCAACCAGCAATGGGACGAGGCCGTTGCGCTGTTGAACCGGCGGGGACAGTCCCGCGACGCCCCCGAGCACCTGCAACCGTTGATTCAGGAGGCCTATCGGGCGGTGTGTCGCAAGGAAGCCTGGGCGGCGTTTACGGCGGTGCCGCGCGCCGTCGGCGAGGAGGAAGACCGCGCCCTGGTCAAGGCATGGGATGAATCCATGTTCGCGGGCTTTCCTCCAGCCGAGGAGGAGCGAGGTCGGGTGCGCGAGGCGGAAAAACGCCTCGAGGTCGTGCGGCAAATCGACGCCCTGCTACGCCAAACACCGGGAAAGGTTTCGTTGGCCAAGGAGTCGGCCTTGGTCAAGGCCGCCAGCGTCCTGCCCGAGGGCTATTCGAAACGCCTCCAAGGTCGCATTGCTCGGGCGAGAGATCGCCTGCGTGCCATGCATCGACTGAAGACCGCCATTAATTCCCTCGAGGACCTGGCAGGCCGCGAAGAGTCGATTGTCGAGGCTTGGCGCAGGGTCGTGGCCCTGAAGTGCCGCAACATCGTTCCCAAGGGTTGGCGACCAAGGATCGACCTGGCCGAGAAACGGGCCCCGTTGATCCGCGCCCTCCATGAGATTCCCGGTTCCCTTCCCGCCGACCAGTTCGATCGGCGGCTGCTCGGCCTTTGGAACGAAAAGTTGCTCCATGGTTGCATCGATGCGGCCCCATGGCGGGCGCGTTACGAGCTGGCCTTAAAACGCCAGCGATTGCTTCGCGGCCTTGCGACGGCAATCCGGTCGCGCCAGGATGCTGAGATCGTCCGGCTTACGGAGGATCCCCTGCTGGCGGGTTTTCCGTTCAGCCCCGATTGGCAGGCGGCCATCCAGGCTGCGCGCGACCGGATGGCCAAGACCATTGAGCTATTGAACGCGGTCCAAGCAGAGGATGCGACCTGCCTGCGAGAGCTTTTCGACGCCCGACTCATCCGCCGTCACAGAGAGCTTTTCCACCCCCATCAGGGTAAACTCAAATCCTGGATCGAGCGGGAACTGCTGAATGCAAACGAACTGGGATTGACGCCTGCGTTGGGTCGGGCCAGCTTGGTGTGTACGGACCCCCATAAATGGGTCTTTTCCGTCCGATGGACTTGGCCCTCGCAAAAGTATTGCCAACGGTGCATTCTGGCGATTTGCACTCAATCGCCGGGCCCAGGTGATGATCCAGAAGGGTTTTCAGTGTATTATCGGGTACCGATCGACTCCGCAAGCTGGGAAGCCAGTGGCGGGAGCCGGACGATCCACGCGCGACCTGACTGGACTGATGGCTGGGTTGCCGTCTGGGCCTTGATTGACCTGGGTTTTCTGGTCCTCGCCAGCCATCCGCTGGTGTTGGGCCGGCTGGGGGAGGCGGCGCAAGGATTCGACAAGGGCAGATGGGGGTTACTTCGTTTGGGTTTCGGGAAGTGAGAAGCGATGTCCCAAAGCTAACGGCACTCAGCCCGCCTCCCCGGCAAACACGCGCTGCCGCGAACGGAGTAATCGCGTTCCTCCCGCGAATCCCGCGTGGAACAAGTTAGGAACCTTAACCATCGGCTGAAAGGCTGGGCTATTTCACCGGCAGCCAGACCCCGGAGGTGAAGATTTTAACCCGCTCCCAAAGGGAGAACTGCGATGAGCGAAATCCACCAATTGCTTTGCACCCATTGCACGCATGGCAGTTCCGCGTTGGAACGGCGGGACGGGGAGTTGGCGGCACGGACGTTTGGATATAGCGTTCGCGCAGGCTCGCTGGAGGGCGAGGCCTTGCGGAAGTGCTACGAGCAGTTGGAGCCCCTGCTCTATTACCATCTCCCCAAGGACACTCCCGACGAACTGAAGCTGCAACTCACCGCGGCAACGGCCCCGCGGAGATTTTTTAGCCAGGTGTTGGCCGACGGGCTTCAGGTGTGCGGACAAGTGTGCTATCGGTCCACGGACAGCGAGGGACGACCAGGCTCGTACTTTGCCCATCTGCTTCTGCGGCAAGACGGCGAAACGTCGCCGCGCTGGACGCCGGCGGAATTGCTTCGATTATGGGGGGCGCCGGGCTGGGTGACGGAGGATTCCCCGGAAATCCCCTTCAAACTGGAGCCGTTGGGCCATGTGTCGGACTTGCTCCAAAGCAATCCCCCGGCGATCGACGACGCGCTTTTGGCGCATTTTTTCCAAGCCCCTGGCGACGCTCTGGCGGCGGCGGATGCGACCGGGGTGATTCCCCAGCGGTGGCGGACCATGGAGCCGCAGGTTCGCCGGCAGTGGTGGATCGCTTTGCTCTGCGCCGTGGCTCAAAACGCCGCATCGCAACGCCAGCCGTTCGTGCTGGTGGCCGAGCCTGGCGTGGCCGCCCTGCTGTTTTACGGCGTCGCCCGACTGCTGCCGCCAGGGTTGCTGAACGGCTGGACCGGCTTTTCCACGTTCGAGCCGGACCCGGATCGGGCCGCCGCCACGCTGGCCGCGACCTGGCCATTCGACCAACAGGCATGGAGCGCGGAAGAGAAATTCCCATGGCAACGAACCACGCTCAATACGCTCCGGGCTTGCCCTGAACTCGCCGCCACCGCCGGGGCAAAGTACGGCGAGGCGATCCTCCAACGGTTTCTCGACCTGGTCGACAAAGGCGGCGACGCGGTCGACGGCCACCTCAAGGCGTTGTCGACCGTGCAGATCGCTCACGCCAAGGACCTCGATGCGCTGGCCGAGATTGACGAGGCCGTGGCAATGCTTTTTGAAAAAGGCTCATTGCCGGCTGGCGCCTGGCGGCAGTGGCCCCCGGGCATCGCGTACCTGAAGCAGAGAATCGTCGAAAGACTGGAAGGGCTGGAGGACGTGGAGCCGGTTTTGAAGGCCGTGGTCGGCGGTCCCGCCCATTTGGCGGTCTTGGATTTGCTCTGCTCGAAACCGCCGCTGCCCGGGGCGCGTCGCGCGGTGGTTCACCTGCTCAAGACGTTGCCGGGCGAAAAAATCCTCAACCTGTTGAAGCTCGGCGGCGTGCCGGACGAGGACAAGGTCACCGTGCTGGCCCGCCACATCCACGCCCACGGCACGCTGCCGCCGGGATGCGAGTTTCTTTGGGAAGAATGGGCCGACGCGGCGGAGCAACCGCGGCGAGCGGGCGTGGTGCTCATGGCCCGCGTTTTGGCCGCCTTGCCCTCGAAATCCATGGAGAAACTCGCCGCCCATGTGCCCCAGCGATGCGCCCATGGCTTCCTGTTGAACTGCCTAAAGCTGGTCCAAAAGAAGAAAATGAAAACGGCCTCGTTCACCGCGATGATCCGCGCCGCCTCGACGGAATCGGTGTACAAGCTGATCAGCGAAGGGGGGCCGCAGTTTTTGGCCAACTATCCGAAAGACGAGCCTGGGCTGGGCGAGAAAATGGTGGATCTGCTTCGGACCCTCGTTCATCATCCCGACGATTTCAAACAGCGGTTGGACTTGATCCTGGCCGGCCAGCATCTGCTGGGCGAGGACGTGTATCACGCGGCGGCGGCGGCTTGGGACAAGTGTTACAAGGCGATTCAGGAAGTCGGCCGGCTCCAGCGGCCTGACTCCAGCTTAAGCACCGAGAAACGCCACACCCTGTTGGTGACCGCCTGCCGCGAGATGGCCATGGCCGCCGACCGCGCGATGACCCTGGAGACGATGGACGCGGAGTATACCGCCAGCCAAAAACGCGATTTTTTGCTGAAGATCGGGCAGCGGGCGCTGGGCGGCACGCCGCTTTTGCTCCCTGGCGCGTGGGAGACGGAAATCCTCATGCAGCGGATCGATTCGCAATTCCAACACCACCGCTTCTCCACCGACCCCCTCAAGAAGGAAGCCGCCGAGAAAAAGAAGAAGGAAGAACAAAAAGAAGCAAAAAAAGCGGCTGCCGCGGCCGCCGCGGCAACTGAAGGCAAGCCCTTGGTTCAAACCTCGCGCGGGCTTATGATTTTTACTATCGTGATGATCGTGGTGATCTCCGCCGCGATCCTGTTTGGACTGTATTACATCATCAGCGGCGATCGGCCCAAGCGGGCACCCAAGAAGGGCGCCCGCGACCGCGTCCGACAAAAGACTTCGTTCGACTTCAAACGCGGGCCGCAAGCCGTTCCTCCAGGGGCCTTGGCCGGTTCCTTGGACCCGGCGGACGCAAGGGCCTGGTGGCTTGCGCCGACGCCGTGGACCGACGCCGTCGTGGCCGATGTCCGCCAGTTGGTCCTGGAGCGGATGTTACGATCAGGATGAGCCGCCGCGATGAAAACCCTTTGGTTGCTCCCCCTGGCCGCCGCGCCCCTCGCGATTCTGACCGCGCGGGAATCGCTCGATTTTGGGGCTGACGCGAACGAGACTCCACCGATCGTGGGAAAGCTCCAAAACCAAGCGACGCCGGCCACGCATCGCGAGGCGGTGGCCACGCTGAAACAGCTTGATGGCTGGGCGACGCAGGATCTTCGCGGGCTGGGGGATCAACGGCCCGACAGCCCCCTGGCGCCCATCGGCCGATCTCTGGCGGCCTGGAACGTGGCCAAAAACCAGGCCGAAGCCTTCCTCCATCTCGCGGCAAGCCAAGCGTCCCGCGATGTCGGCTCACTGCGGGCTTTGCAAGCCGAGTGGGAAAGTTTTCAGCGGCAGCTCGCCACGGCGAAGCTGGTCGGAAGCGAGCCGATGGCGGCCTTCGCCGTCGGACGTTCCGCGAAGATTCGTCAGGAAATCGACCGTCTGAACGCCGAAAGCGAGGCTCTCTCGGCCGGCGCCGCGGCGAGGGACGCTTTTTCCGCGGGACGTTACGAGGATTCCCTGGTTCGTGCCCGGCTGTGGCTTTCCGCCCACGCCCCGAACGCCCCCGCTGCGCTGGTCGAGGAAATCAAGGCCCTTGCGGCGCGTTCAGAGTTTCACATCCAGCGCGAGCGTTCGCGCGGCCGATTAAAGGCGGCGGCTTCGGCCGCCGAGCAAGAGGCCGTTCTGGTTTCCTTTCTCGAGCGATTCATGGGCGAAACGAGGTTGGACAGTGCGGAACGCGCCGTGTTGAACCAGTGCCAACGACACCTCGACAAGCTGCGGGCTGAAATCGCGGCGGCCGAACAGCTTCGCCTGGCCCGGGAGACGGTTCGGAAGGAAACCGAAAACCTGCCTTCGCGTTTCGAGGATCGCTTGGCCCGCGCCGCGGAAATCGCCGACCGGCATCCCCTTCCCGCGGTTCGAACAGTGCTTCAGGATCGAGTGCGGCAATGGATCGAGGAAGCCCTGCCCGAAAAGCAATGGGGCGAACCCCCGGATGTTGGCGAGGCCGAGACCAATGACGGCCGGGTGCTCCGCGGCTATTTTCGGAAGGTGTCGACCGCCGACGGCGAGGTGGGCTACAAACGCTACGACACCGCGGCCCAGCGCGATGGACCGACGATGGACGTCGGCACATGGCTTGCCAAGGACCTGGTCTCGCCGCCAGGCCCAAGCGTTCCCAGGCGGTTGGTCCAGGCTTACCACGATGCCCGGAAAACCCTGCTCGACTCGCCCACGAGGAAAGCCTCCTGGGACGCCTTCGCCGCCGTGTGCGAGCGATTGCAAGCCGAGTACGAAGCCTATCGCGCCAAGCCTGGGGCATTGGAGAGCCCGCTCAGTTTTCGCTCCGAGGCCGAGCTTGCCCGGCGCGCCGCGTCGAGCGCTGCCTTGCTTCACCTGCAAACGATCTGGGCAGACTACACCCCATGACCATGGAAACTGACAGCGTCAGGTAAGGACTTATTCATGCCCCGTCCCCCTTATTCCCAGGAAATCAGCCGGCAGCACAAGGCGTGTTTCTTGTTCCTGTTGGATCAGTCGTTCTCGATGGAGGAGCCGCTGGGCGGTTCGGACCACCGCAAGTGCGATGAATTGGCCAGCGCCATCAACGGCTGGCTTCAGAACATGGCGATCCGCGCCAGCGGCGACGAGGGGATCAAGGACTGGATGGACGTGGGCGTGTTCGGGTACCGCACCGACGACGAGGGCAACATGATCATCGAACCCGCCCTGCTCGGCGAACTGGCCGGCAAGCGTCTCGTGTCGATCACCGAGATCGGCAACCACCCGGCGCGGATCGATACGCGCAACCAGTGGGTCCCCTCGGACGATGGCGGGGAGATGATCTCGGTGCCGTGCGAGGTTCCGGTTTGGGTCGATCCGGTCGCGCAGGGCGGCACGCCGATGTGCAACATGCTCTACCTGGCGCATGGTCTTTTGGCGGACTGGATTCGCCAGCATCCGGACAGTTTCCCGCCGATCGTGGTCCATATCACCGACGGAGAATCGCAGGACGGCGACCCGGTCCCCTACGCGAAGGCCATCCGCGATTTGTCAACCAGCGACGGCCAGGTCCTGTTGTTCAATTGCCACCTTTCGAGCACGGCGGCCGCGCCGTTCATGTTCCCGTCCAAGCCCGACGGCTTGCCCGACCGGCTGGCGAGGGTACTGTTCGAGATGTCCAGCGCGCTGCCCGACCGGTTCCATCGCTATGCGGCCGAAGAGGGGTTTGAACTCCAGCCTGGCGCGCGGGGCATGGCCTTCAACGCCAACATGGTGTGCTTGATCCAGTTTTTGAACATGGGCACCCAGCCCGCGGCGATCCTTCGCTGACGATCCTTCCCGAAGCCCCGGTCATCGGATGCGACGGGCCGATGTATGGAAGACAACCCAGCCTTGAAGCGTCTACGGTGGCAGTGGCGGGCGTTGACGGTCGCCAAGGACGCCGACTACCCGGACGAAAACCAGGACGTCGTTTGCGTGGATGGGGAGCGCGGGGCGGCGGCAATCGCCGACGGGGTCGGCTCGTCGCTTTTTGCGCGGGCGTGGGCGGCGATCCTCGTCGAAGCGGCCGTGCGAGGCCAGCCGAATCTTGAGGACCGCGAGGCCCTCGCCCGTTGGCTGGCCGAACTGCGCGCAGCGTGGCGACGCCAGATCGATGTCGCGCAACTTGCCTGGTTTCAAAAGGCGAAACTTCGCGACGGGGCCTTTTCCACTTTGCTGGCCATCCGGCTCGTTCCGCCACAGCCTCTCTCCCACGAAGCAAAGCCCGCCTGGCGCCTGCAAGGCATGGGCATCGGCGATTGCTGCCTGTTTCATCTACGCGGCGGCCGATTGCTGCGAAAATTTCCCGTCCAGACCTCCGCGGAACTCGATCATTACCCCCTGGTCCTCGGCAGCGTGGACTTGAATCGCGACGAGCACCTGGCGTTCGACCGGTTCGACGAACCCTGCCGGGAGGGCGACCTGGTGATTCTCTGCACCGACGCCCTGGCCGACTGGGCCTTGCGCCAAGAAGAAGATGGCCGCGCCGCCCATTGGGAAGAATACTGGGACATGGAGGCGACGGCCTGGAAGGAACGCATCCTTTCCTTGCGGTCCGAACGGGAAATCCGCTGCGACGACACCACGCTGGTCATGTTGCGGATCGTGGGCGACCCCGGCGACTCATCGCAAGAGGAGGGCGACTGATGCGATGCGCTTGCGGAAAGGAAAACCCGGCCGATGCCCGCCAGTGCGGCCAATGCGGCCGAACCCTGGCGGCTTCGCGCCACGCGCGGCGGTGGGCGCTCGACGTCGCCGCGGCCGCATTGCTGGCAATCGCCTTGGGCGCGGTCTGGGCGTTGGACGCCCCGCGGCGGCCGCCGCAAGAAGCCGCGCCTTCAACGGAGGCCGCGGACTCGGGCAGCCGTGGACGATCGCCAAGCCCTCCCCGGCCGCTCCGTCTGGCCGTCACGCCGCCGGAATACGACGACATGGGCAAGCTTTTGGCCTCGTTGGGCAGCGGCTATCAGTACACCGAGATTCGCATGGAGGACTTGCTGGACGCCGAACGGCTGGCGGCTTACGACGTCGTTTTCGCCACATGCGGAGGCGTGCCCGGCGACTGGCTCGGCCCGCGCGTCGGCAGCGCGAACCGCGGCGCGGTGGGGTCGTTTCACGTGCTCCCGCCGATCGCCGCCCGACTCCGCCAATCCCTGCGGAGCTTCGTGGGACGAGGCGGAACGCTCTACGCCTCCGACTGGCAGTTGCAGCTTCTGGAGATCGCGTTTCCCGAGTTGATCGAACCTTCCCAACGGGCCAAAGGGGCGGCGCAAACCGTTCGGGCCGAGGTGGTCGAGCCGGGCCTGATCCGCCGCCTCGGCCCCTCGATCGAGCTGCGCTTCGACCAACCGGCATGGTTTCCCGCCGCCTTCAAGGAACCCGACGTCGCAGTCTATCTTCGCGGCAAGTTCAAGACCCTGGAGGGTCGGGAAATCACTCGGCCGCTGTTGGTGGGTTTCGCCTTCGAGAACGGAAACGTAATTTTTACTTCGTTCCACAACGAGCGGCAGAACACGGAGTTGGAAAAGGAATTGCTGCGCTGCCTCGTCTTCGCCACCGTCACGGCTCGCGAGGAGGCGGACGTGCGCCGGACCATGATCCGGGGCGGATTTTCGCCGACGGAGCGGAATCTGCTGAGCGCGTCGGCCGGCAGCCAGCCGGTCGTCCAGGAGTACGCGTTGGGCCAGGCCGGTTCGCTTCAATTCGTCCTCGGTTTCGAGGCCCGCGGGGCGAGGCTCCGGCTGAGCGTCGTCGGTCCCGACGGCGCCAGATACGAACAAGAGGGCGTGCAAACGTTTCGCATCGATGTCCCGAACGCCTCGCCCGGCCGATGGCGCTGCACGATCACGCCGCTTGAAATTCCCTTTCCCAACTACCCTTTTACGTTGACCGTGGGCGAGAAGCCGGCCCGGCCGTGAGGCATGGTTCCGCCTTTGCAATGGCCGTAGCACGCGGACTCCAGCGGAGAAAAGTCACGGATTGGCCTCGTCGGCCTGGTTCGCCATCAAGTAGGATCGGAAGCTGCTGAGCACCTCCGCGGCGCGATCGACGAGCTGATCGCGGCGGCGTTCTCTGGTTTTTTCAGGCGCGACGGCGACGCTGATTCGGGTATGTGCCGGCGGCGTCGGATTTCTCGCTTCCCGGCCGCCCGGCCCGCCAGACTCTTCCTCAAGCTCGACCTTTACGCGAAACACGGTGGGCCGATCGCCAAAGCGGCGAAATCGCTTGGGAGGATTGATCTGAACCAGCATTTCAACGCGGTTCGCCTCGACGAGGGTGACGTTGGCCTGGTGGTCCGCGATAAACCCGCGGAGTTTCTCCACGGCAACCTGAAGCGGCACCGGGGTCACCAACCGTTGATGGACGCAGGCCGAGGCGTCGGCTCGGGGCGGCGGGGCGGCCGCTTTACCCGCCTCGGCGCCGCCGCCCAGTTGCACGACGCGGTTGCGGCCTTGTTGTTTGGCCATCAACAAAGCCCGATCCGCGCGGCGGAGCATCGTTTCAGCGGTGTCGCCAGCCTGGGCTTCGGTGACGCCGAAGCTCGCCGTGACGATTTGGCCGCCGAGACCGGGATGTCGGATTTGGCTGAGGGTCTTGCGCGCCTGTTCAGCCAGTCGCACCGCCCGGACATTGTCGCAATCAGCGCACAGGACGACGAACTCCTCGCCGCCGTACCGGGCCACGAGATCGCCAGATCGGCAAACCCCTTTCAGGACATTGGCCAGGGACTGGATCACCTCGTCGCCCGCCTGATGGCCGTAGGTGTCATTCACCCGCTTGAATCGGTCCAGGTCGCAAATGATCAGACTGCAAGCGACCTGCTGTTCCCGATGGGCGCGAAGAAACATTTCATGGACCCGCTCGAATTCCGCCCGGTTGGCGACCTTGGTGAGCGGGTCCTTCGTCGCCTTCTCGTAAAGGGCTTGGCAACGTTGTTCCAACGAGGCTTCCCCGGACGCGTCGTGCATGACGAGCACGGCCCCAAGCACGCCCCCCTCGGCGGTGATCACGGGAATGGTGTGGGCGTCGACCAGGACCTGGCGTCCCCCTCGCCCGGAAATCGTCAACCTCCGCAGCGACTGCACTTGGGATTGGACGGCGCAGCGGACGGGACAATCGGCTTCCGTCAACCACTCGCCTTTTTCGTTCCGCATGTGAAGCACCGTGGGCGACCAAAGGCGATCCAACATGCTGGTGGCCGAAATCCCCGTCAGTCGCTCCGCGCCCCGGTTCCATTCCACGACCCTCATGCCCAATTCGATGAACATCACCGCGTCGTGCATGTTCTCCAAGAGCTTCCTTTCAAAGCATTGGGCGGCGTCGGCGGTTCCTCGCAGCGTTGGCGAGGCAACCAACTCCCAGTAGGAATTGGCCGCCTGGGGATCAAGGTCGTGGAGCCAACGCCGGGCCACTTTTTCCCGCCAAGGCGTTTGATCGCAGACGCGGAACTCGGCGAATTCTTGAACCAGGCTCGGATCGAATTGGGTCCCGGACGACGCGAACAGTTCCTGCATCGCCCGCTCGTCCGACATCGCCCGCCGGAACACCTGATCCGTGGTCATCGAATCGAAGGCGTCGACGATGGCGATCATGCGGGCGGCGGCGGGAATTTCTCGGCCAGCCAGCCGATAGCCTCCTTTCGAGCCATCAAACCACGCGCCAATGTTCTCGACGACCTGGAGAATCCTCGGCTCGGAACAAGACTGGCGCAAAATCTCGGCGGACATGCGGCGTCCCTGCTCGACGATGAGCATTTCGTCGCGGTTCAAAGGCCCGGGTTTGAGCAGGACGCTGTCGGGGACGCCCACCATGCCCAAGTCGTGCAACAGCGCCGCGACCTCGACGGCGTCGAGGTCGGCTGGGGTCAACCCGAGCCTCAAACCCCACGCCGAGCAGCTCAACGCGACCCGAAGCGAATGACAGGCCGTCGCCGCGCTGCGGCACCGCAAGGCGGCAAACAGACTGCTGGCGATGCCCAGCCGCACCATGACAAGCTGGTTGTCGGCATGCGCCGTTTCCGCGCCGCGCCGCGATGGCGAGCCGGTCATCTCCTCCCGCTGCTCGCCGCCATCGACTTGTTCCAAAAGTTGATTCAGCGCTTGGATCCGCTCGACGATCGGCAACTCGGCAGGTTGCTGCCCGATCGAGAAAGAGTGGTCGATTGGGATCAGGCTGGGCTCGGTCATGGACGAGTCATCGATGGAAAAGAGTGATTGCCGTGCCGCGCTGCCTCCCTGATCCCACCAGCCCGGAACGGCCGACTCGAAGGATGTCCCAGGGCCGCGAAAAACCGCCCACGCTCCTGGTCCATCCCCGTGGTGGATTAGCCTCTCTCCAACCCTACGTTAAGATCCTGCGGGAGGCAAAACTCCGGCCCGAAAGAACTCAGAGTGTTGTCAAAGAGCAACATTCCAGCGCGTCCCAAGGGCAACATTGCGCGATAACCCACATTTCGCCTCGGGAAGGCGCTAACTCGCCTAGGCCAAGAAGCTCTCGCGGTTGACCAGCCGAGCGGCCAGGGCCGGGCGAGCTGTCCGACTGGACCGCGTCACTGCCGCGACGCCCACTCGGCCAGTTTCTCGCGGAAGATCTTGACGTTGTGGCGGATGTCGACGGGGAAAGCGGGATGGAAGAAGAAATCGCGAATCGGGCGGGTCAGCTCGCTGGATTGCGCGAGTTCGCCCAGCTCGGCGAGAAACGCGCGCCGCTGGCGATCGGTGCGGGGAAACTTGCCCGGCAGCGGTTCCACCACGATCGCCGGTCGCTTTTCGCCCGGCCGCCCGATCCCCACCAACGCCGAACGCCGGACATGGGGATGCTGGTTGAAGATGGCCTCGCACGGAATGGTGAACATCACGCCCGAATCCGTCACCACGCGGTGGGCCACGCGGCCGCAGTACCAGAAGCGGCCTTGATCGTCCAGGTAGCCCGCGTCGCCGATCCGATGCCACAACTCGGAGCCGTCTCGGATCTTGGCCACCGCGTTGGCCTCGCGACGGGTCACATGCTCGCTGGTGACGACGGGGCCTCGAACGATCAGTTCGCCGATCTCGCCTGGCGGGAGTTCCTCGGCCTGGTCCAGCGTCGGGATCGGGCCGTCGACGATGCGAATCACGCGCCAGTGGATCCGAGAGAACCTCCGCCCCACGCAGACGCCGCCGCCGTGGCGCGTGCGGGCCTCCGTCTCGCCCAGCACCTCGCTAGCGGCGATCGTCGCCACCGGCAACGATTCGGTCGCGCCATAGGGCGTGTGGACTTCGCCTTCCGGGTGGATGCAATCCTTCATGCTCCGCAGCACGCTTGCCGGCACGGGCGCCCCGGCCGACATCACCCGGCGCACCGTCGCCAGCCGGATCGCCTCGTCCCGGCAGTACTCGCCCACGCGGCTCCAAACGGCCGGGGAACCGAAGGTCTGGGTGGCGTTCCAGTCGATGATGGCCTCGACGATCTTGGCCGGATCGACTTGGGCGGGACGGGAAGGGTCCATGTCAGGGATCACCGCCGTCACGCCCATGGCCGCGTTGAACAGGCCGAAAAGCGGGAAACACGGCACATCGATCTCGCCCGGCCGAATCCCGTACGCATCCCGAATCTCCTCGATTTGCGCGTCGAAGTTGCCGTGGCGATAGAGCACGCCCTTGGGCGGACCGGTGCTGCCGGTGGTGAAGATGATCGCCGCCGGATCGCCCGCCCGCGTCGGAGCGGGAACCTGAATTCGGCGGCGGGCCGCGTCCGTTTCGCTTGCATCGCTTGCGACGTTGGTTTCGCCGGCCGGGCAAGCGAAGTTTTCCCAGTCGTGGCTTGGTTCCTCGGCGCGGAGTTGCTTGAGGGTCGCGCCGCCCCAAAACCACCGTCGGCCCACCGTGACGAGGAAGCGAACCTTGGGAAACCGCCGCCTGAAGAACACCCGCGCCGCGTGCGCCAGCGGAATGGCGACGAAGCCTTCCGGCTCCGCCTCGCTCAAGCAGCGGATCAGGTTCCGCCGTCCCATGCCGGGGTCGATCAGGATTGTCACCGCCCCCGCCTTGAGCAAGGCGAAGACCATGGCAATAAAGTCGATTCCCGGCCGGACCAACAGCGCCAGCCGGTTGCCTGGTTCGACGCCCAACCGGCGCAGCCCAATCGCAATCCGCGTGCTGTCGTCGTCCAGTTCCCGAAAGGAGACCTGCCGATAGCGCCGTCGGCCGGCCTGGTCATGGCCCAACGGCTCGGCCACGGCGGTCGCCTCGGGCATCGACTGGGCCACCGCGGTCAGCCGCGAAGCCACATTCAAGGGGCGCTGCGGGGCGTCGGATCGCGCGGTCATGTCCGCTGGTTCGGCCTGGTCTTCGCGCCCTGGCGCCGATTCGGCTTGGCCTGGGACCATGGCCGCCCCCGCTCAAGATCCAGCGATTGTACGGCCGCCGTCCACCGGCAGGCATGCCCCGGTCACAAAATCGTTTTCCACGAGGAAGAGGACGGCGTGGGCGACGTGTTCAGGCCGTCCCTCGCGACAAACCAGGGTGCCGGCGATTGCTTCTCGGCGTTCCTCGGGTGAGAGATCCGGGGGCAGCATCACGGGGCCGGGCAGGATGCAATTGACGCGAATCGCCGGGTTTCGCCGGGCCAGCTCGACCGCCAGGCTCCGGGTCATGGCGGGAATGGCCCCCTTCGATGGAAAATAAGCCGCGTATCCCGGATAGGGCCTTTCCACCGCCCAATCCCCCAGCGTGACCATCACGCCGCCTTCCGGTTGGCCCGCCATGATCAGGCCCGCCTGTTGACAGCAGAGAAAGGTCCCCAAGGCGTTGATTTCGAAATGCCGGAGCAAGTCGGCGGCGGTGACTTGCTCCAGCGGTTTGGGTTCCCAAATGGCCGCGGCGGTTACCAGCACGTCAAGTCGGCCGAACCGCTCCCGGACCTCCCGGAACAAACGGAGGACGTCCCCCTCTCGAGACACATCGGCCTGAAAGGCTTCGCACTCGACTCCTTTCTGCCGCAGTTCTTCCACCGTTTGTTGGGCATCCAGGGCCGAGTGGCGGTAACAGACCGCGACGCTGAAGCCATGATCGGCCAGCGCGCGGGCGATGGTATTGCCCACCCGGCGTTTGCCGGCGCCGGTGACCAACGCAACGCGTTTTCTTCCCCCAACGTCCATTGGTGAGATTGTATCGACCCGGCCAAGAAAAAGAAACCGGGGGCTTTGGCAGCGCCCCCAGTCTCTGTTTTTCGCGGATCGTCGCGATCGTGCGGTGGATCAGCGGTTGATCTCGATACCGATGCCAAGGCCTTGCAGGAAGGCCAGGTCCCGATTCATGTACCTCAAGATGCCCAACACGCTGGTCTGCCCAAGCTCGTAGTTGACCATTCGCGAAGGCCGAGCAATTTCGCCAAGGTACATCCCGTTCCAGCCCGCCCGGAATCCAACGTTGCGAGTCAATTGGTACTTGCCTTCGATTCGCAATTCCACGACCGGGCTGAAAACGGACATGTGGGAATAATGGTCGGCATTCGTCGGTGACATGGCCAGGGGGAAACCAGGCGATCCGGCGCCACGGGGGAAATTCGTGGGCGTCAGGTCGGAACCGACAAACCCGTGCAACCGCACGGTCTGGGCATTCCAACCAGCGAGGAACTTGCCCTCGGCCGAGAATTGCCAGCGGTCGTTGGTGGTAAACCACCGCAAGCCGAGCTGCGGACCGAAGATGTTGTTGTTGGCCCGGTTGGTGAACACCGTGTCGGCCAGGGCCGATACCGGCGGGGTGCCGTTCGCATTGAGGCCAAACACCTCCTCGAATTCGAGGTATCGGGCGCCCAGGAACCACTCGAAAATGCCTCCGCGATGGCCTGGGTGCGTGCGGAGCAGCAAGTTGAATTCCGTGCCCCACACTTTCGTGGAGAGATCCATGGTGACCGAGTCGAACCAGACCGGCAGCAGGACGGGATCGGCGGCGCCCACGTCATGCACGAGGTGAGGCAAGCTGCTCACGCCCCATTCCTCGTCGTTGAAGTACATTTGCACTCCAGGGAACGTGTGACTTTGGCTCAACTGATGAAGCTTCATGTAGCTGAAAAGCCAACCGGCGTGTCCGTTGATATGGCCCACTTCGATCCGCTGGCCAGGCGTGAACAAGGTCTCGAACGCGCTGGTGTTCAAGGTGTTGCCCTGAGTAAAAGTCTGGTCCGGGTCGTTGGTCCACCAAACGTTCCGCAGCACTGCCATTCCTTCCGTATCGATGCCCACGGGGGCTCGCTCCGGCCGACTGATGGTCCAATACAAGGCGTCATACGTGAAAAAGAACCCCTCGTTGGCCCGGACGCCACCACCGTAGTGGCTGGGCTCGGCTGGCGCGAAAAGATCCGCGTCTCGCAACCCCTGGGCCGAAGCAGGCGCCCCCGCAAGCCATCCAATCAACAAGGCTGCCAGCCACGTTCCTGTGCGATTGAGCGACATGGTTCTCACCCATCTCGATGTGCAACGGAGTGAACGTCCCGTCCAGACCATGGGACTCGATGGTTCCATACATTCTGGTCGTGACGTTAGTATCGGACACACGACTCGTGACAGTTGAGTAAGAACGGCAAGACTTGCCGGAAATATCAGGCTACTCGCCGTTGAGAATAGGCGCCATACGGAATATGCGGGCTATAAGTAATTTGGAGATGCAGGTTTTTCGTGGTCGCGTTGCTTCAATACCATGCGGCGTTTAATATGAGGGGTCAATCAATACCGCGACGGATCGGCTCGCCGGTGCTGTCGCAAGACGGACACGCACTGGCGATTGCAAAGCCTGATTTTTTCCATTTTCCCGTAGGGGTTGCCAAGTGTTGGCGCAAATCACGATTTGGCATTGGGTTCTGTTCGGCGTGGTCGTCGCCTTCTTGCTGGCGTTGGACCTGATGGTCTTTCACCGCAAAGACCACACCCCCTCTATGGTGGAGTCCATTGGGTGGTCGATTTTCTGGATCGCCCTCGCTTTGCTTTTCAACGGCGCGATTTGGTGGTGGTTGGGCGATGAGGCGGGAATTCGCTTTCTCGCCGGTTACCTCGTCGAGAAGTCCCTCTCCGTCGACAACCTGTTCGTCTTCCTGGTGATCTTTCGATTCTTTCAGGTGCCGCTCAAATATCAGTATCGCGTCCTGTTTTGGGGGATTCTCGGCGCGGTCTTCATGCGCCTGGCGTTCATCCTCGCCGGTACGGAGTTGATCGAGCGTTTCCATTGGATGAACTTTCTCTTTGGCGTCTTCCTCCTCTACACGGCCTTCAAGCTCTTCATCCACAGCGGCGCGGAGGTCGATCCGGAAAAAAACATCGTGCTCCGAGTGGCGCGGCACGTGCTGCCTGTCAGCCGAGGGGATCACCACGAACATGGGTCCCATTTCTTTGTCCGAGAGGAGGGCCATTTCCGCATCACCCCGATGTTGCTCGTCCTTTTGGTGATCGAGAGCACCGACGTGGTGTTCGCCGTCGACAGCGTTCCGGCAATCATCGGGATCACCAGGGACCGATTCCTGGTATTTACCTCCAACATCTTTGCAATTTTGGGTTTGCGTGCCCTGTACTTTGTCCTCGCCGGCGTGATGGAGTTGTTCCGCTACCTGCACTATGGACTCGCCGCGGTCTTGGGGTTCATCGGCTTGAAGATGGCCGGGGAATACGTGGCGGATGTCATGCATTGGAAGGAGCACGGCGCCGACCTGGTGTCGCCCTGGACCTCGCTAGGCGTGGTGGCCATGCTGCTCACGGTCTCCATCGTGGCCTCGATCCTCGCCGCACGGCGCGAGGCCGCGCGCGGCGAGTTGATTTCCGATGGCGTGCATCGCATCCGTTTGCGAAAACCCTGGTACCGTGAAGTGACCGCTCAAGGTTTCCTCTGGCGAAGAAAATTCGGACGCCCAACGGGCATCGGAGCGGCCGAGACGGTTTGGATTTGCTTCGAGGGGCTGCCCTCGGGCTGTGAGCTGACGTTGAACGCCGAACCGTTGGGCGTGTCCCCAAATTCGGAACACAGGACGGAATTCAATCTGACCGGCATCCTGCTTGCCCGAAACGAAGTGGAAATCCGCTTGCCTGGGGACGGCACGACAGCGGCGGGAACTGAATCTCCACCGTTCAGTGTCTATCTCGAAATCCGCGAAAGTTCCAACCTGGTCTCCGGTTAGTTCACTTTTTCCCGAATGTCTTTTATGGTTTTGGAAAGCCTGCAAGAGCACGGGATGCGGCTTGTGGGGGGGTGGCAAGTTTGAACGGTCCCGGTCAAGCAGGGCCTCCCGGGGTTGGCCAAACTCGTCATCGTATTGAGCCGCGGGGAGCGGAAAGCTAAGCTGCGGAAGCCTTTGCGTAGACAAAGGTAGTTTCATCGCAAGGCGGGTATTGCGTTCGGTTAGGCTGCGGAGGGCGATGGAATTGTCTGGGCCGCACGTCCGGGAGAGCCGAAAACAACGAAAAGCGCTCCAGTGAAGCGATTGGAATCATTTCTCGTGCCGCCTTGCCAGAATGGCGAAAGGGGGAATCAGGCCGACTGAGGCTGTGCCGTAAGGGCAGGATTTGACGGATGTTCAAATTGATCAGGTCGATCGTATTGATCGGGATGGGGTTTGGAGTCTGGTACTTCTTTACCCATTTTCGCGTCAGCGGTTTGGAGAACATCAAGATCCAACCGCGAACTGCTGGCCCCGCCGCCGTGGCCAGCCCCGCTTTGGTCCCCATCGGGCCCCAGCCGGGCAAGAAGACGATTCGCATCGCGGCGGCCAACTTCGGGCCGTTGGACCATGCCAAATTGGCCCGGCCGCAGATTCTCCAACGCCTGGCTCAGGTTCTACGCCAGTTTGACGTGGTGGCTTTGCAAGACATTCAGGCCCGAGATCGCGGGCCGTTGGTGCAATTGGTGGAACATGCCAGCGCAGGCGGGCGTCATTACGACTTTGCCGTCGCTCCGCAAGTAGGGCGAGAGCCGACGCAACACTACAACGCCTTTGTCTTCGATGCCGACACGATCGAGGTCGATCGCCGAACCGTAGCCTGGGTCGATTCTCGGGCCGCGCCGTTTGCCCACCCGCCATTGGTTGGCGCTTTTCGCGCCCGCGGTCCCTCGCCAAGCGAGGCTTTTACCTTCGCGCTGATCAACGTCCAGATTTCTTCCGAACGAACTGCCGAGGAACTGGCCCTGCTGGCTCAAGTTTACCGCGCCGTTCGCGACGACGGACGTCACGAGGACGATGTGATTTTACTCGGAACGTTTGGCGTGGAAGACGACCGATTAGCCACGCTCGGGCTCATGCCGAACGCCGCCTGCGTTATTTCAGCGGTCCCCACCACTACGCGAGGCACCCGAACGATCGACAACCTTGTCTTCGACCGCCGGGCGACCATCGAATATGCGCATCGCTCGGGCGTGCTGGATTTGATCCGGCAGTTCAACCTCGCCCCGCGCGAGGCCACGGAGATGACCGAGCACCTGCCCGTGTGGGCCGAATTCAGCGTCTACGAGGGAGGAATGCCCGGCCAGGCGGCCGGATTTTAACGGTCTAAGGCAGCTTCGCGTCCGCGGACATGTTCCTATCCTCGCGATTCACCGATGCCCTGGTCTTTGCCGCGCAATTGCACGCGGATCAGGTGCGTAAATTGACCGGAACACCTTATCTTGCCCACCTGCTTCGCGTGGCGGGAATCGCGCTGGAGTATGGCGCCGACGAGGACGAGGCGATTGCCGCCCTGTTGCACGACGCGATCGAGGACCGGGGCGGCCCCGCCGCCAGACAGGCCATTGAGCAACGTTTTGGTCAGCGCGTGGCGGACATCGTCGTTGGGTGCAGCGACACCGATCAAAGTCCCAAACCACCTTGGCGTCAGCGCAAGGAAGCCTATTTGGCGCAGCTTGCCCAGGCCTCGCCCTCGGTCCGGCTGGTCTCGGCCGCCGACAAGCTGGACAACGTTCGCTCGCTGATCGCGTCCTATCGGCAACTGGGCGCGGCCGTCTGGCAACACTTTCGCGGCGGCCGCGAGGGAACGCTCTGGTACTTCCGCGGCGTGATCGAGGCGCAGAAGCAGGCGGGCGCCAGCCCGATTGTCGAAGAACTCGAACGCGCCGTGTCGGAACTCGATCGCGTGGCGAATGCGCGGTGAACGATGGCCATCGCCGTCGCGTCGGCGAAGGAAAAGGTAGACACCGGCCCCGGGGTAGCGTGGCATGGTTCGCGGAGGACGATTGAAAAACCGACGCTCCGTTTTACGCCTCAGGCTCGCGAATGACCGGCTCCATCACTTTCGTGTTGCGTTCCACGGCCAACACGATGGTCCGCTGTTCCACCCCATCGCTGCTGCTGGCCACGACCGGGAACACCTGCCGCCGCTCGGGAAGGTTGAAGGAGATCCGGAAAGTGCCGTCGGGATCCACGGTCACTGGCTCGCCCTTGAGCGTGACGCGCGCGTCAGGCTCGGTAACGCCAAAGACCACCAACTCGGCGTCCACCTCGAAGTTGAAACGGCGTCGCGAGCTTTCGGAGGCCGGAGTGGGCACGGTGAATTGCGCACTCAGCGGCCGGCGCAGGCGATCCCCTAGCAAGACCTTCAGGTCGGAGTGATCGCCTTCTTCCGAGTACCCCCCACTTAAGGCATAAATCCGATCGTAATCCTCGTCTGGAGGCGCCCAGGCACCGTTCGGTCTGACCGGGCCAACGGCCGGCGTGGTTACGGTGTTGCTCCGCGCCAGGCAAACGAATTTCGCCCCGGGCGCCAGATAGCCGATTTCCAATTGGAAGCTCCGAGGGGGAGAATCCACGTCGATGTACCAGTTGTTCACGCTCCCATGGATCTCAATGTCGCGCAGCAGTTTGCGGACATGGCTCGTCGAACCATCGCGGCAGAGTTCGAGCAGCCTGAGAGTGGGCCGCGCGCTATGCCAGAACTGACCCAAGGCGGCCCTGGCTCGCTCGATGCTCTGGCGTGAAAGCTCCCAATAAGCGTGAAGCCAATACGGGTCGCGAACCATCGCCACCAAACGGTCTCCGTGTCCGTTCTGACTGGCCGAATGGAGGGACAAGTCCCGGGCCTCCAGGAGCTTGTTGCGAATTTCGTCGAGTCGGCGTTCGACCTTGGCGGGACGGGCCTTGGACGACGGTGTCGAGGGGTGGCCATTGGAACCCTTGCCACTCTTTTTCGCTTTGCCATGGTTGGCGTCATGGCAACCGTTGGCTTGGCTAGACTTCTTAGAGTGGCCATTGCGGTTAGAAGCCGCCATCCGAACTAAGGCCTGAATCAGTTCCTCCTTGCGCATCGAATGCCAGCCGGCTATCCCTTTCCGTTTGGCCATCGACGCTAAATCTTTGACGGTGCGCGTCTTCAGTTTGGCTACGGTCAACACGGGAACTACCTCCGGGGACCGAATCCGCAGCCTCTTGCGAGGCCCTTTCGGTTGTTAGTCGGCTTTTCGCTTTCGATCGTCCTTGACCCGGATCACCGCCCCTTGGTCCGGCTGTCCTCGGCCTTGCTTGCCTTCCCCGCAATGGTTGGTAGGCTTGTATCCAAGGCTCTAGGAAGGACGGGGAAGTCACTTTCTTCCGATTTTAATCACCCTGCGTTGCAAACGCAACTAGCGCGCCACAGCTTTGCCAAAGAGAAAAAACTGTGAGGACAGACATAAGTTCTTTGCCACCATAAAGATGTAGCGTTTAGTGTAATTTTGTAGATTTCTTCGCTATCCGAGTTTCCGACCGACTGCGGGTGACACGAGATACACGACCGACAATGTTTGCCTGAGCACATCACACCTTTCCATTTACAACCATAATTGGTGTAATAGATGCACCACATTGAGTGGAATTCTTTCTTCATGTGATTTGTTAGAACCAGGGAGGAGGTCCGGTGACAGTATACCCAATGTTGTAACAATTAGGTATACTGTCACCGGAATTTGGCCAAAGTGGCGGTCTATCGTACCAATTAGGTTGTGTCAGGAATGACCACTTCTTACACTCAAGATTACTAAGATGACTTATTTAGGTGGGAACCGGTCGCTGCTCTCGGCGGCAGTGAATTGGGCATCGCGGGTCACCTCGATTGCCTTGGAAATGACCGTTCCACCCATTTTGGGAGTGTGGCTTGATCGTAAGCTGGGAACAGGGTTTGTGTTCCTTTCGCTTGGAGCTATTCTCGGATTCATCACCGGGATGATGTCCGTCTGGGGGATCGCAAGAGGCCTTGCGGATTCACGGTCCAACAACCGTAGAGAGTAGGCATCAATACCCCGAAGTAGCGTTCTTTCGAGGCTGGCTATCTTTAGGAACCATCTCAAAAGCTCCCCTCTCCCGCCTGCGGGAGAGGGGCCGGGGATGAGGGCATTGTGGGCCAGATCGCAAAAATGACTGCTTTTTAGCTACCCGCCCTCACCCTAACCCTCTCCCAGAGGGAGTGGGAACTATGGCAATTGCTCTTTTAAGATAGTTTCTTAGTAGGGCCAGAGGAGGTTCGTGCGGTCCCTGTGGTACCAGGGTTGCAGGCCGAGACGAATTTTCGCACGCGGTCGGCGTTAAGTGGCGCGGGTTCAGGGGAACTTTGCGTCGAGGCCCTAGTCGAGATCGCCTTTGTGTATTATGTTTTTGTGTTTTACCATTCGACCCACGGGGTCAAGACGACGGTGGCCGATTGCCCATGATCGACGTTGCCCAGGCCAGCCATCACGTTCAAGACGCCTACGCCTTCGAGCTGCCGTTCGGGATTCATCTCGAAATCCCGCAACCTTTTGAGGCCTTTGGCTTTCGGATCTCCAAGTTCATGCTCTTGGAGCTCTTGGTGGCGCTCGTCATGATCGCGATCTTTGTTCCGCTGGCGCGAAAGATCCGCGGCGGACGCCCCCCTCGCGGACGACTTTGGAACCTGTTGGAGATGATTTTGGTATTCATCCGCGACGAAATCGCGCGGCCGGCCATCGGGCGACACGACGCCGACCGTTTCCTTCCCTATCTTTGGACGGCGTTCTTTTTCGTCTTGTTTTGCAATCTGATCGGGTTGGTTCCATGGATGGGATCACCCACCGGGGCATTGGCGGTGACCGGCACTTTGGCAGGCATCGCTCTGTGTGTGTCGGTCGGGGCGGGGATGCTCAAGCTGGGGCCGGTGGGCTACTTTACCGGGCAGATTCCCCACATGGACCTGCCTTGGGTGCTAGCGGTGTTTCTCAAACCGATGATCCTTGCGATCGAGGTGGTAGGCGTCTGCATCAAACACGGCGTGCTTTCCGTGCGTCTATTGGCCAACATGTTTGCCGGGCACCTGGTCTTGGCCGTGATCATGGGATTTATCGCCGCGACGGCGCAAAGCTGGCTTTGGTATGGCGTGATGCCGGCCAGCGTGATCGGCGCTTTCTGTTTGAACATCCTGGAACTTTTGGTTGCGTTCCTTCAAGCGTACATTTTCACGTTTTTGTCGGCCCTGTTCATCGGGATGGCGATCCACCCGCACTGACGGTGCATCCGGCTTTCCGCGGTTGCATAACCGCGGGAACGAGGGAAACGGGGATTGGCCACCCGGCAAAAAAAGGAGAAGACTCTGGTGAACAAGCTGTCGAAGATTGCCGTGTTGTTTGTGCTTGTGCTGTTGGCCGCGTCGCCCGCCATGGCCGCTGAGCCTTCGTCGGGCACTGGGTCGGGTGGAATTACGTTCCTGGCCGGGAGCGCGTTTGGGGCGGGCTTGATCGTGCTGGGGGCTGGACTGGGGATCGGCAAGATCGGCGCCACCGCCGTCGAGAGCATGGCCCGCCAGCCCGAGGTCGCCGGAAGCATCCAGATTGCCATGATCATCGCGGCGGCGATCATCGAAGGGGCCACGTTCTTCGGCCTGATCGTGTGCATGGTGCGAAGCTAGTCCACCACGACAGGAAAGCACAATCGCGATGTTCACCCGACTGGTTCCCGGCCTCGCCCTGGCATGGGCGTTGATCGACGGCGCGGTGGCGGCGGCCGCTGGCGACGGTCACGCGGGCGGCGGGCTCAATCCGCTCGATTTCAAGGCCGACCTGGCGCTTTGGACCGCCGTGGTCTTTTTGCTTCTGCTCGGCGTGCTTGGTCCGACCGCCTGGCGGCGGATCGTCCAGGCCCTCGACGAACGCGAGAAACACATCGACGGCCAGATCGCCTCGGCCGAGAAGGCCAATGCCGAAGCCAAGCGTTTGCTGGCGGACTACGAGCAACGCTTGGCCAACGCCGAAGCGGAGGTTCGCGAGATCCTCGAGCGTGGCCGGCGCGAGGCCGAGGCCCTCAGTCGCCGCATCCTGGACGAGACTCGCGAGGAATCCCGGCGTGAAAGGGAGCGGGCCTTGCGCGAGATCGAGGCGGCCACCGACGACGCCCTCCGCGAGCTGGTGGAACGCAGCGCCGATCTGGCCGTCGAACTTGCCGCAAAGATCGTGCAGGCCAAACTCGACCGCGCCCAGCACGCGCGGCTCATCGAGCAGGCCGTGGCGAACTTCGGAAACGCTCCGCTCTCGCGACGCGGTCCGGCTCGGGGGTGAGCGGGAACTCCTCATAAGGAAGGCTCATGGCGACAGGCTCCGACGATCGACTCGAACGCGACGCCCGGATTGCGGCGGCCATGGAGCGCGAAATCGGCGTGGAACATATCGCCGACGTGTACGCCAGCGCGCTGCTCGGGGCCGCCAATGCCGCCGGCCAGACGCTCGCGGTTCTCGAAGAACTCGAGTCGCTCGTGTCCGACGTGCTCGACCGTTTTCCGGATTTCGAGCGGGTGCTCGTCTCGGGAGTGATTTCACACGAAGAGCGGTCGGGCGTGCTTGATCGGTCGTTGGGTGGCCGGGCGTCGCCTCTCGTGTTGAATTTTCTCAAAGTGGTTTCACGCCGCGGACGGATGAACTGCCTTCGGGCGATCGTGGACCGGGCGAGAAAGCTTTATCAGAAGCAGTTGGGGCAAGTGGCGGTGGAAGTGACCACGGCGGCCCCGCTGGAGGTGGCGGACACCCAACGCCTGAGTGACGTGCTCCGGCCTCTGGTCGGTGGGGAACCCACGATCCATGCTCGCGTCGATCCCGCCGTGATTGGCGGGATGGTGGTGCGCGTGGGCGACACGATTTACGACGCCTCCGTCGCCCGACAACTCGAAACCCTGCGGCAGCAAATGATCGACAGGAGTGCCCATGAAATTCAAAGCCGACGAGATCGCTTCCGTCATCCAGAAGGAAATTGAGCGCTTCGAGTCGCGGATCGACGTGCGCGAGGTGGGCCGGGTGGTGAGCCTGGGCGACGGCATCGCCCGCGTCTACGGCTTGTCGGGCGTGGCGTCGGGCGAGATGGTCGAGTTCCCCAATGGCGCCAGCGGCCTGGCGATGAACCTCGAGGAGGACTCGGTGGGCGTGATCATCCTCGGGGATTATTTGGGCATCCAGGAAGGCGACGAGGTGCGGAGCACGGGCCGGCTGTTGAGCGTGCCGGTGGGCGAGGCGGTGCTGGGGCGCATCTTGGACCCGTTGGGCAATCCGTTGGACGGCCGGGGGCCGGTGATGACCACCCAGCGCCGGCCGGTGGAGTCGGCGGCCCCCGGCGTGGCCCAGCGCCAGCCGGTCAAGGAACCCCTCCAGACCGGGATCAAGGCGATCGACTCGATGACGCCGATCGGCCGCGGGCAGCGCGAGTTGATCATCGGCGACCGCAAGACCGGCAAGACGTCGATCTGCATCGATACGATTTTGAACCAGAAACACACCGACGTGAAGTGCTTTTACGTGGCGATCGGGCAGAAGGAATCGACCGTGGCCGGTCTGATCGACGTGCTCCGCCGCGAGGGGGCCATGGACTACACCTGCGTCATCGTGGCCGGGGCGAGCGACCCAGCTCCCTTGCAGTATGTCGCCCCCTACGCCGGCTGCGCCATGGCCGAGTACTTCATGTACAACGGCGGGCACGCCCTGTGCGTGTATGACGATCTTTCCAAGCAGGCCCAGGCCTATCGCCAGTTGTCGCTCTTGATGCGGCGGCCGCCGGGACGCGAGGCCTACCCGGGCGACGTCTTCTATTGCCATAGCCGTCTGTTGGAACGGGCGGCCAAGCTGAGCGACGAATTGGGCGGCGGGTCGCTGACGGCGCTGCCGATCGTCGAGACGCTCGAGGGCGAGGTGTCGGCCTACATTCCCACCAACGTGATCTCCATCACCGACGGCCAAATCTACCTCCAGCCCGACTTGTTCTTCGCCGGCCAACGCCCGGCCATGAACGTGGGCATTTCGGTCTCGCGCGTCGGCGGAGCGGCCCAGATCCCGGCGATGAAGAAAGTGGCCGGCGGGCTGCGCCTGGACCTGGCGGCTTTCCGCGAATTGGAGGCCTTCGCCCAACTGGGCACGGAACTCGATCCGGCGACCCAGGCCCGCCTCGACCGGGGCTATCGCATGACCGAACTGTTGAAACAGGGCCTTTACCGGCCGATGCATGTCACCGACCAGGTGCTCAGCATCCTGGCCGGCAGCCGCGGGATGCTCGATCGGATCGGGCGGGAGGAGGTCCGCCCCTGGCTCGACGGGATGATCCAGTACTTCCACGAGCGCCAAGCGGCCCTCTGGCAGAAGATCACCGACACGAAGGACCTCGACGCGGCCACGACCGAACAGGCTCTTGCCGCGATGGGCGAGTATCACAAGGCCTACATGGATCAAAAACAACCGATGAAAGTACGAGCCTAAGGTCGCTCCGCTCCGGGCGGGAGAGGCACGAGGAAGGGGGATTCGCGGGCGGAAGATGGTTCGAACCGCCCTGGTCCCGCCTCCCTCGGCCAGCCCGGGAAAAGGGGCGGCCCGACGGTCTTCTAAGGTTTGCACATGGCCAAAGCCCGAGCACTCGACAAACGTCGCAAGGCAATCCGCAACATCCACAAGATCACGCGGACGATGGAGTTGATTTCGCGGGCGAATTTCAGCCGGGCCATGGCCCGCGCGGTGGCCGCCTCGGCGTACACGAAGCGGATCACGGCCCTGGTCGGCCATCTCGCCCAAAGCGGCCTCGAAGTTGCCCATCCGCTCTTGCACTCGCGCGAACCAGTGCGTTCGGCCATTCTCCTGGTGTTGACGTCCAATCGCGGATTGTGCGGGGGATACAACGCCGCCGTGTTCCGCCTGGCGGCCAGCCGCTGGAACGCCGTGGGCGGGGAAGTCGCGGAACCGCGTCTGGAAGTGTCGGGCAAGCGGGGCATCTCGGCCTTCCGGTTCCGCGGCGTGCAACCGCGCCAGAGCTACACCCATTTCAACGACAAACCCACTTTCGCCGAGGTCGAAGCGCTGGCTAACCGCTACCAGGAAGAGTATCTGGCCGGGCGGCTGGATCGCTTGGAAATCGCCTACACGCGCTTCGAGAGCCTCAGCCGTCAGGTCCCGGTGGTGGAAACACTGCTGCCGTTGGGCGCCCTGGCGAGCGAAGAAGAGGAGGCTGGAAACGGCCCGGTTGCCGTCTCGCCATCGGCGACCTTTTTCGAGTTTTTCCCCTCGCCGGAAGCGATCCTCGCCGAGGTGGTGCCGACCAGTTTCAAGATCAAGCTGTTCAAGTGCTTCCTCGACGCCGCGGTGAGCGAACAGATCGCGCGGATGACGGCCATGAAGGCCGCCACCGAAAACGCCGAGGCGATGATCGATATGTTGACGATGACGTACAACCGGGCCCGGCAAGGCCAGATCACCGCCGAACTGTTGGAGGTGGTCGGCGGCGCCGAGGCCTTGAATGAATGATCCACCGCGGCTGGGATGATGCCCCGCGGGATACGGCTTGGCGGCTGGCGAGTCGTTCGCTTCGGCCGTCCAGCCGTGTTGCCGGGCGAAACGCCGCGGGGGCCGCGTTGGCGAAAAGGAGAAACCATGTCGACCATGACCGCACCCCAACCAACTAAGTCCGCCGAGCCAAACTACGGCCGCGTCACCCAGGTGATTGGATCGACCTTCGACGTCGAGTTCCAGGAACACCACCTTCCGGCGATCTACAACGCGGTCAGGGTGGAGTGCGAAAACAAGGGGATGCGCATTCAATTGACGGGCGAGGTGCAGCAGCACCTGGGGGGTGGACGTGTCCGTTGCGTGGCCTTGGGCAGCACCGACGGCCTCGTCCGTGGAATGCAGGTCCTCGATACAGGCAGTCCCATCCGCGTCCCGGTGGGCAAGGGCACCCTGGGCCGGGTGTTCAACCTGCTGGGCGAACCGATCGACGGCCGCGGTCCGGTGAAGGCCGACGATCATTGGCCCATCCACCGCGAATCGCCCGAAGTCACCGATCTATCGACCAAGACCGAAGTCTTTGAAACCGGCATCAAGGTGATCGACCTGTTGACGCCGTTTGTGCGTGGGGGCAAGGCGGGGCTGTTTGGAGGGGCCGGACTAGGGAAGACGGTGATCCTGACCGAGCTGATTGCCCGGATCGCCTCGGCCCACGGCGGCGTGTCGGTGTTCGCCGGCGTCGGCGAACGCACCCGCGAAGGCAACGACCTTTGGCTCGAAATGCAGAAGTCGAAGATCGGCCAGACCGGCCGCAGCGTGCTGGAGCAGACGTGCATGGTCTTCGGCCAGATGAACGAACCGCCCGGCGCGCGACTCCGCGTGGCCCTGTCGGCGTTGACCATGGCCGAGTATTTCCGCGACACGACCGGGGCCGACGTGCTTTTGTTCATCGACAACATCTTCCGTTTTTCGCAGGCGGGCAGCGAGGTGTCCGCGCTTTTGGGCCGAATGCCCTCGGCCGTGGGTTACCAGCCCACCTTGGCCACCGAGATGGGGGCGTTGCAAGAGCGGATCGCGTCGACCTCGAAGGGGGCGATCACGTCGGTCCAGGCCGTGTACGTGCCGGCCGACGACCCGACCGACCCCGCCCCCGCCGCCGCCTTCGGCCAGTTGGACGCCTTCATTTACCTCGAGCGGGCGATCAGCGAAAAGGGCATTTACCCGGCGGTCGATCCTTTGGCCTCGTCCAGCCGCGTGCTCGATCCCCAGTACGTCGGCGAACGGCACTACGCGATCGCACGCCGCGTCCAGCGGACCTTGCAGCGCTACCGCGAATTGCAGGACATCATCGCCATCCTCGGCGTGGACGAGTTGAGCGAAGAGGACAAGATCGTGGTCCAACGGGCGCGGCGCATGGAACGCTTCCTTTCCCAGCCGTTTTTGGTGGCCGAGGTGTTCACGGGCAAGCCGGGAGAGATCACGCCCTTGTCCGAGACGATCCGCAGCTTCGAGGAAATCGCCGACGGCAAGTGGGACCACCTGCCCGAACAAGCCTTCATGTACGTCGGCCCCATCGAGCAAGCCGCCGAACAGGCGGAGAGGATGAAGAAGGGATGAAGGATGAAGGATGAGGGATGAAGGATGAGGGATGAAGGATGTGGGATGTGGGATGTGGGATGTGGGATGTGGGATGTGGGATGAAGCGGGGAACGATGAATGCGGAATGATGAATGATGACTATCCCCGAGATTCAATGCTTGATCGTCACGCCCGAGAGAACCGTCCTGGACCAAAGGGCTGAGTTCGTGGCCTTGCCGCTTTATGACGGGGAAATCGGCATCGCGCCCAGCCACACGCCGATGATCGGGCGGCTCGGTTCGGGCGAGATGCGGATTCGCGCGGCCGAGCAGACGATTCGATTCTACGTCGAAGGCGGGTTCTGCGAGGTGTTGGGCAACGTGGTGACGGTTCTCACGAGCCGGGCCGTGCCTTCGCACGAGATCGAGCCGGACGTGGTCGCCGAGCAACTCCAGGCGGCCCAACGCCGACCAGCCCGCTCCGATGACGAGTTCGCCGAACGCGATCGACTCGCGGTCCAATATCGTGCCCAACTCCGCGTCGCCCAGCGCGCCGCGAAGGCCGCGAAGTGAAAGCCCTCGCCGGCGTCGGCGGGCGCGTGTTGGCGGACGGCCGTGGAAATGGTTCGCTATTCCTCGGGCTTGGCGAGCGGCCGGAAGCGGAGTTCGGCGTGCTGGGCGTCGTGGACCGCCTCGACGGCCTCTTCGTGGAAGCGCTGCTGGGCGCGGACGGGCGGACCTTCGCGGCGAGGTTTCTGGTAAGTGCCGTCGGGCAGGAGGTGGCGGGCCTTGACGTTGTCGGCGAAATAGACCTTGAGGATTTCGAACAGCCGGCGGCGGAGCGGAGGGCTGGTGACGGGAAAGATGGCCTCGATCCGCCGTTCCAGATTGCGGTGCATCCAGTCGGCGCTGGACAGATACACCTCTTCGTGACCACCGTTGCGGAAATAGAAAATCCGCGCGTGCTCCAAGTAGCGATCGACGATCGAGCGGACCTCGATGTTTTCCGATACGCCCGGCACCCCCGGCCGCAGGCAACAGATGCCGCGGATGTTCAGCATCACCTTCACGCCCGCCTGGCTTGCCCGGTACAAAGCGCGCACGATGTCGCGGTCTTGCAGCGAATTGACCTTGGCCATGATCAGCCCGGGCCGATCCGGCGTGGAGGCTTCGACTTCCCGCTCGATCAAGTCGATGAACTTCTGTTTCAGGCGGCCCGGTTCCACGGTCAGTTTGGACCAGCCGACGGTCTCGGAATAGCCCGTCAACAGGTTGAACAGCGCGGCCACGTCGCCGGCCAAATCGCGGTCGCCGCTCATCAGGCCGATGTCGCAATAGAGGCGTGCGGTGCGGTCGTTGTAGTTGCCGGTCGAAAGGTGGACGTAGCGGCGGATCCGGCCCGACTGGCGGCGCACGATCAACAGCGCCTTGACGTGCGTCTTGAAGCCCACGATGCCGTAAATCACGTGGCACCCGGCGTCTTCCAACCGGCGAGCCCAGGTCACGTTGCGGGCCTCGTCGAAGCGGGCCTTCAGTTCGACAAGCACCGTCACTTCCTTGCCGTTGGCCGCGGCCCGCTCCAAAGCCCGCACGATCGGAGAATCGCCGCTGGTCCGGTAGAGCGTCTGCTTGATGGCGAGGACGTCGGGGTCCTGGGCGGCCTGCTCGACCATCTGGATGACCGGATCGAAACTTTCATAGGGGTGAAACAGCAGCACGTCCCTCTCGTCGAGCGCCTCCCAAAGGTTCTCGACGCCGATCAGATCCCGCGGCTGCTGCGGCGGCCAGTCGGGCGACCGAAGGTGGTCGTAGCCCGGCCGGTTGACGATCGACCAGAGGGCCGTGGCGTCCAACATGCCGTGGATGGAATACACGTCCTCGGGTTGGAGTTGCAGAGTGGACACGAGCCACTGGAGAATCCGGGCATCGGGGCCGGCGGAAATCTCCAACCGCACCGCGGCCCGCCGCCGCCGCGCCACCACAGCCTCCTCGACCACGTGCAACAGATCGCTGGCGTCGTCGTCCTGGATTTCCACGTTGCCGTCGCGGGTAACGCGGAAGACGGCGGTGGCCAGCACGTCGCAACCGGGAAATAGTTGGCCCGCGCTGGCCGCAATCAGGTCCTCAAGCCGCACCAGGTGGAGTCCCTCCTCGGCGGGCACGGTGACGAACCTGGGCATTTGACCGGGGATGGGCACCACCGCCACCCGATCCCGCGATTCCCCGTCCTTGGCCGAGCGAATCACCAGCCCCACGTGAAGTCGCAATCCGGCCAAAAGGGGGCATGGGTTCAGGTCCTCGACGGCCAATGGGGTGAGGACGGGCAGGATTTCCCTGGCGAAATGCTGGCGGAGGTACTTTTCCTGTTGTGGATTCAACGCATTGAGCTCTAGCAGCCGGATGCCGTGCTCCGACAAGAGCCTGAGCGCCTTGGCAATGCCGGCCGTTTGCTCCTCGACCATGCGGTGGACCCGGCGGCTGATCGCGGTCAACTGTTCCGACGGGGTCATGCCGGAGGGATCCGGACGGTTCACGTTGGCCGAACGCTGTTGCATCAGCCCCGCCACCCGAATCATGAAAAACTCGTCCAGATTCGAACTCACGATCGCCAGGAACTTCAGCCGTTCCAACAAGGGGTTGTCGTCGGCCAGCCCCTCCCGCATGACGCGGTCGTTGAATTCCAGCCAACTGAGTTCGCGGTTGAAGTACAGCTCGGGCGATTTCAGGTCGATTTCGGCCATGATTCCAATCAACGGCGAGATTCGCGATCCCAGTTCCCAACCGCAACCCTAACCCCAACCCTCAATCCCCACGTTCTTCGCGGCGCACGGCGAACCTTAGAAGGCCCGGCCGAGTCCCGTCGCTTTCCAGCCCAGTGGCGGCAGGGTGGCGCCGTCGGGCAGCGTGAGGGGGCGGTCGCCGAAGTTCACCGTGACCGTCACCCCGTTGGCGAACCGCGTCTCTTGCACCGCGTGGTCCCCGGTCAGCCAGCGGTGCGAGAGCATCTCCGCATAGCCGGTTGCCCGGGCCACCGGGGTCGCCGTCTGGTAACTCTTGACAAAGCGGTCGCGGTTCTTCTGCCACTGTTGACGGTTGAACATGAACATCGGCGGCGTGCCGTACAGGGCGTTCCACAGGTCGCGGCGGTCCCAGAGGCTGGGCAGCTTGTTGTTGTAGTCGCCCCAGTACCACTGGGCGACGACGCACTCGTGATACACCAGTTCCCAGAGCGGTAGCCGGTAGTAGTGCCCGGTTTGGAACTTCGCCACGCGCTCGGGAACTTCGTCGAGGACCTGCGCCATGTTGCGGCCGGCGTCGGGCACGCGATACGGCCCGAGGCTGAGCATCCCCTCGAAGTAATGCACCACCGGCACGGCCGCGTCGTGGCCGGTCTCGCTCCCGGTGACCAGGCCGCACTCCTCGCTCACGAACCGCAACAGGTCCATCTTGAACTTGCGGCTTTCGGTCCGCGTCATCGGGTGGTCGGGCGAGTAGCACTCGTTCCACGGGGCCGCGGTGGTCGTGTCGATGAAACGGCAGCGGTAGGGGTGGGTTTTCAATTCCGGCGGGATTCGCCGCCGCGCGTAGTCGATCGCCCGCCGGTCGCAAAGCACCGCGCAGTGGTACCACTCGCCCCCCTTGCCCTGGACGCCCCAGCCGCGAATCCATTTCCCGTCCGGACCAAGGATGATGTCCTTGGGCCAGCCCTCGGTGGTCCAGTCGCCATGCACGCCGCGGAGCTTGGGAAACACGGCCGGGTCCATCAGGTCCTGATAGATATCGTAGCGGCTGGTGAGCGCGCCCAGCTCGTTCATCTGCCGCAGCGATTCCGGGTTGGCCTGATTGCTCCACAGGATGCGTTGGATGCCCGCCGCTTGCAACTCGCGGACGATCGCCACGGGATTGCGGTCCCAGCACCAGACGTTGACCGCGCCCACCAGCAGATCGACGTTGGGATTCTCTTTCCGCTTCTCGGCCAGCGTCTTGAACAACCCGGTCGCCTTGGCGTATTCGCGGTACCGTTTGGCCATGGCCACGTAGCCGCCGTCGTCGAAGAAGACGTAGCGGATCCGCCGCGGCGGGCCGAAGTGGCCCTTCTCGGGCACCCATTGGGGGACCAATTGCAGCAAGCCTTCGAGCCGCGGGATTCTCACCGCCGCGTCGTTGGGCGTCTCGACCAGGGCCATCACGCCCCGTCGCCCGTCGGTCATCCCGTACCACGGCATGCACAGTCCGTGGCCCCCGTAGAGATGGTACCACATCGGCCCCAGCGTGGCGTCGTCGGCCGGGTAGCTGATCCCTTCGTTCACCGGCAGGATCAAGAACATCCCTTTTTGACTGACGAAAGGCAACGGGAACTCGACCGCGCCGGAAAGCTCCCCGCTGGATTTCAACTCGACCACAAGTTCCGGCCGATTCGGCTCCAAACGCACGTCGGCGGCGATCTGCAACATGCTTGCCGGGTCGATCAGGCCTAAGTGCAGCCCGTCAGCGGTCTTCTTGGCGTCGGCAACGACGAGCGGTCCGCCGCCCCGCTGGCGCCAGGATGTCTTGTTGCGGAGATCGGTGACCGAAAACGTCGCGTCGGCGGGCCGAAAGGCGACCTGCAAGGTGGCGTTGGACAAGGCGATCGACTCGGGCAGACTGCGAACGCGAAGGGCGTCCAGCGTGCCGGTCAAAGCGAGCGAGGCGTCGTCGAACCAGACCGTGGCCGGGCCGTATCCGATGAGCCGGGCCTGGATGGCGGCCGCGCCCGGCGGGATGACGAACCGGCAGCGCAACTCGCGCCAGTCCTTGGTTTCCCTGGCGGTGCGGCCGGCATAGTCCCAGTCGAGCACTTTTTGGCTTGCGTCGCGCAGGATGACGCTGAGCGTGGCCGTGCCCTCGCCCTGGACGCGGACCCAGCCGGACAGCTCGTAGATCTGCCCGGGCTGAACATCCAGCCACCGCTCTTGGGCGAAGCTCCAGTCCTGCTTGCCCGTGTGCTCGATGCGGACCGCCTGCCGGCCGCCGTGCCTGGTCTCCTGGTCTAGCGTCGCCTTGCCCACCGAATCCCGAGACCAGAACTTGTGCCAGCCGGCAAGGCCCTGTTCGAAGTCCCCGCCCACGATCAGGTTTTCGGCGGACTTGACCGCGGCAGGAGAGACAGACACCATCATCGCGAAGAACACAAGACGGATCATCACGGTGGCCCTTCCGCTTGAAATGACGACCATCTCCAGCACCGGCCTCCAGTGTAGCGGCTGACTGAGGCGTGCAAAAGAGGCGGCGAGGCGGCCGTTCCCCCCAGCAATCGCCGAGGGTACAATGAAGCCGATCTGACGCCAGGATGAAAACCCCCAAGGATGTCTGACGCCATGCAAACGTTCCGCTGGTTGGTCTTAACCCTGGTCGTCTGGGGACTAAGGGGGAGCATTGCCGCAATCCTTGCCGGCGCGCCCGAACGCGCGGACCTTCTCATCGCCGATTTCGAGGGGGAGGATTACGGCACGTGGAAGGCCACCGGCGAGGCCTTCGGGCCGGGGCCGGCGCGGGGCACGCTGCCCAATCAGATGGAGGTCAGCGGGTTTGAAGGCAAGGGGTTGGTCAACTCGTACTATCGCGGCGACGACACGACCGGCACGCTGACCTCGCCCCCGTTCACGATCGAACGCAAATACATCAACTTCCTCATCGGCGGCGGAAAGTATCCCGGCAAAGCGTGCATCAATTTGCTGGTCGAAGGGAAGCTCGCGCGCACTGCCACCGGCCCGAACGACCGGCCCGGCGGGACCGAACGCCTCGAATGGCACTCGTGGGACGTGGGCGAATTGCAGGGCAAGTCGGCGATGATCGAAATCGTCGATCAGCAGAAAGGCGGTTGGGGACACATCAACATCGACCACATCGTCATGTCGGACCGCAAGAAGTCGCTGGAACCGATGCGGCGCGAAGTCGTCGTCGAGAGCCGCTATCTTCACTTCCCGGTCAACCACCACGCCCCGATGCGAACCGTGCGGCTATTGGTTGACGGCGGCCTGGTGCGGGAGTTCGAGATCGAGCTGGCCGAGGGCGCCGTCGATCTTTGGGCATTCACCGACGTGTCGGCGTTCCGAGGACGGCGGCTGACGATCGAGACGCAGTTGCCGGCCGGCTCGCGGGCCTTGGACGCGGTGTGCCACAGCGACGCCATCAAGGACGCCGACAACCTCTACCGCGAAAAATACCGCCCACAATTCCATTTCACGCCGATGCGCGGCTGGACCAACGATCCCAACGGGCTGGTCTATTACAAGGGCGAATACCATCTCTTCTTCCAGCACAACCCGTTCGGCGCCAAGTGGGGCAACATGACCTGGGGGCACGCGGTGAGCAGGGACCTGGTGCATTGGACCGAGCTTGGCGACGCGATCCATCCCGACCGGCTGGGCACGATTTTCTCCGGCTCGGCCGTGGTCGATCACCACAACACCGCCGGTTTCCAGACGGGCGACGAAAAGCCGATCGTGTGCATCTTCACCTCGGCCGGCGGCACGTCGGCGTGGTCGCAAGGCCAGCCGTTCACGCAGTCGCTGGCCTACAGCAACGACCGCGGCCGGAATTGGACCGTTTACCCGGGCAACCCGGTGTTGAAGCACATCGTCGGGTCCAACCGCGACCCCAAGGTCGTCTGGCACGAGCCGACCCAACGCTGGATCATGGCCCTGTATCTGGACAAGAACGACTTCGGCCTGTTCGCTTCGCCAAACCTGAAGGAGTGGACGCAGCTCCAAACGATCACCATGCCCGACTGCGCTGAATGCCCGGATTTCTTTCCCATGCCGGTCGATGGCGACGCAAAGCGTGTGAAATGGGTATTCACCGCGGCCAACGGCCGGTATTTCGTCGGCGATTTCGACGGAAAGAAGTTTGTGCCCGACAGCGGTCCCCACGAGGCCAACTGGGGCGGCTGGTACTACGCCGTGCAGACGTACAGCGACATCCCGCCGTCCGACGGCCGACGCATTCAGATCGCCTGGATGAATGGCGGTAGCTACCCCGGGATGCCGTTCAATCAGCAGATGAATTTCCCTTGCGAAATGACCCTGCGGTCGCTGCCCGAGGGACTCCGCATCTGCCGCAATCCCGTCCGCGAGATCGAGTCGTTGCGGACCAAGACACACTCGTGGGGCGAGACGGCCGTCAAGCCGGGCGAGAACCCTTTGGCGCCGGTCAAAGCGGAATTGCTCGATATCGAGGCCGAAATCGAACCGGGCAACGCCGCCGCTTTCGGCTTCGAACTCCGCGGCCAGCGGCTGGTCTACTCGGTGAAGGACCGCACGCTTTCCTTCCTCGGCAAGTCGGCGCCGCTCGCGCCCATCGACGCACGACTGCGGTTGCGGATCCTCGTCGATCGCACGTCGGTCGAGGTGTACGCCAACGACGGGCAAGTGCCGATGTCGTTTTGCTGGCTCCCAGAACCGGACGACCGGCGACTCGGAGTGTTCACCTCGGGCGGCGAAGCAAAACTGCGATCGCTCCGCGTCCACGAGTTGAAGCCGGCTTGGCCGCAGTGAGAGAAAGTTGAATGCACGAACTCCTGCCGGCTCGCCCGGCAGGTGAAGAAGATTGGAGGCTAAGCGAGGACGGTCGCCCAACTGTTGGCGACCCCTGCCGGCTCGCCCGGCAGGTGAACAAGATTGGAGTCTAAGCGCGGACGGTCGCCCAACTGTTGGCGACCCCTGCCGGCTCGCCCGGCAGGTGAAGAAGATTGGAAGCTAAGCAAAAGCTATCAAATCTGATTCACCTGCCGGGCGAGCCGGCAGGGGTCTGAGGAGTCGGAGTAGTACGCCCTTAGCCATCAAATCTGATTCACCTGCCGGACAAGCCGGCAGGGGTCTGAGGAGTCGGAGTAGTACGCCCTTAGCCATCAATCTGATTCAACTGCCGGACGAGCCGGCAGGGGTCTGGGAAGTGGGAGAATTACGCCCTTAGCCATCAATCTGATTCACCTGCCGGGCGTGCCGGCAGGGGGCTGGGAAGTGGGAGAATTACGCCCTTAGCCATCAAATCTGATTCACCTGCCGGGCAAGCCGGCAGGGGTCTGAGGAGTCGGAGAATTACGCCCTTAGCCATCAAATCTGATTCACCTGCCGGACAAGCCGGCAGGGGTCTGAGGAGTCGGAGTAGTACGCCCTTAGCCATCAATCTGATTCACCTGCCGGGCGAGCCGGCAGGGGTCTGAGGAGTCGGAGAATTACGCCCTTAGCCATCAAATCTGATTCACCTGCCGGGCGAGCCGGCAGGGGTCTGGGAAGTGGGAGAATTACGCCCTTAGCCATCAAATCTGATTCACCTGCCGGACAAGCCGGCAGGGGTCTGAGGAGTCGGAGTAGTACGCCCTTAGCCATCAAATCTGATTCACCTGCCGGACAAGCCGGCAGGGGTCTGAGGAGTCGGAGTAGTACGCCCTTAGCCATCAATCTGATTCACCTGCCGGACGAGCCGGCAGGGGTCTGAGGAGTCGGAGTAGTACGCCCTTAGCCGTCAATCTGATTCACCTGCCGGACAAGCCGGCAGGGGTCTGGGAAGTGGGAGAATTACGCCCTTAGCCATCAATCTGATTCACCTGCCGGACGAGCCGGCAGGGGTCTGAGGAGTCGGAGTAGTACGCCCTTAGCCGTCAATCTGATTCACCTGCCGGACGAGCCGGCAGGGGTCTGAGGAGTCGGAGTAGTACGCCCTTAGCCATCAAATCTGATTCACCTGCCGGGCGAGCCGGCAGGGGTCTGGGAAGTGGGAGAATTACGCCCTTAGCCATCAATCTGATTCACCTGCCGGACGAGCCGGCAGGGGTCTGAGGAGTCGGAGTAGTACGCCCTTAGCCATCAAATCTGATTCACCTGCCGGGCGAGCCGGCAGGGGGCCGTCTTTGGGGTCTTGCAGGAGTATCCGAAGATGATTCAGGAAGTGTTCAACAGGCTACTTTTTGCTAAGGCGCTGGGCGTATTGCTCGCTGCGACGGCGACACTTGTTTCGGGAAGTATCTCGTACTCGGCCGAAGCGGCAAAGGCCGGCGAGGCGACCAACGTCCTGCTGGTGACGGGGGCCGAGTACCACAACTGGCGGGAGACGGCGCCGGTGCTCGCCGCGCAGCTTCGCAAGAACCCGCGCATGGACGTGCGCGTCGTCGAGGACGCCCATTTCCTCGATTCCGCGGCCATCCACAATTACGACGTGATCTTGCTGAACTACATGAACTGGCAAGTGCCCGCTCCCGGCGAGGCGGCGAGGGAAAACCTCAGGAAAGCGATTGCCGGTGGCAAAGGCCTGGTGCTTGTTCATTTCGCCTGTGGGGCATGGCGGGACCATGCCGACGTGAACAAGCTGGCCTGGCCCGAGTTCAAGAACCTGGCCGGGCGAGTCTGGGACCCCAAGCTCCGCGGCCACGATCCCCACGGCAAGTTCCGCGTCGAGATCGCCATGCCGGAGCATCCGATCATGAAAGGGTTGCAGCCGTTCGAGACGGTGGACGAGCTTTACACCTGCCTGACGGGCGACCGGCCGATCGAAGTCCTCGCCACGGCCACATCCAAGGTGGACGGCCGCGTCTATCCCATGGCCTTCTGCTTCGATTACGAAAAGGGCCGCGTGTTCCACTGCGTGTTGGGCCATGACGCCCAGGCCCTTCAGGTGGAACCGGTGGGCGAACTCTTCCGCCGCGGCACGGTCTGGGCCGCCGGAAAATAGGGAGCAGTCGAGGGCACGCCATGGCGCAGGATCAATTCCTCGAAGTCATCGACCGCGACGAGGCGGAGCGGCGGTTCCGCGCGGCCGTCGATTTTCGCCCGCTGGGCATGGAGGAAATCCCCTTGACCGAGGCGTTGGGGCGCGTGCTGGCCGCCGATGTCGTGGCCGAGGTCGATGTGCCCGCCTTCGACCGGTCGAACTACGATGGTTACGCCGTGCGGGCGGCCGACACCTACGGCGCCGGCGAGGAATCGCCGCGGCGGCTCCACCTCCTCGACGAAGTCCTGGCCACCGGAGTCGTCCCAGAAAGGGTGGTGAAACCGGGGACGGCGATTGCCATCGCGACCGGCGGCATGTTGCCGCGCGGGGCTGACGCCGTGGTCATGGTCGAGCACTGCGACGAGGAGGGCAAAACGCTGCTGGTCCGCAAGGCGGTGGTGCCCGGCTTCGGCGTCTCGTTTGCCGGGACCGACATCGCCCGGGGCGAAATCGTGCTTCGCCAGGGCACGGTTTTGGGAAGCCGCGAGACGGGCGTGCTGGCGGCAATCGGGGCGAGCCGGGCGGCGGTCTGGCGCAAGCCTCGCGTGGCCATCATCTCGACCGGCGATGAATTGCTCGAGCCAGGCCAGCCGATCCGGCCCGCCATGGTCTATGATTCCAACGCCCGCATCCTGGCCGACGCCGTTCGGGAGCTGGGCGGCGAGCCAATGGCGGGGGGCATCGTCGCCGACGACGTCGCCTTGCTGCGTGCAAAAGTCCACGAGGCGCTGCGAACATGCGACCTTGTGTTGCTTTCCGGAGGGACCAGCAAGGGGGCGGGCGATCTGTCGTATCGCGTGGCCAGCGAGTTGAGCGAGCCGGGCATTGTCGCCCACGGCGTCGCGCTCAAGCCCGGCAAGCCCATCTGCCTGGCTGTCCATCGGGGCAAGGCCCTCGTCGTGTTGCCCGGCTTTCCCACCTCGGCGATCTTCACGTTCCACGAATTCGTGGCCCCGCTGATCCGGGCCTTGGGCGGCCGGCCCGCTGGCCAACGAGCCACGCTCCAGGCGAGGCTTGCCGTCAAGTTCCGTTCCGAGATCGGTCGCACCGAGTATCTCCTGGTCGGGCTGGTCGAGGGGCCTGGGCTGCCCGCCGCCTATCCGTTGGGCAAAGGCTCCGGCTCGGTGACCGCCTTCAGCCGGGCGGACGGATTCGTGACCATTGGACGTCACGAGGAGATCGTCGAGGCGGGCACGCTCGTCGACGTGCAGCTTCTCGGCAGCGGATTTCGCCTGGCCGATCTGGTGTTCGTCGGCAGTCAATGCGCGGGCTTGGAGTTCTTGCTGGGGCGGCTCCAGGAACAAGGATTCCACACGAAATGTCTGTCGGTCGGATCGTCGGCCGGGTTGCAGGCGGCCCTCCGCGGCGAGTGCGACATGGCCGGGATGCACCTGTTCGATCCCAAGACCGGCCGTTACAACCAGCCGTGTCTCACGCCCGAGCTAACCTTGATCCCCGGTTACGGCCGTCGCCAGGGGATCGTCTTCCGGCCGGGCGATCCTCGTTTCGAGGGATGCGAGCCGGCCGAGGCCCTGCGGCGTGCCCTGGCCGATCCCGATTGCGTCATGGTCAATCGCAACCAGGGAAGCGGTACCCGCGCGCTCGTCGACCGACTTCTCCAGGGGGCGGAACCGCCGGGCTATGCCGTTCAGCCCACGACCCATCACGCGGTCGCCGCGGCCGTGGCCCAGGGCCGGGCCGACTGGGGCGTGGCCATCGAATGGGTCGCTCGGCTCAACGGCCTTGCATTCCTGCCCCTAGAGGACGAACAATACGATTTCGTTGTTCCCAACAGTCGCCTGGACCGTCCCGCCGTGAGGGCCTTTCAGGAACTCCTCGCCCTGCCCGACGTGCGCCAGCGCCTGGCCGACATGGGATTCCGACTCCACGATTTGCCGTGAGGACATCCGATGCCCGAAGACGAACAAAAACGACTTGCCGCGCCCCTGCCGGAAACCATCGAAGACGTGGACGCGCTTGAGGAACTGCTCAGTCGGCCAACGGCCGAACTGGTCGAGACGATGCGACGGTTGGAGGGCGACCTGATTTTCTTGGGCGTGGGCGGGAAGATTGGTCCCAGCCTGGCGCGGATGGCCCGCCGGGCCAGCGACCTGGCGGGCGTGCCGCGGCGGATTCTCGGCGTCGCGCGGTTCACGTCGCCGGAGGTCCGCCACGCGCTGGAGGCCCAGGGCATCGAGACGCTCGCTTGCGATCTGCTCGACCGGGCCGCGCTCCATGCCCTGCCCGACGCCCCCAACGTCGTGTATCTGGCCGCCATGAAGTTCGGTTCGACCGGCCAGGAGGCCCTGACCTGGGCCATGAACTGCTACCTGCCGGGCATGGTCTGTGAAAAATACCGTGGTAGCCGGATCGTGGCCTATTCGACGGGCAACGTCTATCCGATGACTTCCCCGGAGAGCGGCGGTCCCACCGAGGACACGCCCCCGGCGCCGATCGGCGACTATGCCATGAGTTGCCTGGGCCGCGAGCGGATCTTCTCGTATTTCAGTCAGGCGCTGGGCATTCCCGTGGCCTTGCTGCGATTGAACTACGCCCACGAGATGCGTTACGGCGTGATGGTGGACCTTGCTCAAAACATCGCCGCCGGGCGGGAGATCGACCTGACGATGGGCTACTTCAACGCCATTTGGCAAGGCGACTCGAACGCGATGACGCTCCGCGCGCTGGAACACGTGGCCTCGCCGCCGCGGATCATCAACCTTGCCGGCCTGGAAACGCTCTCCGTGCGCCGCGTGGCGGAGCGGTTGGGCGAACGGCTGGGCAAACCGGTCATGTTTCGAGGCGCCGAGGCCGCCGACGCCCTCCTGAGCAACGGCCGGCTCGGTTGCGAGTTGCTCGGACGGCCGCGGGTGACGGTCGAGAAAATGATCGACTGGATCGCCGACTGGCAGCGGCGCGGCGGCCCCACCCTCGGCAAGCCCACCCACTTCCAGACGCGAAACGGAAAATTCTAGGACGCGGTGTCCCTGCATAGCGCGCTTCTGGCTCGGTTCTCACGCGGGAAGGCCGCGTCGTCGACGCGCAAATCTCGACGAGGGAGAGTATACTCGAAGGGGCGGGAGGCGTTTTCCATGCGACGGAGGTGAACGTTTGCGACTGCAATTCCTTGGGGCCCAACGACAGGTGACCGGTTCGCGCTACTTGCTGGAGACCGCCGGAAAAAAGATTCTCATCGATTGCGGGATGTTTCAGGAGCGCGACTATCTGGATCGCAACTGGGAACCGAGTCCCGTGCCGCCGGGCAAGATCGCGGCGATTCTGCTCACCCATGCCCACATCGACCATTGCGGATTCGTTCCCCGGCTCGTCCAGCAGGGTTTTCGCGGCCCGATCTATGCCACCCCGGCCACTTCCGACCTGGCGGAATTGCTGCTGTACGATTCGGCCAGGATCTTGGTGGAAGACGCCGCCTTCAAGCGCAAACGGCACCGCAAGGAAGGCCGCCGCGGCAAGCATCCGGAGCTGCCGCTGTTCACGCCTCGCGAGGTCCGCAAGGCCGTCCCTTGGTTCGAGGAAACGCCCTACGGCGAGCCGATCCGCGTTTGCGACAACGTCCGCGGGTTTTTCCACGACGCGGGCCACATCCTCGGCTCGGCGATCGTGGACCTCGAAGTCCGCGAAAACGGCGCGACGCGGCGGATCGTCTTTTCCGGCGATCTCGGCCAGTGGGACAAACCAATCCTCCGCGATCCCACGTTGATCCGCCAGGCCGACTTCGTGGTGATGGAATCGACCTATGGCGACCGCGACCACCCGAAGCGCGAAGACGTGGAGAACCAACTCGCGGAGGTGATTTCGGAGACGATTTCCGGCGGCGGCAACGTGGTCATTCCCACGTTCGCCGTCGAACGAGCCCAGGAGCTGATGTACCACATCAGCCGCCTGTCCGAGGTCGGCCGCATCCCTCGCGTTCCCGTCTTCCTCGACAGTCCCATGGCCGCCGACGCCACCGACCTGTTCGAGTTGCACCGGGAGTGCTACGACGAGGAGATGTGGCGGCGGGTGGGATCGGGAAGCCAACCGCTTCGCTTTGCTGGCCTGCGCGTCGTCCGATCCGTGGAGGAATCGAAATCGATCAACGATCTGGCCGAACCGGCGATCATCATGGCTCCGTCGGGCATGTGTACCAACGGCCGGATCAAGCACCACCTCGTGCACAACATCGCGCGGCCCGAATCGACGATCCTGTTTACGGGTTTCCAAGTGCCCGGCACGCTCGGGCGGCAGATTCTCGACGGCAATCCCGAGGTGCGGATCCACGGTCGCTGGTGGCCGGTGCGGGCGCGGATCGCGGAGATCCACGGGATGTCGGGACACGCCGACCGCTCGGCCCTGATGCGATGGCTGCGGGCGCTGGACACGCCGCCCAAGCGGCTTTTCCTCACCCACGGCGAGGAACGCGTGTCGCTTGCCCTGGCGGACCACATCCGCGAATCGCTCGGTTGGGCCGCCGACGTGCCGCGGTTTCAGGAAGTCGTCGATCTTTCATGACGACGGTCCCGAACGTCAACGAACGTCGCGGGAAAACCGACGGCGCTCGCGCCCACGCGCCGCCAACCGAGGCGAGATGCCCGGCCCCGCGATTTCCGGACGCGGCAGGAAAAGTTCACCCCGCCACGGCCGATTCGCGGAGCACCTCGCCCCGCGTCGAAATCACCACCTCGCGCAATGGGACATCGACCGCGGCCGCTTGACGCGCGGCCTGAGCGATTCGCAAGAGGCCCATGCAGCAGGGCACTTCCATGTGGATTACGGTCAAACCGCGGATCGACGCGTGGGCGAAAATGGCCGCTAGTTTCTCGACGTAGGGACGCGTGTCGTCGAGCTTCGGACAGGCGATCGCCACCGCCTTCTCGCGAAGGAATCGCTCGTGGAAGTCGGCCAAGGCGAAAGCGACGCAGTCGGCCGCCAGCAGCACATCGGCTCCTTGGAGGAACGGAGCGCTGGGCGGAACAAGGCGCAATTGGATCGGCCAATGTCCCAGGGCGGATGGGGCCGGCGCGCCGGACGCGGCGGAACCGTTTCCGGCGTCCCGGGGGCCGCCAACGATTGGCAATCCCTCGGCGCCGCGGCGAAAGTCGGCCGCGGCCGATCCTGGACATCCGCCCGACACCGCCTCGCCTCGGCGAGCAAGCTGGCGAACCTGGGCCACATGTCGCTGCGCGGCCGCTTCGTCGAAGTCGGCCGCCTCGCGTTCGATGATGGTGATCGCGCCTTGCGGGCACTCGCCCAGACAAGCCCCCAGACCGTCGCAATAGACGTCCGACGCCAGTCGGGCCTTGCCGTTGACGATCTGGATCGCTCCCTCGGCGCACGACGGCACGCACGAGCCGCAGCCGTCGCATTTCGTTTCGTCGATGTGGACTATTTTTCGCTTGGGCATGGGCGACCTCACGATTTTCGAGAAGGGCGAGGAGGACGGCCTCGCAGGGAATCGATTTGATGGAGCAGGGCAAGCACCGGATGTCGCAACGCCATCCGCGGACCCGCGTAACGCATGACTTCTTTCACCTTGGCCCGCATCTCGGGCTTGTAACAGTGGATCGGGCACTTGGCGCACGTCGGCTTTTCCTCGCCGAACGGACACCGGTCCAAACGGCACATCGCGTATTGTTCCAGCGACGCACATTCCGGACACAGTCCATCGCCCGGGCCGTGGCGCCCGCGGCAATACAAACGGATCATCGCCGCGACGGTCTTCTTTTCTCGAACCATCCGCGACGAAGAAGATGCGTTGTCCGCCATCGCGAATACCCGTTCGAAGGATCGAGCCTTTCAAGGGTATTCTACGGCGAGGCCCGATGCCGGACTTTGATCTGGATCAAGCGTCAGGAAAAAGACTCGGAGCCAATTCAGGGGCAGGCATTGTTTTGATGGGGTCTTCCGACGAGCGTGCCGCGCACGGCGGACCCGCCCTGTGGGGGGCGTCGATCTTGCCTGGCTCAAATGCCCAAGATGGCCGCCGAAACATCCTTCGCCCCGATGCGTTCGGGGAGAAAACCCGCTCCAGCCGTCCGCCCGGTTCGGCTCAGAGGATGACTATTCCAGAGGGAGTTTCACCGGACGGCCGCCCAGTTCGATTGACCGGTCGATGGCCAGGCACAATTCGTGAGTGTGGTAGGCGTCGGCGATGTTGCAGTGCGACTCGCGTCCCTCGCGGATGCAATCGACGAAATGGTTGATTTCGCCGTCAAAGGGATGGTGGTGGACGTCGCCGCTGTCGGGCAGCACGGTGGGGATCACGGTCCAGCCGGTTTGGCCGGGGAAGAGCCGCTTGGACCAGATCCGATTGTCGCGGATCGTGCCTTCGGTTCCCGCCAGGTCGATATTGAACGTGTAGGGCATTTCGCAGTCGAACAAGGCCGCGGTCTTGCCGAGGATGCCGCTGCGAAAGCGGATCGTGGCGACCACGTTGGCGTCGTATTCGAACCGCCCCCTCTTGTTGTTGGCGATGGCGGACGCCTCGACCGGTTCGTCGCCGGTGAGCCAGCGCAAACCGTCCAAGGCGTGGCATCCGCCCAGGAGCATGGCGCTCCCGCCGGTTTTTCGTTTGCTGTGCAGATGCCAGGCGTGGTGCGTCGGTTTGAGGCCGTGCCAGTAATCCAATTCGGCATAGAATACCTCGCCGATTGCCCCGGCGGCCACAAGCGACTTGATGGTCTGAAACGCCGGATTCCATCGCAGCACGAAGCCGGCCAGGCTCCGCACGCCGGCCTGGGCCACCGCGTCGCGCAGCGCACGGTTCTCTTCCATGGTCAGGGCGATCGGCTTTTCGACGAGCACGTGTTTGCCGGCCTGGGCAGCGGCGATGGCTTGCTCGGCGTGGACGTGGCTGGGTCCGCAGAGATCGACGACGTGAACCTCCGCGTCGGCGAGCACGGCGTCGTAGTCGTCTCCCACCCGGCAATCCAGTCCCAGACGGACGGCAAGTTGCGCCGCGCGTTCCCGGCGCACATCGCTGATGGAAACGATCCGCGCATGGGGATTCTTCGCCCAACTCGCGGCGTGCGCGCCGGCCACCCAGCCCGCCCCGTGAATCGCCACGCCTAGCTTTGCGTCTTCCATTCCACCTCCTCGTCGAGCCACTTCAGGTAATCCGCGCCGGCCGCCGCGATGGGTAACGCGAGGATTTCAGGCACCTGGTAGGAATGGACTTCGCGGATCGCTTGTTCGATCCGATCGTACAGTTCTCGCCGGCTCTTCGCCACGCAAAGCCATTCCTGGCTCGTCTCCACGGCGCCTTGCCAGTGATAGGTGCTCTGAATAGGCCCCATCACTTGAACGCAGGCCGCCAGCCGCTTTTCGACAAGCGCCTGGGCAATGCGGTTCGCCTCGTCCCGCGACGAGACGGTCGTCAGCACCTGAATATGCCCGGTCATGATTTGCTCGCTATCCCCCTGATTGGAGTGCTCATCGCGGCGGCCCCATTGTACCACCGACGACGCCCGCGCCGCAGGGGTGGAAAGAAACAAAAAGCGGCTGGACAGTCACGGGCGCTACCCTGCCGCCTTGCCAGCACTATTCCCGCCGGATGGCGGTTCCGACGTGGTCCCGGCCAGGTTCGAGGCTGCCGGCGTCGCGCGGCGCCAGATCGCATTGCGTGGCCTGGGCGGACCTGGCCGCCGTTTTTCCTGTCCGATCCTTTGGGCCTTTTCCCGCGTAGTATCCTTAGCCGATCTCCAACCCAGTTCGACGGCGGTCCGAAGGCGTGCCTTGGGGCGTTGTGAACGGCTCGCGACCGCGGCGCCGCATTTCCGGAATTACCGTTACTGTCACGCGCCGTCGGCATTTCGTGCGCGCGGCGTTCCGAACTTGCGGGTTATTCCGTGCGTGCGAGGTCAAGAAATCGAGTTGACTTTTGACTCGCCCCGAAACCTGTTCTATATTCCACAGGGGATCTCTCGTCGAACCGGCAGCCCTGCCGCTTGCGACGGAGACGGGCCTGCACAAGAACGTCAGGCCAGACATGGTCAAGCTGGGGGTGGGGAGGGAGTTCCGCCCGCAGGTGAATCGCGCCCGTGGGTTGGCCATGCGGAACCGACGGACGGGTCCAGCGATTGAGGAACAACTCCCCGCCTTGCATCGCGAGGGTCGCCCGACGCCGAGGGCGGCCGAAGTCGGGGAAACGACTCGAGGATGCATCCGGCCGTGATGAAAACAACCTGGTCATGGAGGTCGGTCTGGCTCCATCTGGCGTTGGCTTGCGTGGCGGCGATCGCGACCCTGCCGGCGTCGGCCCAGCATTTTGCTTTGCCGTCGCATGGTAGCGCAAGCATCAGCGAATTTCTCGACCGCGGCCAGGCCCTGGAAATCGAGCGCCGCTGGAGCGAAGCGGTCGCCACCTATGAAGACGCGCTTCGCTATTTTCCCGGCGATCCGGCCATCAAGCAACGGTTCGACGTCGCCCGGCAACACTTCGACGTCGCCCGGCGTTACGCCGACCGCAGCTTTCGCGCGGCCCTGGAACGGCTATCGCCCAGCGCAACGCTCGACCTCTACGGCGAGGTGTTGCTGAAGATCCATGCGCACTACGTGGACACTCCGCGGTGGCAGGAATTGCTCGAGGCCGGAACGCGCAGCCTTGCCGTGGCGCTGAGCGAATCGGCGTTCCTGGAAGCGAACTCCATCTCGGCCAAACCGGAGCAAGTAAGCGCTTTGCTGGCCGATCTGGAGCGGTTGCTGGCGGCGCGACCGATCCAAACTCGATTCGAGGCGCGAGAGGCGGTGCAGGCCGCCGCCGCGCTGGCCCAGCGGCAGATCGGCGCGGGGCAAAATGCCGTCGTGATGGAGTTCCTCAGCGGGGCCGTCAACACGCTCGACCCCTATTCGACCTACCTCACGCCCGACCAGTTAAGCGAGGTCTATTCCCAAATCGAAGGGAACTTCGTCGGCCTGGGCGTCGAACTGAAGGCGCAGAACGGGGCCTTGTTGATTTTGAGGGTAATTCCACGCAGTCCCGCCAGTCGCGGCGGATTGCGCGAGGGCGACCGCATCGTGGCGATCGAGGGCCGCGAGACGCGCGATTTGTCCGCCGATCGGGCGGCCAACTTGCTCCAAGGCGAGCCGGGCAGCGTGGCCGACATCACAATCGAACGCCCCGACGCGAGTCTCCACCGGCTGCTCATCCGCCGCGAACGGGTCGAGGTTCCCGGCGTGGACCAGGCTGGAATCCGCGATCGCTCGCGGGGCATCGCCTACCTCAAGCTCGGCTGCTTCCAGAAATCAACCTGCCGCGACGTGGAAGACGCCCTCTGGAAACTGCACCGCGAGGGCATGAGATCGCTGGTGATCGACCTGCGGGGCAATCCCGGTGGGCTGTTGGTCGCGGCCGTCGAGGTGGCCGATCTGTTCCTCGATCGCGGCGTGATCGTCACGACCCACGGGCGCAACGCTTACGAAGACTTCACCTACACGGCCCGCGAGCCAGGCACCTGGCGCGTGCCCCTGGTCGTTCTCATCGATCAAGACAGCGCCAGCGCGGCCGAGATTTTCGCCGGCGCGATCCGCGATCAGCAGCGCGGCACGATCGTCGGACGCCGCAGCTTCGGCAAAGGCTCGGTGCAAGGGATCTTTCCCTTGGGCGTCGGGGGGGCCGGGCTGCGGCTGACCACCGCCAAGTTTTTCTCGCCCTTGGGGAGGCCTTACAGCGGGCTGGGCGTCGAACCGCACGTGGTCGTGCGTCAGACGGCAAGGCCAGTCGGCGATTCGGTCCTCGGTCCCAGCGAGGACCCCCTGCTTGCCGCCGCCCTCCAGGTCGCCTCCCAGCTTGTCGCCCAACGCCCTGGGCCATGACGCGGCCCGGCCGGTCCGCCGCGAACCGGAGTGCGGACGGGCGCCCCGGGATTACCGAGGGCGGGCTTCCAACGCCATTCGTCGGTTCGTGAACATTTTGTCTTGATGGTCCCGCTCGGAAGACGGACACACGGCCCTCACGATGTTGGCAAGGGGCGGGACGTTGTCAGGCTGGTTCCGGCGATCGAGAATCGCTCCATTCGCGCGCTTTGTGCGAGCGCTTCTCCCTCCGTTTGCGAACGATGCTCCCGGCTTCGCCAAGTGCCCAATCTCTTGACTCAGAAGGCAACCGCGCCCATACTCAAGGGGGAATCCAAAATCTTCGCTAGGAGGCGTCAGATGCGGAACGTTCGTTCAGACTCCGGAATCGCAACGGCCTTCGGAATTTTCATGGCGATGGGGCTTTTTCTCCCTGACTGGACCAGACAGGGTACGGCGACCGAGCCGGCGCGAACGCCGCGGCAAATCGAGGCTGATTGGCTCCGGCAGGAGGAGGTGCGTTGGCTTCCCCCCTCGCCGCGGAATCGGCCGGAGACGGGCCGACCCGCCGTCGCGCCGCCGCAGGATGCCGCCGGCGGGGTGGATGGCGTGAAGAACGGCAGTTATGGGTTTCATACCGGCGGCGATGCCAAGCCCTGGTGGCAAGTCGATCTCGGCCAGCCGGTCGCCTTGGATCGAATCGTGATCTACAACCGCGGCGATGGGAACGTGGAAGACCGCGCCGCACGACTCCACGTGCTGCTGGGCAACGACGGCGAAAACTGGACCACGCTCTATCAGCACGACGGCGCCAAATTCTCGGGCTTTGTTGACAACAAACCGCTCGTGGTTCCCGCCAAGGGAAAGCAAGCTCGCTTCGTGCGGATCCAGTTGCCCGAGGTCGGATACTTGCACCTGGACGAGGTCGAGGTCTACGCTGTCGGGTCGAAGGAGAACGTGGCCCTCCATAAGCCTGCCAATCAGTCGAGCGTCAGCCCCTGGTCAACGGCCAAGATACCGGGTCCGCAACCCGACGCCACCGCCGTCGCGGAGGCCAAGCCCGCGCCAACAGTCGAACCGGTCTATCCGCTTGCCGCGACGATCGAACGCGGCCGGAAGCTGGCCGAGGATCTTCGCAAGCTGGGGGCGAACGTTGACGCCGAAGTCGCGGTTCTCGACCGGATCGCGTCGTCGGCCGCGGCGTTGTCCAAAGCAGCCGGGGAAAAGGCCCCACGCGACCTGTATTTGCAGGCCCGTTGGGCGATCCGCCGCATGGCCCTGGCCAATCCCCTCTTGGATTTCGACGACCTGCTGTTCGTCAAGCGGGCGCCAGGCACGTTTACCCACATGTCGGACCAGAACTACGGCTGGTTTTCCCGGCCTGGGGGAGGGCTGTTTCTTCTCAAGGATTTCAAGTCCGACAACCCCTCGCTCCATTGCCTGACCGAATCGCTTCCGCTGGGGAGCGTACTCAGTCCCGATATCTCCTACGACGGCAAGAAAGTCCTCTTCTCGCACTGCAAGTTTTATCCTGGTCTGCGCGACGAGCCGAACAAACTGGACAAGAGCCGCGTGCCCGAGGACGCTTTCTACCACATTTACGAAATGAATCTCGATGGGACTGGCCTGCGTCGCCTGACCCGCGGCAAGTACGACGATTTCGACGCCCGGTACCTGCCCAACGGCGAGATCGTCTTTCTTTCCACGCGGCGAGGGCAGCATGTGCAATGCAGCAAGGCCACGGCCGCGGCGAGCCTGGACGGGGCGAATCCCGATAGTTACGTGCGTTGCGGGGGCGGGCCGGAGCGGCCGGTGGCCGTGTATACGTTGCACGTCATGGACGCCAACGGCGGCAACCTGCGGCCCATTTCGGCCTTCGAAATGTTCGAGTGGACCCCGAGCGTGGATCACCAAGGACGCATTCTCTACGCCCGCTGGGACTATGTGGACCGCTGGAACATGCCGTTCATGAAGCTCTGGTCGACGATGCCCGACGGCACGAACGCCCAGGCCATTTACGGCAACTACAGCCACAACCCGCACTGCGTGTTCGAGGCCCGGGCGATTCCCAACTCGCGGAAGCTGATTTTCACCGCCTCGGGCCATCATGCCAACACGGGGGGGAGCCTGGTGTTGTTGGACTACAATCTGGGCGCCGACAATCCCGCGGCCATGACCCGGCTCACGCCCGAGGTCTGCTTCCCCGAGACCGAAGGCTGGCCGAAGAGCTACTTTGTCAATCCCTGGCCGCTCGCGGAGAACCACTATCTGGTGGCGTGGAGCGATCTGGAGATGATCGGCTGGCCTGGTCCGCCCGAGCCGGTCAACGCCACGGGCATCTATCTGTTCGATGCGTTCGGGAACCTGAATCTCCTTTACCGCGACCCGGCGATCTCGAGCATGTCGCCGCTGCCGGTCCGTCCGCGACCCCGCCCTCCCGCCGTGGCCTCCGAAGTCGCTTGGGACGGAGCGCAAGAGGGCCGCATGCTGCTGTTGGACGTGTATGACGGGCTGGAAACGATTCCACGGGGCACGATCAAGCGTCTGCGGCTGGTGGGCGTGCCCGTGAAGACGCATCCCACCATGAATTATCCGCAAATCGGCGTGACTCACGACGACCCCGGAAAGTTTGTGCTGGGCTCCGTGCCCGTCGAAGAGGATGGGTCGGCGTTTTTCCGGGTTCCGTCGGGCGTGTCGATCTTCTTCCAGGCCCTGGACGCCGAGGGGATGGCCGTGCAGACCATGCGCAGCGCCGCCTACGTGCAGCCAGGCCAGACCTACACGTGCGTCGGCTGCCACGAACCGCGCAACACGTCGCCCGCCAACCTCTCCGCCGCCGCCCTGGGACGCGAACCGTCGAAAATCAAGCTCGGCCCGGAAGGCTCCTGGCCGCTGGATTTCCACGCGCTGGTCCAACCGGTGCTGGAAACCCACTGCGTCGGTTGCCACAAGCCAGGCGGCAAGGACCCCAAATTCGATCTGACCGCCGCGAAATCGTACAACGCGCTCGTGAACTATGGCAAACCGAGCCTCCGCGAGCATGTCTTGGCTCGCTATCTGGAAAGCCGTTCGATCCCCGGCGCCGGGGCGTCGCACCAAAGCCCGTTGCTCAAGCTTCTCAGGGCCGGGCACTACGACGTGAAGCTTCCGGTGGACGCCTGGGAACGACTCGCCATCTGGATGGACACATACGGTCAGGTCCAGGGCCACTTTGGCCCCGAGCAGGAAGCGAGCCTCCGCCAACTCCGCCGCAACCTGGCCGGCATGTTGACGGAATAGTTGAGGGAATCATCGATCCGCGGGCGTCAAAGAGGTTCTCTGGCCGCCCCGCGTCGAGAATCGCTCACGGCGCAACCCGCGGCGAGAAGCGTTCGGTCCTTATGCCGCGAATTGCAGCCTCCCACGACGCGGACCGTCAAGGTTCGTGTCGGGCGATTTGTTTGGCCTGCTGAGGGCGAAGCGCGTCGAGCCGCGCGAGGATTTCATCATGGAGCGTGCCTGAGGCCCGTTTGGCCGCGATTTGATAATAGATCCGCGCCACCTGGAGTTTGCCTGAGGATTCCGCCGCGATGCCCCGGGCGAGGAAATCGCGGGCCTCGGCGTCGCGGGCCTCGGCGTCGAGGCGGCGTTGACGTCGGATTTCTTCGAGACTCGCCAAGGGCGATTCTACCGGTTGCTGGGCCTGATCGGACGCGGCCGCGAAGTCTGCCACCCTGGCTGGCGTTCGGAGCGGCGTTTTGGCAACATCCTTGGAGCGAGCGGACGCGGCGGCCCGCTCCAACTCCTCCTCCATGGCCGCGAAATCGTGGATGTAGACCGAAACGCCGGCTCGGGCCGCGCTCAACTCGGATCCGACTGCCCGATTGCCGAACGGACGAAATGGCAAACCCAGTTCGCTCCGCGACGAGCGGGCCCGGCTCACTCCCCCAAGCAAGGCACTGCCGCGATCCGGAACAAGCACGCCGCCGCCGGACTGGAACGTTCGGTAGGTTGGAAGCAGCACGGAGATGCCCTGGCCCCGGGCGGTGGCCGCCGAAGCGCCCATGGCCATGAGCACCCATCCGCACGAAATGTAGAACTTCATGTTGGCGTCTCCCTTGCGCGAAATTAAGAGCCTATCCTACAACCTCCCCTCTCCCGCTTGCGGGAGAGGGGCCGGGGGTGAGGGCGGCTGAAATCGCAACGAGTTTTTCAGGCCGATCCTGATGCGCGTTTGCCTTTGCCCTGTTCCGTCCCCGGAGGGAGAAGGAACTTTCGGGATAGGCTCCAAGTCAGGCTCAACGTCATGGTGGGCCTCGCCTTAGATCGAGTATGTGGCAATTCCCGCATCAAAGCAAGACACGCGTCGCGCGACCAACAAGGTCATGTCGTCTTCCCGCGGCACACCGTGGACATGCTCCGCCACCGCGCGCACGATTCCGTCCCGAATCGCCAAGGTTTGCTCCGTTCCCAGCTTCCGCAGGAGTCGCAGAAGGCGTCTTTCGCCAAACGATTCTCGGGCAGCGTTACGGGCCTCCAGGATGCCGTCCGTACACAAGAGGAGGACATCCCCCACGGAAAATGGCAGCGTGCCGCTCTCGTACTCGGCGTCGGCGCGGACTCCCAGCGGCATCCCGGAGGGAACGTTGAGCAACTGGGCCGAGCCATTCGAGGCCCGATAGAGCAGCGGCGGCGGATGACCCGCGGAACTGAACTCCGCGACGTCTTCCGCCGGGGAAACGACGCAGCACGTGGCGGTCACGAACCGATGCAACAGGATGCGAGCAAGAACCCGGTTGACGGCGGCCAAGACGTCGCCGGGCTGGCGATGTTGGATGGCCGCGTGGAGCGCCGCCTTGGTCGACGCCATGATCAGCGCCCCTTGGCTCCCGTGACCGACGGCATCGCCCACCATCAGCAGCACTCGCCCATCGGGAAGCGGGGTCACGTCCAACAGGTCGCCGCCGGTCTGCTCCACGGGCCGGTAGTCAAATGCCACCTCAAGCCCGGGGACGGCCATTTCCGGGTCAGGCAACAGCGCCTCCTGGACGCTCCGCGCCAAGGTCATGTCGGCAAACATCGCGCGGTTTTGCCGATCAATCATCGCCTTTTGCAGCGTCAGCTCCGCGTAAAGCCGCCCGCGCTCCACCGCGCCGGCCAATTGGCCGGCGATCTGCTGGAACACCGCGACGTGGGCATTGCCGTAGGCGTTCTTCTCGACGCTTGAAAAGAACATGAATCCGATGGGGCGTCCGCGGACAATCAACGGACAGGTGAGCGACGACCTCATCCCCTCTTCGACAATCAGGCGCGTCGATTCCGAATCGGGATGCGTCGCGAGATAATCCTCCAGATCGTTCAGGATTCTCGGCTCCAACGAGCGGAGGATCTGTTCCAGGCTCGACCCTTCCAAGCGGGCCGAGAAACCAGAGGATAAAAGGATCGGTCGATCGGAACGGGCCCAGCGAGCAACCACCGTTTCGCCGTGGTCATCGATCAACGAGAGGCCGATCCGATTGTAAGGAATGATTTGGGACAAGTCCTCGTAACTCGTCTGGAGAATGCCATCCAGGTCCATGCCGGCGTTGATCCGTTCGGTGATGCGCAGGATCGCCTGGAATTCGCGTTCGCGCGGACAGCAGTACGAAGTGTTTCCTGAATCTGCTTCGCCTTTCCGACCCGGCGCCGTCGCGAATGGAATCGTGAAACTCATGGCAAGAGGCCTTCCACGACGGCGAGCGTCGCCGCGTCCATCTCGTCGGGCTGTAGCCTGAACTGGATGGCGACCCAGCGGCCTTCGATCGACGTCCGCGCGCTGGAGACCACGGCAAGCATTCTCGGCGAGTCTTTGGCGGTTTGACGCGCGGCAGTCAAGGCATCGGCGAGTTGATCGAATCGGGCCTTGGCGCCAGCCTCGTCCGTCCAACGGGTTTCCCGCATGAAGTCCAGTTGTCCCGCGCAGAACGCCGTGTCCACGACCCAGTCGATGCTCGACGACTTTTGATCGGCGCCAAACAGCGCCCTCACCCAAGGAACGCGTGGGTCCAACCGAACTCGCCTGGCCACCAGGACTGTCGGCGGGGAGGCGAGCACCTCGTCGAGGTCGGGCGGACGAATCGACGCCGGATCGAATCGTCGCGCCAGCGACTGCCGCAGAATATCGACTTCCCCGGTCACGATGGCGTTGCATATTCCAGCTTCCGATTCCCCGGGAAAGGCGAGCGCGACCTTGCCCCAGGAATAGATCGGAATGCCGCTGACGCGCTCCGTTTTCATCCTCCCCCGCGGGCCGAGGCGCGAAAGAAAGGACGCGTACTCGAGAGGCTCGGCCAACTCGTAAACGACGACCGGCCGCAACGACTCACGCGCCGTGGCGAGACGAACTCGCTTGACTTCCGAGGGAGCCAAACGCGACTGTCGGAGAAATTGCTCCACGATGGACAGGTGCGGCGGGGCAAGCCGCGAGTCCCGGAGTCGTTCGTACGCCTCGCTGGCCATCAATTCCCTTATGTTGTAGGTGGCGAAAATCTCGTAATGGTGGGGCAAGTAGCGAAACCAATCATCCGGAGGACTCGCCCAGCGCCCTCTCAGCCAGACCGCGGCCGCCGCCATGGCCGCCAAGACACCGATCGCGGCGATGAATCGCCAGAAGAATTTGCCGCGAGGTTCCGCGGGGTACCAGCCCCACTCGCGGCCGAAGGGGTAGTCGCCGGGCGAGCGGACCGTTTGCGCAGGCTGCCCGACGATCGTCAGCCGCCAAGGCCTCGTCGACACGCGCAATTCATAGTGGCAACTCGCGCAGCGAATCCTCTTGAGGCCAAGTCGCTTCACCAACCGCAACGCTCGCCCACAATTCGGACAAGGCAGTGTGGCGGTCTTGGACGAGCCCTCCGCGGTTCCGCTCCGCCGATTCGGATCCGCGTCTTCCGCGAAATGACCTGTCGCTCCGCAAGATTCCAGCACGGCGGCGGGAGGCGACTGCACCGAGAGCGGTTCTCCACCCCCCGAAAGGTCGGCGGCGCTCTCCGCCAAATCACCGGCGGCGTCCTTGGCCGTGGCGAGAACCGCGACGAGGCTGCCGCATCGGGAGCAAGGAACCTCTTTGCGGCCATCGACCGACTCGGTAATCAAAAAGCCACAAACCACGCACTCGATGCGCGACTTCATCGCGTTCCTCCCATCGTCATCGAGCAAGATTCCCGGCCGGCCAGCGCGATGGTCAGCGCTCCACGTCGAGGATTTCCTGGCGGATCGGCGCCCAAGTCCAAACCTCGGGATCGGGGAGCACGCGTTGGATTTCGTCGAAGCTGGTCACTCCTTGGGCGACCTTGATCAACGCGGCGCGACTGAGGTCGATCATGCCTTCTTCGCGCGCCTGGCGGGCAATCGCCCCGGCCGGTTCCCGATTGAAGATCATCTCGCGAAGGGCCGTCGTCATCGTCATCAACTCAAACACGCCGGTCCGCCCGGAGTAGCCGTTTTCGTCGCGCGCGGCGTAAACGATTTGGCCTTCACCGTCCTTGAGCCAGGGGCGGACGTCCTCGAAAGTGCGGGGGGCCGACGAGAGATCGATGGGCACGCGAGTCTGCGGGTCGAGCGTGCGCGCCAGCCGCTGGCTGACCACCGCAAGCAGCGTCGAGGCGACAAAATGCGAGGGAACGCGGAGTCCGAGGATGCTTCCCACCGCGGCCGCCGCCGTGGGCGCGTGCATCGTGGCGAAAACCAGTTGACCGCTATTGGCCGCGCGGACCGCCGTTTCGGCCGTCGCTTCGTCGCGCACTTCGCCGATCATGATCACGTCCGGCCCTTGCCGCACCACCGCCCGCAACATCTCCGCAAACCCCGCGCCGTTGATCTCATCGACCTGGGTTTGCCGGATCCCCTTGATCGAATACTCGATCGGGTCTTCGATCGAACTAATCACTCGGGTGCCGTCATTCAGGTGTTGGAGGCAGGCGTAAAGCGTGGTCGTCTTGCCAGACCCGGTTGGTCCGGTCAGCAGAATCAATCCGCCGGGACTGTACAAAAGGCTTTCCAGCGTCGGCAGTTGCTCGCCGACCATTCCCAGCGCGTCGAGCTTCTGGAGCGCCGCGTCGCGAAAGAGGAGGCGAATGGCAAGGCTTTCGCCATACAACGTGGGGATCGTGTTGATCCTCAGATCGATGACCGAATTGGCGCCGAGGCGATAGATCCAACGGCCGTCCTGAGGGTGACGCCGTTCGTCGATCCTCAGCCCCGCCATGACCCGAATGTGCGACAGACACCGCATCCCGAGGTCCCGCGGCATGATCGCCAGACGCTGGATGATTCCCAGGCGACGGACGACCACTTCCACGCCGTCTTCAAGGCAAGTGATGAAGACGTCGCTGGCCTCCAATTCGATCGCCCGATCGAGCAATCGCCCGACCGTCTCCTCGACCCCCTGGCTGCCCAAGAGGAACGGCGAAGTTTGCTTCTGGGGGCCATCGGCGCCGCCGCTGGACGTCGGGCTTGCCTCGGAGAACGCCGGTGAGCCGCGGCCATTTCCTTGGGCCGTGGCGACGTCGGCCTCCGTGGTGCGTTGCAGTTGCCAGCCAAACGGTTTGAGCAATCGATTCAGCGTCTTGATGACCATGGCGTTTATTCTTGCTGCTTCTGGCAAGAGGAATTGGCCAAAGCGCGCGCCGCCGCTTCGTTGTCGGCAATCCGTAGAACCAGGTCCATCCGCATCAACTTCAAGATCTGTCGCGTCAATGGCGTGGCCGAGTGAATGACGAGCATCCCCCCGCCTTTCTGGAACTTTTCGTTCGCTCGGAGCAACCACTCCACTCCCGTGGAGTCGATGTGCGTCGTTTCGGCCAGGCTGAGCAAGACCGTGCGACTGAAGACGTCTTCACCGCAAAGATTGGCAAACGGGTCGCCGGGCTTGACCCAACCATCGCGCGAAAGGCGGCCAGAAATCGCCATCCGGATCAGGTTGCCTTCGTTTTGAAGAAGCTTGATTTCCATGGCGGCTTACTCCGAGCTTTTGATGTCTCGCTTCTTTGGGGGAAGGCTCGCGGCGCGACCTCACGACCCCACCGGTGGCCGTCTTGCTCAACCCCTTTGATCCCTCGCCCGTTGTTTGCGACGGTGAATCATCGTCACCTCGTTTCCCACTCCGTTGAATCGCACCTCGTCCATGAACGTGTGCATCAACAACAGACCGCGACCCCAATACCTGCCCGCTAGTCCTTGACCAAACAGGATTTTCTTCGTGGCCGCGGCGTCGAAGCCTCGGCCTTCGTCGCGGATCACGTAGCGAGACTCGTCCGGCGTCTCCGTCGCTCTGACGAACACGCGACGGTCGCAATAGGGGGCTTCGGTCTGCCGCCGCAGGGCCTCGCGATAATAACCATCCGGGTCCTCGTCTCGCTGCCGGGAACAAAGTTCCAGATTGCCGTGATGCATGGCGTTGCGGAGGGCCTCCTCCAAGGCAATCCCCAGTCGCAGTAGTTCCGTCTGGTCATGGGGGTGCATGCCCCCCACGTATTGCTGCAAATGCGCAATCAGTGGCGGAATCAAAGTCACGTCGTTTCCCAAGAAGAATTCAAACTGGGTGCCCGCCCAACAACTCCGCAGACGAAGCTGCTGCCGCAACGCCCGAGACGCCGACGCGATCCGCCCCACCGTGCTGTTCAAAAGCCGGTCGAGGTGCGCCTTGGGAACGTAACTGGCGGCGCCTCGTTCCAGGGCTTCTACGGCCATCTCTTCGGTTCCCGACGCGGTCATGACGACCGTTGGAACGTCGGGAAACTCGCGACGTACCGATTCGATCAAGGTCAGACCATCCCTGCCAGTCAATTGAACGTCCGCGACCACGACGTCGGGCACCCTGCCGCGCATCGCCTCCAGCGCGCTGCTAACGTCGTTCGCATATTGGACATCCGCACAATACGCCGAGCGAAGCAACGCCCCGATCCTGCGGCAATCGTCAGGCGAACTGTCCGCGACCAGCACGCAGTATTCCTCTGACATCGAAAATACCGCAAGCGGCGATGCTGGATGGCTGTCGGCAAGCGGAACCAACGGCAAACCCTTTGACCAGTAATCGCAACCCCGAAATAGCGTTGTGAAGCGGCAACCGATCTCCCCGATGCACAACGGCAAGAGCGGCGGCGAACGCCATCATGCCGCGACGCGCCGATTTCCCTGCGTGTCCCTTTTCATTGTATTCCGCAACGTTAGGAAATTGTATGCGCGGCGCTAAGTCTTAATGAGTGGCAGCGCAACCCTCGCATCTCACCATCCAGCGGAATGACGCCCCCTCCGCGAGACACGCTCCTGGTGCATAATCAGCGGGGGTTGCTGGACTCGGGCAAATTCAACGGATCCCCGGCACGCCACGCCTACGTGCCACGAAGGGTCATCATGCCCCCAGGACTTCCGCGACAGAATCTCCGTGCGGCAAGATGCTTCACACGCATCCTCCACGGTTGGGTTGGTACAACCCGCGAAGCACTACGCGCACTCGGACCCAGCGTGGACGGAGCCTGCGTTCGGCCCGGGGGACGGTCGGCTCGACAATAGCTTATACTCCGCACGCGTTGAGATGACATGTTTTTCAGGCGAAAAGGACTCATTCTCGGCCGCGCGGAAAATAGCGCGAGGATCGCCGGCAAGAGGTTGTGCGAAGACGCCCGCCTACGGGCGTTTGCCGCCGCAGGCGGTCTTCGGCCCGGCATTCATGCCGGGTATCCGTGCACCAACGCCACGGCGCGAGGCCCGTTCACGGGCCTTCTCGCTGGGGCAAAACACGGAGCGCGGGCGTCCCGCCCGCAAATCTGGGAGCGCGGGCGTCTCGCCCGCAAAAACAAATGCGGGCAAGATGCCCGCGCTCCACAGAGCAATCGCCCTCAACACCGCCACAGCGAGAAGCCCCGTAAACGGGGATCAAGGTTCGCCATGGGATCGACACCGCGACCCGGCGTGAAACGCCGGGCCGAAGACCGCCTACGGCCGAGAAGGCCCGTCAACGGGCCTTTATGCTCCGCAGGCGTTGAAATGAGAGTAACACTTCAGCCATCTGAAGTTGGTATTGGACGATTCGGGGTGATGTGTTATGTCTATGGGGCATGGCGACGAGCACGGAAGTTCCCCTGGACGATCTCTTGGACGTTTTGCGCGACGGTCCGCT
>Ga0209101_1000151_pt1 | contig 59257 bp, 41 predicted proteins | sample ConPoolayeCmetaG_FD_185481 | JGI IMG/M metagenome (GOLD analysis project Ga0209101, IMG submission 185481) | Hot spring microbial mat communities from California, USA to study Microbial Dark Matter (Phase II) - Cone Pool mat layer C metaG... ... | reverse complement strand
CTGCCCAAACCGTGGTTGCTTTTCGGCCCTGGGCGGGATGGACTCCTGCCGGGGCCGCTTGTGTTTCTTGTCGGCCCGGCCCGCCACTGTCCCTTCTTTCGACCCACCGGTTGGTATCATGGCGGCAAGTGTCGCCTGCTTGCTTCTGACAGGAAGGTTTCCCTTATGCTCGGACGGTTATGGCGTCGCTGGCGGCTCCGCCGCAGCGGCCAGGTGTTCTGCTATTTCGACGGCATCCGCAAACGGTACGGCGATCCGCTCCAACTGTGGCGTGCCTTTGTGCACCATCCGGCCAACCTGCCCGCCCTGGCCCCGGCCGTGGATGAACAGAAGGAGCCGGAAACTACCCAGTTCATCCAGGGCGTCTGCGAAGTCTTCGGGCTGACCCGCTACGATCCGCTCAGCGGGCAGGGACTGACCGACGCCGAGGTGCTGATGACGGTGGAGAGCTTCCACGCTGACATTTTTTGTCACGGGCGCCGCGATTGCGGCGAACTCACTGCGGCGGTGCAGGCGGCGACAATTCGATCTTGGGCGGCTCTTGCTGAGCGTTGTCGGGCACCGGCAGTTTAATCTCCGGTGGGCCGCTCTCTGGCGCTGCTGGGGTGTTTTTACCGGGCGGCGATTGCGGGTCCGACTTTCCTGGCGGGCCGAGTGGAGTGGTTGGGGAAACGCTTCCCTTGGCCGGTGGGGTCCAAAGCGGTGCATCATCGGATTGTTCGTCGGCAGCGCGCACGTCGATCCGGATCGGCTGGCCGCCGGCAGGCGTGACCTCCAACTGCTGTAAACTCCATTTGCCGCCGATGTATCTTGCCGTCACCCGGACGTGGGCGGTGTTTTTCGGCCCGGCCACGTCGAAATCCCATCGCGCCTCGCCCAGCTCGCGCTGGTCGATGGCGCCTTGGGGAAACCACGTTACATCCCGGATAGGCTCGCCCAGGGCTTCCACAACCGCAGCGTCGTTCCGCACCGCCTCGAGCGCCATCCGGTATGGGGCGCTGGCCTTGCGTTTTCCCACCACTGCCTGGTAAGCGACCGCGCATACGCCAGCAACCACCAGGGCCGCAATCACCAGCCACACCAGCCATCTGCCGGCTGCCATCGAAGCTATACAGCAGCACGAGCACTGTTGATCCGGCTGTTCCGTGCCCATTGGCGTCCTCCCTCGAAATCGGGTTTGCTGGAAAAGGATGCTCTCCGGATAAGCTGGCTTAAGTGTACACCTATTTGCCCTGGCGGAAAATAGAAAATGCCCCGGCTGCCGATGGACCACACCGGGGCGTAAAACTCGGACAGGCGATGCGTCTGGCCGGCACTTCGGCTGGGCGGTACCGGCGCTCCGGCGGCGCGCTTATTTTATGGTTGCGACCGGTCTGTCCGCTTGCGACCAGTCTATCCACAGGTTGCAATCCAAGTTGGCGGACCGGCCACCAGCCGCTGCGGACCACCAGCCGAGCGATCGGCCGGCCGGCTCTGCCACTTCAGCTTTTTGTCTTGATCTCGATCCGGCGCGGAGCCGCCGCAGGCGACTTCTTCAACCGCAAAGTCAGCACGCCGTTGGCGTATTCGGCCTCGACGTTCTCGGCGTCCACGCCTTCGGGCAAAGGTATAGTGCGGCGGAACGAACCGAAGCGGATCTCCCGGTGGTAGTAATCCTTGCCGGTACGTTCCTCGCTCTGCTTCTTCTCGCCGCTGATGATCAGTTGATTGCCCGACACAGAGACGTTGAGGTCCTTCGGTTCGATGCCGGGCAATTCAGCGCGGACAGTCACTTCGCGGTCGTTTTCCGCCACATCGACGGCCGGCATCCAAGCGCCGGCGTCGCCAAAGGGCCACTGCCATAACGACAGCGGCTCGCGGAAGAAATTCTCGAACAACCTGTCCATTTCCCTGCGAAACGCCACCAGGGGCGATTCCTCGCTCTGTTGTTGCTTGCTCCTCCAGGGAATCAGACTCATATTGCCCTCCTTTCTACCTGGTTCCTACCTGACACCTTTCCCACAGCACAGTCCGAAACCTTTGGCGCAGAACAGTTACGTCTTGACCGCGATTTTTCGCGGTTTGCTGGCTTCGGCCTTGGGCAGGTGCAGCGTCAGCACGCCGTCGGCGTACTCGGCAGTAATCTTGCCGGAATCGATGGCCTCGCTGACCTCGAAGGTGCGATAGTAGTCGCCCACCCCGTACTCATACAGCAGGTACTGGGTGTCCTCCGGCTGCCGCTGGGGGACATGGGCGTGGATGGTCAACTGGCCGTCCTCGAACTTCACGTCGATGTCCTCGCCGCTGGCGCCTGGCACATCGGCCACCACCAGCAGTTCATCTGGCAGCTCCAGGATATCAACGTTGGGCCGATAGCACCGGCCGCTGCGGGTTCGCTCGGCCGGCAGAGTTTCGGCAGTAGTCTTGGCTATGTTGGTATGTTGTGTCATGGTCGTTTCCTCCTAATGGTTCGCATTTGCTGGGTGAGATCGTGCGTTGGAGTTTCGCCGGTCGAAGCTCAACTGGCGGCCGCAACAGTGATCCGCCGCGGCTTGGCTTTTTCCGATTTGGGCAGCGTGATCGTCAGCACGCCGTTGCGCAGTTCGGCTTCGACCCGCCCGGCGTCCACCTCGGTAGGCAACCGCACTACCCGGGTGAACTTCCCCACCGGACGCTCACGCCTGTGATACGTAACGCCTTCCTTCGCCGTATCGGGCTGGTCCACCTTGACCGAAAGCTCGTTGCCCACCACGGAGATATCGAGCTGCTCACTCTTGACGCCTGGCAGCTCCATCTCCACCATTACCGCGTCGTCCTTTTCCCAGACATTCATCAGAGGCTGGCCGCGTACGAAGACGGGCATCAGCCGGTCGGCGAAGGCGGGCCATGTACTAGCCCACAGCCGATCCATCTCCTCGCGCAATGTTTGAAACGGCAACCACCAGTTGTGATAACCCCAAGTCATTTCTGGTCTCCTTTCTGCTGGTTGACCCCTGGCGTTTGCCGCGCGCCACGCGCAGCATCCGCCCGATGTTCTCCGGTTTTTTCCCGCCAACATCGAGCCGCACACATCTGGGCGCCGCTGACGGGCCGACACACCGTGCAGCCGCTTTTGCCCATGGCAGCGCGGTGCTTGCGCGCAAAATCTCAGCGCTACAATCGCTTGTGTTATCTGGCTGCCAAAGGTAACCGGCGGCCGACTTGCTGTGTCGAACGCAGATCAGATTTCAACAATGGGCCGTCGGCCACAGTGCTGCGCGACGCCTATGATGTGAAGCTCAATTGGCCGGTTGTTCCGATATGGCATAGATGCAAATCGCGTGCCGATTCGCGCAACACCGGTCGCAAAGCCTGTCACAAACGAAACTTATGATGACAAGTGTCGGGCATCAATTGCGTGGCATCCTGGTGCCAAGTGCCAAAATGACAGCCCGCTATACGACACCCCATGGCTGTGCAAAATCTCCAATCTTCGATAAACTCCTCGGCCACTTTTTCTCTAAGCGGCCAGAAGAAGCGGCGCTGCAAAATGGGCCGCGCCAGAATCGTCTGCGGGACGCTTGTCGTCGCTGGCACCCAAGTAGCCCGGTAGATGGCTTGCCGCCGGTGTGCGTGCCAGCCGCACTCCCTCTTGGATAGCGCGCTGGAAGTCGCCTGGTTGTTTGCCGATTTTTATTCTGCTGCGGAAGAAGTTCGCCCAGTGGAACTCGGCAAAGGGCATATCCGTCTTGCGATATCCGCCCTGATCGCGCACTGCCCAAGCCAGAGCACGGTAAGGATCATCGCGCAGGTCGGTCAATCGGCGGGGAAGTTTTTCGACATCCAGCGGGCCGTCGCCGTTCTCGTCGTAAAGATAGACCCAGTTGTTCTGTTGCATTTTTTCCCAGAACTGTTCGGGAGTCAGGTGTCGCCAGTTAGCGACGACGCGCGCTTCCAGCGTGTGGGCGACTTTAGCTTTTCGCAACGCCAGCGCCAGATGATGGCCGTCGATCAAGTACGGCACGCCGCCCGGGCCGATCACGATCCGCCCAACGTGCTCCTGCAAATACTTGGCCAGTTTCTTTGGCGTTTTTTGGGCGATGTTCTCCGCCCGCCGATCCACCTCCCAGTAGCCAACGGCAAACTGCGTCGGCCTCAGCATGTCGATTGGCACGGTGCAGCGCGAGCCGGCCGGAAGATCGGGCGAGTACGCAACAGCCTGCACCGGCGGCGCCGCCTGCGGGGCAATGGCCACGGCCAATCCAACGAATGCACCGAGCAGTACAATACTGGCCGGAACGAAGATGGCAGGCGGAGCGTACCTCATCGGCGCAGCAACGGCGATATCGAGGGTTTCTGTGTCTGTTCGGACGACTGACCGGGGCGTCCTTGTTTTGTTCCGACGACTGGCTGTGGCGCTGTTGCACGACAAGGTTGCTTCACACGAGTTACCCACAGCACCCACGGGCGCTTGCCGCGGCCAGCGTGCTTGTGTGCTTGTACCAATCTGCCAATCTGGCCAATCTGCCGATCATGGAATCATTGTACAACCTTGACGCCCGGCTGCACGCCCGGTAAGTTGATTCGTGTCGGCTGAGTCGATCCGTGTCCGGCAAGGCTTTGCGCTGGCGGTCGAGAAGCAGACGGGTTTGGCCTTTCCCGTGCAAAGGCGAGCCTCACGGGCCGGTATTAAGACACCCTTTGTGGTGGCTGTAGCTCAAGTGGTTAGAGCACCAGACTGTGGATCTGGGTGTTGGGGGTTCGAGTCCCCTCAGCCACCCTTGTTTTTGCGGTATCGATCAAGATTTAGTTTTTTCTTTTATCGCGGCCGGGGTTTTTCCGATTGTGGCGCTAATGCGGCCGGGTGCAGGCATCACACTGAGCGGCCGCGTTTTTTGTTGAGCGGTTAGACGGCTTTCTGCTGGACCAGCTTGCGGTAGTAGTCGATCGACAGCCGCAGTCCCTCTTCGAACCCCACTTTCGGCTCGTAGCCCAGCATCTTGCGGGCAAGGGTGATATCGGCCATGCTTTCGCGGACGTCGCCGGGCCGGGGCGGTGCGTGCTGAGGTTGCACGTTCATGCCCAGCAGTCGGTTGAGCACGTCCAGCAAGGTCAGCAGGTCGGTGCTGCGGCCGTTGGCGATGTTGAACACCCGGCCGGCCACGCCGGAAGCTTCGGATGCCAGAAGGTTTGCCTCTACCACGTTGGCCACGTAGGTAAAGTCGCGCGATTGCCGTCCGTCGCCATAAATCACCGGCTGGCGGCCGGAGAGCATGGCGGTGATGAACAAAGGGATGACCGCCGAGTAGGGGCTGTTGGGGTCCTGCCTGGGACCGAAGACATTGAAGTACCGCAGGCAGACGGTCTGAAAGCCATAGGTGGCGGTAAACGCCTGGCAGTAATATTCGCCGGCCAGTTTAGCTGCGCCGTAGGGCGAGATGGGAGCAGGCAAGTCGCCCTCGCGTTTGCTCGAAAAAGGCTGGTCGCCGTAGGCGCTGCTGGAGGCGGCGTAAACAAGCCGCTGCACTCCCGCCCGCCGTGCCGCATCGAGCAGGTTCAAAGTACCTGTAACACAGGCGGCGTGGGTATCCAGGGGCCGCTCGACGCTGCGCGGCACGGAAGCCAATGCCGCCTGGTGGAAGACGTACTGCACGCCTTCGACCGCCCGGACGACCGTGGGCATGTCAAGCAAATCGCCGTGGATGAACTCGATCCGATCGCGGAAATCGGCCATGTTCGACAGATGTCCGGTGCTGAGGTTATCCAGCACGCGCACATGGTGGCCGCGGTTGACCAGCGCCTCGGCGATATGCGAGCCGATAAAGCCCGCCCCCCCGGTTACCAATACCTTTGCCATAGATACCCTTTCGCCGATCAATCAGTAAAGCGCCCCACGCAGGCAGTGGACCAACAAGGCGCCCCACGCAAGTTGCGGATCAACGAAGTACCCCACACAAGTATGCGAAAGTATAGCATCCCGCCAGCACACAGCCAGCAGCAGATAGCGATTGTGGCCGACGGAGGAGCGGTCAAACAGGTTAGTTGGGGGCAGACTGTTTGCCGGCCCGAGAAAAATGCATAATATTCTGTTCGCCGTTGCTGCCGAGCTTTGTCAGACGCAAGAGGAATCGCTGTGGAAACCACCGCCCGGGAGTTTTTCAGACAGTTGTTGGAAACGCCCAGCCCCTCGGGTTACGAGTCGCCGCTGCAAGCTGTTGTGCGTAGTTACGTAGCGTCGTTTGCCGACGTGGTGCGAACCGACGTTCACGGCAACGTCATCGCGGTAGTCAATCCCGACAGCCCATTGCGGCTGATGCTGGCCGGGCACTGCGATCAGATCGGACTGATAGTGCAGCACATCGACGACGACGGTTTCATCTACATCCGACCGATCGGTGGATGGGACCCGACGATGCTCATCGGCCAGCGGATGTACGTGTGGACGCAAAGCGGACCGGTATTAGGGGTCATCGGCCGCAAACCAATTCACTTGCTCACCGAAGAGGAACGCAAACAGGTTCCCAAGCTGAAGGAACTATGGCTGGACATCGGAGCAACCAATAAAGAGGAGGCGGCCAAACTGGTGCGCATTGGCGATCCGGTAACGCTGGAGTTGGGCTGCCGCGAGCTGCGCAACCAGCGCGCGGTCGGTCCGGCCATGGACGACAAGACCGGCTTGTGGGTGGTCATGGAAGCGCTGCGGCGCATCGACCGCAGCAAGCTGCGCTGGGGCGTGTATGCGGTTTCCACCGTACAGGAAGAAGTGGGGCTGCGCGGAGCGCGCACCAGCGCCTTCGGAATCGATCCGCAGGTGGGCGTGGCCGTGGATGTGACTTTCGCCACCGACAGCCCCGGCGTGGAAAAAAAGGAAGAAGGCGATGTCCGCCTGGGCCGCGGCCCGGTGATTTACCGCGGCCCGAACATGAACCCGAAGGTGGTCGAGCTGCTAATCAGCACGGCTGAAGAGCACCAGATTCCGTTTCAACTGGGGGCGGCGGGCAAACCGCCCGGCACCGACGCCAACGTTATCCAGATCAGCCGCGCCGGAGTGGCTACCGGTCTGGTAAGCGTGCCTAACCGTTACATGCACAGTCCAGTGGAAATGGTCTGCCTGGATGACATGGACCGGGCGGCGGAACTATTGGCGCGCTTCGCCGAGGCACTGGCGCCGGATGCCGTCTTCACGCCGTAAGCGGCCGGTGGAACGGCGACGCAGCAGCGTTGGGCCGCAATTTCCACTGGAACCACAAACCGGTCTGTTGGGGCACCACCAAGACACAAAGACACCAAGAGATAGTCCGAGGCAGGTCAGGGCCGCGATTCGGTAAAGGGACAAACAAAAAGAAACAATCCGACAATTACCGTAAGTCACAACCGGTCTGAAAGCGGCCTCTAACAGACTGAAACAACAATCCGACAACTACCGTAAGTCACAACGCCGCCATGAGTTCCTGACGGCAACTTGTAATAACCGTGTGGCTCGGCTGTCGGCACAAAACAGCAACGGGGTGAAAATGAGAAGCAAGAAGACCATCCGCAGCGGGATAGTGGGGGCGGGTTTTTCGGCCACGTTCCATTTCGAGGCCGCCAGCAAGGTCCACGGCGTGGCAGTGGAAGTGGTCGGCGTACACACCATCGACGAAGCACAAGGAAAGGCTTACGCGCAGAAGCGGGGCATCCGCTTCTTCGAGCGGCTGGAAGAATTGCTCGACGAAGTGGAAGTAATCCACATCTGCACGCCGCCGGTCACCCACGAGCCGCTGGCCATCGCCGGCCTGAAGCGCGACAAGTTCGTCATCTGCGAGAAGCCGCTGACGGGCTACTTCGGCGACGGCAGCGACGGTTTCCACGGCGACCGCTTCCCCAAGCAAATAGCCCTGGATGCCGCGCTGGCCAGCGTCGATCGGATTCTGGCTGCCGAGGCGGCTAGCCGCGCAAGGCTGCTTTATGCCGAGAACTGGGTGTACGCCCCGTCGATCCAGAAGGAGCGCGAAATCATCGAAAAGACCGGGGCCCAAATACTGTGGATCCACGGCGAGGAGGCGCACAGCGGCTCGCACTCGCGAGAATACGCTTATTGGAAGTTCTGCGGGGGCGGGGTGATGATCGGCAAAGGGTGCCATCCGCTGACGGCCGCCTTGTATCTGAAACGTGTGGAAGGCCGCGCCCGCGACGGCCGGCCCATCCGACCAGCCGCCGTCTCGGCCAGAACCCACGCCATCACCCGGCTGCCGAACTTCCGTGACCAGGGACACATCCGCTGCGACTATTACGACATCGACGATTTCTCGCACATGCACGTGGTGTTCGAGGATGGCACGATCGCCGACGTGTTTGCCTCGGACATCGTGCTGGGCGGTATCCACAACTGGCTGGAGGTGTGCGCCAACAACCACCGCACCATCTGCAATATCAATCCCAACAACATGATGCAAACCTACAACCCTAAGGAAGAATACTTTCGCGACATATACGTGGTGGAAAAGATCGGCACCAAGCAAGGCTGGGCGTGCACCGCACCAGACGAAGACTGGATGACCGGCTATCCCCAAGAGGCCGAGGCTTTCTATCGCACCATCGCCTACGGCGAACCGTTGGAAAGCGACAGCGCCCTGGCGGCTGATGCCATTTCCACAATTTACAGCGCTTACGTTTCGGCCGAACGTCGGGGACAGGAAGTAGCGGTAAGGGTGTTCTAAATAAGTCCCCAAAATACCGGAAGTGGTTGAACTACTGGCAACCTCGAAAATGAAGGTATTTCGCACATTTGCACCATTTTCGCAATTATGTGGATCTGTTTAGCGTTCAAGCCGTGGGGTTGGGGTAATAGCGGCATGGCGGCTGCATGCGATATGCCCAATCGTGTGCACACTCCGCGCTGAACGTGCTGGAAGATTTCTACGGCGATGAACAACCGAGGTCTGCCAATTATGCGATTTACCAAGATGCACGGGGCGGGCAACGACTACGTGTACGTCAACTGCTTCGAAGAGCCGTTGCCTGACGACCCCTCCCAACTGGCCCGGAAAATCTCCGATCGCCATTTTGGCGTAGGCAGCGACGGTCTGGTGCTGATTTGTCCCAGCCATGTGGCCGACGCGCGGATGCGGATGTTCAACGCCGACGGCTCGGAGGCGGAAATGTGCGGCAACGCCATCCGCTGCGTGGCGAAATACCTGTACGAGCGCGGCATCGCCCGGCGAGAGACGCTGCAAATCGAAACCGGCCGAGGCGTGCTTGCACTGGAACTGGAAGTGGCCGACGGCGTGGTTCATCGGGTACGTGTGGACATGGGCGAGCCGATTCTCGAGCCGGCACTGGTGCCGACGACCTTGCCCGCCAACCCGGCCTTCGGCGGTGTAGCAGCCAACGTGCCATTGCGACTGGCAGACCGCACGATCGAGGTAACCTGCGTTTCAATGGGCAATCCGCACTGCGTGTGTTTCGTCGAGCAACTGGACGACACATGGGTGCATCAGATCGGCCGACAGGTGGAAACCAACGCCCACTTTCCCCGTCGCACGAACGCCGAGTTCGTGCAAGTCCTTTCCCACGATGAAGTACGCATGAGGGTGTGGGAACGCGGGGCGGGCGAAACGCTGGCCTGCGGCACCGGCGCCTGCGCCGTGTGCGTGGCCGGCGCCATTACCGGCCGCACCGGCCGCCACATCATTGTGCATTTGCTGGGCGGCGACTTGGAAATCCATTGGGCGGCCGACAACCACGTGTACATGACCGGCCCGGCTGTCGAGGTATTCGAAGGCCTGTGGAAGGGAACATGAACATCTTCGGGGAACAGACAATCGCGATAAGGCAGCATACACTCGCGTCAAAAGGACACTGGCAATGCCTTGGATATCGGAAGTTTGTGAGCGAATCGGCTGGGAACGTTTACGGGAACTGATAGAGCAGACAGTCGCCGAAGCCCGAAAGCGGCTGTGCGCCCATCCCAAGCGAGTATTGTTGTTGCCGCCGGACATCACCCGCGCCCACAGCGGCGCCGGGCGGATGACCGAGTGGCTCTACCAGATGCTGTCCGCGGAGGCCGAGGTGCATCTGATTCCCACGCTGGGCCAGCACGTGCCGCACAGCAGCGAAGAGAACCGCCGCATGTTCGGCAGCGTTCCCGAGTCGTGCATCCACGCCCACGATTGGCGCGGCGGATGCGTCAAACTGGGCGAAGTGCCGGCACAGTTCGTCAAGCAGGCGACCAACGGGGCGGCCGACTGGGACATCCCGGTAGTGCTCAACCCTATGCTCATCGAGCAGAAGTGGGATTGGATCATCAACATCGGACACGTGGTGCCGCACGAAGTGCTGGGGTTTGCCAATCACAACAAGAATTACTTTATCGGACTGGCAGGCAAAGAAACCATCTGCACATCGCACATGGCGGCCGCCTGCTGCGGCATCGAAAACAACTTGGGCAATCTGATAACGCCGGTTCGGGCTTGTTTCAACAAAGCCGAGGACGATTTTCTGGGCGATCTGCCCGACTGCTACATCCAACTGGTGATGGCCCGAAACCAGCAGGGCGAACTTGTACATACCGGCTTTTTCGCCGGGGACGATCTGGAGACGTACTTGCAGGCGGCACGGCTATCGCGCCAGCAGAACATCACCGTGCTGGACGAACCGCTCCGAAAAGTGGTGTGCGTGATGCAGGGGGATGAGTTCTTCAGCACCTGGGTGGCAAACAAAGCGATTTATCGCACGCGGATGGCCATCGCCGACGGCGGCGAGCTGATCGTAATCGCCCCGGGACTGAAGCGCTTCGGCGAGCAGCCAGAAGTGGACCAGCTCATCCGCCGCTACGGCTATTGCGGCACACCGCGGGTGATGGACGCCTACTGTCGCGACCCCATGCTGCAAGAGTTTGCCCACGCGGCGGCGCATTTGATACACGGCTCGTCGGAAGGCAGATTCGTAATCACTTATGCGCAGCCGAACCTGTCGCGGGAGGAAATCGAGGCAGTCGGTTTCCGCTACGCCGACTTCGAGCAAACCCTGCGCCGCTACCAGCCCGAGAAGCTCAAAGAAGGCTTCAACAGCACCGCCGACGGCGAGCAGTTTTTCTTTATTCCCACACCATCGGCCGGACTGTGGGCTACGCGGGAGAAGCTCTTCGGGCGGCCCGGGGGACTGGCCGACTAGCCCACCGGCGGCGCGATGCGCCCGCAAGCCGGATCGGCAAGACATCCCGGATCGGCATGAAAGGACGGACCGGCAAGACAGTCCGGACCGGCAAGACAGGGCGCATCGGCAAGAGCAGTCGTCGGAGGCATCACAGGCGCCACAGCGTAGCAGGCGGCGGCGCGGACAGGCTGCATCCCACGTGATGACACAAACTGCTCGTACAGCGCCAAGTGGCGCCGGGCTATCTGCGGCCAGCCGTAGTCTTCGGCCAGCAAACACCCCTGCCGGCCCATCTGCGCAACGCGGTCTGGTTGCGCGATTGCCTCGGCAATAGCAGCGGCCAGAGCAGTACGATTTTCCGGCGGAACCAGCCAGCCGGTTTGTCCCGGGCGGATCAGGTCTTGCAATCCCGGCAGGGCTGTGGCGATCACGGGGCGTCGTGCGGCGTAACCTTCCAGCACCACCAGTGCAAAGGCCTCGGAAAGCCGCGAAGGTACCACCAGGCAGTAACTGTTTTGCAACAGCCAGGTTTTCACATTGCCCGTGACAACCCCAGCAAACCAGCAGCGGTCGGACAGGCCAGTCTGTGCCGCCAGGCGTTGCAAGCGGCCGCGTTCAGGTCCATCGCCGGCGATTACCAGCGACATTGCTTTGCCTTGTTCGCCGCGCGGCAGCGAGACGATCAGATCATCCGCGCCTTTGCGGCGTTCTAAGCGTCCCAGAAACAGCAGATACTTGCCCGACTGAATTTGCGGCGGAATCTGCCCCGGCCGGTCGGCAGGCCGGCTCAGCAGGGAAAGGTCTACTCCGTTGGGGATGCGCTGCAAACAGCGCACCGGCCAGTGTATTTCGCGCACACGCTGTTCGGTGTACGAGCTGATGGCTATCACCGCGTCGGCCCGACGCAAGGCGGCAACATATCTGGGGAGCAACTGGGGCTTGCGGGCCAGCAGGCCGTCGGGGGCGACATCGCCGCCATGACTGGTAATCACCACCGGAACAGTTTGCAACGAGCGGGCACAGCTTGCCACGTAGCCGGTCGGATAGATGTCGTGGCAATGGATTACATCGAAGTGCTCGACGGCGTGCAGTCTGCTTAGCCACCAACGATACCAGCCCACCCCCCAGCGCGTCGAACGAAACCGCGGATGCCACACCATTGCGTAAGAAAGGCTTTTCATATCAGCAGACTGGCCATGGCGCGGCCGCGGCGCAAGCACTACCACGTGGTGGCCATCGGCAGTGAAGCAGCGGGCCAGTGCGTCGACGACCAGCTCTTGACCGCCGAGCTTCGGCAGCGCGGTGCTGGTGTACAGGCATATTCGCATGGGCGTTCGCAAAGTCGAGGGTTGGCAGCAGTGTCAACAGTGGGGCCAGGCCGTCATCGATATCGGCAAATTTTGCCCGAACGAATCACTCTAACCGGCGCCAAAGTGCATCATGGGCTGCCGCACGCTTTGCATAGGCGCACGCCTGCACGACTAATCACAAATTACCAGGTTGCCCCACACGCCGCAGATTGCCCCACTTCTGGCACCACGATTGACTCAGGGCGTGCCGTATTGGTAAAGTTGTTACCCTTTACTGATTGCAGTCTGTGCGACTTGGGGGTGTGCCATGCCTCACGCTGCCGTCGGGCCGATCACGGTCTTTTTGCCCGAAACCGTCGAGGACAACAAGTATCTGGCCGAAAAGTTCCCAAAGTGGGACATCGAGTTGATCTACGCCAAGACGGGCATTCGCCGGCGTCATATCGCTGGGCCGGACCAGTGCGCTTCGGACCTGGGCGTGGCGGCCGCAGAACAGTTATTCCGCCAGTACGATATCGACCGCAGCAGCATCGACTTTTTGCTTTTCTGCACTCAGTCGCCCGATTACATAATTCCCACCACCGCGTGCATCATGCAGCAGCGGCTTGGGCTGCGACGGTCCGTCGGCGCGCTGGACTTCAACCTGGGCTGTTCCGGATTCGTGTATGGTTTGGCATTGGCCGATGGGTTGATCCGCAGCGGTTCGGCCCGTCGGGTGCTGTTGATAACCGCCGAAACCTACTCGCGCTACATCGACCCGACCGATCGCGCGCTGCGCCCAATCTTTAGCGACGGCGCAGCAGCCACGCTGGTCGAGGCCTCCGAGCAGCCATCGATCGGGCCGTTCGTGTTCGGAACCGATGGCACGGGGGCCGACACGTTGTTGGTCTGCGGCGGCGGTGCGCGGGCGGCCGAGCAGGCCATCCAACCCCGCAAGCGCAAGCGGTGGCCAAGTAGTCTGTTCATGGACGGCCCAGAGCTGGTCAAGTTCACCCTGGAAGTGGTACCGGAGATGATCGACCGGCTGCTGATGCTGACCGGCTGGGATCGCGCGCAAGTGGACCTGTTCCTGATGCACCAGCCTACCAGCTTCCTGCTGCGACAACTGCGCGAAAAACTACAGATGGACGAGCAGGCGGTCCCCGAGGACCTGGAAGACTACGGGAACACAGTCTCGTCCACGCTGCCTATCCTTATGCGCGACCTGCGCAACTGCGGCCGTCTGAAGCCGGGAAAACGCACGTTGCTGTTGGGTTTTGGGGTGGGGCTTTCCTGGGCCGGCTGTGCGTGGACCGAAACCTGGCAGGCCGGGCAGCAGGCAGCTTTGGACGCCCAAGCAACCAGGAAAGCGGCCTGATCCGTAAGCGCCATGTGCAGTAAGGCAATGGCCAACAGGGCAATACCGTGCTGGCGCGGTTGCCGGCCGCAGCCGAGTGTCGCTATTGAAAAGCAGACCGACGCCCTGCACAAAAAGATGGCCACTTGCGCGACCGGCCGCTGGTAGTAATCGCCTCCTTCAAAAGCACCGCGGCACAAAAGCACCGCGGCACAAAAGCACCGCAGCGCAAACTCAGATCGACTCAAAAGCAGATCGACACCCTGCGTGCGACCTTCTGCCGCCTGGCGACATCTTCCACAAGCTGGCGCAATTGGGCCAGATATTGCCTGCGAAACTCCGCGTCGAAAAGCACCTTTCGGTATTGCTCCAAAAGCTGCGGGAAGTGCCTTCGCAACAGTTGCGCCACGCTGGGCCAAACCCGAGGACGGGGATTCAGTGCATCCACCCATATCTTGTCAACGGCTAAGTGGCGGGCGTGTTGCATCATCAGTTCTAGCGAGCGGTGGTCGTCGCTCAGCCCGGGCAACAACGGTCCGAACATGATGGAGGTTCGCAGCTTCGCATCTTTGGCGGTGGCCAATATCGAAAGCCGGTCTGCGACCGAGTCCGCCCGTGGTTCCCACAATGCTCGCAGGCGCTCGTTCAGTGTGGTGATGGTCACGCCCACGGTAACCCTGGCCGGAGCTACTTGGCGAAAGACATCCATATCGCGCAGCACGACTTTGCTCTTGGTGAGCACGAACAGCGAGAAACCGTGCTCCAGCAGCAACTGGCAGCAACGGCGCGTAAGCTGATATTGGCATTCGATAGGCTGCCAGCCATCGCAAGCGCTGCTGATGAACACCTCGCCCGGTTCGGCGCGGCGCAATTGCCGTTTGAGCACCTCCACGGCGTTGATCTTCACATCGACAAAATCGCCCCACGGTTCCTCGTGCGGGTGGAACCGCTGCATGAAGCGTGCGTAACAATACACGCAGCCGTGCGTGCAGCCGGTATAGCAATTCAGGCAGTAGCCGCCCAACGCGCTGCGGTTGAGGATCGACCGGCAAGCCGTCTGCCGCACCACGAAGCCGCAATGCGGCTGGGGCAACTGGTCACCTTCCGCGATGGGCAACAGGGGGGGAATCACGATTAGTCCTTGCCGTCGATAGCAATTGCTTACAAGGCTTTGGGTAATACCATCCAGTTGCCGGCTTGGCAGGTATTGGGCCGCGGGTTGCACTTTCGCCTCGGACAACTCAAGCACAGCGTTTTACCAGTGTGATTTCGTTTCCGGCGGCGTTGAACGTCACTTCGTCCATAAAGGTGCGAATCAACCCCAATCCCCGGCCTTTGTCGCCCTGCAAGGCGGCCGGATCGCCAGGCGCCGGCAGCTTGCTGACGTCGAACCCCGGGCCATCGTCGCGCACCACCATGCGTATCTCTTGCCGCGACAGTCGCACCTCCACGTGGATTTTCCGATCGCGGTACGGCGCCTGCTCGCGCCGCAGTTCCACCAGGCTGGGTTCGCTCTCGGCGATCAGATGGTCTTGCACGGCTTCGATTTCTTCCCGGGTGATTTGCAGATTGCCGTGGAACATGGCGTTCAGCAGGGCCTCTTTCAGGGCCAATCCGACGCGGAGCCGGGCGGTAAAATCGCACAAGCCCATGCCCTCGATCAGCTTCTGCACGTAATCGACCAGGGCGTCGATCAGTGCCGGTTCGTTGTCCAGCGTGAATCTGAAGTTGCCTTCGTCCAGACATCGCAGCAGTTGTTGGTGGCTGCGGCTGGCTTGTGCAATGCTGATCACCTCGTCGATGGTAGCCAGCAGCTTCCCGGCCAGACGCGACTTGGGCACGTAGCTGGCCGCCCCGCGCTCCAGCGCCTCGATGGCCAACGCCTCGCTGCCGTGAGCGGTAATCAGGATCACAGGAACGCTGGGAAAATGCACACGCATGGCAGTTACTAGCTCCAGGCCGTCCATGACCGGCATGGTGACATCGGTCAGCACCACGTCGGGAGCGAACTGCGCCATCATGGCCAGCGCTTCCATGCCGTGGGCGGCATATTGCACCGTGAAATCGCCCCGCCGCTCCAGCAGGCCGCCGATCAAACGTCGGTCTACCGCCGCATCGTCAACGACCAGTATTCTGGGCATTACTCAATCCTCCCGGAGTATGCTTCGCGCAGGCTGAAACCAGTCCTTCTTGTTACAAGCAATTCACTATTGTTACAGAGACAGGACAGCGCTGCCCGGACCGATCACATCTTGCTGCCGGATTCGCCTGCTGGGTGCTGCACGAAAGCCCAGCTCGACTTGGCCCACGTCGGGCACGTCTGCCCTGCCCTGCGATAAACTGTTCCACATCACTGCCGCCAATGGTTATTCTCCGCGGCGCTGCAAAGATGGCAATATGCCGCCGGTGTATCATCCGCTGCCGGCCAGGAAATCCCTCAGTTGCGGGATCACCTTGCTCATCTGCTGCTCCAGTAGGGGAAAGACCCCCTGGGCGTCGGCGACTTTGCCTGCACGTCCTAATTCCTCCAGCTTGTAAGCCAGATCGAATGCCTGCCGTGCACCAAAGTAGCGCAGGGAACCTTTGATGGTATGGGCGGCTATTTGCAGCGCCTTAGCGTCGCCGCTGGCGATGGACTGGCGAATGTCATCGATCAATTTGGGCGACTCTTCGACGAAGGCCTGCACTATCGACCTCAGCAAGCGCAGGTCGCCCTTGACGGTCGATTTGGCGTGAGCCCAGTCCACCGGCTCTTCGGCGCCGCTGGGCGAGTCCGACTTGGAGCGGGCACGCAGTACCGCGGAGATCGCCTCCAGCAATTGGTTGGGGCGAATCGGCTTCGACAGATATTCGTCCATGCCAGCGGCCAGGCAGCGCTCGCGATCGCCTTTGATGGCATGGGCAGTCATGGCGATGATCGGCACATGCCCGCCCTGCTGGGCCTCGCGCTGGCGAATCGCCGCGGTGGCTTCCAGGCCGTCCATGTCGGGCATTTGAATGTCCATCAGGATCACATCCACTGGTTGCGATTGCCAGGCGGCCAGTGCTTCCCGGCCGTCTTTGGCCACGATTACTGTGTGTCCGTACCGCTCCAGCAGTCCTACGGCCAGTTTCTGGTTGACCAGACTGTCTTCGGCCAGCAGCACCCGCAGCGGCGGCAAGGCTGGCACTTCCGGCGTTTCGCCCGCATCTTCGCGCGGGACCGCCAGTCCCAGGGCCGAAACAAGCGCGTCGAGAAGTTCCGATTGCTTGATGGGCTTGATCAGATAAGCGGCAATGTCGAGCTGCTGGCAACGGGTCAGTTGACCGGGCCGGTCGCCGGACGTGAGCATCATGATCACCGTGCTGCCCAACGACTTATCGGCACGAATCTGCTCGGCCAGGGAGAAGCCATCGACGTCGGGCATGTTGGCATCGGTAAGCACCAGGGGAAAGGACGTTCCTGAGCGTCGCGCCGAGTTCAATCGCTCTATGGCTTCGGCGGCGCTAGCGGCCAGCGTGGGCTGCATTTTCCAGGCGGTGAGCATCTCCTGCAAGATGCGGCGGTTGGTGGCGTTGTCGTCGACGACCAGCACTGGCAAGCCAGCCAGCGAGCCGACCAGCGACGGGGGTACTTCGGCCGGCTGATCGTATCCGACCTCGAAGACGGCCGTGAAGTGGAAGGTGCTGCCGCGTCCCAGTTCGCTCTCGGCCCAGATGTGGCCGCCCATGCACTCCACCAGCCGCGAAGAAATGGCCAGCCCCAGCCCGGTTCCGCCAAAGCGGCGCGTGGTCGAGCTGTCGGCTTGTTCAAAGGCCCCGAAGATGACTTGCAGTTTGTCGGGCGGTATGCCAATTCCCGTGTCGCGAACGGTAAAATGCAGCGTCACTTGATTGTCGCTGCGCGACTGGCAATGCACATCCAGGGCGACTTCCCCGGCCGGAGTGAACTTGATGGCGTTGCCTACCAGGTTGACGATCACCTGGCGTAGCCGGGCGACATCGCCGATCAGTCCGTCGGGCACATCGCTGTCGACGTGGTAGCTCAGTTCCAGCCCTTTTGCATGGGCCCGCAAGCCCAGCGATTTCATGGTATCGCCCAGGCGGTCGCGCAGCTCGAACAGCCTGTGCTCCAGTTCCAGTTTACCGGCTTCGATTTTGGAGAAGTCCAGAATGTCGTTTATCACTTCCAGCAGCGACTCGCTGGACTGGCGGACCATGGTGAGGTATTCGCGCTGAGCCGGTTCCAGGTTGCTATCCAGCACCAGCTCGGTCATGCCGATGATGGCGTTCAGCGGTGTGCGAATTTCGTGGCTCATGTTGGCCAGAAAGTCGCTCTTGGCCCGGCTGGCCGCTTCGGCCGCCTCCTTGGCCACCTGGAGAGCCTCGGCCGCTTTGCGCAGCTCGGTTATATCGCGGGAGATGCCGAATGTGCCGATAAGCCGTCCCTGATTGTCGTAAAGGGGAAGTTTGGTGGTGGAAACCCAAGTTGTGCGGCCGTCGGGCCAGGTTTCCTTCTCTTCTTTACCGATGATCGGCTTGCCGGTCCGCATCACTTCCAATTCATCTTCGTATGCCTGTCGGGCGTGCTCTTCGGTAAAGAAGTCGAAGTCGGTTTTACCCAGTGCTTCCGCTGGCCCGGAAAGCCCGAAACGCCGCGCCAAAGCGTTGTTGACGCGCATAAAGCGGCATTGAGCGTCTTTGAAGTAGATGCTATCCGGGACGTTGTCCATCAGTGTCCGCAGCAGATAGCGCTCGTGTTCCAGGGCGATTTCGGCCGTGCGCCGTTGGGTCACATCCCAGAATACCGCCTGCACGCCGACGATCGCTCCTGAAGGGTCGTAAACCGGCGATTTCATCACTTCCATGTACAGCGTCTGGCCGTCTTTTTCGTATTGTTCCACGTCGGTGAACAATTTGCCGGTGGTAACTACGTGATGGTCGTCGCGGCGGTATTTTTCGGCCAGCTCTTTGGGGTAGAAATCGAAGTCGGTCTTGCCTACCACCTCTTCGAGCGACTTGCCCAGCAGACCACAAAACAACCGGTTGGCAAACGTAAAACGACCTTGCAAGTCCTTGCGGAGCACGTAAATCGGCAAAGTTTCCACCAGCGAAGAATACAGCGACTGCGACTGTTGCAGGGTCTGTTGCGTGTGCGCATGTTCGGCCACTTCCTGCTCCAAGCGTTGTTTGGCGCGCTGTAGCTCGGCCGTACGCTGTTGAACCTCGCGTTGCACTCGGGCATTCAGGCCGACCAGGGCGGCAACAAAAAGAAGCAACAGGCTGGTAAGCGATATACCGGCGACCAGTGCCAGACCCGGCATCTGCTCCTGCTGGGCCGCAAGGTACCAGTAGGCGCCACAGGAAGCACCAAGCCCTAGGAAGCCGATCGCCCCCAGCAGCAGATTCACGTTTCCTGTAATGCGTGGAAGAGACTGGCGCATAACACCTCCTTGCCTGAGTGGCGAACGACAGAAAGAGCAAGTCCGCCAAGCGGGAAATCGACGCTGCCAGGGCAAGAACCCCCGATTACGAGCCTAGCACGCCCCGGCGGCGAAGAAAAGCCCTCGGCACGCCGCGCGGCGGTTTTCAGTTTCTCCCATATTCTGGCTGTCCATTTTGCCGCCCCGGGGCACCGGTGTTTGATCTGTCCGGGCCGGCCCCCGATATTCTGGTTGTCCATATCTGCCAGCAGTGGCGCACTGCCACGAAGCCAGCCGGCTGATGGATTGACTGCCTGTAAGAGGTAACGGATGGGCAGCCCCGAGTACACGCCCCTGGCAGTGGCTATTTTCCCGCTGCGTTGAAACTGCAATAATTTGAGAATCATCGCCGGCGGCCGCAAGGAAATTGCGCTGCCGGAGGGAAGCGCTGCGACCGCGTCCGTTTGTGCTGTTTCAGGGCGAGCTGCTTGCGCGGCGAGCTGCTTCGCGTCCGCCAGTACTATTGAAAGTCGCAATATGTGGTGACACGGAACGCCAGGAGAAACGTTCAATCCAGCGGTCACTACGTTTCGCGAATGTCGATAGGGCACGGGCACGACGGAGCGCGGCCCTCCATGTCGCCAAATAACTCCAGAAAATACCGGAAGTGGTTGAGCTACTGGCAACCCCGAAAACCAAGTTATATCGCACACTTGCACCAAATTATTACGACAGCGCTAAGTTAACAGAAAACCAATATATTTTGGGGTGGAAGCCTCAACAGCATAAAAACTGGTAGTTGCGAAACAGCAACTTAGCGCTGTCGTGTTATGTGGGGCTATAGATAATATGCTCCGGGCAAATCGAATGGATGCTCGCAAAACTCGCAATTTAAGCCGCAAGGGGCTAATGCCATGATTGTTGGAGTTCCTAAAGAGACCTTTCCCGGCGAACGCCGGGTGGCGATCGTGCCAGCCTCGGTTCCCGCGCTGACCAAGGCCGGTTTGGAAGTCGTTGTGCAGTCTGGTGCGGGCCAGGCGGCGGGCTTTCCCGACTCCCAGTATTCCGAGCGCGGTGCCCGCATCGCCACCACCCGACAGGAGGTGTTCGCCGCCGACGTGATCTTGCAGATTCGCGCGGCTGGGGCGAATCGGGCTTGCGGCACGGACGACCTGCCGCTGCTGCGCGCCGGCCAGGTGCTGATCGGCATGTGTCAGCCGTTAGGCGAGCCAAAGCTGCTCGACCAATTCGCCAAGCGCGGGTTGAGCATCTTCGCCCTGGAGCTTCTGCCGCGGATCACCAGGGCGCAAAGCATGGATGTCCTCTCTTCAATGGCCACCGTGGCCGGTTATCGAGCGGTAATTCTGGCCGCCGCCCATCTGCCGAAGATGTTCCCCATGCTGATGACCGCCGCCGGGACGATCAGCGCCGCGAAGGTATTCGTCATCGGGGCCGGTGTGGCTGGGTTGCAGGCTATCGCCACCGCCAAACGCCTGGGCGCGGTGGTCTCCGCCTATGATATCCGTCCGGCGGTGAAAGAGCAGATTCTCAGCCTGGGCGCCAAGTTCGTAGAAATGGAACTGGATACGTCGCAAGCCGAAGCAGCCGGCGGATACGCCCGCGCCATGGACGAAGACTTCTACCGCAAACAGCGCCAACTTATGGCCAAAGTGGCGGCGGAGAACGACGTGGTGATCTGCACGGCGGCAGTGCCGGGAAAGCGTGCCCCGTTGCTGCTCAGCGCCGAGGCGGTGCGCGGCATGGCTCCCGGCTCGGTGATCGTCGATCTGGCTGCCGAGTCTGGCGGCAACTGCGAGCTGAGCAAACCCGATCAGACGGTACTGGACAGCGGCGTTACAATTATAGCGCCCACTAATCCAGCGTCGGAGGCCGCGTTTGACGCCAGTCAGATGTACTCGCGCAACGTCAGTACGTTTCTGCTGGCGTTGGTGCGAAACGGGCAGTTCAGCCCAGATATGGACGACCAGATCGTGCGCGAGACGCTCGTGGCCCGCGACGGCCAGATAGTACACCCGCGCGTCCGCGAGTTGCTCGACGGGAGTGGCTAGCCATGAAGGATGCATACGCTGGACCGCTGGAACGTATCGATGAGTGCTGTTGGCGGATTCCGAAGGATTACAAGCCGGGCATGCGCGTCGAAGGGCGGATCTTCGCCGATGAAACGCTGCTGAAGCACATCCGCGCCGACCAGGCTCCCGAGCAAGTGGCCAACGTGGCCTTTTTGCCGGGCATCCAGATGGCCAGCCTGGCCATGCCCGATATCCACTGGGGCTACGGTTTTTGCATTGGCGGCGTCTGCGCTACAGACCCCAAACACTGCGGCGTGATTTCGCCCGGCGGCGTCGGCTACGACATCAACTGCGGCGTGCGCCTGGTGCGCACCAACCTGACTTTTGCCGAAATCAAGGACCAGATGCCTAAACTGATGGACGCGCTGTACCGGCGCATTCCTGCCGGCGTTGGCGAGGGCGGTCCATACCTGTTCGGCGGAAAGGAACTCGACCGCCTGCTGGCCGAAGGCGCCGGATATCTGAAGACCCGCGGCTGGGCCACCGACGCCGACTTGGAGCACACCGAAGCCAATGGCTGTCTGCCCGACGCAGACCCGGACAAGGTAAGCCAGCGCGCCAAACAGCGGGGAAGCGATCAGTGCGGCACGCTAGGCTCCGGCAACCATTTCCTGGAAGTGCAGGTGGTGGAAGAGGTCTTCGACCAGCACGCGGCGCAGGTAATGGGGCTGACGGAAGGGCTGGTGTGCGTGATGATTCATTCCGGCTCTCGCGGGCTGGGCTATCAGGTGTGCGACGACGCCCTGGCGATGTTCCGCAACACGCCAGCCAAGTACGGCATCTCGCTGCCCGACCGCCAATTGGCGTGCGCGCCGATCGAAAGTCCCGAGGGTCAAACTTACCTGGCGGCCATGCGCTGCGCGGCCAATTTTGCCTGGGCGAACCGGCAGTTGCTGATGTGGCAGACCCGCGAGGCCTTTGCCGATTTCTTCGGCCGCTCCTGGCAGTCGCTCGAAATGAACCTTGTCTACGACGTGGCCCATAACATCGCCAAGTTCGAGGAACACGTGATCGACGGGCGCAAACTGACCGTGTGCGTGCACCGCAAGGGTGCCACCCGGGCTTTCCCCGCCGGTCATCCCGAAGTGCCCCAGCGCTACCAGCAAATCGGTCAGCCGGTAATCATTCCTGGCGATATGGGTCGGGCAAGCTGGGTGCTGGTCGGCCAGCCCGGCAGCATGGAGCGTACCTTCGGTACTACCTGTCACGGGGCGGGCAGGTTGCTCAGCCGCACTGCTGCGATCGCACACGCCAAGGGAAGACGCATCGACCAGGAACTGGCCCAGCAGGGTATCGTCGCCCGGGCACGCAGTTGGAAAGGCCTGGCCGAAGAACATCCCGATGCATACAAGGACGTAAGCCAGGTGGTGGATGTGGTCCACCGGGCCGGATTGGCCAGCAAAGTCGCCCGGCTCAGACCTGTTGGGGTCGTAAAAGGCTGACGCGGCCAAAGCGGCTTATGGCCGCAGCGCCGCCGGCCCGCAGCAAGATGGCGGCAAGCAAATGAGGTTATTGGCGGGGTGCCGTTCTGCCAGCTTCAGTAGGCGCTGGGTGCGGTTCCGCGAAGGAGCATAGCGGTTTATGTTGCACAACATGTGCGCCGCGCCCACATGGCACGACCCAACAGTTCAGCCCAACAGCAACCCGGAAAGTTACTTGCCGAATGCCAAGATGGTATAATCCGTAGCGGGCGAGGCTCGATTGGGCCTTGTACGCGCCACAATGGGAGGATTGTGCCATGTTCCGTTGCAAGAATGTTCCTGCCAGGCTGGCGATGTTTGTGCTCGCGACGACGACAGTGGCGTCCAGTTGTCAATCCAATGGAGGCGAGGCGATGAAGCTAGAGGTTACTAGCACGGCGTTCCAGCACGGTCAGCCGATTCCGAAAAAGTACACCGGCGAAGGCGAAGACCTCTCGCCGCCAATCGCCTGGAAAGGCTTGCCCCCGCAAACCAAGGAAATAGCTCTGATCTGCGACGACCCCGACGCACCGACCGCCGAACCCTGGGTGCACTGGGTGATTTACAAGATACCGGGCACTACCACCGAACTGCCCGAAGGAGTGCCGCGAGATCTGCGTTTGAAGTCCCCGGCAGGCGCCATGCAAGGCAAGAACTCGTGGCCCGACGATCCGCAAGACAAGGCAGGCAACATCGGCTATCGGGGGCCGATGCCGCCCCGGGGACACGGCGTGCACCATTATCATTTCAAAGTCTATGCACTGAAGGGCGAGTTGGACGTCCAGCCGGGGCTGACGAAAAAGGCACTGCTGGAGGCCATGAAAAACCTGATCATCGCCGAAGGCGAGCTGATCGGCACTTATCAGCGGTGACGCTGCCTGACGACCATGCCGGATCGCCGCACCCATCGCGGCCCGCATCCTGAAGACCATCGGTTGTTCGCTGCCGATGTATGGCCAATCTTGCGCCAGGCTACCGCCGATCTGTGCTGGCTGCTGGGGCGCGGTTACGCGGAACCTTCTTCGCTAAAGCTGGTGGGCGATCGCTACAATCTGCTGGCCCGCCAGCGCGTGGCAGTGGCCCGCGCAGCCTGCCCGCAAGCCAGCCTGGCGCGACGGAAGGCCGCCGAGGTAGGCGCCGAGGCCGTCAAGGACGTGGACCTCTGGCTGGACGGATACAACGTGCTGACGACCATCGAAGCAGCCCTCAGCGGTGGCGTGTTGCTGCTTTGCTGCGACGGCACGCTGCGCGACATGGCCAGCATGCACGGCAGCTATCGGAAGGTGGCCGAAACCGTGCCGGCCATGGAGATGATCGGCCAGTTTGTTGCCCAATTGCAACCCCGCCAGTGCCGTTGGTATCTGGACAGCCCTGTGTCGAACAGTGGGCGGTTGAAAAATCTCATCGAAGCGATTGGCCGCAAACACGGCTGGCACTGGGAAGTGTGCCTGGTGGCAGACCCCGACCCGATGCTCATCGGCGCGGAGCAACGGCCGTCCACTGCACCGGGCGGTCCAAGCCAACAGGGGGAGTTGCCTCTGTCGCGCTGGAGTTTGTTGCCTTTAACCCCTGTGGAGCCGCCGGTGGGTGAAATATGGGCTGGCGGACAAGTTTGCCGAGGCGACCGGCCGTCGGAGCAAAATCGCATCGTGGTGGCCACTGCCGACAGCGCCATCCTGGACGCCTGTGGCCCGTGGTTCAACCTGGCCCGGCACATAGTTGCCCGCTACGTCCCCCATGCAACAATAGTGGACCTTTCGGGCTGGTAGACCTTTGCGTGCAGCAGTTCAGCCCGTTGGGCTCCGCCAAAGGCAGTGACCGGCTGATATGAGTTTTCTACAGCGCTCGGTATCGCCACATATTAAGGGGGGTCGATAGTGGCCGTTGCGGCCGAGATTTGCGGAGACCAAGAGGAAATAGAGGCCACGCAGGCGCGGGCGGTCAGCAATTGGCGGGCGGCTGTGCGCGTCGCTTTTCCAAGACCACTCGTTTGCCCTGGTCGCAAAAGTCCACTCGCGTCATAAAGGCTTTCATCAGCATCACGCCACGGCCAGTGGGCAGTTCCAGATGATTGGCATCGGTGGGATCGGGGACGCATTGCGGGTCGAACCCTTCGCCTTCGTCGGCGATTTCGATGCGAACCAGTTCCGAGGAAAGCTGGCAGCGCACGTGAATGCGCTTTTCCGGATCGAGCCGGTTGCCGTGCATGATGGCGTTGACCAGCGCTTCGTGCATCGCCAGATGCACGCCGAAGATGTCGTGCTGCAACCATTGCTCGGCCCTGAGCTTGTTGAGCACTTCGTCCAGCACTTTGCGGCCGGCGTTAGTATCGGTGGGAATCACCCGGTCGTATTGCCAGGTCCACTTTTCTTCCGTCATTGGTTCGAGCTGCGTGCTAGAAAGAGGCCAGGGCATCGGCTTCCTCATCCTTTATATCGAACACGCGAACCAGCTTGGTCATCTGAAAGACCTCGAAAAGGTCCGGCCGGATGTTGGACAACTTCAGGGTACCGCCGATGGCTTGGACCTTCTTGTGCAGCTTGATCAATTGGCTTAGCGCCGCGCTGGAGAGGAACTCCACGGCCAGGAAGTTCAACAGCAGCTTCTGGCGTCCGTCGACCTCTACCAGGTCCATCAGCTCTCTGCCGATCTCCTGGATGTCGATGTCCTCGACGATCTTCCGGTCCCGGAAGCGGACCACGGTCACATCGCCCACCTCGCTAACGTCCAGGTGTCGATATCCGGCCATAACAGTGTTCCCTTCAGATGCATCGGCAACCGGCGGCGGGCCGCTGTCGCCCGGGTTGGTTCCGCCAGCATCCCGCCAGATGACCCCACGGCAATCCGTCCGACAAGCCAACGGTGCAAACTGCCCGCCAGCGCCCGCCGGCCACAATGAACATCATATTGCCCCGGCAAAGAGCGTCAAGCGTGGCCGGGCTGTGATGAAACTGGGAAACTGCCGCACCAGCCAGGCGCAGGTTTCTGGTGCGAACCAACCCAGTAAGGAACCGGACGAACGCACTTGATGCACAAGCGGATCGACCCATCGACTGACCACTTGAACTCCATAGTCCGCGAAAATACGTTCCTGACAGTCCTGCCAGCAGCACGTGCAGAAACTGCGCGGCGTTCCGAGCACCACATGCGGGACAGCGCCCAGCAGCTTCACACGACTAGAAGCAACTCGCACGCGCGAACTTCGATACTGCCAGTTACCCACCGCGGCGTTCCAGTGGGCCATGAATATGCCATCGGAGTTGTTGCACGGTCAGCCGCAGGCTGCTACTGCGCGAACCAGCGCCGCAAGGTCTCTTTCAGGTTCACAAAGGAGCTGTCGCGGCATCTTTGCAAGCCGACCGAGCTTGCTATCGCCGCGTAGATGGCCGACGACCTGGGTCTTCTCGTCTTTTGCAATACGAGTTCAACTGCCTCCTTCGGGCGCACAGGCTTGGCATCACCCGACAACCACAGCTTGCACTGGCGCAGCCAATCTCGAAGTTGCTGCATGTTGCCTTGCCAGCCCAGATGTTTGGCCACGTGGGGCGAATCGCTCCACACCCATGCTTCCAGTTCAGGATCGATGACGATGGCAGCGGCCCGATCTGCCCAACCCGACGCGCTCAGTTGATCTGTCAAGCTATTCTGGATTTCCTGCGCAGAGCGCTGATGGTCGCCAGAGCCTTCCAGATCGAATATCAGCAAGGCGTGGTCGTACTGCGTCTGCAACGGCTGGAGAAACGTCACGCCTTCGTGCAGGCAACCGGAATCGCGATGCGGATGAACGCGTATATCGAAAGAGATTTTTCGAATACCTAGGGACTGCCTCCTGTTGAGCAACCCGACCAGAGCAGCCTCCATGTTTCGGTCGGCCGCCAGCACCAGCAAGTCCTTACGTGTGCGGGAGCACATTATCCCAGCACTCCACTGGCAAACAAGACACTCAGATCGGGCTTCCCGCGCCAGTCGCGCAGACTGGGATGTTCCTTGCCGCGGACGATGTCGGTAGCGCCTTGCTCGGTTTTCTGAAAGCACAAGACTTGTTCTGGCTGAGCCAGGCTGAGTATAACCGGCGAATGAGTAGCCAAGAGGATTTGCGCATCGTAAACCGAAGAAAGTGACTGGAATACGGTTTCGATGGCCCGCGGGTGGATGCCGTTTTCCGGCTCCTCGACAAGATATACTCCCTCCATGCCGGGCACATAAGCCGGCAGCGTCAAAGCAAGCAGACGCAGCGTGCCGTCAGACGCCAGCCAAGAGGGCACTTCCAGATCGCCGCGGTACTTAAGAACCAAGTAGCGGTGTCTGTCTTCCGGACGTTCGCGAGTATAAACGGCCAGCAGGTCGGGCAAAGCGGTTTGCAAATGGGCAACCCACTCCTCTAAGCGGCTGCGGTGCTGGGGTTCCTCCAATTGTGCGACGACCCACGGCAAGTTGGAACCATCGGCGTTGAACCCGCGCCTTTGGCCCGGTGGGCTTGGCCGCCGCAAGACAAGACTGTTGAGCATCAAGGTCTGAATGCCCTCGAGCAGCAACTGCCTGAACCAGGTTGCGATCGGGAACTTGGTAGTGTCATCTGGCAGATTGCCCAGCGCCGACTTCCGCGGCCCCAAGCGAATGGACGGGAACCACCCTTTGCCGGTCTTATGGTGAACTTCAGAATAGAAGTTATCGTTTCCCCGAGGGCCCTTGCGGAAAATGGTCCTGTGCTTCCCCCTTCTATGCGTGCTGCCTGCTCCCGCCAGAATCGTATCCGGAGGATCCCGCAACAAGGGGAATACGTCTGGCTTACGCGGCTGAAAACCCTCGGCACGTTTAACCAAACCCCGCTCATCGAGAATGGCTGCCTCTTTAGTGTCCGAGTCAATGCCCACCCGGACTTCGTAGCGAATCGCGTTGTAGCCGTTATCGCCAAAACAAGCGCACACCGACTCAGGTGCTTGAGCCTCCACGGCCAGCTCAAAATGCGAGCTCTCCTGCTTCCATACCAGTTCCTGGAAGTTCCGGGTTCGCTCCCATACTGCGGCCTCGACTCCTTCGCTCACCAATTGACCCAGGAAGGTGATCACGTCAAGGAATGTGGTCTTGCCACTGCCGTTTGCCCCGACCAGTACTGCGAAGCGATCCAGAGGCTGGTGCACGTAGCGCAGACAGCGATAATTCAGAGCTTCTATCAATCGAATCATTGCCGCCTGCCGCGAAGTCAGAGCAAACCACCAACCTGGTAAAACCTGGTCAGCGGTGACACAGTCGAAGAGCACTCCCTGGATACTCAGCAACGCCCGGCACAATCGATGATATTATTGCTCTGCGACCCAACGTCAAGGGGACCCTTGGCGGCAGGCGCACAAGCGGGCGCCCGGTTGGGACCGCAGAGCTTCAGGGTGCGCCTACAACTTTGTCGAAGCCAGCATCGCCCGGGACAAATACGAACGGCACGCTGCTGCCGACGGTTCGATTATTATTGACATTCGCAATACGTGGTCACACGGAAGACTAAGGAAAACCTTACATCAAGCGGTCACTACGTTTCGCAAAGATCAATAGGAGCGGACGGCGCGCCTTGCCGCCGGAGCGTTTCCGCGTTTTGCAAACAGCTTCAAGCACGGCGGCGATATCTGCTCCGGCCATCTTCATTGCAGCAACAGCACGTCGCCTTCTTCCAGTCGCGGCAGGGTGACGACCAGGCAGTCGCCCTCCACGGAGAACTCCAGCTTTCGGTCCAACATGCAGGAGGTGACTGTTCTCGTCGAACCCGCCCCGCGAATGCGAATCTTCACGTCCTCGATAGGCAGATGGGCCACCACCGCCGCGCGCCTGCCTGCGGCAGATTCCCATTGCGTCACGCCGTATGCCCAGTTGGCCAGTGTGACGGCTTTGGCGCCGCCGTGTGGAGCTTGCAGCAGCACTCCCTCGACCAGCGCATCGGAAACTTCCACTACCGGCCTAGTAAGTGCCAGCGCCGGTGCGACGACGAAGCTGCGGCGCGCCGGGTCGAAATCGCGCCGCATGTTGTAATCCGCCCGGCGCACCGTGGCGCTGTACTCCAGGGCGGGATAGAATCCCACCACAATCGCCTGGCCCTTTCCGAAACGATTTCGCACCACGGCCGGCTGGCCATCGTCGAACCGGGCAATCACCTCGGCCCCAGCGGCAGGCTGAAGCACTTCGCGCCCTACGACCAGCGGAAACTCGCCGGTCATCGCGGCAGCCGACGGCTTGTCGGCCTGTGCCAACTTGGTTTGAACCGGCGCTTTGACCGTGCGCATTGCATTGCTGGGCGCCGGCGAAAGCATCCGGCCCGGTTCATCGTAGCCTTCGATCGCCGTGGCACCGTACAATTGCACCCTATACCACATCTGAGGCTCCTGGCGCTTTTGCAGGCCGAGCACCGCTTGCAGCGCCTCCAAGGGCCGGTTGGCCTCATCGCGGGCCAGTCCCCAGCCGCTGGTGTACAACGTGCCCCCTTGCTCCACGTAGCGGCGCAAGGCACTGGCTGCCGCCGCGGTGATGTGCGAGCCATTGACGTAAATAATCTTGTAGTGCGAAAGATCGCCCAGCAGCAGCGCCTCGTCCAGCGGATCGACAGGCAGATGCGCGTGCTGCAAAGCCGTGTACACCCACTTGGCATTCTCCCAGGCGGCCGTCAGATGGGGCGGTTCTCCGCACAGATTCATCCAGCGCTGCGTGGTTTCCGGCTTGACGACGGCGATCTCGGCCGATACGGCCCAGGTCGAACCGTACAACACGTCTTCCGCTTTTCCCAGCAGGTGGGCCGCTTTGCTGGTCAGGGCCAAAGTCTCCCAGGACTGCGAGAAGCTATCGCCTTTGGTGTAGTCGGGTCCATAGGTGTACCAGTAGATCATGGTGTTTCCGCGGCTGACGGCCGAGAGCATCCGCTGCACCGGGGCGCCGCGATGGGGCTTGATGTAAATGCCCCGTGCGATGCCCATAGTCTGTCCCACCACCCGCTGCACGTCGCACAAGTAACTGTCCCAACTCCATACGCGCGGCTCGCGGTTCGACGTTTCGTAAACTATCGCGTTGTCGGCGTGGCGGTAGAAGTCGAAGAACTCCAGGCTGTGCCCGCGCATCAAAAACGTGTTGCCCCGCAAGGCGAAGCTGTACAGCCACGGCTGCTCGGCTGTCTTCCGATCGGCCGAGCCGCTCCGCAGCGCCTGGCGTTTGGCTTCGTTGGCGCTTGCGAATGCCTGCCGCAGCGGCGTGAAGAGCTTGGCAGTGGCGAAATTATTGAAGTCGCGGGTGTAATAGGCGGCCAGAGCGGCGCCGGCATCGGCAAGCCACGGTCGCGGGCCGGTGGTCGTGGTAACGTCCAGCGGACGAACTTCTTCCCAAGTGGACTTGCCAAAATCCTTCGGCCAAAGCCTCTTGGCGGCCAGGTACTGCCGGAAGGCCGCGGCACAGTGAGGACAATGGGCCGGATGCGCTTTGCCCTCTGGCGCCAAGTCGAACACCGAGCCGATTTCATCGACCGTCAGACCCCACAGCTCCTCCACCGGCATCGACAAGGCAGTTTTCAAAGCTGCCTCCACCGCTTCACGCGTACGCTGCGGCACGCCGGGAGCGAATGGACAGCCGGCCTCCGGTTCGGGCGGACGGTCGGCACGATGCCTGGGCACGGGAAAGCCCATCACCCCGATCTCCATACCCCGACGAAACGCTGCCACCTGCGGGTCGCCACGACGAAGGGCCTCCAGCAGCAAGCTCGGCGCGTCGCGCAAGCCGTTGACCCCCAGTTGACGCAACGCCCGCAACTCGGTCAGCGTGACCGCCGGGTTGGTCGTCCGCACCCCGTAGCCAGACCCTTTGCCGTATCCGCCGACGTTGTTGATCAGCAAGTACTTCTTCGGTACCGGCCAGGCTGCCCAGGGCAGACCCTCCAAAAACTCCGCTCTTCGTTGTGCGTATTCTAGTACGCCGGTCAACTCGCTGAGGAACTCAGCAGAGGCAGGCGTTGTCTGGCCCACCAGCCGATATGCAGGAATGACTATCGTCACCGTGCCGCCATGGGGGCCTTCTTCCACGAAGCTTTTGACGGGCTTGTCTTTGTAGGAAAACTCGAACTCGAACTGGACATCGGTCGAGTAGTCGGTCAGTTCGCGCGTGATGCGGTCCTTGATACGGCCTGGCCGGCCTGCCGTGACCGTCAAGAAAAGTTTCCCCGGAAAATCACCTTTTACCAGCGACGTGACCGGCACCCACTTGGACCACTGGCCCACGGCCAGCAGATGTTTGCCATTTTGGGGTTGCGGGCTGGGCAGTACGCCGCGGATGACCTCGCCCCCCTGCCCCTCGCCGCCGTAACGCCAATGGATTTCGCTAGGTTCGGAGGGCGTAATCGCCTTCAGTCGCACGCGCATTAGCAGACCATCCGGCGCACGGTGGCCTGCCTGTTCTACCGACGGCCGGTCGACCTGCTCCTGCCCGGCCGAATAAAACGACCCTGAAGACCAGCCACACCCTATCAACACAGCAACCATAGCCAGTCGTCGCATGAGAACCCTCCTATTGCAGACTGCGGGAGCCGATATTGCAGGGACTGACCAGAAAGGCTTTTTCACCGAAATCGCTCCTTTGGTAGCCGCGCGGTCTATAACGCGCTGTAAACGGATGGAACATATAAGCGAACCACCGGTAAACGGAGGGCGGGGAAAACGTTGGCTTTTACGTAGGTTGGCGGGAGGCGAGTAATACCAATAGTAAAACATGGTGATTTACTCGTAAACTGCCTCCGTTGTGTTTTCGTTTATCGCCGCTGAATCACCAGCGCCAAATGCGGCCACGACAGAGCGTGGCCCTCCCCTGTTTAGAGTCTTATGCGGTTTTTGTATCTTTCAGTCATTGTTGGTGTCTTTGTGTCTTGGTGGTGGTTCCCGGCCCGGCCCGGCCCCTTTTGACAAGGTTTTTCGACGTTCGTAGAATATTCCAATGATCACCTGGTTAGCGTGACCGGGCTAGCAGGATATATTCGGTGGCTGGCCTGCTGGTAGTGATCTGTGTGCGATTCGCAGAGCCCATCGGAAGTCACACGGGGCTGCGAACGGCAATGCAGTATCGTGGTCACGCAAGCAGTTGCCACACAATGGGGCGGTAGCTCAGTTGGGAGAGCGCGACAATCGCACTGTCGAGGTCGGGAGTTCGAGCCTCCTCCGCTCCACATTGTCATTTGAACCGTAATCGCCCAAGCTGAGCCGATCATCAACACGCCCAGTTGCGACTGGTGAGCAACGGCCTGCCGAAGGCGTTCGCCGCGGACGCCCGATGTGCTGAAGCGCGTGAAGCTGGTAAGTCCGTCTCTGGGCAAAGTCTGATCTATTACGGCCGTAGCGCGGGCGTGGCAGAACGGTTCAACTTGTTTGCGGTGTCTCATAGGGCCGGGCGCTTGCTGCCCGAGTTCGTGTACCTGCGAAGTTGCCTGGCGGGCCCTTCTAGACCCTTGTGGCAGGTCGGCCGACATGTCGCACAATAAGTTTAGCAGGCGTGTGTTCTTCGTACATTCGGCTCACAAGACCGTCGGCGTCTCGGCAGGTTTGGCGGTCTGGCACGGCTTGTGTCAATTCGGTGGTCCGTCGTTGGCCGCTGATGATACCACTCGGCCGGGGGCCGCGAGCGGCACATTGAAAATCGTGCTGATAGCGGCGCGGAACGAGTATCGTCCTGAAGAGAGTCTGGCCGCCTTCCATGAGTACCTGGATAAGCGCTATCAAGTGCGGTGTGTGCGGGTATTCTCCAAGGCGGTCGATGAATTGCCGGGACTGGAGGCCCTGGACAACTGCGACTGTGCAATCTTTTTCACGCGGCGGATGCGCATCGCCGGCGAACCGCTGGAACGCATCAAACAATTTTGCCGCCAAGAGGGAAAGGCGATCATCGGCATCCGCACGGCCAGCCACGGTTTTCAGAATTGGCTGGAGATGGACAAAGAGGTCTTCGGCGGCGATTACAGCGGGCATTACGGCGATACCGAGCCGGTGGACGTCAAGGTCGTCGATGCCCAGAAGCAGCATCCGGTTCTCCGCGGCGTCACACCGTTCGTCTCTAAAGGCAGCCTTTACAAGAACTTCAAAGTGGCTGCCGACGCCACGGTTGTGTTGACCGGCTCGATCCCGGCGGCCACACACCCGGTGGCTTGGGTAAGACCGCACAGAGGCGGCCGTGTGTTCTATACGTCGTTGGGGCATCCGGCCGACTTCGAGGAAGAGTCTTTCCGGCGCTTGTTGGCCAACGCGATCGACTGGACAACCGGCGGACGTCTGCAACGCCGGCGCTGATATGTGGCATCACAACGTTGCCGGCCGGCAAGACCGCATCCAGCGACGCGGATTTCCAGCCCGGCGAAACGTTCTGAACTCGATGGTCGGCAGAAGCCTGTAAAGCACGGCTTGCTGGTGGGCAGCAATGCTTACGGCAGCCGATGGCCCATCTTGTCGCGCTTGGCGGCCAGGTACCGCTGATTGTATTCGTGGACGGGGCCGACAATGGGTACTTGATCGACCACTTCCAGTTCGAAGCCGCCGTAGATGAAGGCGTCGGTCTTCTTGGGGTTATTGGTCAACAGGCGGACCTTGCTCAGCCCGAGGTCTTTGAGGATTTGTATTCCCACGCCGTAGTCGCGGGCATCCACCTGGTGGCCCAGCGCCAGGTTCGCCTCGACGGTGTCCATCCCCTGGTCTTGCAGGTGATATGCCTTGATTTTCTCGATCAGCCCAATGCCTCGACCCTCCTGGGGCAGATAGACCAGCACCCCTGCGCCTTCCCGGGAGATCATCTCCAGGGCCATGTGTAACTGATCGCCGCAATCGCATCGTAGCGAGGCCAGCAAGTCGCCGGTGAAACAAGCCGAGTGCAAGCGCACCAGCGGGTGAGCGGCTTTCTCTGGCGAACCGATGACAATCACAATCGGCTGTTGGTCTTCGTACTTAACGCCGTAAGCGATAATTTTTCCCAGACCATAACGGGTGGGCAAATTGGCCTCGGCTATGCGATAAACCAGCTTTTCTCGCCGTCGCCGGTACCGGATCAGCTCTTCGATGGTGATGATCGGCAGTCCGAAGCGCTCGGCCAACTGGTAAAGCTCCTCGCGCGAAGCACGATCGCCGCGATCGTTGAGGATCTCGATGAGCACTCCGGCTGGCGTCAGCCCTGCCAGTCGCGCCAGGTCGACGGCCGCCTCGGTATGTCCCGCCCTGCGCAACACGCCTCCCTCTTTGGCGATCAGCGGATCGACGTGGCCGGGCCGATAGAAGTCGCTTGGCTTGCTGTGTGGATTGACCAGTTCCTGGATGGTCTTCGCCCGCTCCTGCGCCGTAATGCCCGTGCGCGAAGTGCGATGATCCACCGATACCGTAAAGGCCGTCTGCAACGGAGCCGTGTTGTGCTCGACGACCGGCGGCAACTGGAGCCGCTCGGCGATATCGGGCAGTATGGGCACACACAGCCTGCCGCGGCCGTAGGTAATCATGAAGTTGATTATCTCAGGCGTGACTTTCTCGGCGGCGCAGATAAAGTCGCCTTCGTTTTCGCGGTCCTCGGCATCCATGACGATCACCACTCGGCCGGCGGCGATCGCCTCGACCGCTGCATCGATGGTAGAAAGCCGTTTGGTCACGTCTGGTGCCTTATTGCCGTTGTCAACGATAGTTGTGTTAACGAAGTTGGAAAGGAGGCGGTTTCCGACGCTGCTTTGCTGTTTTGCTGGTTGCCCTTCGCCCCCAAAGTGGTTGCCCACTCCGCAGCAGTTTGGTTCTTCGCAGCACCTCGACTTGTTATTATATAACTTCGCCCACAGCGCCCGCCAGACGGTAGTATTCTGGGGTCGTTGGTTGTAGTGCTGGTATCAGCGGCGGACTTTATTGACGTTCGCAATACGTGGTTACACGAACCATCAGAAAAAAGTTATCTCAGCCGGTCACCACCTTTTGCGAATATCAATAACTTGCTGTTTGTTGCACTGCTGGCGCTTGCCAGTCATCGATGGGGGCCGTGGTAATGAGGCACAATAGAGCAGATTCAGGTGGCAACGTGACCCGATGGCAGCGGGGGCTTGAGGCTGCTTTCGGGATTTGTCGAGCATTGTTGATTGTCGCGCTGGCGGTTTCTGCCGCCGCTGGGTTGCACGGCAGCGCACCGGGTGGGCAGTCTGCGTACGAAGTTACCCGCAATATCACCTACGCCACCTGCGACGGCGAGGAATTGAAGGCCGATGTTTACCAGCCGGCCGGCACCGGGCCATTCCCGGCGGTGATTTGCATTCATGGCGGCGCGTGGTTCAGCGGGGGCAGATATCAGATGACCCTTGTGGCACGCACGCTGGCTGAGCACGGCTATGTGGCCATCTCGATCAGCTATCGCTTAGCCCCCAAACATAAGTTTCCGGCACAGATCGAGGACTGCCGCCGAGCGGTACAATGGGCGAACAAAGTGGCCGGGCAATACAAGATCGACCCCAACCGGATTGCCGCCTGGGGATACTCGGCAGGCGGACATCTGGCGGCATTGCTGGGGGTAAGCGAACCGGGCATCAAGGTCGTGGTGGCTGGGGGTGCGCCGTGCGATTTCCGCGAACTACCGGCAGATGCAAAGGCGCTGGCCTACTGGCTGGGCGGCACCCGGGGTGAGCTGCCCGATGTGTACCGCAACGCTTCGCCGGCAGCGCTGGTGGGCCCCAAATCGCCGCCGTTTTTCTTCTATCACGGCGAAAACGATTCACTGGTTCCCATCGAGCAGCCGAAGCAAATGCTCGCCGCCCTGAAGAAATCCGGCGTGCAAGCAGAGCTTTACATCGTGCCCAAGACCGGTCACATCACCGCTTTCCTCAACCGCCAGGCAATTGACGAGGCTATCAAGTTTCTCGACAAACACTTCAGCCGAGGCGCGTCGAGGCAACAGTAGTTTTCACTTCCCGGCCCCCTGGTGCAATCCGAGTTTCCACCGATCGCCGAACCGGTGTTGCTCCCGCTGGCTCACGAAAAGCGGAAAGCGACAATTGCGGCTACGGCGCCAATCCGCGGCAAGTTGACATCTGCTGGGCGCCGGGTATCATCGGAGCGCCTGACAGGTCGAATCTTGCCTTTGGCAAAATGCGGTGTGCGACGGATTGATCGAAGCTACTTTCCACGTTTGCCTTCCTTACGCCAAGGGATGCCAATGACGCCCGCAACATTACACAAAGTCGGCTTGCTTGTGGCCTTTGTTGCAACTGTTTGCACGGCAGCGAGCACGGCTGCGGCACAACAGTGGAAACCGGCGGCTGCTCCGCTGATGACCCGCTGGGCCAAGGACGTCACGCCCCAGAACGTCCACAGCGAGTATCCCCGGCCGCAGATGGTGCGCAGCCAATGGTTGTGTCTGAACGGTCTGTGGCAGTTGGGCGAGGCCAAGTCGGGCGAAGCGCCGCCGGTGGGAAGGAATCTGCCGGGGCAGATACTGGTGCCGTTTCCGATCGAATCGGCGCTATCGGGCGTGATGGCGCAGGCCGAGCGTGTTTGGTACCGCCGGACATTCGAGGTTCCCGAACAGTGGCGCGGCCAGCGCGTGCTGCTGCACTTTCAGGCGGTGGATTGGGAAGCGAATGTCTGGATCAACGGCAAGCACCTCGGCTCGCATCGCGGCGGCTACGATGCCTTCAGTTTCGACATTACCGACGCCCTCCGCGACGGCGGACCGCAAGAGCTGATCGTCGGCGTGTTCGACCCCACCTCCGACGGCGGCCAGCCGCGCGGCAAACAGGTCAAAAACCCTAGCGGCATCTGGTACACTTCCAGCACGGGAATCTGGCAAACAGTCTGGCTGGAACCAGTGCCGGCGGCACGCATCGACGGTTTGATATTGGTTCCCGACGTAGATGGCTCATGCCTGCGAGTGACTGTCCGCGGGGTGGGTACCACCGACAATCATACCGTTGCGCTTGTCGCCCGCGACGGCAGCGACATGTACCAGGCTTTTGGCGGCGTGGGGGCGGAGATCAAGTTGCCGATTCTCAAAGAGAAACTCAAACTTTGGTCGCCAGCCAATCCGTTCCTGTACGATCTGACGGTCACGCTGAAGCTGGGCGACGTTACGATCGACCGCGTCGATAGCTACTTCGGCATGAGAAAGATCGACCTGGCCAAAGACGATCGCGGCTTCGTGCGCATGAGGCTCAATGGCGAGTTCTTGTTCCAGATCGGGCCGTTGGACCAAGGCTTCTGGCCCGACGGGCTGTACACCGCGCCGACCGACGTTGCCCTGCGAGCCGACGTGCAAATCACGCGCGACTTGGGCTTCAACATGACTCGCAAGCATGTGAAGATCGAGCCGCTGCGTTGGTACTACTGGTGCGACAAGCTAGGGCTGCTTGTCTGGCAAGATATGCCCAACGCCAACAACAAGACCCCTGCCGATCGGGGGCAATTCGAGGTCGAGTTGCGCCGCATGGTCGAAGGTTTGCGCAATCACCCGTCGATCATCATGTGGGTGGTGTTCAACGAAGGCTGGGGTCAGCACGACACGGAGCGTTACTGCGAGCTGGTCAAGAAATGGGACCCCACCCGGCTGGTCAATAACGCTAGCGGCTGGACCGACAAGAAGGTGGGCGACGTGATCGACGTCCACGCCTATCCCGGCCCGGCAGCCCCACAGCCAGAACCGAACCGCGCCAGCGTGCTGGGCGAGTTCGGCGGTCTGGGACTGCCGATCGAAGGGCACACATGGAGCAAAAAGACCTGGGGCTACCGGCACACCGCCAGCAGCCAGGAGCTTACCGCACGGTATCAAGCGCTGTTGCGTCGCGTGTACGAGCTGAAGGAATCGCACGGTTTGTGCGCCGCCGTGTACACACAGATTACCGACGTCGAAACCGAGTGCAACGGCCTGCTGACTTACGATCGGGCAGTAGTAAAAGTCGACCTGCGCAAGGTGTTCGAGGCCAACCAGGGCCGTTTCCCACAGCGAAGAATACTGGTTCCCACTTCCCAGGCCAAAGGACTGCCGTGGCGGTACACTTTAGAGCAGCCGGGGGCTGATTGGTACAAGCCGGGCTTCGACGATTCAGCATGGAAAGAAGGCCCAGGCGGATTCGGCACGTCTGGAACGCCGGGCGCTGTGGTTCGCACCGAGTGGAAGACCAGCGACATCTGGCTGCGGCGCGAGTTCGAAATGCCCGATACCAAATCTCCGGACGTCATGCTTCTGGTTCACCACGACGAAGATGCCGAGATTTTCGTCAACGGCGTGCTGGCTGCCAAACTGCAAGGGTACACCACCGACTACGAAGAGATTACGCTGACCCCGGAGGCACGCAAGGCACTCCGGCCCGGCAAGAACATCTTGGCGGTGCATTGCCGGCAGACCAAGGGTGGGCAGTACATCGACGTGGGCATTGCCGAACTGGTTCCGCCGCAACAGTGAACGCCGCAAGAGTGAACTCTGTGTGCCTGAAGTGGGCGTTGTCTGCTTGATGTGTGCGTTACCGGTTGCCGGCGATTGCTCGGGCTGGGGCTGTTGCTGGTCGGCGTTCATCTGCCCGCGCGGCGTCACCCACAGTGTAGCCGCTGCCCAGTTACCGCGTGGCTGCGCCGCTGGTCGTTTGATTCAGTGATCTGCCGGTTTGATGCAGTAGTCTGCTTATATAGTGATCTGCCGGTTTGATGCAGTAACCTGTCGGCGGGTTGCCAGTGCAGCTCATGGCAGCGCGAAGACCAGCCCTGTGACAATGCCCGCTTCGAGCAAACCGGCACGCACGCTAAGCGGCAGCGGATCGAGCATGTACGGTGCGCAACTTCCCGGGCGGTAGTAGCCCAGCGTGTAGATGCATTCCCAGGGCGGTGTAAGCCCCATTTGATAGGGCAGCGTCGGCACGGTGACGAAAAAGTGTGCTCCGGAAGCGACCGGCTGGAGGATCGGGCCAAGCGAGTGTCCGTATCGCTCCAGATGCACGTCCTCGAAGTACAGCGGCTTGTGGCACAGCCCGGAAGCCTTCCAGGTGAAGGTTATCGGGGCGAAACCGCGCGCAGCGCTGGCATCGATCGGAGGCAGCTTTTCGTCGTAAATGGGACACTCACGCGGCACGACGATCTTCGTTCCGTCGTAGTAGTCCGGCTCCGGACTCCAGATCGGCACTTTGCGCTCGCGGCGTTTGGCAGCCTGCTCGGGTTCCAAGGGAGCGATGTCGGGCTGGACCTCGGTAATAGGCCGCATGAAATCCTCGTGCCTGGGGGTGGGACACCGCTGGCCGTCGCCCCGCTCGGCAAGCACCCCGGCCGATGGCACCAACTTTCCTGCCTCAATCTCTGGGGCAGTCAGCGGCATCGCTTCCGACGGCCATGCCACGCCCGCTTTGCCGTTGGTTGCCGGCCCGGCGGCAGCTTTGGGCGTAGTGCCGGGCGGCACTTTCGCAGCGGCTGACGGAGAGTCTGCCCCGCTGCGCCCCGCCGGTGCAACTATGGGGGGCAACGACCCCTGCTGCGAGTGCTGCTGTGTTACAGCCCGTGGCTGCCCGAGCGGTGACGACATGTCACCGAACGGATCGGCCATGGCGCTGGAAATCTGGCGTGGACCGGTCTGACCGATCGTAATGTTAGGACCGATAGGAGCGGTGCCGCTGGCGGGAATCACTCTGCTTGCCGGCCGTGCCCAGTCAGATTCGCCCGCCGCGGTTTCGACAGCTTGTGTTGTCGTTTGCGGCCGATAGGGCAGCCATTTCAGCTTGCTGTTGGGCTTGGCGGCAGAGACTGATTCGGCGGCAGGCAATATTGCTTGCTCTCCGCACACAGAAAGAAGAAACGCTGTTGCTAGCAGTATTATGGCAAGCTTGATGGCCGCACGGCCGCACCGCCGTGTTCTCGGTACTGCTGGGGGCGGCGCGCCGCAGCAGTTACAACACATCAGAGGAGAGGTATTCGGTACTGTAATTTGGCGCTTCCTGCGTAATGGTAATGTCATGAGGATGGCTCTCCCGAACACTTGCGGCAGTGACTTGAATGAACTTGGCTTTTCTGTATAGCTCCTCGATAGTTCGCGCGCCGCAATAGCCCATGCCCGCTCGCAGGCCGCCGACAAGCTGGTACAGGAAAGGTCCCAATGGTCCTTTGTACGGGACACGTCCTTCGACGCCCTCGGGCACCAGTTTGTCGGGGCTGGAACCTTCGCCTTGCCGATAACGCTCGCTGGAGCCATGGACCATAGCCCCCATCGAGCCCATGCCGCGATAGACTTTGTATGTACGCCCTTGATAAAGGATTCTTGCCCCAGGACTTTCTTCCAATCCGGCGAACAATCCCCCGATCATCACCGCCGACGCGCCGGCCGCCAGGGCTTTGGTGATGTCGCCGGAGTAACGAATGCCCCCATCGGCGATGATGGGTGTTTGGGTAGCTTCGGCGGCCTTCGCGGCCTGGTAAATCGCTGTAATTTGCGGAACTCCGACCCCTGAAATCACCCTTGTGGTACATATTGAACCTGGCCCGATGCCCACTTTTACTGCGTCCGCGCCAGCTTCAATCAGCGCCTGGCATCCTTCGGCTGTTGCAACATTGCCTGCGATTACCTCGATGTCCCACCGTTTCTTTATTTCCTTGATCGTATTGATGACGTTTGCAGAGTGACCGTGCGCGCTATCTACCACAACTACATCCACATCTTTGCTGATTAGCTCGGCTACTCGATCGTAGTCGAACACGCCGACGGCCGCTCCTACCCGCAGCCTACCTTGCCTATCTTTACAGGCCCGCGGAAACCGCCGCATCATGTCGATGTCTTTTATCGTAATAAGGCCTGTCAGCCTAAAATATTCGTCAACCAGCAAGAGCTTCTCTACCTTTTTTGCCATCAGAATCTTTTCAGCTTCCTCAAGCGTTACTGTTCCCGTAGCCGTCACCAGATTATCTCTGGTCATTACTTCAGAAACCGGCAGGCTCCAGTCTTCCAAAAAGCGCAGGTCGCGCCGGGTGATAATGCCACACAGTTTCCCCTCGGCAGTCACGATGGGGACGCCGGAAACGTTGTATTGCTCCATCAATTGCTTGGCGCGGCCGACGGTGGCTTCCGGCGGCAACGTGGCGGGGTTGAAGATTATCCCGTTGGCACTGCGCTTGACCTTCTCCACCTCTTCTGTCTGCCGTTGGATGGACATATTCTTGTGGATGATTCCTATGCCACCCTCCTGCGCAAGGGCGATGGCCATTGCGCTTTCGGTCACTGTGTCCATCGGGGAACTGACCAGCGGAACATTCAGGCGGATGCGCGGTGTCAGCCGCGTAGAAACGTCCACCGCTGCCGGTACGACTTCGCTGTAGCCCGGCTCCAACAGCACGTCGTCGAATGTCAATCCCTGATATGACGCGAATCGCTCTTGCATCGTCAAAACTCCCTTGCGCAAATCAGTTGCAAAGACGTGATTATCTCCCGCCGCCGGCTGTTTGCAAGACATGCGCCACGGCCTGCAAGATGCGCTGATGAAAAGCTGAAAATACGTGCGCTGGAAAGAACACCATTCAGCCCCAGCCCTATGCAGTGCCACAGTAAAAAGGCGGCGGAGCGGCAGACGGCGCACAAAAACAAGCATTGACACAGCTCTGGCCGTGCGAATAATCGGGCGTGCCTGTCGTCGCACAACCGCGGTAAGAAAACGAAAATCGGCAAGATGCTGGCCGGCAAACTTCCTGGCAAGGAGGGTGGTGTGCTGTTATCCACGGGCATTAGCAGATCAGGTGTTATCGCTGAGCGTATCTGTGTAGTTCCCCGGGAAACGAGGCAGTCGTGCCTGGGCAGCCTTCGGCTCCAAGCATCTCCTGTTGCACGGGGTGCACTGATAGTCTGCGCCAGTAACCATACAACTGTGCTCCGTATTCTGTTATCCGTTATGTGGATGTGCTTGCTGGCCATCGCGATTGGCACTGCGGTCGCTGGCGAGAAAACCTATAGCTTCCCCAGTGCAAGAAAGCCTGGGGTGATTGACCACGTTGCTGTGCAAGTAGAGGTTGGCGGGAACCTGCAAGTTGTTGATCGGCAGGGCAAAACCCAGTCGATACCTGTCAGCGGCCTGGGACAGGTCGAGTACCACGAGAAGACGCTGGAGGCGCCCATCAACTCAGGCGGCGTCTGGCGCAGCGTGCGTCATTACACCCGTGCTGCCGGGAGCATAAAAGTAGGCTCACACAGCGAGCAGCGCTCTTTGCGGGCCGAGCGCAGCTTGATTGTCGCCCGAGCCGACCACAAGTCGGCCGTGCTGTTCTGTCCTTCAGGGCATCTTACTCGCGACGAGCTAGACATAATCGATCTGCTTGCCAACAGCCTGCTAGTGGAGCAGCTTTTGCCGAGCGGACCGGCGCCGCTGGGGTTCCGGTGGAAAGTGCCCGGTGCATTGCTTTCGCAGTTGTGCTGCTTGGACGCAGTGACTTCCAGCGATGTGGAAGCGGTACTGAAGGAGGTCACCGATACGGTAGCCCGGTTCGAACTTTCCGGTTCGCTATCCGGTCGCATCGACGACGTAACGACGCAGATCGAGCTGAAGGGCAGGTATCGTTACGACCTGCGATTGCAGCGGATCGACTGGTTGGGCTTGCTGGTGAAGGAGCAGCGCGAGATTGGCAAGGTGCAGCGCGGCTTCGACGTAATAAGCCGGGTGCAGGTGAGGATTCTGCCGGCTGAAGCTACGCCGGCGGAACTGGCAGACGAGCGGCTGCGCATGCTGCCCACCGAGCCTGACGCCGCAGCGCTGCGGCTGGTGTACCCAAGCCAAGACAAGGCGTGGCAAGTCGTTTACGATCGCAATTGGCACCTGATCGACGAGCACAACGAAGTGGTGGTCTTTCTGCTGCTGCGCGACAACCAGCCGATCGCCCAGTGCCGCATCTCCCTGTTGCCCCAACGTGCGGTGGATAAACTGCCCACGCTCGAACAATTCCAGGACGACTTGCGCGCATCGTTGCGCAAGTACTTCAAACAACTGGTCGAGGCCAGACAATACCAGGACGAGCGACAGCGGCGTGTTTACCGGGTGGTAATCGAGGGCGAAGCCTCTGAAATACCGGTCTTTTGGATTTACTACTGGATTGCCGACTCGGAGGGGCGTCAGGCGGTGCTGGCCTTTACCGGCGAGCAGAAACTGGTCGATCGGCTCAATCCGGCCGACAGCGAACTAGTGGCCGGCTTCGAGTTTACCGCCAGAAAATAGACGCTGCGGATGCAGTGCAGCGTGCATGCCGGAAGCATTTATCGAGCGGCCATCCTATGCTTTCTTGGCGGCAGCCGCGACACTCTCCCATCCTATGCTTTCTTGGCGGCAGCCGCGACACTCTCCGGCGTAATTCCGAAATGTTTGAACAGCACTCCGGCCGGTGCAGAAGCCCCGAAACCGCTCATGCCGATGAACTGCCCTGATGGTCCCAGGTAACGCTCCCAGCCCAGCCGCACTCCGGCTTCCACTGCCACGCGGCGTGTTACCGAGGGCGGCAATACCGCATTTCGATAGTCTTCTGGCTGGACTTCGAACAGCTCCCAGCACGGCATGCTTACCACACGCGCCTGCACGCCTTCGGCAACAAGTTTCTCGTAAGCCGCCAGGCAGACCGATACTTCGCTGCCGGTGGCCATCAGTATCACTTCCGGCCGGCCACTGGGGGCTTCGGCCAGTACGTATGCGCCCTGGTGAACGCCGGCGGCGGAAGTGTACTTGGTGCGATCAATCGTGGGCAAGTTCTGCCGGGTCAGTACCAGTGCGGCCGGCTGATCCGTCAGCCGTAGGATCGCCCGATAACATTCGGCCACTTCGTTTGCATCTGCCGGGCGGAAAACCATCAGGTTGGGCATCGCCCGCAAGGCTGCCAGGTGTTCAACCGGCTGATGCGTCGGGCCGTCTTCGCCCACCCCGATCGAATCGTGCGTTAGGATGTACAGCACTGGCAAGCCCATCAGCGCGGCCATGCGCATCGCTGGCCGCATGTAGTCGGTAAACACGAAGAAGGTGGCGGCATACGCCCGCAGGCCGCACAAGGCCATGCCGTTGCAAATTGCCCCCATGGCATGTTCGCGGACGCCGAAGTGGAGATTCCGTCCGCCATAGTCGCTGGCCGAAAAATCGCCGGCTCCCTCGGCAGTGATCCGCGAATTGTTCGACGGCGCCAGATCGGCCGAACCGCCCAGCATCCATGGTATCCGCTTGGCCACCGCGTTGAGCACCTTGCCAGAAGAGGCACGGCTTGCCATGCCTTTGGCGTCGGCGGGAAAAGTGGGTATATCGGCGTCCCAACCTTCAGGCAGCTTGCCTTGCTGTATCAGCAGCAATTGGGCGGCAAGGTCGGGGTAGGAGTGCTGGTATTGTTGAAACTTAGCTTGCCATTGGCCGTACAGTTGTTTGCCGCGCTGGCCGAGCGTCTGGCGAAAATGCTCGCGTACTTCCTCTGGAACAAGGAACTTTTCGTCTTCCGGCCAGCCATAGGCCCGCTTGGCCAGTCGCACTTCGGACTCGCCCAGCGGGGCGCCGTGCGCTTCGTGAGAGTTCTGCTTGTTCGGTGCACCATAGCCGATGATGCTCCGGACGATTATCAGCGTAGGCCGATCGGTCGTCTGGTGGAAGCTGGCAATCGCCGCTCGCAAAGCTGCAAGGTCGTTGACGTCGGGCACCTTGACCACGTTCCAGCCGTAAGCCTGAAAGCGCATGGCTACGTCTTCGCTGAAGGCCAGATCGGTGTGTCCCTCTATGGTTATGCCGTTATCGTCGTAAATCCAGCAGAGATTCGACAGCCTCAAATGCCCGGCCAGCGACGCCGCCTCGCTGCCAACGCCCTCCATAACGTCGCCGTCGCTGCACAGGGCGTACACCCGGAAGTCGAACAACTGGCAGTCGGGACGGTTATATCGGGCGGCAAGCCAGCGCGAAGCTATGGCCATGCCAACACTGTTGCCGGCGCCCTGTCCCAGCGGGCCGGTCGTGGTCTCCACGCCGCTGGTGTGCTTGTACTCCGGATGCCCGGGACACCGGCTGTGCAATTGCCGGAAATTGCGAATGTCCTCCAGCGGAACGGCCGGCTGGGCGCTGGGCTGGCCGTCAGGCCCCAGTTGCCGCACGCCCGCCAGATGCAATACCGAAAACAGCAGCATCGAGGCATGCCCACAAGAGAGCACGAACCGATCGCGGTTTGGCCATTGGGGGTTTTCCGGGTCGTACCGCAGCACCTCGCTGAAAAGCAGATATGCCACGGGGGCCAGCGACATCGGCGTGCCAGGATGCCCGCTGGCGGCCGCCTCGACGGCGTCCATCGAAAGGGTTCGGATAGTGTTGATCGCCAGTTGCTCGATGTGTGCAGACACACTGCTCATAGTCGGTTCCTGACAAACAGATCATGGCTAAGACCGACTAGTTTAGAAGCCGGCAGCCGGTGCGTCAACTTTTGCGCGAAATAGCAAAGCAGGCGGTTCTTGACCAGCCGCAGTACGGGACAGCGGTAAATGTTGATACGCCGCTTTTCTTGGTGGGCGGCAAAACCTTATCTCGGCCATAATCGCCTCGTTATACCGTGGATGAGGCCGGTTTCGTATCGCGGTGGTGCAAGCCGTTGTTAGCCGGCGGCAGTGCGGCTATGGTTCTAACAAAACCGTTGACAGTCGCCGCCTAAAGCAGCTAAATTGGATATACAAGGAGGTTTACGAAGGAAAAAGCGCCGACTATAAGTACAATGGCTGTCGGGTTATGCTTGCCCGTGCTGCCGGAATGTCCGGGCGGTAGGCCGGGATGTTAGGCGGAAAGCTTTGTAGTCGTCCGGCAGGCGCACAGGCAGCGTCATGATAGCCCCGGCTACGGGCCGGCCAGGTCGTGGTCGTAACGTGCAGGTTATCGTCGTCGGATGCGAACAAGTAACCAGGCGCTTGGCTTGCGGTGTAAACTGTGGCAGTCGATGGCGGGCGGCTAATCAGCAGGTCTTGTCTTTGTCCGCTCGGTCCGGATGCCGGCTGCCAGGCGGTATTTGCCGGCATGTGATTCTGATTGTCAGTCGAGGAGCATCATCATGGCCAGAACCGGCGCGACATGGGCAATTGACGTGGGGCAGTGTGCGCTGAAGGCGCTGCGCTGTCGGGCCAGTGAAGATGGCAGTAAGCTGGTCGCTGAAGCCTTCGACTACATCGAGTATCCCAAAATACTGAGCCAGCCTGGGGCCGACGCGGCAGAGCTTGTCGGCGATGCACTAAAGCAGTTCCTTTCGCGCAACACGGTCAAGGGGGATCGGGTAGCGATTTCGGTGCCGGGGCAGGCCGGACTTGCCCGCTTCATCAAGCTGCCTCCAGTCGAAGCGAAAAAAATCCCCGACATCGTCCGCTTCGAGGCCCGCCAGCAAATACCCTTCGATCTGAACGACGTTATCTGGGACTACCAGCGGATGGGGATTTCGGCAGAAGAAGAAGGTTACGCCCTGGAGACCGAAGTCGGTCTGTTCGCCATGAAGCGCGACGCGGTGGCGCGGGCGTTGGAGCCTTTTCAGCGAGTGGGCATCGAGGTGGACGTAGTGCAGCTTGCGCCGCTGTCGATCTACAACATGGTGGTCTTCGACCAGTTGACCGATCTGCCTCCGCCCGATCAGTACGATCCCGATGACCCGCCCGAATCGCTGATCGTCATCTCGGTGGGAACCGATGCCACCGACCTGGTTATAACCAACGGCTACCGAGTGTGGCAGCGGAGCGTGCCCATCGGCGGCAACCATTTCACCAAGGCGCTGACCAAGGAGCTGAAGCTGACCTTTGCCAAGGCCGAGCATCTGAAGCGCAACGCATCCTCGGCCGAAGACCCCAAGGCGGTCTTCCAGGCCATGCGCCCTGTGTTCAGCGATCTGCTGACCGAGCTTAATCGGTCGATCAGCTACTTTACTACGCTCGACCGCACGGCCAAGCTGGGCCGCGTGGTGGCCTTGGGCAATACCATGAAATTGCCCGGCTTGAGACGCTATCTGTCGCAGAATCTCGGATTCGAAATCGAGCGACTGGAAAACTACCGCAACCTGGTCGGCCCGCAGGTGGTCACCGCGCCGGTGTTCAAGGACAACACGCTGGCATTCGGGGTCTGTTACGGCCTGGCTTTGCAGGGTCTGGATATGGCCAGCCTGCGCACCAATTTGCTGCCTAAGGAAATCTTGCGCCAGCGATTGATCAGCCGCAAAAAACCGTGGGCCGTAGCAGCAGCGGCCATCTTGCTGCTTGGCTGGGGTGTAACGTTCGCCAGTTACTTCATGGCGCAAAACGCGGTGGCTGCGCAGTCCGCCCGAGGGACGCCAATCACCTGGAGCCAGGCCGAAACGCAGGCCAAGCAGGCGGTGGCCCAGGCCGACGCGCTGCGCAAGCAGGTCGAAGAGGCAAAGGCGGAATACGACAAGTACTTCGAGATCGGACAACACCTGGTTGGCAATGCCGACGGCAGATTGCTGTGGCTGGAGCTGCTGTGCGCGATAAACCAGGCCCTGCCGCGCGACGAGGGCCAGCCGCCGGCCGACATCCAACGCCGCCGCAGCTTGATTATCGATAACATCCGTTGCGAGAAGGTCGCCGATGCCGCTGTCTGGTATCAAGCGATGGTGGAAAAACAGTATTACCGTCCAGTTGGCGGCGATGCGGCAACTGCGCCCCAGGCGGCTGATGCTCAGTCGGGCCAGCAGGCAGTGCCGAGCGCTGAAGGAGCAGTTGGGGCGCAAGAAGGAGCGGCTAGCCCGATAAGCGGTCCGGCATGGATAATCTCGATCAGCGGCCACCATTTCCACAATTTGCCGGAACATGGCACCAGCGTGGGTGCTCAGTACGTGCGCGACACTCTGGTGAAAACTTTGGAAACCGGCAAAGTGCGTCTGCCGGCAGGACATGGACAGCCGCCGCAGGAACTGACCTTCAGGGAGTTGGGGGTGTACTTTCCATCGCTGGTGGCCCCGGGGAACATTGAAGACGTCGAGCTAAAAATACCTGCCACATTGCAGGATGCTGAGGGGCTGAGAAGTTCTGCCGCCGGCAAGCCAGCCGATGCCAAGGCAATGAAAGCCAGGAAGTTCGACTTTTTAGTGCAATTCTGCTGGAAGCCTGTTCCACTTTCGGATCGCACCCAGCGCAACTCGTCGGAGCCTTCGGCACAGGCTCAATAACAGGCGGGGCCGCCGCAAGCGGCTTGCCAGGGAGAAAAAGGCAATGGATCAACTTCAACCGATTATCAGCGCCGTCAAGAAGCACTACTTTTGGGTCGTTGTGGGCTTGGTGGTGGTGTTAGGCTCAGCGGTGGCCGTTCACGCCACCAGCAAGCTCGGCAGCGAAGCCAGATCGCGCAGCAGCGCCATCGACAACACTTTTAAGAGCGTGGAAGCCATAAGCAGCCAGCAGGGACTGCCCAACCAGCAGGTCGTCGAGCTGATCCGCAAAAAGACCGCTTTGCTCAAGGAGAACGTGCTGGCGGCCTGGCAGCGCTTGTACGAAGACCAGAAACGCAACTGCAAATTGCCCGACGAGTTCGGCGAACAGTTCGTAAAGGAATTCATGGAGGCCTATCCCGACGCCCGCAAGGAAATCTCTCTGGCGTTGCGGGAAAGTTACGGGAACTTTATTCAAAAGCGTGTGGAGCAGCTTGAGGCGATCGTTGACGTGCTGCGGGAAAAGGAGAAGCCGGCCGAGAGCGGGAGCCAACCCAAAGCGGTGCCCGGGCTGGGAATTCCTTCTCCCGGCGGCGAGCGCGACGACTTTGGCGGCGCCCAGGGACGTCTTGCCGAGAAGAAGCCGTCTCGGGAAATAAAGCAGGATATGATAGGCGTGGTGGAATGGAACCCCGCAGAACGCCAGCGGATCAAAGAACGCTTCATCTGGAAAGGAGGCGCCCCTACCACCCGCGAGGTCCTTTTGGCCCAGGAAGACCTCTGGGTCTATCAGGCCCTGCTGACCGTGATAAAGAATACCAACGAAGGGGCGCAGCGGCACGATAAGGCCTATGTCAAGCGTATCGAGGCTTTAGATATCGGTCGGGACGCGACGCAGCGCTTCACGCGCGACACGCGCGGCAGTTACGGCACCAGTGGATTGGGGATACCCAGCAACGTCCCCGGCGCATTGCCTAGCGGCGAAGTCGATCAGTTCTCGCAGCCGACAGCGCCAGTTCCTTCGCCGGGCTTTCCGTCCGCCACAGCCTCGCCTGCCGCGTCGCCTACGGCCAAGCTTACAGGACGGGAACTTCAACTGCTTACGAACCGCTATGTGGACAACAACGGTGAACCTCTGGCGGCCGATGCTGCGCACCCCTACGCCGAGTTCAAGATGATGCCGATCTACATGCGATTGCGGATCGACCAGCGGCGCATCCCGCGCCTGTTGGCCGAGTGCGCAAACTCCAATATGCCCATCGAGATAAAAGCGATTGAGTTCCAGCCCGGACGCGGCCTGCGCTTCGATCTTGGTGCACTGGAGCGGAAATCATCGGAAGACTCGCAGGGGGGTGTAGGCGGGGGTGGTTTCGTCGGCTTCGGCAGTCCCGTCGGAAGTGCAAAGACTCCATCGAGTTACGATATTCAAGAAGACAGCGACACCACTTACGATGTGACGCTGGAACTGAACGGGATAATTTACATCTTTAATCCGCCTGACGAGAGGGTCTTCGGCACCGGGACGGCTTCGCAGACTCAACCCGGCACAGAAGCTCAACCGCCGCAGGTTCAGCCGGAAACGCCGGCGACGCCTGCACAGCCCGAAGCGCCTGCCCAGCCAGGCTCGCCGGCACAGCCTGGTGCACCTGCGCAGCCCGGTGTAGCTCCAGTGTCTGTGTCGCCTGCGCAGCCTAGCGTGCCTGTGCAGCCTACCGCGCCTGCGGAGCCTACGGCTCCTTCGCAGCCTACCGTGCCGGCGGCACAGCCGACGGTACCTGCACAGCCCGAGGCAGGTGCGCAGACCGCGGCGCCCGTTTCCCAACCCTAGCAGCCGGTGGATGTTCGTGCGCGGGCAGTGCCTGGGTTTAGCAAGCAAAGCTGAGTTAGAAGCAAGCGGTTTACTAGTTGCGACGTCGGGCTGAGGGGCATATTTGTTGCAAGCAAGGGAAGAACAGATGAAACTTAAATTGGATGCCCGAACGATACAGGAGTTCCTGCTGGAGCACGTCGAGAAGATCATCTTTGCCGGAGTGGCACTGTCGTTCGTGGTATTTGTGGCGCAGTCGCTCACGCGAGACCGCTATAGGCGGACCCCGAAGGACTTGGCAGACGCGGCGGCCCGGGCAATCCAGGCCATCGAGTCGGCACGTCCCGAAGATAATCCCCTGGTAAAACAGTGCCGCTTCAAGGACTTCAAGAAGCTGGCCGAACAGAGCCGCGCTCCGGTCGAGGATAAACTTTACGCCCACGTTGTGCCCTGGAAACCACCGCTGTTCCCCTCGCCCGAACCGCGCGTGAAGCCACCGTTCTTCTCGGTCGAGGAGTTACGAGGCGTGGCCGGGCGGGGGCCGTTTCTGATTAACACCGCAGGGGTACGGGCGGCAGATGCCAGCCGGGTTCGCGGTTACCGCTACATCGTGGTCACCGGCGCCATCCCCCTGCAAAAACAGTTGGAAGCTTATCGCCGCGCGTTCGAGGGCAACCCACGACAAACCGATATTCCCAGGTACGCATATTTTTACATTCAACGGGCAGACGTTACCGAATTGGCGCCCGGCCAGGAACCAAAATGGGAAGAAATCCGGCTGGCCGATGTGGTCAAGATGATCAGCAAGGAAATGGGTCCACCCAAAGCAGACCCGATGGAGTCGAGCTTTTTCAACGAAAAGTTCATGGACAAGGCGATGATTTTCGGGTTGCCGCCGCTGTCCGGACGCGAATGGGACCCGCAGGTTGTTTATCACCAGCGGGTCATCGGGCCGTCGTACGAACAGGTTTATGGCAACGCGGAAGCGTACAAGGGCCAGAAGGTCTGGTGGCCGGGCGAACTCGTGGATACCCAGGGTAACGTGGCCATCTACGTGTACAAAGCAATAGGCACTAGCGGCGCCCCTCAGTATTTCGCGGTAGAGCACCGAAGTCCGGAAACCGAAAAACCCCAAGCCGCCCGGGCCACCACTGTGGTGACAGGCTTCGTGGCCGGAAGCACGCGGCTGAATGTCGCAGGGGGCGGCGGTCGGGCAGCCGGTAGCATAACCATGCCTCTGCTGCGGCTCGAACCAGACCAGACGCGGCCTGAAACGCCCCTGCCTGAGGTCGAAGATCCGCTGAAACAAAAACCGTCGCCGGAAAAACCTGCTCCGGAACCTGCTGTGGTCGTCGATCAAGACAAGGACATACCCAAGTACTTGCTGCTGCGATTTTTCGATTTCGACGTTCAGCCGGGAAGGCAGTACCGTTATCGCGTGCAACTACTGCTGCACAATCCCAATTACGGCGTGCCGCCGGCGTTGCTGGAGGACGAAAGGCACGCAAGGGAACAGTACGTCCGGTCCGACCAACCGGAATGGAGCGAAACGACCGAGCCGATACTGGTGCCGACGGATTCGCGAATCATCGCCGGCCGCGTATTGCCGCCTAATCGACCGACGATCGATCCCTTGCCGCAACAAGGCTGGATAAAGATCGAACAGTGGTGGCCGGCCAACGGTCGCGACGCCAGCGAGAAGTTCCTCTGCTGGCGGGGCACGGCGTTGGACTTCCCGGGCCGAATGTATCCCCCCACACGCGAGACCTCCCCGACGCCGTCCAAGAGCGGCACTTCCAAGACCGCTCAGCAAGGCGATCTGCTTGGAGCAACTAGCACCGCCACTGCGGCGCGCGAGGGGTTGTCGTTCCCGGTAGACTACAAGACCGGCGCGCTACTTCTAGACATGCGCGGAGGCGAGCGGCTGTCGAACAAGTACAGGGAACTGACGTCCCCAGGGGAATATCTAGTCATACAAGCCGACGGGACGCTTAAAGTCTATAGCGAAATCGAGGACATAATGGAGTTCGAAAAAGGCGAGGAAGCAGAGCCGGTCGAGCCGGGCATGGGACCGAGCGAAACGCCCGAAGACCCATACAAGGTCCCCCCGCACGGAAAAGGCAAGACCAAGCCGAAAAGTTTCGAGGGCGGGCTGGAGTTCGACACCTTCAAGTAATCGTCCGGCGGCAGCCTGTAACCGTTCCCATTTGCCGGGGCCACAGCGCCTCTGTGCGGAACGGTCGATGATTTCATCTTTGATTTCCGCGCGCGGCGGGCTGCCGGCGGCGGTGTTGGTCCGGGCGCCCGCGCCCGGTTCTGCCAGACCAAAGGCTGTCGTCGCCGCTGCTGATCGGCAGCTTGTGGTACACCTCTGCGCCGCTTGTGCCGCCGGTAGATGCGATGGGCACGCCGGCGTGCTACCCCGGTAGCCTTGCGGGGCGTGAGCGTAAAGTATCCGCGAGGCGGCCGCAGGCGGTATTAGACGGCGGGAAAGCCGCGAATCAACCCTCCACGAGGATACCCAACAAAACATGTCCGAGGTAAGTCAATCGGTCAGTGAATTGATATCACAGCTTGGAAAGCTTCCGGGCATCGGTCGGAAGTCGGCCGAGCGACTGGCGTATCACATTCTGCGCATGCACAAGGAGGAAGCCCTTGCGCTGGCCGATGCCATTCGCAATGTGAAAGAGAATGTGCACAATTGCCGAACTTGTTACAATCTGGCCGAGGGAGACCAATGCTCCATCTGCCTCGATCCGCGCCGCAAGCAAGATTTGTTGTGCGTGGTGGAACAGCCGCGCGATCTGCTTGCGCTGGAGCAGGCTGGCGTGTACGACGGGTTGTATCATGTGCTGCTGGGGCGGATATCGCCGCTGGATGGTATAGGCCCGGAGCAATTGACCATCGACGCCCTGGTGCGGCGTGTGCGCGAGGGGGCTTTCAAGGAAGTCATCATGGCCACCAATCCTACGGTGGAAGGCGACGGCACAGCGCTTTACATTTCTAATCTGCTGCGCGAGCTTCCGGTGCGTATTTCGCGGCTGGCCCGCGGCGTAACTCCCGGCAGCGTGCTAGAATTTGCTAATAAGGAGATACTGGCCGACGCCATGACCGGCCGCCAGGAGTTCTGACGATGCGACTTTCACTCGGACAGGAACTGCGCCAGCTTCAAAAGCAGATTCTGGCGCCGCGAATGATACAGTCGATGGAGATTCTCCAGTTGCCGGTATTGGCCTTGCAGGAGCGGATCGAGCAAGAGTTGCAAGATAACCCGGTGCTGGAAATCGCCGAAGAACAAATCGACTTTCCCGATGAACCGGAGGAACGCGAACTGCCCGACGCTCCTACGCCGGAGGAACGGGCATTGGTCATCGACGAAGTGAGCGGGCAGGCAGATTTCGAGCGTCTGCTGGAGATGGACCAGCAGTGGCCCGACCACTTCGAGGAACATTCCCGGCCCTCTCGCGCGCAGAGCGAAGAAGCCGCGCAGCGCAAGCTGGATGCGATGGCCAACACCGCCGCACGCCCCCAGTCGTTGCACGACTATCTGCGCGATCAATTGGGGTGGTTCGATTTGGACCCGCCGTTGCGGGCGATGGCCGAGCGGATCATTTACAATCTCGACTCCAACGGCTACTTGCAGGGGCGGCTGGAAGACCTGCTCGGTCCCGACGCCTCCGCGGAAGAGTTGGAACTGGCCCAGCGCGCACTGAAATTGGTACAGAAGCTCGATCCCCCCGGCGTAGGTGCGCGCGACCTGCGCGAATGCCTGCTGTTGCAACTTTCCCCTAGCCACCCGTTTTATCAGCACCTCAAGACGCTGATCACCTCGCACCTGGAAGACATCGAGCACAACCGGCTGCCGGCGATCTCCAAACGCACCGGCTATTCATTGGAGTTGATTCAGCAGGTGCTGGCCGAGCTGCGCAGGCTCAATCCCAAACCAGGGGCGGCTTTCGGCGAGAACCCTGCGCCGCCGGTCACGCCCGACGTGTACGTCGAGCTGGACGACAACGGCCGGTACGTGGTTCGCCTGGAAGAAGACCGAACGCCGAACTTGTACATCAGCCCGTACTATCGAGGCCTGCTGGAAAGCGGACATCTCAACGAAGAGGCGCGCGACTACATCAGGCGCAAAATCAACTCTGCACAGTGGCTGATCGACTCCATCCGCCAGCGGCGCAACACCCTGCTGAAAGTAGCTCAGGCCATCGTCGATCACCAAACCGACTTTCTTAACCACGGTCCGGAGTACATCGAGCCGCTGAAGATGCAGCAGATCGCCGACAAGGTAGGGGTGCACGTTACGACGGTGAGCCGGGCGGTGGACGACAAGTGGATCCAGACCCCCCGCGGAATTTTCCCCTTGCGCCGGTTCTTCTGCGGCGGCACCACCAGCAGCAGCGGCGAAGAGGTGGCCTGGGACGCCGTGCGGCTTAAACTCCAGGAGATCATCGACAACGAAGATAAAAGCCAGCCGCTAAGCGACGAACAATTGGTCAAGGAACTAGCCAAGCAGGGCATCCAAGTGGCCCGGCGAACCGTCACCAAGTACCGCAAGGAAATGAACATTCCCGGCTCGCGCCAACGGCGCGACTGGAGCGCCGCCAACAACGCATCCGCAAAGAAATCTGTCAGGCCCCAACAGTCTTGACTTGCGTTGTAATGGCACCGCGGCGTACGCTGGCGACCTGCGGCGCTATCGGGCGCAGTCAAACGGCCTCGATGTGCAACCCGCGCCGGTAGCGTTCCTTGCGGCGCACATCGTCGATCAAATCGGCTACTTGCTTGACCTGGGCGATGCCCGGCATCAGCAACTCGGGCGTGCTGCGATCGCTGGAGACGATGCGTATGGTTCCCACTCCGAACATGCGCTCCACGATGCCTTGGACGAAGGTGACGTCATCGATGTCGATCACCTCGATCCGATCGGTCACCCGGCGCACAATCCCGTGCTCGTGAATCAGTCGCTGGGTAGTCAGTTCATAGCGTACACCCAGGCGTCGAACCATCAGCAGTAAAAGGTGGTATGCCCACAACAATAGCACGAACACGGCCATCGCAAGCCATAGCCAGGACTGGCGCACCCAAATGATCCAGATCACCAGCAGGGCGATCGTCAGCGCGCCGTCGGCCAGCCACACGCCGATCATCGCCCGGGGCGAGTATCCGCCGATCCACAACTGTTTTTCAGGCTCTTCGGAGTCGGCCTGCCGCGCGGCAACGTTCTGGAGGAAGCGCTCCGCTACGGTCGGCCGTGCTGGAGGCGGGGCCTGCTGCGGTTCGGCATTGGCCGACTGCTGTTCCTGCTCATCTTGTTCGGGCTGCTTGGGAAGTCGTGCGCCGCACTGGTAACAGTAGGACGCCCCCGACATCACTTCCGCGCTGCACGCAACGCACCGCATGGCAAGGCCCTTGTGCCTGGCAATTCGCTCCGCATTTGTTACCCGGTCCGACGCCCAGCATTATAAGACCGAACGGCACATGTGCGGAAGCGGCGCGCGAAAGACCGAACAACTTCTCATTGCTTGCCCGCAATATACTGTCGGCGCCGCCGGCAATGCCGGCGCGGGCGACGTGGTGTTGGCCGGTAGCCGCTCGCAAAGCTATCGACCTTCGGGATATACCCCGCGCGGGTTGAAATGAGATGTTTTTCCCAGCGCCGTTGATTTGTTAGCGCCGTTGATTTGTTAGCGCCAATGATTCGTTCTTGCCCGCGCTATAACATTTCTCTTTTTGTCTTTACCCAACTATAGCGGAATTTACGTTTTGGTGTATAAAAAGGGTGGTACTTTTAACGATCGTCATTGGCCATGAAATGCCCCAAGTGTCAAAAAGATAACGACCGTGTGGTAGATTCGCGCAGCACGCCGGACGGCTCGGCCATCCGTCGCCGCCGGCAGTGCCTGGCGTGCAAGCACCGGTTTACCACCTTCGAGCGTATCGAGCGCGGGCCGCTCAAAGTGATCAAGAAAGACGGCAGCCGCGAGCCATACGACCGGCAGAAGATAAAGCAAGGCTTGGAAAAAGCCTGCTGGAAACGTCCGATCAGCGATCAGCAGATCGAGGCCGTAATCGCCACGGTGGAAGAAAGACTCGAAGAACTGGGAGAAAAAGAAGTCGAAAGTCGTCAGATCGGCGAACTGGTGATGGAGCAACTCCGCGAGCTGGACCAGGTGGCTTACGTCCGCTTCGCCAGCGTTTACCGCCAGTTCCAAGACGCCCACGACTTCTTCAGCGAGCTGAAGCCCATGCTGCTCAGCTTGCGCCAAGGTTTGGGCTGAGGCACGCGCTTGCCAGCCGCCTGAGGAGCAATGCAACTCTATGGAGTCACAAGGCAGCAGCCATCGCCTGGCTTGCCGCAAATAATGCACCACCGAAGGCCTGATCTGCTCTTAGCTGCTGGCGGACGTAACAGCGTTACTGTTGTGGCAGGCGCGAGTTGTATAGCTCGACCACGTGGTCGTCGGCCAGCAGGTACACGCGGAAGTGCAATTTGGCGCTCTTGCGCAATCGGTCCGAAATGCCACTGAGGGTGCGCAACTGATCGGCCGATGCCTGGGCGGCCTTTGCCGCAGCTTCATACTGTTGTTTCTCCTGGCCCTGAGCTCTGCCTGCGGCCGCCTGGTATTTTTGCTGCAAGGCGGCCATCGCGCGAAGAGTGTTCTCGATCGAAGGAATCGTCAAAGCCAGCAGTTGGTTATTCGGCTGAAGCATAAACATTCCCGCTGCCACAACAACGATTTGCGGCGGCCGCAAGTCCAGATTCACGTTGACTATAATCGGCGGTGCTTTTTCCTCCTGGAAGGTGACGCCCACCGTGCCGGTAACGTTCACATCCTTGCCCGGCTTTGTGTCTTTGCCTGTGCCGCGGCGCTGTTTGGGAGCAGTGGTGTCGGCAGGTTCGAACACCGGCTTGGCCGAACTGCCTTCCAGACCCAATACTTGCAAGCGAATTACGCTCGGGTCGGGCGGATTGTCCAGATGCAACGACACCCGCGAAGTGCCGCGCTCCATGTCCAGCGCCAATGGCTCGACGCGCTGTGGCCTGACCAGCGCGACCACCTTCGATTCGCCGTTCAGCGTAAACCTCAAAGCACAATTTCGTAAATGACCGGCGCGAACCTTGGCCGCTCCTTCCAGCCAGCGGAATTGCACCTGCCCGGAATCGATCCACACTCGGGCGATCGCGGTTCGATCTTCCTCGGATGTTTCCGGCCCTGCCCGAATCACCCACGCCTGCGCCTGCTCCCCACCCTCTTCCGCTTTCAGATCCAGCATCTGCTTGCCTGGCATGGCCGTTTTGCCGCCCAACAATTGCAATTCTACCTTGTTGTTTTCCAGGCGGACCTTTCCCAGCGAGATAGCCTCTGGCGATTCACTATCGGCCGATTTGGGCGGAGCAGGCAAATCGACGCTTTCGGCTAGTTCTTTTAGCGGACTTTCTTTCTTGGGTGCCGGCTTCGGCTCCTCTTTGGGTTTCGGCTTCGGTTCTTCCTTGGGCTTTGGCTCCTCTTTTGGTTTCGGTTCTTCTTTAGGTTTAGGCTCTTCTTTAGGTTTAGGCTCTTCTTTAGGTTTAGGCTCTTCTTTAGGTTTAGGCTCTTCCTTCGGTTTCTCGTCCGGCTTAGGCTCCTGTTTGGGCTGGGGCTGCTCTTTTGGCTTTTCCTTGGGCTTGGGCGGATCTTTGGGCTTTTGGATAAGCTTGAGGTCCAGCTCCGGTTCCAGCTCTGGCTCGACGCCGCTGTCGGTCTTCTTCGGCGCTGCTTTGGGCTTTTGCTCCTGGGCGCTGGCCACACCGGCCGACTTCTTGTCGCCTGCGCCGCCCCGCCCAGACGCCAACACTATGCCCACGATGATCATCAACACCACCGCCACCAAGCCCAGCGCGCTGACGGCCAGAATCATTCTTCCTTTGCGCGTGGACAACAACCCCAGTGCGGCCGCAGCCTCCTTTTTTTTGTCTTCCGCGGAGTCTTCGCTGGGCTGTCTGGACTTTGCCTCGCTGGGCTGTGTGACGGCAGAAGGCTTTGTCGGCGCCGTCTTCTCGGCCGCGACGCCGGCTTTGGCGTCCTTCTTCCTCAGGGGCTTCTGGTCAGGTTCTTTTTTTACATCGACCACAATGATCGGGCCGCTTTCTGTCACGGCTTTCGACGGCGCTGGCCGCGCCTTAAACTCGGGCGGAGGAAAGCCAGCCAGCGCCTCGGCCACTTCGCTGGCCGACTGATAGCGATCGGCTGGGTCCTTGGCCATCATCTTCCGGCAAATTTCCACCAGCTCCGCCGGCACGTCCGAGCGCTCCTGGCTGATCGGCGGTGGCTCTTCGGTCTGGTGTTTGAGGATTCGCTCGGGCAACGTTCCTTCCGGGAACGGCGGATGGCCGGTCAGCAGAAAATACAGCGTGCAGCCCAGCGAGTAGATGTCGGCCCGGTGGTCGAAGTCCGGCGTCACCAACCCCTGTTCGGGCGCCAGGTAATCGACCGAGCCGAGCACTGCCGCTTCCTGGCCGTTATCTGTCTTCGAGCCTGATTGCTGATCGCGGCCGGTAAGCCGGGCCAAGCCCATATCCAGAATCTTCACTACTCCCTGCTCGTTGACCAGCAGGTTCGAGGGCTTGATATCACAGTGTATTACCTTTCGCTGGTGGGCATGAGCCAGACCTTCCGCAGCCTGGCGAACATAGTCGGCCGCCAGACGGTAATCCAGCGGCCCTTCGCTTTCCACGATCCGCTGTAGGTTGTCGCCATCGACGTATTCCATCACCAGGTAGTAGCGGTCGCCTTCGTTGTCGACGCTGTAGGCCTGGACGATGTTGGGGTGATCCAGGGCGGCGATAGCGCGGGCCTCGCTCAAGAAGCGTTCCAGCGCGGCCGGGTCTTGGCTGACTTGCTTGGAGAGCGTCTTCAGGGCCACCTTGCGATTCATCATCACGTGCTCGGCCAGGAACACCCCGCCCATACCACCACGGCCAAGCAAGTCGATCAACTTGTACTTGCCCAAGAAAAACGCCGTCCGCCCAGCCAGCAACTGCCCGGCCTGCCAACGCGTCAGAAGCCCTTGGCGGACCATGGCCCGGGCGGCCTCGGTCGGATCGTCTTTGTCTTCTGCCAATTGCCGGGCCGTTTCGAGCTTCTCCGGGTCGAGCAGCTTGCTTTTCTCCAGCAGTTTCAGGAATTCCTCGACAGAGCCAACTGCCATAATTAAAGGTCCCGCCTTGTAGAGCATGCGGTACCAGTAGGACGAGTGGCTACGCCGTGCGGCACCGTAACAACAGACACACTTGGCGAGGCGGCTGCGCCCTTCATAACACCAGACCGCACCGATGCAGGCCTGCTTGCCTGACCCCTGCTTAAGTCTAACAGTAGCAACCACGAAACGCAACCATTAGGCCGATTCGGCAGAGCCTGTTGGCGTGCGCATAAGGCGTTGCCGGAGGGCCGTTTGGCGAGTGGATGGGCCGGGCGTTACCCGCAAAAAGGCCTGTTTTCCCGCGGTTTTGACTGCCCAAGGCCCTTTTCGGCGGATTTTTCGACCAGTAGGCCCTTGACGCGGGGATTTGTCGCGGTCACTGTTTTCCGGCACTACTTATTTCCGGCACTGTTCATACGCTGCGCGGCTAGCAATTAAACCTTCTGATGGCAAAAAAACCATCATCTCACCCCGCGCA
>Ga0209101_1000150_pt1 | contig 59263 bp, 61 predicted proteins | sample ConPoolayeCmetaG_FD_185481 | JGI IMG/M metagenome (GOLD analysis project Ga0209101, IMG submission 185481) | Hot spring microbial mat communities from California, USA to study Microbial Dark Matter (Phase II) - Cone Pool mat layer C metaG... ... | reverse complement strand
TCGCCAAGGTCGAACGCGGCCTGGCCGCCCACGACAGCGGTATCGCCTCGTCCACGCGCTCGTGCGCGAGGTGGTGATCGACGACGAGGCCGGGACCATGGGCGCCTCGCTGGTCGACTTCGAGGGACCACCCGAGACCGCTCTGTGCGACACCGTGGTCCCCGCGGACCCGGCCCGAGCCCCTCGCAGACGGACGGCCCGTCGCGCCGACGAGGTCGCGGAGGCGAGCGTATGAAAACCGACACGCCCCCAGGCGCCACGAGCCAGCGGCCCGGCGTCTCCACCGGCTGCTACGTCTTCACCGTCCCGCTCCACCGCGTCCGCCATGGCCGCGCCAGTGCCTTCACGACCGCCGAGTCCGAACGAACTCCCCCGCCACCGCGTCGGCCTCCGCGGGCCGCCCAGACGCTCGCCCTCGCACACGAGCTTCCGAGCCTCATCGACTCCAGCGAGGTCCCCGACCGTGCGACCCTCGCTCGCCACCTCGGCCTCACCCGCGCCCGCGTCACGCAGATCCTCGACCTGCTGCTCCTGGCGCCGGACATCCAGGTATCGGTGCTTGTGGGGGCAGCGCCCACGATAGGGAGCGCCGGCTGCGCGCTGCTGCGGGAATGCTGGAGTGGGATGAACAGCGGCGGAGCATGAAGGGCGGGCCTCAGATCGCTGGGCCCCATCCAAGCCTGTACTGATCGCGGGCCTCCCGGAGCTATCTGGTAACCGGACCCGTGGCCTGAGCCCTGCCGCTGCCAAGCGACGTGGCGGAGTACCCGGCCTCCGTGATCGCGCGCGCGATCGCCTCCGGGTTCGTGCGCTGCGGGTCGTAGCTTGCCCACGCTCGCCCCTCGTCAGCCTCGGCTCGCGCATCGTAAACGCCCTCCACCCGCTTGGCGGCGGTGCGCACCGTGACGGTGCACGACGCGCAGGTCATGCCTTCGACAGCGAACGTGGCCTCGGCGGCCGAGGCCGGAGGTGGCTCGACGCTCCTGTTGCAGGCTGCGAGGCCGAGCGGAGCCCCCAGGACAAGCACGACGAAGGCGCTACCGGGAAAGAGTCTCGTGCGAGTTCGGTTCATTCATCCCTCCGACTGCTCAGCTCTCCTGGACGACGCGCGCCCGGAAGCCGAGATCGTTGACGGCGTGGACCATGCGCTTCGCCGTGACCCGGCGCGGGTCGTAGACCACGCGGGCACGCTTCTCTTCGAAACTCATCGTCACCTCCATCACGCCATCGAGGCGGCGCAAGGCAGTACGAACGGCGGCCATACATGAGGCGCACGTCCCTCAGGCCGCGCAGCAGGAGAGCTTCGCCACGTCCTTCTCGAAGGCCTGGCAGGCAAGCTTCAGGGCCTCGGCGCTGGTCAGGTAGGGGTGGAGCATCGAGGCGATCTCGTCGGTCCGGATCCCGAAGCGGATCGCCATCGCCGCCTGCTGGATGATGTCGCCGGCCTCGGGCGCCAGGATGTGCGCACCGACCAGCAGATTCGTGCTCCGGTCGGCGACGAGCTTGACGAGGCCCCGTGTGTCGCGGGCTGCGATCGCGCGCGGAACGTAGCTCATGGGCAGCGTGGACACGGCCACGTCGGTGATCCGCTCCCGGGCCTGCGCCTCCGTGAGCCCGACGGAAGCCACGGCCGGATCGGTGAAGGTGACGCGCGGCACGACCGACAGGTCGTAGGTGCGGCGGTCTCCGGTCAGCGCGTTGTCGGCGGCGAGGCGGCCGGCGTAGGCCGCGACGTAGACGAAGGCGGGCTCGCCGGTGACGTCGCCTGCGGCATAAACATCGGGCCGGCTGGTGCGCAGATGCTCGTCGACGATGATCTCACCGCTGTCGCCGAGGCGGATCCCCGCCTCGGCGAGGCCCATGCCCCCGGTGTTGGCGCGCCGGCCGGTCGCGGCCAGGACCTGGTCGGGCTCGAGCACCTGCTCCTTGCCGTCGTGCTCGAAGCGGACGCAGAACGATCCCGGCTCGCCGGAGACCTCGTCGAGCCGCACGCCGGTCCGCACGTCGATGCCCTCCTCGCGCAGGTAGGCCGCCAGCGAATCGCTGATCTCCTTGTCCTCGTGGCTCAGCAGGCGCGACCGGGCAAGTACCGTGACCCGGGAGCCGAGGCGCGCGAAGGTCTGCCCGAGCTCCAGCCCGACATAGCCGCCGCCGAGGACGGCGAGGTGCTCGGGGAGCTGCTCCAGCTCCATGAGCTCGGTGCTGGTCAGCGGCCGCACGTCGGAGAGGCCCGGGATGGGTGCCAGCCACGGGCTCGCCCCCGTAGCGACGAGGACCTTGCGGGCGCGCACCACCTTGCCGCCGACCTCGACCGCCCCGTCGGGGCGGAACCGCGCCTCTCCCTGCATCAGCATGACCGACGGGTACGAGGCAAGCACGTCCCAGTACTTGGCCTGCTGCAGCTCCGCGACGAGCTGGCGCTTGTGCGCGATGACTGCCGCGAAGTCCGGCCGGTCCGCCAGCGTCCGGATGCCGTGGAAGGCGTGCCGCTCGGCACGGTACTGGACCTCTGCGGCGCGGATGAGCGTCTTGGACGGCACGCACCCGACGTTCACGCAGGTCCCGCCGAGTGCCCCGCGCTCGACCATGGCCACGCTGGCGCCGAGCTCCGTCGCTCGGATCGCCGCCGCGAACCCTGCGGAGCCCGAGCCAATGACGAGCAGGTCGAGCGCCTCGTCGCCGTCGGGAAGTCGCCGCACCGCTTCGTCAATGGTGCGCGCGCAATGACCCCAGGTCATGCCTTCGACCGTGAAGCTCCACTCACTGCGATCGCTCATGGCCGACTCCTCTTCATTCCCAGATAAGTGGGGCGAGGTACGGGAACGCCAGGAAGCCGACGACGAGTACCGTCGCAACCCAGAGCATCACGCGGCCCGCCTTGCTCGCCCGAGGCGTGGGGCAGTCGCATGCGATGCCGTCGGCGTTCGCGGTGGGCCTGGGCTTGCGGTACTGCAGCGAGAAGCCGAACCCCAGGAGCCCGAGCGTGACGACCGTGAAGTAGCGCCGGTACGGCTCGAAGCTGGCGAGCAGTGCGCCGCCGCCGATACCGACGAGCGCGAGGACCAGCGGCCCCACGCAGCAGGCCGAGGCGATGAACGCCGAGACGATGGCACCGGCGCTGGCGGCGATCGACCATCGCTCGGAGAGATCGGGAGGCGGTCCTTCGCTCTCGGTACTCAGCGTCCCTGATGCTGATCGTGCCTGGCTGTGGGTTCCATTCATGAGCTGCTCCATCGGCTTGCTTCACGGCGGCTGGCCCTCGGCGCCGCCCTACGACCGGGCGAGACAGCAGGGTTCGTGCCAGGTCATGCAAGCCAATAGAACAGGCTGGAAGCACAGATGTTTTCGCCTAGACCCGTTCGGCCGGCGCCTCCGATCACTCCATTTGGGAAGCCCCTTGACCTCCATGTTGGAGGTGATACAAGTTTAATTTGTTGAAGGGTCGCAGCCCAGCGACGCCGCCTGGTGTCGATCTCATCGCGCGGAGCCCCGCGATGCAGCGGGTGCTCGAGCTCGCCGGTCGCGCAGCCCCTACCGAGGCGACGGTCCTCATCACCGGCGAGAGCGGGACCGGCAAGGAGCGTCTTGCTCGCTACGTCCACGCGCGCTCGCGCCGAGCTGACGGCCCGTTCGTCGCGATCAACTGCGGCGCGCTCCCGGAGACCCTGCTCGAGAGCGAGCTCTTCGGTTACGTGAAGGGCGCCTTCACCGGCGCCGCCAAGGACCGCAAGGGGCTCTTCGAGGCAGCCGAGGGCGGCACGCTCTTCCTCGACGAGATCGGTGAGATGGCACCGGCTGTGCAGGTCCGGCTGCTGCGGGCCCTGCAAGAGCGCACTGTCCGGCCGGTCGGCGCCACCGGTGAAGTGTCGATCAATGTGCGCATCATCGCCGCGACGAACCGCGACCTGGAGTCGATGGTCGCCGACCGCTCCTTCCGCAAGGACCTCTACTACCGGCTCCGAGTCGTGCCGCTCAAGGTGCCGCCGCTGCGCGAGCGGCCGGACGACCTGCTCCCGCTGGCTCGCCAGTTCATCGCCCGCACGTGCACCGAGAATCACTGCGGGCCGTGTGCGCTGTCCTCCGAGGTACTCGACGTGCTGCAGGGCTATACGTGGCCCGGCAACATCCGGGAGCTGGAGAACGCCATCGAGCGAGCCGTGATCCTAGCCGACGGGCAGCCGCGCATCGAGCTGGACGACCTGCCGCCCGAGGTGCGCGGCGCGCGGCCCACGCCCAGAAGCCAACCAGCGGCCGAGGAGCCCGTCGTGACGCTCGCGGAGGTTGAGCGGCGGCACATCCTGGCGACGCTGGACCGCCTCGGCGACAACCGGAAGGCGACGGCCCAGGCGTTGGGTATCGGCGAGAACACGCTGTGGCGTCGTCTCAAGAGCTACGGACTGGTCCGCGCGCGCGGCCGCGGCGAGGACGGATCGGGCTGATGGCACCGGGGCCGCCCGGCGGCCATGGAACTCTCCCCGGGGAGCGCTCCGTCGCCAAGGTTAGGGAGGACGATCCCGACCACGGCGGCCGGCGCACGCGGCGGCGAATCCTGATGGACCGGCACGGACGACAACGACGCCCGACGAGTTCGAGATCCTGGCGCTCTCCGTCCTCGAGGAGATCGCCGCCTTCGCGCCGCGGATCTGCCGGACGGGGTGGGACGCCGCTGGTCCGACCTGCGCCATCCGGGCCGCTGCCGCGGGTGGCTGTTCCGCATCGCCCGCAACCTGTGCCCGGACTGCGCCCGCGCCGTCGCCGTCCGGCCCGAGCTGCGCCTCGTCAATCCGAGCGACACGCCCACTCCCGAGCCCGCCGTGTCGGCCGAGACGGTCGCGCGGGCGACCGCCCGGGAGCTCGAGCGCGCGCTATCGCAGGTCGCCGACGAGCAACGCGAAGGGTGGCTGCTGGCCGACCTGTGGGGCTTCACTTAGGCGGGGATCGCCGAGATCGTGGACGTGCCGGTCGGTACGGTCCGCTCGCGTATCTCGCGTGGGCGCCTCGCGATCATGCGGGCGCTCGCAGGTGTTGGCGTCGTCGCGTCCTCGCTCCCGTCGGCGCAGCTCCTGGGCGGAAGGCTGTGCAGCATCGACGGCCGCAAGGTGCAACTCCTGTTCTACGAGCAGGGCAGCCGCCGCCTGTCGCCCTACAGCTCCAACGGGCGCGCGATGGCCGGCGAGTGCCGCGGCGACGGCCTACATCACGTCTGCAGCCGCGAGGCCGCGGGTCTGACTGACGCTGGTCGGCGACGCCCCCGAGGACGAGATCCGTTCGCTCCTGGCGAGCGCGAAGTGGGAGCGGCCGCCTCGACCGGGACCCACGCCGCCGCGCGGCCCACGCACGAGACGCCGAACCCCAAAGCCGCGCCACGTGATCCGCAGCGCTATCAAGCTGCCCTACGTTGTCATCGTCGGCGTGCTCCTCACCGCGGTGCTGGGCACCGTGGCGTACCGCCAGCTCCCGGCGCACCTGCTCCCGACCTTCGACACGCCCGCGGTCCAGATCGTGACTTTCTACCCCCGGCATGCCGCCCACGGTGATGGAGCGCGACATCGCCAGCCGGCTCGAGCGCTCGACCAGGGACCATCCCTCTGATGGTGATGCCCGTCCATCCCACGGCGTCGCGCCGAGGCCTGCGGCGCCCAGCGCGGAGACGAGCCCCGCGGTACCGGCCCCGGAGGTCAGGCCGCTCAGCAGCTCGCTGGCGCTGGTCGCGAGCGATCCCAGGTATACGTAGAGCGCGGTGCCGGGCAGCATCCCGAGGAATGAGGCGAACACACTCACCGGCGAGACCAGCACGGTACCCCGCAGCGGCCCGTACGCGAAGCCGGCGCCCGCGGTCAGCGCCGACTCGGGCAAGAGCAGCAGCGTGGCCGACACCTATACGCCGGCGTAGACCGCCACGCCCGCCGGCCCGGTCGCGCGCACCCAGCTCACGAGATCGAGTAGCCACTCGTCGACCGGCAACGTCAGCACGGCCGCGACGAGGCCCGCGATCAGGACGACGAGCAGGATCCATGGGTAGCGTTGCATCGCGGCCCTCCTTCAACCGCCCAGCCAGGCCGCGAGCGCGTAGCAGCCCGCGCCCAGCAAGTTGGCCGCGGGCAGCGTCACGATCCAGGCCAGCAGGATGTTGCGCAGCGAACGGCGGTCCAGCGAGCCTCGCTGCGCGCCGGCGCCGAAGATCGCCCCAGAGGCGATGTGGGTCGTCGACATCGGAAGGCCATGCACGGCCCCGGCCGTCACGAGGGCGGCGGTGACGAGGTTGGCCGTGAAGCCCTCCCGGTCGTCCATCGGGGTGACGTCCTCGGCCAACACCCGCGTGACCCGCCGTCCGGCGATCAGGCTTCCGGCGACCATCGCGACGGTGACGACTCCGTAGAACAGCGGCGCCGAGAGGGCGGCCTGCTCGCCGAGGGCGGACGCGCCAAGCGCCAGGGCCACGATCTTCGGCGCGTCCTGCATGCCGCGGGCCAGGCTGGTCGCACCGCTGGTCAGCCAGTGCATCCCGGCGAGCGTAACCTGCAGTGCGACGGGTCGCTCCGCGGCGCAAGCCTCGGCCGAGCCCGAGGTGATCGCGAGACGGGGCCGTGGCGCGCCGAAGCTCACCGCCGCGGCGGCGCCGGACGCGTGGGACACGGTGAGCTCGGCTTCCACCTCGGCGCAGAGGCAATCTGCGGTCGTCGCCCCTGACCCGGCTCGGGCGCGCGTGGCTCGCAGGACCATGCTGGTGAGGACGAGCGAGAGCAGCGGCGTGAGCAGCAGCGGCAGGACGATCTTGCTGCCCAGCGCCCCCCACTGCACCACGCCCGCCCCGTAGGCCGGCACGGCCACGCCGATGAGCGAGGCGACGATGGCGTGCGTCGTCGAGACCGGCAGCCCCGCACGCGTCGCTACCACCACCCAGCCGGCCGCTCCCGCGAGCGCTGCGAGCGCGGCCGGCCGCGTCTGGGCCACACCGCCGCTCAAAAGTCCGTTGCCGAAGGTCGTGAGCATCGCCTGCGCGAAGACGGCGCCCAGGGTACAGCCGACCCCGGTCCAGACCGCCCCCCACAGGATGGCCCGGCGGTAGTCCGTGACGCCGCTGCCCGTCAGCGTGGCGATAGCCTTCGACACGTCGTTGGCGCCGTTGGCGTAGGCGAGCCCCGCCGAGACAAGGAAGGTGAGCACGATAGCCGCCGTCATAGCGCAATCTCCTTCACCGCCGCTGCGTCACGGAGCCGGCGGGCGAGCGAGGGGTGGAGGCGGACCCGTGGGGCGACGTTCACGGCCTCGAGGGACGTCAGCAGCGCGGTGTCGAGCGTTCGTTGGCACGGACACGGCGCCGCCGGATCGAACTCCGCGAACGCGTTCGCGAGGATGCGGCTCGCTCGCTCCACGTCCGCAGCTAGGACCGCGAGGACGTCCATGACAGGAACCTCCTCGTCTTTGGCCCGCCAGCCGTCGTAGTCGGTGGGCAGCGCGAGAGTCGTGTAGCAGCGCTCGGCCTCGCGGGCGAGGCGCGCCTCCGGGAGGGCCGTCATCCCGACGATATCCGCGCCGAAGGAGCGCCATAGGGCCGACTCCGCGCGCGTGGAGCACTGCGGCCTCTCGATGCACACGTACGTGCCGCCTCCGTTTGAGCGCGTGGATGTTGGCCCTCGCGTTCACCGCGCCGGGCAGCAGGTGATGCCGCTCCCCGTGGCGCGCGAGGAACACGATCCGACGCCCGCCGAGCCTGCCCACCCGAAGCGGAGCCGACGGCCGACCGTAGGGCGTCTCGACCTCGACAGACCGAGGGTCCTCGATTCCCGGCAGCGCGTAGAAGCCGCTGCCGCCGATGACGCCCAGCGCGGCCTCGACCTCGATGGTCGCGGCCAGTGCTCGTGAACGCACCCGGGGATCGAGGGGCATGTTCGCGCGGCATCGTCGCACAGCGTCACCACGTGATCGACGCGGTCGAGCGGAACCTCGGTCATCGCCTTGATCTGCTGGGCCGAGATGTCGATCCCGAGCTCGGCCAGCACGTCCACGGCGCGCGGGTGCAGCCCCGCCGGCGACGTGCCAGCGCTGAAGACGGCGAGGTCGGGCGGCAGCAGCCTCCGAGCGAGCCCTTCGGCTATCTGGCTGCGGCACGGGTTGGCCGTGAAGAGAAACAGGATACCGCGCTTCACGGGGTACCTCCACCCGCCGCGGCGGCTTTCTAGTCGGCATTGTCTCCGCGGGAGAACGCGGCCACGGCCTTGAAGGCAAGGTGGTCACTCTCGTCCTTGCCGTAGTGGGCCGTAGGGATGACGCCCGCTTCGTCGATCAGCAAGTCCGCGGGCATCGTCGTGAGGCTGCCCTTCAGCGACGTCGGCACGTAGCCGCGCGATTGGCGCGCAGCAGCGTCGGCGTGCGCAGGGCCATCCCCTTGAGCATCCCGCCGAGGGAGCGCTCGATGTGCCGCTGCAGGTTGTCCAGCGGAGAGTCGAAGACGGCGACGGTCGTGAACCTGGCACCGAGCTCATCGCAGCGCGCCTCCACAGCTCGACCCCGCGCCGGCCGTGCATCCGTAGCAGTGATCGGCGGTCGCGACCCGAGCGCCCTCGAGCGCCTCGACGGAGTCGAGGGTCCACACGGTTCGGGGCATGCCGGTGCCGCAGCCGAGCGGGATCTCCAGCATCTGATTGAAGTCGCAGTCGTACAGGCGCCCGTCCCACCCCACGCTGACGAGGCTCCGGCACATCAGGCCCGGCACCGTCGCGGCGTTGAAGTGGTTGACCAAGAGGCTCATGTACGCCTCGTGCTGCCCCGTTCGCTCAAGCAGGTGGGCGAAGCGCTTGATGGGCATGTTGGTGATGGTGAGGAGGTGGCTGAACTCGATCCCGAACAGCTGGCCGAGCTCCCGCTTGTAGGCCGCTTCCAGTCCCGCCTGCACGGGCGGCAGCGACGGGCCGACTGGGTTGTAGACGAGGTCGAGGACCAGCCCGGAGCCGGCGCGCCCGTACCCGAGGCGGTTGAGGAGGCGCAGCGCCTCGATGCTCTTATCGAAGGCGCCCTTGCCTCGCTGCTTCTCAACGTTCTCCCGCTGGTAGCACGGCAGGCTCGCGACGACCTCCACCTGGTGCTCGGCCAGGAACCGGGCCAGGTCTTCCATGCCCGGCTCGAAGAGGACTGTCAGGTTGCAGCGGTCGATGACCCGCCGGCCGAGACGCCGCGCCTCGGCGACGAGCCACCGGAAGCTCGGGTTGAGCTCGGGCGCCCCGCCGGTGAGGTCGACGACCTCGATGCCGGGGTTCCGGACGAGTAGCTGGATGATGCGGGCCGCGACCTCGCTCGACATCATCTCCGTGCGCTTCGGCCCGGCCTCCACGTGGCAGTGGTGGCAGGCCATGTTGCAGAGCTTGCCCACGTTCACCTGGAGCGTAGTCACCCTACCGCGGCGCAGGGGGCCCGCCCCCGACGCGCGCAATGACGCATCGAAGGACGGCCGGTCGTCGGCGAGCGGGAGGGCTGTGGCCGTGCCGTACATCAGCAGCACCTCCCGTTGCCGCCGGCGCCGTTGGCGCAGGCGTCGTTCGCATCCGTCGTGGCGTCGTAGCCGGCACCCTTGGTCTCCCGCGGATCGCGTCTCAGCCCCACGGCGTCGCACGGGAAGGGGCGCGCCTCGTTCTCGTTGGGAAGGACCCGGGGCGGGACGAGCTCGACGTGCGCGCAGTACGGCTCCCGGGCGTAGATGGCGAAGGTCTTCTCGCACACCGCCATCCGCGCGCCCCGGCGCAGCACGTGGCCGTCGTCGTCGATCACCTCGCGGAACGGTCCCCGGTAGATGACCGCGTGCCCGCGATCAACGCACGGACCATCTTTGCCCTTGAAGGCGGCCACCGTCACGCTGCGAAACTCGATCCCCTCGACCGTGCGCCAGGGCGTCTCGTCGCGGGCGAGGATCTCCACGCCGTAGAAGCCCGCCGCCTCGAACGCCTCCAGGAAACGGTCCTCGCGCAGCGCGCCGGAGACGCACCCGCTCCACAGCTCTGGGTCCCGCTGCAGGTGCTCGGGCACGTCCTCGTCGCAGACGATGTCCGAGATGACGGCCCGGCCACCACGACGGAGTACGCGCAGGATCTCTCCGAAGAGGCGCCGCTTGTCGTCTGCCCGCACGAGGTTCAGGACGCAGTTCGACACCACGACGTCCACGGACTCGTCCGCAACCAAAGGCTCCTCGCGGCGCAAGCGCGCGACCTCCGCGTCGAGCTGCGCGAGCTGCTCGGCCGAGCCGACGGGGTGCTCCCGTAGCCACGCGTCGAGGCGGTCCAGATCGAGGCCGAGGTCCTGGATGCGCCCGCGCCGGAACTCGACGTTCGCGAAGCCCACGCGCGTGGCGACCTCGGGGGCGGCGCCGCGCGCAAGCGCCAGCATCTCGTCGTTCATGTCGACGCCGATGACGCGGCCCGTCGGCCCCACGACCTGGCTGGCGATGAAGCAGATCTTGCCGGCGCCCGAGCCGAGGTCGAGCACGGTCTCCCCTTCCCGCAGGTGCGCCGAGGGGTCGCCGCAGCCGTAATCGCGCTCGATCACCGCGGCAGGGATCGCCGCCAGCAGCCTCGGGTCGTACTGGACCGGGCAGCACAGGCTCTTCTCTCGGGCCTGCGCCGCCTCGGTGTAGCGGTCGCGGACCGCCTGCTCGACGTCGAGCGTTGCTTCGATTCCGTTGGACATGTCTACCTCCCGTTCAAGGACCAGTCGTAGTCGAGGAACTGCACGCGGACGCCGCCGGCCCGGATGGCGCTGGCCGTCGGCTTGTCGGCATAGCGGGCGACGAAGGCCGCCACGCTTCCGGCCGCACGCTCGAAGTCCTCGTCGAACCAGTCGAAGATAGACGACAGCCACAGCGTCCCCGCCGCGGCGTCGAAGCGGTTCTTGGTCGCGTCGCGCACGAAGCCCCGCGCGGCGTCGTCGAGCTGGCTCTCCAGGATGGCGGCTCGGTACGCCTCGGAGCGCAGCGCGGGGCAGCTCTTCGACGCGCACACGATCGCGAAGTGGATCCGGGGCTCCCGGAAGTCCTTGCGGAGGATCTTGTGCTCGATGTCCTCGAGGGCGATCGTGTCGCCGCGAAGCTTCTCCATGGGGATGAATTTCTTGCGGAAGGCCGCGTAGGGGAGCAGGCCGATCTCCCGGATGGACTTCAGCGGGTAGTGGTCGAGGACCAGCCGGACCGTGTAGGCGTTGTAGGCGTTGAACCAGAACGCGAGCTTCTGCGCGCGGGACCAGGTGTCGTAGTGCTTGCGACACACGGACTGGAGCGACACGAGGTAGGCGTCGAGGTCTCTCTGCCCGCCACGCTTCCAGCTGGCGTAGTCGACGACGCCGTCGCGAACATAGCGCTGGAGCAGGCCGCTCCACGTCGTGTGCTCCTGGTCAAAGAGCGCGCAGGAGTCCACCGCGCCGTCGGGATCGTCGGCGTAGGCGCGGCCTCCCCACAGCGCGATGGCCGCGAGGACGCTGGCGACGAGGACCAGGAGGCCCAGCGACCGCCAGGGGACGCGCGCACAGGAGCTACAGGCGGGCAGGGTCCGCCTGTCATTCGTGCTGGTGCTCGGTCGCATCATGGCCTCCATTTCCGTCTGGATCGGGCGTCGCCACGCGGAATGCGCTCCCGCGTGCCCATGCGCCGCCCGGCCCAGGTGCGCCGGTGCGGCGTGCCCGTAGATGGCCCTGAGGACCACCCCGTAGACCAGGTGCCCCATTGAGGCTCCCGGCGGCGACCAGCGCCGAGCCGCTAAAGAGGCCGGAGCCTATCATCGGCACGACGACGAGCTGGGCCATCGGCCAGGGCGCGATGCCGTAGAGCGCGCCGCGCATCGGGCTCGGTCCAGGGAGGCGGTGGGCGAAGACGGCGGTGTAGATCACGGCGAGGACGAGGCCGATCATGAAGTGGGCCGCCCAGCCGAGCGCGACGATGCCGCCCAGCATTGAGCCCAGCATCTCGCTGATGTTCATGGGCGGCATGCCTATCATGGGCGCGGCGAGCATCAGCGCGGTCATCACGGCGGAGCCGGCGAGCCCGGCGATGATGGCGCGACCGAGGTTGATCTTCTCGAACATGGCTTGTTCCGCCTGAGAGTTCGTGCCGTGGTCGCCGCCCCATCGCGACGCCACTCACGCGATATAGTCGAAGGGGGACGGCGGATGTTACGCGGCGGTTTCGACCACGTTTCGGCCACCGGCTTCGATGGACAAGCAGGCGCCGCTGATGCATGTTTCCCTGCTGCCCGGCGACCGCCAACCGCAGGGCGAGCATCCGGGAGGCATGGGTCGAAGCGACGACATTCGGGGAACCGCCCCGCTGAGCACTCCGGTGAGCGAGGTGGTCCGCCCGGCGCGCGGGGACATCGTGGCCGCCTCACCGGAGGATCGCGCCGTCATCGAGCGCCTGCTGGCCGGCGACGAGGCCACGTTCGCGAGGCTCGTCGACGAGTACCACGGGCGCCTCGTCCGGCTCGCCCGGTCCTTCGTGAAGGACCAGGCGACGGCCGAGGATGTCGTCCAGGACACCTGGATGGGCGTGCTCAACGGGCTGCGGAGCTTCGAGGGACGCTCGGCGCTCAAGACCTGGATCTTCCGGATCCTGATCAACCGCGCGAAGACCCGCGGCATTCGCGAGGCGAGGTTGGTCCCCTTCTCGAGCCTGGGCGACGGCGATGGCCCAAACGAGCCGGCCGTCGATCCCGCCCGCTTCGGCTCCGACGGCATGTGGGCCGACCCGCCGCAGCGCTGGGAGGACGACACGCCCGAGGCGGTCCTCCTCCGCGAGGAGGCTCGAAAGCGGCTCGAGCAGGCCATCGAGGAGCTTCCGCCGCGGCAGCGGACGGTGCTCGTGCTGCGGGACATCGAAGGGCTGTCGGCCGAGGAGGTGTGTAAAATCCTGGAGATCGGCGATACGAACCAGCGGGTGATGCTCCACCGCGCCCGTTCAGCCGTTCACCGCGCCCTCGAGCGGTATCTGGAGGAGGAATAGGCGCCATGTTGACCTGCCAGGAGCTGACCGAGCTGGTCACCGACTACCTCGAAGGGCGCCTCAGCCTGTGGGACCGCATGCGGTTCCGCTTTCACATCGGCATGTGCAAGCACTGCCGCGCGTTCTTGCACGACCGGAAGCTGGCCATCAAGACGCTCGGCAAGATGCCGGCGGACCCCATCCCGCCGGACGTCCGCGACGAGCTCCTCGATAGGTTCCGCAACTGGAAGCGCGAGTAGCGTCCGCGGAGCTCCCGACCCCAGCCCGTATCCCCGACCGGTTAGCCGCGTAACATCCCGGCTCCCCCGAATATTCACCTGCGCGGCGGCGCCTCTCTGGCGGCCGCATCCCGAGCGGAGGTGAGCTGATGGTCGACATCGTCGTGTGTACGAAGGACTGGTGCCCCTACTGGGCCAAGGCCAAGTCGCTTGCTCGACCTGCGACGGCGCGCTGTTCCGGGATCTGCGTGTCGCGATCGTCGGTGCGGGCAACTCCGGGCTCGAGGCGGCGATCGGGATAAGCGGGATGGCTCGCTCGGTCCACCTCGTGTCCAGCCGAGGGCTCACCGGAGACGAGATCCTGCAGGGCAAGGTGCGAGCGGCCGAAGGCGTGCGGGTGCTGCCGGGCTGCCGTTCCGTGGAGATCCACAGTGAGGATCGGGTGGAAGGGCTCACGATCGCCGACTTGGAGACCGGCGCCCAGGAGCGCCTCCTGATTACCAGGGACTGGACGGCGACAACGGGTTCGCGACGCCCTCACGCGGAGGTCAGCTGTTGCTCTCGCTCATCGCTCGCACCATCTAGTTCCTCGTGTACCACGCCGCGGTGCGGGTCGTAGACCGCGGTAGCCGCCTCGATTGCAGCAGCGGCGTGCAGCACGAGGTCGAGCGCCTCCTGCACGAGAACCTCGCCCTGAAGGCGCAGGTCCGGGCGCTGGTCCTTGAGCTGAAGAGCGAGCGCGGCTCGCGGCCGAGAGTATCGCTGCGGACGCGGGCCACCTAGCTGTTCGCCTACCCGCTGACCCGCGGCGACTCCGCGTTCCGGAACGACTACCTGTCGGCATCCCGGACGACGATCGAGACGTTATCGTCAAGCTCAAGGCAGAGAACCCGCTCTGGGGTGCCCGGCGCAGCAAGGAGGCGCTGCGCCGGATAGGCGTCAGGGTCAGCGAGCCGACGATCCAGAAGGTGCTCAGGGTCGCGGGCTTCTCGCCCCGCGGCGGGCACCCGATGAACCTCGACCGGTGGAAGTCGGCGGCCAAGGACGCCATGTGGGCGCTCAGCTTTTTCTTCGTCCGGACGGCCAAGGGCGTGTGGCCTAACGTGCTGCTCGTCATCGACCTGCACACGAGGGAGCTTCGTCGACCTGCGCGCGTGCGACGCCTGGGGTCCGAGTGCCGAGTAGACCATCCGCACGTTCGCGAGCGCGATCCACCGCAAAGGCCGACGGCTCGAGGCCGTCGTCCACGATCACGGCAGCCACTTCCTCGGACAGTTCGAACGCCAGCTTCGCGTCCTGGAGATCGAGAGACGGTGCACCCCGGTGGCGCTCCTGTTCGTGAACGGATCGTGCGAGCACGCCATGAAGTCCGTACGCCTGGAGACGCTGAACCACGTCTGGTGCGTGACGTCGAGGAGTTGTAGTGGTACCTGGACGAGTACCGCGCCTATTACAACGCGCACCTCACCAACCAGGCAATCGGCGGTGAGACGCCGTCGCTGTACGGGCGCGATTCCCCGGGCGCCGAGGTCATCAGCCTGGAAGAGCTGCGTCGGCGAAAGCTGGTCCGCTGGAGTTTCGACCACGAGCTGCTGAACGCCTACGAGCTGGTGGACGACGAATCGGCCGCCGCTTGAGCCGGCGCGACCTGCAGAGCGACATCACCAGGGGTGTCCGCTGGCCTCGGCGGTGTGGTATGCTCTGCATCGGCGACCGGCACTCCGAGCAGGGCCACGACGCGGCGTCGGTCCTATCGGCGCTGGTGATCCGGACGCCCCGGCGCCCGCCAGACGCGCCGTTGGTACCGCGCCGGGATGGCGGAGGGTTTCTTGGGACCAGCGGCGAAGGGTGCCCGTGGCGCGGACAGGGCGCCTCCGGGCCGTGCCCCGCCACCGCCTCGCGCGGCTTACCGCTCGCGAACCACCGGGCGCGCTTCGAAGCGAAGCCATCCCGGGGTCGCTTCCACGCCGCAACGCCCATCCCGCCGTGACAACTCGGCATCTCGCCGGAGAACGGGTTCGCGATGGTGGGGCCGCCCCGCTCGTTCTTGCGGCAAGGCGGCTGACAGCAAGCCGCCCTCCCGCTGACCCAGCCCGCACCCGTAGACCTGCCACGATGCGCCGGGCTTGCGCTCGGGGACAGGGTTGGGCGAGAGGGATCCCCATGACGCCGATCACCGGTGGGGAGCTGCTTGCGCGGTGTCTTGCGGCCGAAGGCATCCGCTTTGTCTTCGGACTGCCCTCGCCCGAGATCGATCCCCTGCTGGCGCAGCTCGACGAGCACGGCATCCGCCTCGTGCCGGTGCGGCACGAGGCCGCCGGGGTGCACATGGCCGAGGGGCTCTACAAGGCGACGGGTGGGGTCGCCGCGGTGATCGGCAATCCCGGCCCAGGGTCGGCGAACTTGCTCCCCGGGCTCGTCACGGCCCGGCACGAAGGTGTCCCCGTTCTGGCGCTCACCTCGCAGCACCGTCTCGAGATCGTCTATCCAGCCACGCCGGCGACCTTCCAGGGGCAGGACCAGCTCGACGTCTTTCGGCCGATCGTGAAGTGGGGTGCTCCGGTCCTCTCCTGGGGACGCATTCCCGAGGTGCTCCGTCTGGCGTTTCGCGAGATGTGGACCGGGCGGCCAGGGCCGGTCCAGGTGGATCTGCCGGCCCCCGTGCTCTATGCGACGGGCGACCCGGCGACGGCGCCGGTGTTGCCGCCGGCGGCTTACCGTCCGCCGTTGCCGCAGGCCTCGCAGGCGCAGCTCGAGGCGGCCGCTGACCTGCTCCTCGCAGCCGAGCGTCCCCTCGTCGTTGCTGGAACGGGCGTGGACCGCGCGGGGGCGCATGGCGCGCTGCTCGAGCTGATCGAGTTCCTGGGCGCGCCGGTCGTCACCACGCAGGCGGGCCGCTCGACGGTCCCCGCCGATCACCCCCACTTCGTCTTCGGCTTCGGCCCGCCGGGGGACATGGCTCGGCGCGAGGCCGACGTCATCCTGGTGGCGGGCTCGCGTCTTGGAAACCTCGACCTCCCCTTCGACAAGTACTGGGGCGATCCCGCCGGCCAGCGTCTCGTGCAGATCGACATCGATCCGCGGAACATGGGCGTGACGCGCCCGCTGACCCTCGCAATCGTGGCCGACCTCGCAAGCGCCCTGCCGGACCTGCTGCGCGTGCTGCGGGGCCGCCTCTCGACCCCGCGCGATGGCAGTCGGGCCCGTCGCTTGCACGAGGCCTCGGAGGAATGGACGATGCGCCTTGCCGGGCCGGTGGCGTCGTGGAGCGGGCCAGGGATTCATCCGGCACACGCCCTCGGCATGGTCGGAGCGGCATTCGGCCGCGACACGATCTGGGTGGTCGACGGCGGCAACTCGGCCCTGTGGGCATCCGCCGTGCTCCCGCCGCCGCGACCCCGGTCGTATCTGTCCATCCTCGAGCTCGGCATGCTCGGCACGGGCATCCCGCAGGCCGTCGGGGCGAAGCTCGGGGCGCCCGAGCGGGAGGTGGTCTGCGTCTCGGGGGACGGCGCTGCCGGATTCAACATCATGGAACTCCAGTCCGCGGTGCGTGAGGGCCTGAAGATCCGGGTCGTCGTGTGTGCCGAGGGATCGTGGACGATGGAGATCCCGAACGAGCGGATCCGGTACGGTCGCACCTTCGGCACCGACATGGGGACAGTGCGCTGGGATCGTGTCGCGGAGGGGCTGGGCGCGCACGGCGAGTACGTCGAGCGACTCGACGAGCTGCCCGGCGCCCTCGAACGCGCCCGCGCCGCAGACGGCCCGGCGCTCGTCTGCGTGCGCACCGATCGCGAGGCCAACCTGGCGGCGCCCCCGGAGCTCATGATGCGCTTCTGGGAAGTGTACCAGGGGCCGGTCGGGTGACGGCGCTCGGCCGGCGGTCCCCTACAAGCGCGGCGAGGCCGTAGGGATGGGGCAGGCGTCGCCCTCGCTGGGCTGGGGCGCTTGTTCCAGAGAACAGCGGGGAGTACTTTAATTGATTAGTGGCACGTCTTCTCGCCGCGCTGTTGATCGCCGTCCTGGTGCCCGGGGCGACCCGGGCGAGCGCGGCGTACCGATGTCAGGCTGAGGGGGTTGTCCGTCCGGCGTGCTGCTGCGGGAGCACCACAGTGCGTTCCGCCCAGCCCGAGCCGTGTGCCACCGTGCGGCCCGTCGACTGTTGCGAGGTGGTGGTGGTCACCCACGCGATGGACGGCGAACCGATCTGCCAGCATCGAGTCGAGGGCTCGTCGCTGACGATGCTGAGCGTGCTGCCGGCTGGCGAACGACCACACGCGCGCTCGCGCGCACGGGTGGCATCTTGCGAGGGTCCGCCCGAGGGCGGCCGGATCCTCGTCCTCCGACACTGCTCCCTCCTGATCTGAGCGCCCACTGATCTGCGCAGTGGCGACCGTGCGGAGCTCCGCGGAGCTTCGCCTGTCGAGGGGGCATCGCTGTGGGCCCGTGGCCTCCAGCGATGCGCATACGCACGCTCGTTCGGGAGTGAGCACATATGAATCTACGCAGGTGGTCTTTCGGGACCGGTTTCAGGAACAGTGCACTGATCGCGGCTCCGGCGCTCCTGACTCTCGCCTGTGGGACGGCGACCCAGGTTGCGTCGGTGTACCGTCTGCCGGCGAACACCCGGTCGCTCGGGGATGGTCCGGCCTCTGGCGACGTGGAGGTGTTTCGCGAAAGCCGCTGGCTGGAGCGCAAGGCGCTCGTCGAGGCCGTCCTCGAGCGCAACCCCAGCGTGGCAGCCGCCCACGAGGCCTGGCAGGCGACCCTGGCGCGCTACCCCCAGGTGACGGCGCTGGACGACCCGACGCTCTCGTACACTGTCGCGCCACGCAGCATCGTCGGCGATGCCCGCTTCGGGTACGCGGTCGAGCTCGGTCAGCGCGTTCCGTTCCCCGGAAAACGCGCGCTCGAGGGGGCGATCGTGCTCGCCGAGGCGGCAGCGGCGCAGGACGATCTCCAGACGACGCGCCTCGAGCTGGCACTGAGTGCATCGACGCTCTTCGACGACTACGTCTTGGTCGAGCGCTCGCTGGCGATCAATGCGAGGCACCAGGAGCTGCTCGCCGAGCTCGTGGCGAGCGCCCAGGCGCAGTACCTCATCGGGCGCGCCTCCCAGCATGACGTGCTGCAGGCCGAGGTCGAGCGGGCGCACCTCGAGCATGACGCTGTCGTGCTGCAGAGCGACCGGGCGACGATCATTGCGCAGATCAATGCGCTGCTCCATCGAGAGCCGCAGGCAGCGCTTCCGCCGCCCCCGCCGGAGCTGCCGGTTCCCACCGTTCCGCAGCCGGAGCAGCTGCCGGCGCTCGTCGAGGAAGCACTGCACAATCGCCCCGAGATCGATGTTTGGCGCGAGCGCAGGGCGGGCGGCGAGGCCGCAGCGAGACTCGCGGCCCGCCAGAGCTACCCGGACCTCGAGCTCATGGCGCGCTACGACTCGATGTGGGACACGCCCGAGCACCGCTGGATGGTCGGTCTCGGGGTGACCGTCCCACTCCAGTGGGACCGCCGGCGTGCAGCCGTAGCGGAGGCCGAGGCACAGGCGGCACGGGCCCGCCACGAGCTGGCCCGCGCACGAATCGCCGCACAGACGGAAGTGTTCGAGGCCTTTCGGCGCGCCGAAGACGCGCGGCACGTCCAGGCTTTGCATGCCGAGCGCATTGTCCCTGCTGCCCGACAGCAGGTGGCCGTCGCACGCGCAGGGTTCCTGGCGGGCCGTGACAGCTTCCTGGCCGTCCTTGCTGCCGAGCGGAGCTTGCGGACGGCAGAGCTCCAGCTCGAGATCGCGCACGCCGATCTCTGGCGCCGCCTGGCCCGACTTGCGCGAGCCGTGGGACGGCTGGCGAGCGAGCACTTCGGAGGTGCGCGATGAAGGCCAGAACACGCCTGGGTGTTCGCGCGGTCACCGTGGTGCTGCTCGGTCTTGTCGGTGCTGGCGCAGCGTACGTCGTGCGCGTCGCGGGCCTTGGGACGCCCGCGGCGGAGGGCGAGCGACCAGCGGCCGATCACCAGCACGCGGACGCGTCCGAATCGGTGATCTACACGTGTCCGATGCACCCCTCGGTGCGACAACGGACTCCCGGCCGATGTCCGCTCTGCGGCATGGACCTGACGCCTGTTGCCGGGGACGAGGGCGAGGCGGGAGTCGTCGTCATCGACGAGGCGCGGCGGCAGCGTTCCGGGATCCGCACGACGCGTGTCGGCAGAGAGCCGCTCGTGCTGGAGATCCAGGCGCTCGGACGCGTCGTGGTCGACGAGACCCGGCTCCACGACGTGGTGCTGCGGCAATCGGGCTGGATCACGCGCGTCCATGCCAACCAGTCCGGACAGCGCGTCGCGAAGGGCCAGGTGCTGCTCGAGGTGTACAGCCCCGAGCTCTACGCGGCCCAGCTCGACTATCTCGTCGCGCTGCGCAGCCGGGACGCCGGTCGGGGAGCGGGGATGCCGGATCGCTCCGACACGCTGGTCGAGCTCGCGCGAAAGCGCCTCCTGCTCTGGAACGTGCCGGAGGCGCTGCTGGAGGGGCTCGCGCGACGCCGCGAGGCGATGACCGACGTGCCGGTGCTGTCCCCGGTGAGCGGCTACCTCGTCGAACAGCTCGCGGTTGCAGGTGCGGCCGTGGAGCCTGGCCAGCGCCTGTCTCGCATCGCTGCCCTGGATACGGTGTGGGTCGAAGCGGATCTCTACGAGGCCGATCTCCCCCACGTGCGCGAAGGCCAGCGGGTGCGCATCACGCTCGCGTATCTCCCTGGCCGGACCGTCGACGGCAGCGTGGCGCTCGTCCAGCCGCTCGTCGATCAGGGGTCGCGGACCGGCCGCGCCCGCATCGTCCTCGACAATCGCGACCTGGCACTGCGTCCGGGCATGTACGCGACCGTCACCCTGCTGGCTCCGCTAGGGGAGCGGCTCACGGTGCCGGTCTCGGCGGTCCTGTACACGGGTCCCCGGCGCCTCGTGTTCGTCGATCTCGGAGAGGGACGGTTGCAGCCGCGGGACGTCGTGCTCGGCGCCCGCGCTGGCGAACGCTACGAGGTTGTCGACGGTCTCCGCGAAGGCGACGTGGTGGTGTCCTCCGGCAACTTCCTGGTCAGTGCCGAAAGCCGGATCCGCTCGGCGACCGGGCTCTGGGGAGGCGAGCATGGCAGTCACTGAGCCCGGAGCGACCCGTCTTCTGGGGGGCGTCATCGCGGGCAGCGCTCGCAACCCCGTCTTCACGCTCGCACTCGTCGGCGGACTGGCGATCTGGGGGTGGTGGGCCCTGGCCCGGGGCCCGCTCGATGCCCTCCCGGACCTCTCGGACGTGCAGGTCATCGTCTTTACCGAATGGCCAGGGAGAAGCCCCGATCTGGTGGAAGATCAGATCACCTATTCCCTGTCGACGGCGCTCCTCGCCGTTCCGGGCGTGCGGGTCGTGCGCGGCCAATCCATGTTCGGGATGTCGTTCGTCCACGTCATCTTCGAGGACGGGCGAGACCTCTACTGGGCGCGGAGCCGTGTGCTCGAGTATCTCAGCGCCGCCCAGGCGAAGCTGCCGGAGGGCGTGCAGCCCATCCTGGGGCCCGACGCCAGTGGTGTTGGCTGGGTGCTCCAGTACGCGCTCGTCGATACCAGCGAGCACCACGACCTCCAGCAGCTGCGATCGCTCCAGGACTGGCAGATTCGCTTCGCGCTCCAGAGCGTCGAAGGCGTGGCTGAGGTCGCCTCTGTCGGCGGGTTTGTCAAGCAGTACCAGGTCCAGCTGGATCCTACCCGCCTCCTGGCCTACCGCATTCCCGTGACGGACGTCGTCCGTGCTGTCCGCCAGGCGAACGGCGACGTCGGCGGCCGTGTGCTGGAGATCGCGGGCCACGAGTACATGATTCGTGGTCGGGGCTATGTGCGCAGCGTCGCCGATCTCGAGCAGGTCGTGCTGCGCGTGGCCGAGAACGGCACGCCGATCTTGGTACGGGACGTTGCGCAGGTGAGCATTGGAGCCGATCAGCGCCGTGGCATCGCCGAGCTCGACGGAGAGGGCGAGGTCGTGGGTGGCATTGTCGTGATGCGCCACGGCGAGAACGCGCTCCGCGTCATCGCTGCGGTGAAGGCACGCCTCGCCGAGATCCAGCGCACGCTGCCGCCCGGTGTCCGGCTCGAGGTGACCTACGATCGATCCGGCTTGATCGAGGAATCGATCGCCACGCTCCGACGCACCCTCGTCCACGAGATGGCGGTGGTCAGCGCAGTCATCGTCGTCTTTCTCCTGCACGTGCGCAGTGCGCTGGTGCCGATCCTCACGCTGCCCATCGCTGTCCTCCTCGCCTTCATCCCGATGTTCTACCAGGGGCTCACCGCCAACATCATGTCCCTGGGCGGGATCGCGGTCGCGATCGGCGCCATGGTCGACGGGGCGATCGTGCTCGTCGAGAACGTCCACAAGCGCCTCGCGACGTGGGAGGCCAGTGGATGCCCCGGCTCGCGTCGCGAGGTGCTCATCGCGGCGATGCAGGAAGTCGGGCCGACGATCTTCTTCTCGCTGCTGGTGATCACGGTCTCGTTCCTCCCCGTCTTTGCGTTGGAGGGCGCGGAGGGCCGCCTCTTCAGACCGCTCGCCTTCACCAAGACCTATGCCATGGCCCTGGCGGCGGTACTGGCGGTGACCGTGACGCCTGCGCTCGCGGCGATCTGCATTCGCGGACGAATTCGCGAAGAAGAGCACAACCCCATCACGCGTTGGCTCATGGCGTGCTACGTGCCGGTGGTCCGGCTCGTCTTGCGCCACCCGCGCACCGTCATCGCGCTCGTTCCCCTCGCGCTCGTGGCCACGGTGCCCGTATATCTGCGCCTGCAGAGCGAGTTCATGCCGCCCCTCAACGAGGGGGTCATTCTCTACATGCCAACGGCGCCGCCGGGCATGTCGCTCACCGAGGCTGGTCGGGTGCTCCAGGCCATGGACCGCGAGCTCGCGCGGTTCCCGGAGGTGGCGCGGGTATTCGGGAAAATGGGGCGGGCGAGCACAGCGACCGACCCCGCGCCGATCGGCATGGTCGAGACGATCGTGCTGCTCAAGCCGCGGAGCGCCTGGCGGGCCGGCATGACCTGGGAGCGTCTGATCGCGGAGATGGACGCGACCGTGCGCTATCCCGGCATGCCCAACGTCTGGTGGATGCCCGTCCAGACGCGGACGGAGATGCTGGCCACCGGGGTGCGGACCCCGCTCGGCATCCAGGTCTTCGGCGATACCATCGAGCAAATCGAGCAGGCGGCCGTCGCCATCGAGCGGGCGGTCGCGACCATTCCAGGAACGCGCAGCGCCTTCGCCGAGCGCTCGACGGGCGGCCTCTATTTCGACGTGCGCGTCGATCGCCGGGAAGCGGCTCGGCATGGGCTCAGCGTCGAGGATGTCAACGACGTCGTACTCTCCGCGATCGGCGGGATGAACGTCGCGGAGACGGTCGAGGGTCGCGAGCGCTATCCGATCAGCGTGGCCTACGCGCGGGAGTTCCGGGACGACCCGGAGCTGCTCGGACGGGTGCTGGTCGGCACGCCGTCCGGGGCCCAGGTGCCTCTGAGTCAGGTCGCGGAGCTGGCTGCCGTGACGGGGCCACCGATGCTTCGCAGCGAGGACGGGCGGCTGGTGGGGTTCGTGTTCGTCGATACCGATCGACCGGTCGTGGACTACGTGGCAGAGGCGCAGCGTCTGGTCGAACGTGAGGTGGCCCTCCCGGGCGGCGTGCGGCTCGCCTGGGTCGGACAGTTCGCGCACTACGAGCGGGCGAGGCAACGCCTCCTCGTCCTCGCGCCACTTGCCGTGGCCCTGATCGTCATCCTGCTCTACCTCAACACGCGCTCCTGGGCCGAGACGGCATTGGTCGTCTTGCTGTTTCCCACCGCGCTCCTCGGGGCGGTGTGGCTGGTGGCGCTGCTCGGGTACAATCTGAGCGTCGCTGTCTGGGTTGGAATGATCGCGCTGGCCGGGCTCGACGCCGAGACCAGCGTGGTGATGCTGCTGTATCTGCGCCTGGCGTACGAAGAGCGGCAGCGTGCAGGAGCGCTGCGCACGATGGCCGACCTGCACGGCGCCATTGTCGAGGGTGCGGCGAAGCGGATCCGCCCGAAGCTGATGACAGTGCTGACGACCATGATCGGTCTGGCCCCGATCCTGTGGAGCACCGGGACGGGCGCGGACCTGATGCGGCGGATCGCCGCGCCCATGGTGGGTGGGCTCGCGACCAGCTTTGTGCTCGAACTGGCGGTGTACCCGGCCGCGTTCGCGCTGTGGAAAGGGCGCGGCCTCGCTCAGCGGCCGAGCTCGGCCCGCAGCGCCTCGTCGAGCGATGGGTAAAGGAAAGAGAACCCGCTCGCCTGAAGCACAGCGGGGACGACGTGGGCGCCGCTCAGCAGGAGCGTCTCGCCCATCTCGCCAAAGAGCAGTCGTACGGCGGTCGCCGGGAGCGGAACGATGGTCGGCCGGCAGAGCACCCTGCCGAGTACCCGGGTGAATTCCGCGTTCGTCGCCGGGGCGGGTGCCACCACGTTGACCGGTCCCGACACCCTGTCCGCGAAGAGCAGGTGATGGAGGGCGCCCACGACGTCGTCGAGGGCGATCCAGCTCAGCACCTGCTGGCCGTCGCCAACCACCCCTCCGCAGCCAGCGCGAAACGGCCCCAGCATCCGGGCGAGGGCTCCTCCCTGCGCGGAAAGGACGACGCCGAGCCGAGCATGAACGACCCGGATGCCGGCCTGCGCGGCCGGCGTCGTGGCCGCTTCCCAGGCCTGGCAGACCTCGGCCAGGAAGTCCCGGGCTGCTGGGTGCGTCTCGTCGGCGTGAATGCTTGGCGGGAGGGGGCCGTACACGCCGATGGCCGACGCCGAGACGAGCACGCGCGGTGGGTGGCGGAGTCCGGCGAGCGCCCGGGCGAGCAGCGCGGTCGACTGCACGCGGCTCTCGCGGATGGCCGCCTTGCGTTGCGGCGTCCAGCGCCCCGCCACGGACTCGCCAGCGAGGTGCACGACCGCATCCGTATCTTCGAAGGCCGAGGCCTCGATGGTGCCGCGGGCCGGATCCCAGCCGATCTCCCGCGGTGCTCGGGGGGGGCGCCGCACGAGACGAATGACCTCGTGCCCTCCGGTCGACAGGAAGGCCGCCAGCGCGCTGCCGACCAGGCCCGAGGCCCCGGTGAGGACCACCCGCTGGGGACCCCGCGGTCTGGTCCGACGGTGGCGGGCGAGATCGTTGCGAGTCCGCTCGTGCCGAAAGGTGAACATCCGCTCGAGCGTGCGGCGTACCGTCGCCCCGGCGACGAGCTCCCCCACGGGCCCCCCTGGCAGGCGGTATTCCACATGGTCTTCGAGGATGCTCTCGGTCTCGCTGACGGGGTGAAAGCGATGGGTGTGGGTCCAGGCGGCGAAGGGCCCTTCGAGTTGGATATCGCGAAATTCCTGGCCCTCGCACAGGTGGTCGTGTTGGGCGACCCACCGCGTGCGGAGAGGGCCGAGCGACAGCTCAAGGACCACACGCGTGCCCGGGGCAATGCCCTCGGCGCTGCGTTCCACCACGCGGGCAGGCTGCCAGGGCGGCATGAGCCGCTCGAGAGCTCCCGGGCGCGCGTGCCAGGCAAAGGCCTCGGCCGCCGAGTCCGGAAGCGTGCTGCGGTGCACGAACAGGGGCATGCGCTAGCGTCGCGCGGGGAGCGGGGCTGAGGCAAGCGCAGAAAGAAGCGTGACGGGGGACCGACGGTTTGTTGACGGCCGGTGTTGTGGCGACACCGGACAGCGTGATCTACGGGGCCCGGTCGTGCGGCAGACAGCGGCACGGCAGTTGCTGCGCGGTCGCGGGAGCGGCTGCCGCGGATGCGGCAGCCAGGGCGGCGCCCGTGGGCATGGGGTACGGTTCGCGCATGAGGACAGTTCTCGCGGTCGACGCGAACAGGGTCGTTCGAGCCATGGTCGGCCGCCATCTCGAGCGCTACGGGCGTCGGCTGCTGGAAGCAGCAAGCGCCTGGGAAGGCCTGCGCGTCGCACGGCTCGAGCTGCCCGACCTGGTGCTGCTCGACGCCGCTCTGCCGCCTGCCGAGGACGGGCATCTCCTGGCCTTGCTGCGCTCAGACGTCCGGACAGCCCGGTTACCGGTCATTCTTCTTGTCGCGGAATCCGCCCGCCCGCAGGTTGCCGAGCTTGAGCCACTCGGCGTCACGGCATGCCTGCTCAAACCCTTCGAGCAGCGGGCATTCGACAAGGAAGTGTCGAAGGTCCTTGGCCTGGCGACGGCGCCGACCCGACGTCCCGTCGACCGGAAGGCAGTCATGCTCGTCGACGCTGACACAGGGCGCATCGATGCGGTTCGCCGCCTGCTCGACACCGAGATGACGGTGCTGGTCGCCGGTTCCAGCCGCGACGCCTTGGCCATGTACGCCAAGCTTCGGCCCGGCGTCGTCGTTGTCGATCTCGGTCTGCCGCAGATGGAAGGGTATCGCGCCATGGCACGACTCGAGGATCTCGGCCCGAGCGCCTTCGTGGCCCTGGTGGAATGCGGCGACACGGAGGAGCGCGACTGGGCATTGGAGGTGGGGTGTCAGGCGGTGCTCGAGAAACCGGTGACCGCGCAGAGCCTGGTCGACAACATCCGGCGCGCGGTCGCGGCGGTCGCCACGGCCGAAGATGTCGTGTCGCGGCTCCTCGTCGAAGAGGGGCACTGGGCCATGCTGCAGATGCCGGATCCACATGCCGGCAGTTTCGGCCGTATCCGTGCCGCGCTCCGTCGAACCTTCCGCGCCATGGCGGGCTCGGGGCGCGACACGCTCATCGTCGACCTGACCGCGGTGGCAGCTCCCCAGGAGGAGGCGCTCGGCGCCGTGCTGGGGTTGATCGAGGAAGCGGAGCGACTCGGGCTTCAGACGGCGGTCTGTGCGCCGCCCAGGGCTCTTGTCGAACAGCTCGGCCTGCGAGGACGGACGAAATACCGCGTCTACGCCTCGCGAGAGGCCGCACGGGAGGCGTTCCAGTGATCGTGACCGACTCGAAGGATCCGGCTACCGTCCCGGACGAGACTGCCCTCGATCGTGCGGCGTTGCGCGACTGCGTCCGCTCGACCCTGACGAGGCTCTCCCGCACCGGCGAGTTGCCCACCCTGCCGGCGACCGCGACTGCAGCTTTGGCTGTGGCGCGAGATCCCGAGGCCGGGGTCGACGAGCTGTGCAAGGTGATCCGCCTGGACGTGGGGCTGTCTGCCCGCATCCTGCGCGTGGGGAACTCTCCCGCCTACGCGCGACGCACGCCGGCCAAGACGCTGCGCGATGCCGTGTTGACCATCGGCTTGCGAAAGGCCTGCGACCTCCTGGTCGCGGCCTCCGCGCGGCGGCTCTTCGAGAGCAGTCGCCGGGCCAGCGACCTGTGGGGACATGCGCTCGCCACGGCGATCGCGGCCGAGGAGCTGGCAAGGGTCACGCGGGCGATCGATCCGGCCATGGCGTTCCTGCCCGGGCTCTTTCACGATGTGGGCCGCATCGCCTTCATGCTGGCGGACCCCGTGGCGCACGACGTGATCGTCGGCCTCGTGGACGAAGGGGCAGGGACGCCGAGCGAGCTCGAACGAGGGTGGTACGGCTTCGATCACGCGGATGCCGGAGCCATCCTGGCCGAGGACTGGGGCCTGGCCCCGGAGCAGTGCGAAGGCATCCGCTGGCATCACCGGCCTGCGGACGCGGAGGGCCCAGGGCAGGGCCTGGCCGCGGTCGTGCAAGCGGCCGATGCGCTGGCCTATGCGATCGGCTGGGGGTCGTATGCGACGCATGCGCCGACGCTCGACCTTCAGGCGCTGGGTATCGCGCCCGACGAGGCGGAAACGTTCCACGAGCGCGTTCTCCAGGCCTTCGAGCAGCAGAACGAGCTCTTGCGTTGAGGCGGCGGATGCGTTCGAGAGCGAACGCATGACGCTGCTCGCGGTCGTGGTGGCGAGCGTCGCCGCCATCGGAACGGCCCATCTTGTCGCCTACTACCGTGGGTGGCCCCTGGCCGCTGGAGCCCTCAAAGCGGTGCCGATTGCCCTGCTGGCCGGCATGGTCCTCGCGATAGCGCCCCCGGAGCGCCAGCTCTACGCGACGCTCATCGCCACGGGCCTTGTCTGCTCGGCGGTGGGGGACATCTGCCTGCTCCGCGCGGCCTGGTTCGGGCCGGGTGTCGCCAGCTTCGCGCTGGCCCATGGCTGCTACCTGAGCGCCTTCGCTGGCGCCGGGCCGCCCATCGCGCCGGCGCTCGGCTGGCTCCTGGCGCTCCTTGCGATCGCGGGCCTCCTCGGGGGCGTGCTCTGGCCCTATCTTGTCGGCTGGCGACGTCCGGCCGTCGTCGGCTATATCGCGATCATCACGCTGATGGCCTGGACTGCCGTGAGCCGGGCGAGCACGGCTGGCATCGACTCGACGAGCGGGCTGGCGGCTGCGGGAGGGGCGCTGCTCTTCATGGCTTCGGATGCGCTCCTTGCGCTCGATCGGTTTCGGCGCCGGATCCCGGGCGCGCACGCCGGGGTGATGACGATCTACTACGCCGCCCAGACCGCGATTGCCGCGTCGGTGGTCTGAGCGCCGCCGTGCGGCACGGCGCGCCGCTCAGCCGGTCGCGATGCCGAGGAACTCGCTCGCCTCGCGTACCACGGCCTCGCGCAGCGTCGCGAGACGGGTGTCGAGGAGGCGAAGTCGGTCGGCAGCGCGATCGAAGAGCGTCAGGTTGGCCCACAGGGACTCGAAGGTGGACCACCAGCGGATGCCGTCGGCGCCGCTGGCGTGGATCGCACGCGCCTGCGGCTGGGTCACCGTGCGCTGGCGGGTGGCCACCAGCGACGGCTTCCAGCCGCGCCGACCGAGCTCGCGTGGATTGTCGAGATCGACCAGGGCGATCGGCTCGACGAGCTCGATGGTCGCGAGCGCGAGGGGCAGCCCGCGGCGCTGGAAGATGCCGGGAACCAGCACGCTGCCGCGAAAGCGCGCGAGCTGCTCCACGACCGCCGCGACGGGGACGGTGGCCAGGTAGAGGCAGCCGTAGGCCTCGGGGTTGTCGTGGCGGCCGTCGCCCTGGAGGGCTCGAGGAAAGCACAGGGCGCCACCCAGCTCCGCGGGCCCGACACGGCGGTCCCAGGCGAAGCAGCGATACACCGTCACGCGTAAGATTCGGCGCGCTCGGCGCGGATCGCCCGCAGGAGCTCCTCGGCTCGCCCCGTACGGATCAGGTCGATGGGACGGCGATCCCCGAGATGCGGGTTCAGGCCGAACAGCCAGGCGCGTGCGGCATCCGGGGTGTAGAGGCGGCGGAGATTCGCCCACACGAGCTCGAGCAGGTCGATGCGCTCGGCGTTCAGCGGGTCGACACCGGCACCGCGCAGCCAGCGGGTCACCTGGGCACGGTGGACGCCGAGCAGCTCGGCGAGGGCTGCGCCCGTTTTGAAATCGCGACGGAGCGCCCGAATCTTCGTCGCGGTCGCCACGGCCATGGCGATCTTGTAGCGCAACGATTTTTGTTGCGCAAGCAGCCCCGCGAGCTACCAGCGCTCGGGCGCGAACATGGCCTCGAGGCGCCGGTGGCGGCGCTCGAGGAGCTCCCGCTGCTCGGGATGCGTGAGGATGTACAGGTCGCCCCGCTCGATGGCCCGGACGACTCGCCGAGCGACCTCTGCGGCCGCGATCACCCCACCCCGCATCGCGCCGCTCACCTCCCCGGGGGGCGTGTCCAGGGCGGTCGGCTCGCCCGGGTTGCGCAGCTGCGCAGGCCGATGCCGGATCGAGTTGCGATTGATCTCGGTGTCGACGAGCATGGGGCAGAGCACGCTCACCCCGATGCCGTGATGGCGGAGCTCGCGGTGGAGCGACTCGCTGAGACCGACGACGGCGAACTTGGCCGCGCAGTAGATGCCGAGCCATTCCATCCCGACGAGCCCCGCCATCGAGGCCGTGTTGACGACGTGCCCGCCCTGGCGCTGCGCGATGAGCCGCGGGACGAAGGCCTCGATCCCGTGCACCACGCCCCAGAAGTCGACGCGCATGGTGTATTCCCAGTCGGCGTGCGTCGCGTCGGCCATGCGTCCGAACAGCGCGATGCCGGCGTTGTTGCAGAGGAGATGCACAGCGCCGAAGTGGCGGAAGGCCTCGTCTGCCAGGGCGAGCACCTGGGCGCGGTCGCCGACGTCGCAGCGCACCGTGTGCACGGTGGCGCCGTCGTCGCGTAGGGCCGCCGCGGTGCGCGCCAGCGCGGGCTCGTCGAGATCCGCGAGGACGAGCCGGGCGCCGCGGCCGGCGAAGGCGCGCGCCATCGCCGCCCCGATGCCGGCCGCTCCGCCGGTGATGACGGCCACGCGATCGCGGAACGGGTCCATGGGGCGTCCCTAGACGAGGCACGCTGCCAGGTCCAGCGGCGCGCAGCGGCGGTGGACGTCTGCGGTCGGGCGGTGCTAGGGCTACCGCATGGCCGAGGTCGCTCCAGCGCGCCGCCGCGTCCCGATCGTGCCGTTCCTGCGGCTGCCGGACGACGGGGAGCCCTATCTGGTGGCGCAGCGCTGCACGGCCTGCGGGGCGACCTACCTTGGACGACGGCGCGCGTGCGGCCGCTGCCTCGGCCGCGGCCCCTTCGAGGAGATCGGGCTCTCGCGCCGCGGTGTGCTCTACGTGTGGAGCATTGTTCACCAGTCCCTGCCTGGCGTGGCCGTGCCGTACGTGGTCGGGATCGTCGATTTGCCGGAGGGCGTTTCCGTGCGCTGCAACCTGGTGGATGTCGAGCCCGACCCGGCCCGCCTGCGTTTTGGCATGCCGGTCGAGCTGACGACCGCGATCAGCCAGCAGGATCGGGAAGGGAACGACGTGGTGGCCTTCGCCTTCCGGCCGGTTCGGGACTGAGCAGCGCGACGGCAGGACGAGGAGTCGACGACAATGAGCGAAGCGTACGTGGCCGGGGTCGGGATGCTGAAGATCGGCCGCTACCCCGCGCGTGATCCCGTGGACCTCGGCGCAGAAGCGGCGCTGCAGGCTCTCGACGATGCGGGGCTCGGCATGCGGGATGTCCAGCTCGTCGTGTGCGGCAACCTGCTCCAGGCCATGAACATGATCGGCCAGCGGATTCTGCAGCAGATCGGCCAGACGGGGATTCCGGTGATCAACGTGACCAATGCCTGTGCGACCGGGTCGACGGCCTTCCGGCAGTGCGTGACCGCCGTCCGCGCCGGCGAGGTCGATGTCGCCCTGGCGATCGGCGTCGAGCAGATGGGGAAGATGGGGCTGCTCGGTGGCGGGGGAGGATCCGGGATCCGCACGGAGGGCGTCATCGGCTCGAGCCTCATGCCGGCGGTGTTCGCCCAGGCGGGCATGGAGCACATGCGCCGCTACGGCACGACCCGCGAGCAGTTCGCTCGCGTGGCGGTCAAGAACCACGCCCACTCCACGCGCAACCCGCTGTCGCAGTACCAGGTCGAGACGCCGCTCGAGCAAGTCCTCGCGGCCCGCATGGTGGCCTACCCGAACACCCTGCTCATGTGCTGTCCCACGGGCGACGGGGCGGCCGCGGCCGTGGTCGTCTCCGCCGCCAAGGCCCGCCAGCTCGGTGCACGAGTCCGCGTGCGTGCCGCCGTGCTCAGCTCGGACCCCTGGAGCGAGCGCGATCTCGTCCTGCCCGACGTCAACACGCTCACGCGCAGCGCGGCAGCGCAGGCCTACGAGATGGCGGGCGTCGGCCCCGAGGATCTCGACCTCGTGGAGCTGCACGATTGTTTCGCCACCGCCGAGCTCCTACATTACGAGAACCTCGGATTGTGCGGCGAAGGCGAGGCAGGACGACTCATCGATGCCGGCGAGACCGCACTGGGGGGCCGGATTCCGGTGAATGTGTCCGGAGGCCTGCTGTCGAAGGGCCACCCGCTCGGTGCCACCGGCGTCGCGAACGTGTACGAGATCGTCCAGCATCTGCGAGCGCAGGCCGGTGCACGACAGGTGGAAGGGGCCCGCGTCGGGCTGGCCCACGTCATCGGCCTCGGCTCGGCCTGCACGGTGACGATTCTCGGCGTCTGAGCGCGGTCAGGACGGCCACGCCTCGCGGCCGAGAACCGCCGGTCACTGCAGGCGCAGCACGCGCCGCTGCGGGTCGATGGCGTAGCGGAAACGGTTGAGAAAATTCAGGCCGAGCACGCCGTCGAGCGGCGCGCTCACCGCCTCGTGCACGACCGCCTCCAGGTCGCGGGCCCGGGCTTCGCCGACCTCGATGTGACGGAGGCGGACGAGCGGCGCGCGCACGACGCCGTTCGCCGTGCGCAGCTCGACCTCGTGAATCCCGACGAGGTCGAGGCGGCGCGCCATGGCCGGCGACAGCACGCACAGAGTGGCGCCGGTATCGACGAGAAAGGTCGCGCGCGCCCGCGAGTTCAGGGTCGCCCGCACGTGCCAGAACGTCCCGTCGCCTTCGAGGGGCACCTCGTGCTCATCCCGCGACACCCAGGCCGCGCGGCTCCACCCGTGCCCGCACGCGAGCGCGGCAGCGGCGAGTAGAACGCGGCGTCGGCTCAACCCCGGCATCCGATCCACTCAGGCGATGCCGTAGCGATCGAGCTTGCGGTAGAGCGTCCGACGCGAGAGGCCGAGGAGGCGGGCAGCCTCGATCCGCTTGCCACCAGCCGCGGCGAGCGCACGGAGAATCTGTTCCCGTTCGGCGGCTTCCAGGGACAGCTCGGGCATCCGCGGCGCGGGACCGTCGGCGCTGTGGCGGCTCTCGAACAGCTGCGGGGGCAGGTGCTCGGGCAGGATCACGCTGCCCTTCGAGACCACCATGGCCCGCTCGATGACGTTGGCCAGCTCGCGGACGTTGCCTGGCCAGGGGTAGCGGAGGAAGAGCGCCAGGACCTGGGGGCTGACACCCGCGACGGAGCGCCCGAGCTTCTGGTTGCAGATACCGATGAAGTGGCGGACGAGCGGTTCGATGTCGTCGCTCCGCTCGCGCAGGGGAGGCAGATGAATCGCGCCGACGTTGAGGCGGTAGTAGAGGTCGTCGCGAAAGGTGCCCGCCGCCACCATCTCCGCCAGGTTGCGGTTCGTCGCCGCGATGACGCGGATGTCGACGCGGAGCGGTTCCGGCGAGCCGACGCGCTTGATCTCGCGGTTCTCGAGCACGCGGAGGAGCTTGACTTGGACGCCGAGCGGCAGCTCCCCGATCTCGTCGAGGAAGATCGTTCCGCCGTGCGCCGCCTCGAAGAGGCCCTTGCGATCGCGATCGGCGCCCGTGAACGCCCCGCGCACGTAGCCGAACAGCTCGCTCTCGAGCAGCGTCGGGGCGAGGGTGGTGCAGTTGCAGGCGATGAACGGCCGATCCCGCAGCGGGGAGAGCTTGTGGAGCGCACGCGCCACGAGCTCCTTGCCCGTGCCGCTTTCGCCCGTGATGAGCGCCGTCGTGGGGTACCGGGCGAGCCGCTCGAGGAAGGCGAACAGCTCGAGCATCCGCTGCGTACGCGCCACCATCCCCTCGAAGTGGACGACGCCCTGGAGGCGCTGCTCGAGAATGCGGGTGCGATGCTGCAGGGCGCGTTTCTGGAGCACGGCCGCGATGACCCGCTCGAGACGGCGAAAATCGATGGGTTTCTCGACATAGTCCTCGGCGCCCAGCTGGATGGCTTCGACCGCGTCCCGGACCGAGGAATAGCCGCTCATCATTACGAGCTGGATCTCGGGATCGCGGCTCTTCACCTCGCGGAGGAGATCCAGTCCGCTCATCCCCGGCATGCGCACGTCGGAGAGGATCAGGTCGATGGGCTCTTCGGCGAGGAGCGTCAGGGCCTCGTCGGCGCTCCCGGCCAGCTTCACCTGATGCCCGCGATTGACGAGAAAGCGATCGAGAATATGCCGGATCTCGGGGTCGTCCTCCACGACCAGGATCTTGGCGGGATCCGGACCCGAGGGAGCAGCGGAGAGGTCGTCGCGGTGACTCATCGGGGCTCAACCTGGCACGGCGTGTGCCGGGGGCGTCGCAAGCGGCATGCCGTGTGACAGCCCTGGCGCCCCTGTGCCGCCGCAGTGCAGCAGGCTCGAGGCCAAGTGCCCGGTTTCTCGGCCCTTGTGGCCGGCGAGCTGCCGCGGCTACCGAGCAGGGCCCGCCTGCAAGCGACGCCTCGCGCGTCAGGCTCCTGACGCCGCGGTGACGCGTTGCCGGCCACCGCGGAACACGCCCCGTCGCTCAGCTTTCGAACGGTGGGGCCGAGCTGCGCAGGAGGTGTTCGGCGACCCCCCGTTTCCGCGCCAGGTCGTTGATGGCTTTCCAGGCGAGCTTGCTCGGCTCGGCGTGGGCGTTCTCCCAGCGATTGACGGTCGAGACGGTCACCGCGATCTCGTGCGCGAACTCTTCCTGCGTCATCCCGAGCTTCTGCCGCAGGCTGCGAATCAGGTTGCCAGCGTTTTCTTCCATGGGGTCGTCCTCGTCGTGGGCGCGATGCGCGCGTACCGAGCGTGCAGCAACGGACGTGCCACGGCGACGCGCAGGGAATCGGGGCCCGCTCGCGCGACCGCTGTGACGCGTGCGTCGCAAAGTCTCGCCGAGCGGTGCGCCGTCGTCACTGACTTCCCGCGCGAGGCAGTGGCGTGCTAGGCAACCGCCATGCGTCGTGTTCCGTGGACCCTCGCCCTCGTCGCTGCGCTCGCGATCGCGGTGGCTAGCCGCTCGTCCGGCCGGGCAGCGGACGCCGAGAGCCCAGAGCGAGTGCTCGCGCGGTATCTGGCTGCCCTCAAGGCAGAGCGATTCGACGAGGCATGGGAGCTCATCTCGAGCGCCATGCGGCGCGGTCGGGACAAGGAAACCTACGTCAAGGAGTCCAAGGCGCTCATGGCCTTCGCCGACGTGAAAATCTTCGACTTTCGTGTCGGGCGGGGACGCATCGAACAGGACCGCGCCCGGGTACCGAACATCCTCGAATCCCAGGATCGCTTCGCGAACACGCTGGGGCTGACGGAGTACGAGCTCTACACCCTGGTCCGCGAAGGGGGCGCATGGAAGGTCGATTCTCAGCTGCTCCTCGAACCGCACGAGATCGCCACCTGGTTCCCCGACCAGCCCCCGAAGCGCGAGCCCCCCGCGTCCCATTGACACCGGGAAGAGGGGTCTGTTAGTCGCCCGCTCGCGGGGCCGCAGCGGTGCGGCCGCAGGGGGAAGCAATGGATCCCATGCGCCGATGGCTTGTCACGGCGGGAATCGCGTCGTGTGTGCTCGGGATGGCGGCATGCCATCGCGAGGTCGAGATGATTCCCTTGATCGAGCGGACGATCTACCTCACGGACCGATTCTACGACGTGGATGCGATCAGCGCGGATCACGCGGTGGTGGTCGGCTATGGCGGCAAGATCCTCGTGACGCGCGACGGCGGGCGCAACTGGACCCAGCAGCGAAGCGGAACGGACCTGGCGCTCTATGGCGTGCAATTCGCCGATGCCGATCATGGCTGGATCGTCGGTCAGGAGGGGCTGATCCTCCGGACGGTCGATGGGGGGGCGACATGGACGGCGCAAGAGTCCAATGCCACCTTCACCGAGCCGGACGGCACCCTGAAACGCGCATACCTCTTCGACCTGGACGTGCTCGATGCTAACACGGCGTGGGCCGTCGGCGATCGCTCGATACTCGTTTCGACCACCGACGGTGGGAAGACCTGGAGGTCGCGCAAGGTGCAGATGCAGACGGACCTCTCCGGCGGCCAGAGCCTGGCCGCGGCCGACCCGATCCTCTACGACATCGACTTCGTCGATGCACGCCATGGGTGGATCGTGGGCGAGTTCGGCAAGGTGCTCTTCAGCGACGACGGAGGGGAAAGCTGGCGCGAGGATACCCCCTCCCTCATGGAGGGCACGGAGTACATCGACCTCCTCGACCTGCCGACGCTGTTCGGTGTCTTCGCTCGCGATCCGCAGCACGCGGTCGCAGCCGGGCTCGAAGCGCACATCGCCCGGACGCAAGACGGTCGGAGGTGGCGGTACGATCCGGTGGACCCCGGCGGCATCCCGCTCGTGGATCCGCTCTACGCGGTCGCGGAGCTGCCGAACGGGACCGCGTGGTCGGTGGGCGCGGCGGGCACCGTTGTCCGGAAGACGGCGGACACCGCGACCTGGACGCGCGCCCAGATCGGCCAGGATGTGCTCACCTGGCTCCGGGCCGTGGACTTCGCCGATGCGACACACGGCTGGATGGTCGGCGGGTTCGGACTGATCTTCCGGACGACCGACGGTGGCGCGACCTGGCTGCCGTCACAAGGCTGAATCGAGGACGGGACAATGTCAGCGGGTACCACCAGCGAGCAGGACAAGCGGGCGCTGTACTGGCTCGGCGAGCGCCTCATCGACTACCGCCACATCATCATGGTGCTCGTGCTGGGCATCACGGGGTTGTTCGCCTACTGGTCGTTTCAGCTGAAGCTGGAAACGAGCTTCGGCGACCTGCTGCCGCAGACCCACCCCTTCGTTCAGATCCACAACAAGTACGCGGGAACCTTCGGCGGCGCCAACAACGTCCAGCTCATGGTGGAGGCCAAGGAAGGCACGATCTTTACCGTTCCCACGCTGGCTCGGATCTACAAGATCACGGAGGCGGTCGACCAGGTCTACGGGGTGAACCACAACCAGATCGATTCGATCGGTCACCGGACGACGCGCTACTTGCGTGCCCAAGCCGGGGGGTTCTTGCGAGCCGAACCGGTGATGATCGGGCTCCCGAAGACGGCGGAAGACGCCGCGAACATCCAGCGGATCGTTCACAACACGGAGTCGATCTACGGCATCCTCGTCTCGCTGGACGACCGGGCCGCCCTCGTCCGCGCGAACTTCATCGAGGGCCGCCTCGATCACCGCCGGACCTTCACGGAGATCAACGAGCGCGTGATCGCGCCCTTCACCACTGGGTGGTTCGGCGCGTTGATCAAGGGCAAGGATCCCCTCAAGCCCGATCAACCGTCTCCGGCCGTGGTCGAGCAGGTCTATCCCGGCACCGCGGCGGCCGAGGCCGGGATCAAGCCGCAAGACGTGATCGTCTCGGTGAACGGCAAGCCGGTGGAAGATCGTGCGGCCCTCGCCAAGGCGGTGACCGCCGCCGGACCAGGCGCGAAGCTCACGCTGGGCATCGAGCGCGGCAAGGACCGCACGGCCGTGACAGCGGACATCGTCGTGCCCGCACCGGACATCGAGATCTACGTGGCCGGCGAGCCGCGGCTCTACGGCTGGGTCTACGCCTATGCCGGGGATGTCTACTGGATCTTGACGCTGACCTACTGCATGGAGTGGCTGCTCCGCTGGCTCTATTTCCACGACTGGCGGGGGGCGCTGCGCCCGACACTCACGGGGGTGATCGCTGCCTTCTGGGGACTCGGCTTCATCCACCTGATCGGTTTCAGTCTCGATCCGCTGATCCTCGTGATGCCGTTCCTCATCTCGGCCCGAGCGGTGAGTCACGCCATCCAGATGCACGATCGCTACTACGAGGAATTCGAGCGGCATCACTGGGATCAGCGCAAGGCGATCGTCGCTGCCTTCGCCGAGCTCTTCGTTCCCACCTTCTCCGGGATTCTCACGGATGCCTTCGGCGTGCTGGTCATCATGCTGGTGCCCATCGTGATGCTCCGCAAGCTCGCGGTGGTGGCTTCGTGGTGGATTCTCGCCATCACGGTCTCGGAGATGCTCCTCAATCCGATCGTCTACTATTACTTGCGTGCCCCCGAGCCCGAGCTCGTGCTCGCGCGGGACAAGGGATGGTACCGCGCGGCGATCAACCGCGTGAGCGACTGGAACCTCTCCCGGACGGGAAAAGTCGTCACGATGGTGTTCTGGAGCGTGCTCACGGTGATCGGTGCCTTTCAGATGCGCGGGCTGATCGTCGGCGATCCGACGGCTGCGTCGCCGTTGGTCTACGAGGACTCGCCGTACAATGTCGCACACGCACGGATCCAGGAGAAGTTCGGTGGCGTCGAGCCGCTGATCGTGGTCGCCGAGGGCAAGGATCGCGACGCCATGAAGGATCCGCAGGTCTTGCGGACCATGGAACGCTTCCAGCGCTTTCTGGAGCGCGACCGGGACGTCGGCTACAGCTTCTCGCTCACGGACATCCTGCGAACCGTCAACATGGTCTTCCACGAGCTCGAACCCAAGTGGGGTGTGATCCCGGCGACGCAGCGCGATGTCGGACAGACCTTCTTCATCTTTTTTGCGAACTCGCCGCCGACCGAGACTGCGAAGTACGTGACCCCCGACTACCAGACGGCGCACGTGACCTTCTTCTGCCGCAACCACAAGGGCGACAACGTGGCGCGGATCATCGAACGGGCGAAGGAGTTCATCGCCGCCCCCGAGAACCGGATGGAGAAGGCGGAGTTCAAGCTCGCCGGCGGGCTCATCGGCGTGCTGGCGGCGGCCAACGACGAGCTGGTGCGCAACGACCTGCTGATGAATGCGCTGGGGTTCGGCACCATGTTCGTCATCGTGCTGTTCACGTACCGCTCGCCGGTGGCCCCCGTACTGCTGCTGATGCCGCTGTTTATCTCGAACATTCTGATCAACGGCCTAATGGCGACCATGGGCATCGGGATCAACATCAACACGTTGCCGCTGGTGACGGTCGGGGTCGGCTTCGGCATCGATTACGGCCTATACATTCTTTCCCGCGTGATCGAAGAGATTCGCGTGACGGGCGATCTCGATGCGGCGATTCGCACGGCCCTGTGCACCTCGGGGAAGGCCGTGAGCTTCACCGCCGTGTGCATGGTGGCGGGCACAGCCCTCTGGACGTTCTCGAACATCCGCTTCAACTCCGTGATGGGGGGCTTGCTCGCCATCTGGATGTTCGTCAGCTTCATGGCGGCAGAGACGCTGTTGCCGGTGCTGATTTCCTTCATCCGGCCGAAGTTCGTCATGCGAGAGGCGGGGCGCGGCCACCGACGCCAGACGATCGAGCGGCCGCCCACGGCAGCGGCGGCGAGTTGAGCGCCGTTCGGAGGGATCCGCCATGATCATGCGCTGGCTGGAACGGATCGGCTTCTACGAGTCGTTGATCATCATCGCGATCTTCAGTGCGCTGGTGATCATCATGGACGAGATCATTCACGCCCGGGTGCGCCGGCGCCGGCAGGCGCAGCAGGGCGGAAAGTTTCCGACGGTTTGACGCTCCGCTGATCGCTGTCGAACATCTGACGCGGTACTACGGCGCCACGTGCGCGGTGGACGACGTGTCCTTCACCGTGCCGCGGGGCGAGGTGGCCGGCCTGCTCGGGCCGAACGGCTCGGGGAAGAGCACGGTGATGCGGTGTCTGATCGGCTTCTTTTCGCCGACGGGCGGGCGGGTGCGCGTGGCGGGCATCGATGTCGGTGCTGATCCGCTCGAAGCGCGGCGGCATCTGGGATACCTCCCGGAGCAAGTCACGCTCTACCCGGATCTGCCGGTGCGCCGGTACCTGGAATTCGTCGCGGGGATGAAGGGAATCGGGGGAGCGGCACGACGGAGCGTCGTGGACGACGTGATCGCGCAGTGCGGGCTCGGGGCGGTCGCCGGAAAGCTGAACGGGAAGCTGTCGAAAGGGTACCGGCAGCGGGTCGGGCTGGCCCAGGCGCTGATCGGCGACCCGCCGGTGCTGGTGCTCGACGAGCCGACGGTCGGCCTCGATCCGGTGCAGACGGTGGAGCTGCGGTCCCTGCTCCGCGAGCTGCGCGGACGCACCGTCCTGCTCTCGACGCACGTGCTGGCGGAGGCGAGCGCCCTGTGTCGGCGTATCGTCATCCTCGATCGTGGCCGGGTGGTTGCCGAGGACACGCCCGAGGGGCTGGCCCGTCGAGTCGAAGGGCTCGGGCGCCTGGTGGTACGGGTCGACGGGCCGCCGGAGCAGGTAGCGCAGGCGCTGCGGGCGATCCCCGGGGTCGAGGAGGTAACGGCGGAGGCCGCGGACGAGGGGCCGGGACGGCTCTTCGTGATTCGCGCTGCGGACCCCGAGCCGGTGCAACGGCGGCTCGCGGCGACCATCGTCGGGGGGGGCTGGACCTTGCTGGAGGCGCGGATGCGCACGCCCACGCTGGAAGAGCTCTTCGTCCGTGCCGTTGGGAGGTGAGGTCGTGCGCGCCTTCGTCGCCCTGCTGCGCAAGGAGCTTCGGAGCTACTTCGGCTCGCCGCTCGTGTACGCGGTGGCAGCGGTGTTTCTCGCCTACACGGGCTATTACTTTCACACCGATCTCGTCTACTTCGTGACCTTTGGTTTCGGCGTGGCCATCATGGAGAATCTCTGGCAGCTGGTGTTCCTCGATGTGCGCTTGGTCTTGATGCTGGCCGTCCCGCTGCTGACCATGCGACTCTTCGCGGAGGAGCGACGGCTCGGCACGCTCGAGCTGCTGCTCACCTACCCGGTGCGCGACGGGGTCGTGGTGGCCGCGAAGTTCGCGGCCTGCCTGGTCGTGCTGTTGACCTTGCTCGCGGCGACACTGCCCTATCCGGCGTGGTTGCACGCCGTCCAGCCCTTTCCGCTGGAGCCGTTGCTTGCTGGGTACCTCGGGCTGTTGCTGCTGGGGACGGCCTGTGTCGCGTACGGCCTTTTCGTGTCGGCCTGCACCGACAGCCAGGTGCTCGCCGGCTTCTTGACGGCGATGCCCCTGCTGCTGCTTTGGCTGCTGTCCTGGAACGAAGCAGCCAGCGCCAGCGGTGCGCTGCCGATCGTACGCGCCGTGTCCATGTTCAATCACTTTCAGCCGTTCACCGTCGGCGTGATCGATGCGCGTGACGTGTTCTACTTCCTGTTTCTGGCGGCGGGATTTGTCTGGGCGACGCTTCGCGTGCTCGAGGCCCGGCAATGGCGCGGCCGGCGTTGACCGCTCGTGGGCAGTGGCTGCGCATCGCGCTGGCGGTGCCGCCGCTGATCGGGCTGTTCTTTCTTGGCCAGGCCATTCTCGACCGCCGTGCTTGGCGGCTCGACCTGACCCCGGAACGGCGGTACACGCTCTCCGAGCGCGCCCGCAGCGTGCTCGAGACGCTCGACACGGACGTGCGGGTCCTCGCCTTCTTGCGCGCTCAGGATCCGCGGAATCCGCTGATTCGCGACCTGCTGCGGCAGCTGCAGGCGTACGGCCCGCGGGTGCGCGTCGACGTGGTCGACGTGAACCGCAGCCCGGCCCTCGCCCGGGAATACGGTGTCAGCTCGTACGGCGCGCTGGTGGTCGAAAGCGATGGCCGGCGTCGGGTCTTTTCCAACCCGCGAGAGGAGATGCTGGTCGCCGCGATCCTCCAGGTCACCCGCCAGCAGCGCAAGACCCTGGCCTGGATCGTCGGTCATGGCGAGGGCGATCCGAACAGCAGCGACCGGACGCGGGGGTACGCCTCGGCGCGCGCGTTTCTGGAGAACGAGTATTACGAGGTCGTGCCGGTCTCGCTGCTGAGCGACGACGTGCCCGTGGGCACCGCCGTGGTCTTGATCGTCGGACCGACCAAGGATTTTCTGCCCGAGGAGCTTGATGCGCTCGATCGCTATCTCGATCGGCCGGGAAACGCGATGATCATGCTCGATCCGTTGCGAGCGCCACGGCTGGCGGAACGCCTCCAGCGCTTCGCGATCGAGCTTCCGCCGGAGGTAGTAGTCGATCCCGGAGCGCGGCTGTACGGCGGCGAATACTCGACCATCCAGGTGCAGGCCGTCCGCCCCCCACACCCGATCCTGGCGCCCATCACCGCGCCAGCGCTGTTTTCGCTCCCGCGGTCGATCCAGCTGCCGTCCCACCTGCCGGCCGGGATCGCCATCCAGGCACTGTTGGAAACAGGGCCGGAGAGCTGGGCGACCCGGGACACGACGGTGTTGCGCACGGGCTCGGCCGCGTTCGTTCCGGGGCGCGATCGACGCGGTCCCATCCCGGTGGGCGTCGAGATCGCCTTTGCCGTGACGGCGGTGGGTGCCCCGCCCGCCCAAGGTCGCCTGGTGGTGCTCGGGAACGCGGATTTTGCGAACAATTTCTTCATCGAGTACCTCGGCAACAAGGATCTCTTCGTCAACGCGGTTGCCTGGCTGGCGCGGGACCCTGAGGCGCTCGGGCGGCGAGCTGCGCGCCATGCGCCCGGCGTCAACCAGTTCTTCGTGTCGGCCGAGGCGGCCGACCGCCTCTTCTGGCTCGTTGCCTGCGTGCAGCCGGCGCTGTTCGGCCTGGCTGCGCTGGGATTGGCGCTGCGACGCTGGTGGAGCTGAGGCGATGGGCTGGCGTCAGGTGCTCGTCCTCTGGGCGGCGTTCCTCGGACTCCTGGCCCAGTGGACCTTCGTCGAACGGCAGCGCGTACCGCTCGAGGAGCGCCGCCAGGTCCCGCGTCCGCGCTTTCTCGAGCTGCGGTCGGCAGATGTCGCGGCGCTCCGGATCGAACGCCGTGGGCAGCGCCTTGTCGCCCGACACGAGGGCGAGGTCTGGCAGGTCGTCGAGCCTGCGGGAGCGCAGGTGCCCTCGGATCTGGTCGCTGCCTTCCTCGAAGCGCTCGCCGCCGCCGAGGAAATCGACCAGGTGGCGGCGACGACGGAGGAGGCCGCGAGCTTCGGCTTCGGCGACGAGGCAGTACGCGTGGAGCTCGAACGGCCCGGACAGCCGACCATCGTGGTGCTTCTCGGCGCCGAAAATCCCACGGGCACGGCCGTCTATGCACGCCAGGGGAGCCTGCCGCGGATCGTTCTGATCGGGCGGAACGTGCGCTACTACCAGGAGCTGCTCTTCGACGGCCTGCCGGGCGGCGCGCTGCCGGCCGGCATGGCCACGGGATCGGTCGGCGGCTGAGCCGCGCGAGTTGTCACGGAGAGCGTTCTTTAGTAGGCGACAGGATTCCGATGCCCGCAGCGCTGTCACGCTTGTCTATGCTGGACCTGTCGCGCCAGCTTCCGGGTCCGTACTGCTCCATGCTGCTGGCCGATCTCGGCATGGACGTGCTCACGGTGTGTGCTCCCACCGATCCCCTGGGCGCGGGCATTCCCATGCTCGGCCGGAACAAGCGCAGCCTCACCCTCAACCTCAAAACGGCAGAGGGACAGGACATCCTGCATCGACTCGTGGCCCGGGTCGACGTCGTGCTCGAGGGAGGCCGGCCCGGCGGGGCGCGCAAGCTTCGTGCGGACTGGGACACGCTGCGCGCGATCAACCCGCGGCTCGTGTACTGCTCGATCTCCGGCTATGGCCAGGATGGCCCCTATCGCGACCGGGTCGGGCACGACGTGAATTATCTCGGCTTCGCCGGGGTGCTGGACGTGACCGGTCTGGCTGGCCAGCGGCCGAGCATTCCCGGCGTCCAAATCGCGGACATCGGTGGCGGGGCGCTCATGGCAGTCGCGGGCATTCTCGCGGCCGTGCTGGCTCGGGAGCACACGGGCGAAGGGCAGTACGTCGACATCGGCATGATGGACGGTGCGGTGGCCTGGCAGGTGATCAACGTCACGAATCTCTTCGGCATGGGACAGCCGCAGCGTCGCGAGCAGACCTTGCTCACGGGCTACTGGCCTTGCTACGCGATCTACGAGTGCCAGGACGGCCGGTACGTGACGGTGGGGGCGCTGGAACCGCATTTCTGGCGTAACCTCTGCGAGCAGCTGGGCGTCCCGGAGCTCGCGGCCCTGCAGTTTTCTGAAACCGATCGGGAGCGCGTGTTCGCGATCCTGCGGAGCAAGTTCCGGGAGCGACCGATGGCGGACTGGGTCGCGCGCCTTGCCGATCTCGACATCTGCTTCGGACCGGTGGCCACCGTCGAGGAGATGCTCGACGACCCGCAGGTGCGGCATCGCCAGATGGTCGTCGACCATGCGGGCCGGACCACGCTCGGGAATCCCATCAAACTCTCGATGACACCGCCGACGCTGCGAACGGCGCCGGCCGCGCTCGGCCAGCACACCGAGGAGGTGCTGCAGGGGCTCGGGTTCTCGCCGCACGAGATCGCGGCGCTCCGCGCTCGTGGAGTCGTCTGAGCGCGCCGGCGTCGGGCCAGAGAAGGCGAGGGACGTATGGATTTCGGATTTAGCGAAGAGCAGGAAATGTTGCGCAGCTCGGCACGGGCCTTCCTCGAGAAGGAAGCGCCCATGACCTTCGTGCGCAGGATGATGGACGACGAGCGCGGCTTCACCGACCAGCTCTGGCGGCAGATGGCCGAGCTGGGGTGGCTCGGGCTCGTTCTCCCGGAGCGCCATGGCGGGGCGGGTCTGAGCTTCGTCGACCTCGTCGTCGTCCTCGAGGAGATGGGTCGGGCGGTCCTGCCGGGGCCGTTCTTCTCGACGGTCGTGCTCGGCGGCGTGGCGATTGCCGACGGAGGATCGGAGCCCCAGCGCGAGGAATACCTGCCACGGATCGCACGCGGCGACCTGCGGGTGACCCTCGCGCACCTCGAGCCCTCGGGCCGCTGGGACGCGGATGGCATCCAGCTCGAGGCGCGTCCGCTCGGGGGGGAGCTCGTCCTGAACGGGACCAAGCTCTTCGTTCCTGATGGCCACGTCGCCGACCTCTTCGTGGTCGCTGCGCGCGCTCCCGGCTCGCAGGGGACTGCCGGGCTCTCGCTCGTCCTGGTCGAGGCCACGACACCCGGCGTGCGCATCACGCCCCTCAAAACCATGGATCAGACACGCAAGCTCGCGGAGGTCGTCTTCGACGGCGTGCGGGTTTCGAGCTCGGCGGTCCTGGGGGCCGCGGGCGAGGGATGGACGCTTCTCGAGCGGATCGCCGATCGCGGCAAGGTCGGCCTGTGTGCCGAGATGTGCGGCGGTGCGCAGAAGGTCCTCGAGATGAGCGTCGAGTACGCCAAGGTCCGCGAGCAGTTCGGCAAGCCGATCGGCGCCTTCCAGGCGATCCAGCACAAGTGCGCCAACATGCTCGTCGAGGTCGAGAGCTCCAAGTCGATTACCTATTACGCAGCTTGGGCGGTGGCGAACGACGTCGACGAGGCGCCATTGGCAGCGGCCATGGCCAAGGCCTACTGCTCGGACGCCTATCGTCATGTGGCGGGAGAGGGGATCCAGATCCACGGCGGGATCGGCTTCACCTGGGAGCACGACATGCACATCTACTTCAAACGTGCGAAGAGCTCCGAGGTCACCTTCGGCGACGCGACCTGGAACCGCGAGCTGGTGGCTCAGCGCATCGGCCTGTGAGCGGCGGCCGTGGCCGACATCGACCCGAGCCTCATCGGCCAGTGGGGGCCGGAGACCCACATGGTGGTCGAGCTCGGCAAGATCCGGGAGTTCGCCCGCGCCCTCCAGGACGATCTCGGCGACGATGCCGGGGAGCAGCCGGTCGCTCCACCGACCTTCTTGATGACGATCGCCCACTGGCTGGGCGATCTGGGAAGCACGCGCCGGGGCGTGCGACTCGATGCCCGCCGCCTGCTGCATGGCGAGCAGGAGTTCGAATACCTGCGCCCGATTCGTGCGGGCGACCGCCTCACGTTCCGTTCGCGCACGAAGGACGTCTACGAGAAGCAGGGCCGGCGCGGTGGGAGCATGGTGTTCGTCGTGAGCGAGACCGAGTTCCGCGACAGCGAGGGCGCCGTGGTCGCCTACCTGCGCAACGTCTCGATCGAGACGCAGGAGTCTCCCCCCGCATGACGTCTCGGCTCCCGCTCGGCCCGGGCACGGTGCTCGGACCGCTCGTGGTCGGCCCGCTCACGCGGAGCGACTTCGTCCGCTACGCCGGCGCGTCGGGCGATTTCAACCCCATCCACCACGACGAGGAGTTCGCCCGGGCTGCGGGAAATCCGACCGTCTTCGGGCACGGCATGCTGGCCGCCGGTGTGCTGGCCCGCGTTCTGAGCCGCGTCGTCGGCTACGAGAGGCTCCGGCGCTATCGCGTTCGCTTCGTGGCGCGGCTCTGGCCCGGAGATACGCTGACCTGTCAGGGACGGGTGACGGGTCGCTCCGAGGCGGCGGGCGAAGTACGCATCGACGGCGAGCTCATGGCGACGAACCAGCGTGGCGAGCTTGTCGTGACGGGCGAGTTCAGCGCTGCCCTCCCTGCCTGAGGGCCCGGGCGCCACCCAGGTCGTGCTGATCACCGGCGGGGGAGGGGGCATCGGGCGCGCGGTCGCACGCGACGGCATCACGGTGAACGTCGTCTGTCCTGGCCCGACGGAGACCGCGATGCTCGCGGCGGTCATGGCCGGAGAGCGTGGCGAGAAAATCCTGGCCGGGATCCCGCCGCGCGATCCCGCTAGGCCGCCTGGGCCAGCCCGAGGACGTCGCAGGCGCTGTTGCGTTCTTCGTCTCCGAGGCGGCGGGCTACGTGACCGGGCAGGTCCTCAGCGTCTCGGGCGGGCTGACCATGGTTGGGTGATCGCGACGCACCGCCGCATGCCCAGCATGCGACGGAGACCGTCGTGAGAATGACGCACGCCGGGGGGATGGCGGGGTCCTGGGCCCTGCGAATGCGTCCGGCGCGCGGGCGCCGCCTCGCTGGCACAGTCCCTGCTGCAGCTGCCCCGCGCCCGGGGCTTCCCGTGCGCTCTCGAGGGAGGGTTCATGGTCGACGGAGCGCGGCAAGACGACAATACCGCCCGCCGGGTACAGGCCGTGGTGGCGGATCGTCTCGGTGTCGAGCCGAGCACGCTCGTCCCGCAGGTCTCGCTGCGCGACGAGCTTGCCGTCGACTCCCTCGATCTTCTCGACGTGATGGTGGCGCTCGAGGACGAGCTCGGTGTGGTCTTGCCCGAACGCATGCTCGACGAGATCCGCACCATCGCCGACCTGGTGAGCGCGACGGTGGCCGCGACCCGCGCCCGACGCCAGGCGATGCGCCCCGCGCGCGGGGGCCGGCTGTACGCTCGCCTCGTCGTGCCTCGCGGCCAACACCTGACCGTCCACGAGCGTGTCGAGGCGCTCACGCCCTACGCCATCCAGACACTGGTCGAAACGACGCGGGCGGCCGGCGCCGGCAGCCGACTCGAGGTGATGATCGACGCGGCGACCCCCCCGGAGGTGGTCGAGGGTTTGAAAGCGGCGCTGGAGCGCCTGGCGGCAGGCGGTGTTTCGGTGCAGCTCGTCGACGGCTCCTGAGAGGGCGGTCGTGGGGCCGGTGGACGATCAGAAGAGGCTGGTGACGATCGTCCCCAGGATCGAGAGCGGGGCCTGGTCCTCGAGGGCCTGTGCCGCGCGGTTGGCCGTGCGGAGCGTGTCGAGCGAGGTGTCGTACAGCCGGTCATCGACCAGCGCCTTGCCGAGCGTGCCTTCGCCGGCCCGCAGGCCATCGGTGAGCTCCTCGGCATTGCGGGCAGCCACGGCGAGGTGATCGATGGTCTGCTCGAGCTGGTCGGCCAGCGCACGATCGGTGACCAGTCGGCCGAGGGCGCCCTCGCCCTCGGCGAGACGCGTGGCGACGGCCCCGAGCTCGCTGGCGGCGTCGCGGACCTCGGCCAGCGCCGAGGTCGCGCGCTCGTAGAGCGCGGGATCGTTAAGGAGTCGGCCGAGGGTGCCCGTGCCGCGGTCGAGCTTCTCGCTCACCGAGGCGAGGCGCTCGGCCAGGCCGGTCAGGGTCCCACGGTTCTCGTCGGCCAGGTCGGCGAGCGTGGCGAAGAGGCGACCCGCATCGACCTGGAGCGTGTTGGCGAGATCCTGCATCGAGGCCGCGACGCCCGCGAGCTCGTTCACGGCATCGGAGAAGCTCGCGGGCGTCTCTCCCGCGAGCACATCGCCAGCCTGGGCCAGCGGGGCCGTGGGCGTGCCGAGATCGAGGGCGACGAAGCGCTCGCCGCTGAGCGCACGAAAATCGAGCCGCGCGGTGGCGTCGCGCCGGACGGGGAGGGCGCGATCGATCGCCATCGCCACGCGAACGCGCGTGCCTTCGATGGTCATGGCTTCGACACGCCCCGCGCGCAGCCCGGCGAGGCGGACGTCCGCCCCGCGATCGAGACCCTGGACATCGGGGAACTCGGCGTAGATCGTGTGCCGGTCGTGCAGGATCCCGAGGCCGATGGTCAGCTCGATCGCCACGGCCAGGAGGGCGAGTCCGACAAGAAAAAACAGCCCGATGCGCTGCTCGCGACTCAGCATGCCGTCCTCCTCAGCTTCCGAGCGCTGCAGCACGGAGAAAGTCCTGGACCAGCGGGTTCGTGCTCGTCCGCAGCGCCTCGGGAGTGCAGTACTCGACGATCCGGCCCGCGTCCAGCACCGCGATCCGATCGGCGATGAGCTGGGCGAGGGCCAGGTTGTGAGTGACGATGATCTGCGTGGCCCCGCGCTCGCACCGGATGCGGGCGATCAAGAGGCCAATTTGCTCCGTGAGCAGGGGATCGAGATCGGCTGTGGGCTCGTCGTAGAGGATGAGCTCGGGATCGGAGGCCAAGGCGCGAGCAATGCCGACGCGCTTGCGCATGCCGCCAGAGAGCTCCCCCGGCAGCTTGTCCTCGACGCCGGCGAGGTCGACAGCAGCGAGCAGCCGTCGCACCTCGGCACGCAGGGCGGTCCGGGAGAGGTGCCCGTGCTCCGCGAGCCGCAGGCCGACGTTCTCTGCAACCGTGAGCGAGGCTAGCAGGGCCGCATTCTGGAAGACCATGGCGATGCGAAAGGGCTTGTCCTCCGATCGCAGCGCGCGCCAGCGGTCCAGGGCAATCCCCCCCACCTCGATCGAGCCGGCGTCCGGGCTCTCGAGACCGATGACCTGGCGGAGCAGCACCGACTTGCCCTGTCCACTCTGGCCGACGATGGCGACGAGCGCTCCGGCAGGCACGTCGAGATCGATGCCGGCCAGGACCTGCTGGCCATCGTAGGCCTTGCGCAGGCCGGAGAGCCGCACCGCGATGCCGTGGATCGAGGCTGCCATGTCAGGTGAGGCCGAAGGTCATCCGGACGATGACCAGGTCGAAGAGCAGGATGAGCACGAAGCTCCAGACGACGGCAGCCGTGGTGGAGCTGGCGATGCCCTCGGCCCCGCCGCGGGTTGCGAGGCCGAAGGCACACGGCACGATGGACGCCACCATGCCGAAGACGGTACCCTTGAGAAGCCCGACGAGGATGTCGCCCAAGTGCACCCACTCCAGCAGTCGCGCGAAATACTCGCTCACCGCGAGGTCGATAGCGGGGTCGATCGCCACGACCAGGGCGCCTCCCGCGATGCCCACGAAATCGGCATAGAGGACGAGCACGGGCATGGTGACGGTCGCAGCGACCAGTCGGGGCATGACCAGGAAGCGCACTGGGTCGATGTCCATGGTCCGCAGCGCGGCGAGCTCGTCGTACACCGCCATGGCGCCCAGCTCGGCCGCCATGGCAGACCCGACGCGCCCTGCGAGCAGAAACCCCATCATGACCGGCCCAATCTCCTTGGTCATGGCGAGGCCGACGATCGGACCGAGGACCGACTGGCTGATGTCGCGCAGCTGATCGGCCGACTGCACGACGAGCACCATGCCAATGAACAGCGCCAGCAACGCGGCGATGGGTAGGGTGTCCGAGCCGACGCGGGCGAGCTGCGCCGCGATCCGCTGACGATCGCGCGCGCGAAGCCGAATCGCCGCGACGGCCCGGCCGAAAAGGAGGACCGCTTCGCCCAACCGTTGGAGAACCTCGAGAACGGTGCTCATCGCTCCCAGCCCAGCGGCCCACGGAGCTGGCCGTGCTCCCGCGCCAGGACGCCCCAGCCGAGCGTCCAGTCCAGGGGGGCGCCCGGAGGAGCCTCCCAGCTCATGACAGCCCAGAGCGGCGCCCAAAGCGCCAGCACGCCCCGGTTGCGCGGGGTAAAGGCATCGACCAGCGCTGGGACTTGTCCCGACATCGCTCCGTTGCGGTGCAGATGGCGCCCCAGGGGGAAGAGCGTCGCCAGCGACTCCTCGTGGCCGCGCGTCTCGTCCCACTGCCACTGGAGCCGCCCGAGGACCAGCAAGAGGTCCCGACGACGGGCGTGGAACTCGTCCAGGTCCTCCTCGCTGCTGCGCAGGAGCGGCCACAACCAGAACCGCGACCGGCGCTGCCCGTCGTCGCTGCGACCCCAGAACGGCGCGACGCGGAAGGTGCGCCAGCGAGTCTCGCCGAGCGGTCGCTCGCGCAGGACCAGAGGCCACGGCGAGCCGATGGCCTCGCTGCCAAGCCGCTGGTCGATCGTGTGCGTGTAGGCGAGCATGCCCCACCCGCGGCTGTGGCGCCCCTTGCCGTCGAGCGCGCTCCACAGGGGAAAGCGCACGCGGCGTCGCTCGAGCCCGTAGCCGGGCGTCCAGCGGTCCTGATCGATCCACAGGGGCCAGAGCGCGTAGCGTGTTCGTTCCTGGCCGGGAATGTCGGTGCAGCCGGCGAGCGGCCAGATGCGGAGACCCGAAGCGTCACGACCTGCCCCGCGCACGGTCGACACGAAGGGAAAGGGATGAAAGCGCCGATCCACTCCGCCGGACCGGACACGTAGCCAGAGCGGAAAGGCGATGGTGTCGACTTCGTCGAAGCCGAAGCGCTGGTCCTGCCGGAGAAACCAGGGCAGGATCCCGAGCGACGCCCCGTAGGCGACCTGGCGTCGCCAGAAGAGCAGCGGGAAGAGGGCGAGCCGGTCGGTGGCGCCGTCGTCGTGCTGACCACTCAACAGGAGCAGCCGGGCACTGCGGAAGCCGGGCTCGCGACGCAGCGCCACGAGCGGGAAGAACAGCTCGGCTCGCTCCTGGCCCGAGTCCTGGTGCCGTGCAAGCCAGAGCACCGGTCGGAGAAAGAGCTCTTGTCGCTCGGGGGTACGCCGGTACTCGAGCAGCGGCCCGAGCGCAGTCCAGCGCAGCAGGCCTCGCTGGGCGTCCGAGCGTAGGTGGAAGAGCGGCCAGATGTCGACCCGTGCGGCGACGGCTGGCGCCGCGGCGAGGAGCGACACCGCCACCGCCGCCGCGCGCAGGCGGGTCAGGGAGCGAACTCGACGGCGCGCAGATCGCGGGCGCGGATCTGGTACGCTCCGCTCGGGATCTGGCCGTAGAAAGTTGTGGAGCTGCGCACGATCAGCACGAGGGGGTCGCCTGCGCGGAGCGTTACCGCCGCTTGCACGCGGTCGCGCTCGCCGGGAGCGGGCGAGAGCTCGATGCGCGCGATGTTGTCGAACGGCACGCGAAGCCGGCCGCGGCCGAGGTCGCCCTCGAGGACGGTGTCCCCGCCAACCGTCATGCGAGACACCTCGACCCGGGTCCCGTCGGCGTCCACGAGACTGGCGCGGAAGTCGCGCAGCGGGGCGCCTGCGGACGGTCCGCCCCCGAACCCACCCATGCCGACGAGCCCGAAGGCGAGGCCTGCCAGAGCCATCGCGGACACCCGCCGAGTCCATCCCCGCTCCACGCGGGCGTGCCTTAGCCCCTCGGCAGATTCCGATCAAGCCGACGCAGGGTGCGTGTGGCCCCCGGATGCGAGTGCCCTTGCGCCGTGCGAGGGGGCGGGGCAGCATGCCGCTCAGTGGCGGGTCTCCGGGCCATCTGCGTGCACGGGCATTTCTACCAGCCGCCGCGGGAGGATCCGTGGCTCGGCGTGATCGAGCCCCAGCCGAGCGCCTTTCCGGATCGGGATTGGAACGTCCGGATCGAGCGGGAGTGTTACGGGCCCACGGCAGCTGCTCGCGTGCTCGACGGGCAGGGACGGCTGCTCGATGTGGTGAACTGCTACGAGTGGACGGGATTCAACGTGGGACCGACCCTCATGGCCTGGCTGGCGGCCCATGCCCCGGCGACCCTGGCCGCCATGCGCCAGGCGGACGAGCGGGCGCTCGCCCGCACCGGCCATGGGACGGCCTGGGCCCAGCCCTACGGGCATCCCATCCTGCCGCTCTGCTCGCCGCGGGACGCGGCGACGCAGGTGCGCTGGGGCGTGGCCGATTTCGAAGCCCGGTTCGGTCGGGCCCCGGAGGGCATGTGGCTCCCGGAGATGGCTGTCGATATCCCGGCCTTGTCCGCCCTGGCCGAGGCGGGAATCGTGCTCACGCTGCTTGCGCCGCACCAGGCACGCCGGGTGCGGCCGCTGGGCGGCCGCGAGGCCGACTGGCAGCCCGTCAGCGCCGGGACCCTCGACGTCCGCCGTCTGTACCGCTGTCGGCTGCCCGGTGGGCGAAGCATCGACATCGTGTTCCGCGAGCCGGGCATCTCGCACGAGTTGTCCTTTGGCGGCCTCCTCGCCGACGGCGCGCGGCTCGCGGGCCGGCTCCGGGAGGCAGTCGGGGTCGGGGACGATGACGTGCTCGTAACCGCTTCGGTCGATGGCGAGACCTGGGGACATCACCACCGTTTCGGCGAGATGGCGCTCGCCTATGCGCTGCGTCTCCTGCGGCAGGACCCGACGGTCACGCTCCTGCCGCCGGCGGCGTTCCGGGAGCGCTGTCCTCCTGCCTACGAAGTGCAGCTTTGGGAGCGCACGGCCTGGAGCTGCGCGCACGGGATCGACCGTTGGCGAGCCGACTGTGGATGCCAGGTGGCCTCGCCCCCCGGCTGGACGCAGGCGTGGCGGGCGCCGCTCCGTCAAGCGATCGACTGGCTACGCGACGAGTTGGCGCTCGTGTACCAGGCGCGTGCGAGCGAGTTGCTGCGCGACCCCTGGGGGGCGCGCGATCGGTACATCGAAGTCGTGCTCCACCCGGAACGGACGATGGACTTCGTCGCGCGCGAAGCCACGCGGCGCCTCAGCGGCCGGGGCGCGATCGCCGCGCGGCGCGTCCTGGAGATGGCGCGCCACGCCCTCCTGATGCAGACGAGCTGCGGATGGTTCTTCGACGATCTCACCAACATCGAAACCCTGCACAACCTGCGGCACGCGGCGCGGGCCATCGAGCTGGCGGAGGCGCTCGGTGCTCGGCTGGAGAACGATTTCGTCGCCCTCCTCGACGCGGCCGAGAGCAATATCCCGGAGGAAGGCAGCGGGGCGCAGATCTGGCGCCAGCGCGTCCGGGATCCTGCGCCACGCCCGGTGCGGGTGGCAGCGACGAGCGCCATGCTGGCCATGCTGGAGCGGCCGGTTCGGCTCCCGGGCTACGAGGTGCAGTTCTCGAGCGCACCGGCTGCGACGAAGGACTGGCATGCGACCGCGACCGTCGTGGAGACGACGACGGGGGCGGCGTTCGGGGTCCCGCTGCTCGTAGGCCGGACGGACGACGGTGCGGCCTGGTGCGAGGCGGGGGGCCGACGGTACGATCTGCGCGATCTCTTCGGTGTCCAGCGGGAGGCGGTGATGTCGAGTGTCTCCCGCGAGGTTGTTCAGGGCACGCGCGCGGGGCGTCGCGCTGTGCTCGATCGTGCTCGCGGGCTGCTCGAGCCGGTGCTGGCTGACGGGGTCATCGTCCCCCGCGACTTGGGGCTGATCCTCGGCTGGGACGAAGCCGAACGGATTCTGCATGCGGTGCGCACGGGCGAGGTCGAGTCGAGCGACCTCGTGGCGCGCACGGCCCGTCTCAGCCAGCACGGTGTGGTGTTCCCGGCGCGATGGCTCTCCGAGCATCTGACACGAGCGATCGAGCAGGACGTGGAACGCTTGCCGGCGACCGGGACCGCGATCCTCGCCCTGCTCGATCTGGCCCAAGCGGCGGGCGTCGTTGTCGACCTCGGCGTGGCGCAGGTGCGCGCCTTGCGCTGGTGGCTCGAGGCTCCGCCGGAAGTGCGGACGGGGCCGACGATGACGCGCTTGCGCGAACGTCTCGCGCTCGCTCCCGAGATTGGCTGAGGCCTGCCCTCAGCTCCCCTCGCTACGGAGCTCGGCTGCGCGCCGCATGAGCTTGACCCGCTCGGCTTCGAGCGCTTCCTCCTCCGGCGAACGGACACTGGCCGCATTGGTGCCGACGCCGCCCGTCGCTGGGCTTCCCGCCGCGTGGGCGGTACGGGCCCGCGCCAGAGCCGCGAGCTCGGTCTCGATGGCGCGCAGCCGGGCCTCGATCTCGGAGAGCTCGCGGGCGTCCTTCGGGGCGAGCCGTGCCGCGGGTGATGTGGCGGGCTGCGCTGCCGGCACGAGCTCGGTGGTCCCCTCCGAGCGGATTCCCGTCGGGACGGCCCCTGGCACCGGAACGTTCCCGTAGACAGGCCGTCCCTGGCGGTTGGTCGATCGGTATACCTCGTCCGCCGCCGCCCCGCTGGCTGCGAGAGCGACCACGAGCCCCCCTGCTGCACCGACGATCGTGTGCGTCATCTTCCTCATCCCCCTGTCCCCCCTCGTTCTCGTAACTGTGCCTGGCCTCCGGCTGCTCCGCGGCAGCGCGATGGGCGTCACTCCGTCTTCCAGGTCGTTCCTTCTGGTCCATCCTCGAGCACGATCCCGTGCTCGCGCAGACGCGCCCGCAGCGCGTCGGCTTCGGCGAAGTCGCGACGCCGGCGCGCAGCGTTGCGTTGCGCGATGGTGGCCTCGATCTCCGCCTCGCTCAGCCCACTGCGCAGCCGGCCACGCGTGCGCAGGTCCGCGAGGATCGCTTCCGGGGGCGACGCGGGCACCCCGAGCGTCACGCCGACGCGCGCGATCTCGGTGCGGATCGCCTGCGCCGTCGAACGGTCTCCGGCGTCCACGGCGCGATTGAGGTCGCGGAGACGGTCGAAGATCAGGCCCAGCGCCCGTGCGGCATTGCAGTCGTCGTCCATCGCCTCGGCGAAGGCCTCCTCGAACGGCGTTGCAGGTTCGCGTAGGACCCCGTCGAGGGGGGGGATCGGCACGGCGCCCACGAGCTCGTCGGCCCGTGCCAGCGATTCGTACAGGCGCTCCAGGCTACGGCGAGCCTCGTCGAGGCGGCCGGTGGCGAAGTCCAGCGGCGCCCGGTAGTGCGTCTGCAGGAACAGGAGGCGAAGCGCTTCCGCCGGAACCTGCTCGGCCACGGCGGCGATGGGCAGGATGTTGCCGAGCGACTTCGACATCTTCTCGGCGCCCGAGGTGATCATGCCGTTGTGCATCCAGAGGCTGGCGTAGGGCAGGCCAGCATCGGCTTCGGATTGGGCGATCTCGTTCTCGTGATGCGGGAAAATGAGGTCTGTGCCCCCGCCGTGGATGTCGAAGGGCTGTCCAAGGTAGCGGACGGCCATCGCCGAGCATTCGATGTGCCACCCCGGCCGGCCCGGACCCCAGGGGCTAGGCCAGGCAGGCTCGCCCGGCTTGGCGCCCTTCCACAAGGCGAAATCGTGGACGTCCTCCTTGCCTGGCGAGCTGTCATCGCCGGGAGCCATGTCCTCGAGGTGTTGGTGCGACAGCTTGCCGTAGGCGGGGAAGCGCCTGACGCGAAAGTACACGCTGCCGTCGGCGACGGGGTAGGCGTAGCCGCGATGGACGAGCCGGGAGACGAGCGCCAGCATGTCGTCGATATGCGCGGTGGCTCGGGGCTCGTGGCTCGGCGTGAGGCAGCCGAGCCAGCGCGCGTCCTCGTGGAAGTGGGCGATCTCCCGTTCGGCCAGCGCGGCGGGCGAGATGCCTTCCTGCGCCGCGCGCCGGATGATCTTGTCGTCGATGTCGGTGAGGTTGCGAACGAAGCACACCTCGAACCCTCGCGCGCGCAGCCAGCGGCAGAGGACATCGGCCGTGACGAGCGCGCGGGCGTGTCCGACATGCGAGCGCGCGTAGACGGTGACGCCACACCAGTACACACCGACGCGCCCGGGCACGCGGGGGACCAGGATCTCCTTCCGGCCGCTTAGCGTGCTCGTGAGCACGATCGGCACGGAGCCCTACTCCTCGTCCTCGCGAAGACGGGCCAGGACCGAGAGATCCTCGAGCGTCGTCGTATCCCCCATCGTCTCTCGTCCCGCCGCGATGTCGCGCAGGAGGCGCCGCATGATCTTGCCCGAGCGGGTCTTGGGGAGGGCGTCGGTGAAGCGAATATCGTCCGGACGCGCGAAGGCGCCGATCTCGTGGCTCACGTGCTCCCGGAGCTCCTGGCGCAGGGTTTCGCTCGGCTGGTATCCCGCCTCGAGGGTGACGAAGGCGCAGATGGCCTGTCCCTTGAGGTCGTCCGGACGCCCGACGGCGGCGGCTTCGGCGACGGCCGGGTGGCTCACGAGCGCGCTCTCGATTTCCATGGTCCCGAGGCGGTGGCCGGCCACGTTGACCACATCGTCGATCCGGCCCATGACCCAGAAGTACCCATCGGCGTCGCGGCGCGCTCCGTCCCCGGTGAAATACACGCCGGGGATCTGACTCCAGTACTGCTGCACGTAGCGCTCCGGATCGCCGTAGACCGTGCGCAGCATGCCCGGCCAGGGCCGCGTGATGACGAGATATCCGCCCTGGTTCACCCCGAGCGGCTGCCCATCGCGGCTGCGGATCTCCGGGACGATCCCGGGGAGGGGGAGCGTCGCGGAACCGGGCTTGGTCGGCGTGGCTCCGGGCAAGGGGGCGATCATGATGCCGCCCGTCTCGGTTTGCCACCAGGTGTCGACGATCGGGCAGCGCTCTTTGCCGATCACGCGGTGGTACCACATCCAGGCCTCGGGATTGATGGGTTCGCCGACCGAGCCGAGCAGTCGCAACGAGCTCAAGGCATGCCGCCGTGGCCATTCCTCCCCCCACTTGATGAAGGCGCGAATGGCGGTCGGAGCAGTATAGAAGATCGTGACCCCGAGATCGTCGATGATCTGCCAGAAGCGATCCGGTTGCGGGTGGTTCGGCGCTCCCTCGTACATGACGGTCGTCGCGCCATTGGCGAGGATGCCGTAGACGACGTAACTGTGCCCGGTGACCCAGCCGATATCGGCCGTGCACCAGTAGGTGTCCTCTTCCTTGAGATCGAAGACCCACTGGGCCGAGCACATCGTGTGCAGGAGATAGCCTGCGGTACTGTGCACCACGCCCTTCGGCTTGCCGGTCGTTCCGCTGGTGTAGAGGATGAAGAGCGGGTGCTCGCTGTCGAGGGGGACCGGGGCGCACTCGGCGTAGGCCGCTGCGCTCAGCTCGTGCCACCAGTGGTCCCGGCCGGCGGACATCGGGACCGCTTCGCCGGTCCGCCGGACCACCACGACGTCGCGCACGCTTGGGACTTCGCGGAGCGCCGCATCGACGTTCGCCTTGAGCGGCACCACCTGGCCGCGGCGCCATCCGCCGTCGGCCGTCACGATCACCCGGGCCTGCGCGTCGTTCATCCGATCCCGCAAGGCCTCTGCCGAGAATCCCCCGAAGACGACCGAATGGGTCGCCCCGATGCGGGCACAGGCGAGCATGGCGATGGCGGCCTCGGGGATCATGGGCAGGTAGATCCCGACCCGGTCTCCGGCCGTGACGCCGAGCGACGTGAGGACGTTGGCGAAGCGACACACTTCGCGGTGCAGCTGGTAGTACGTGAGCACCCGGCGATCCCCCGGCTCGCCCTCGAAGATGATCGCCGCCTTGTTTCGGCGCGGGCCGCGCAGATGGCGGTCGAGGCAGTTCTCCGACACGTTCAGCCGGCCACCGCTGAACCACCGAGCGTGCGGCGGATTCCACTCGAGCACGCGCTCCCAGGGCGTCTGCCAGGCGAGCCGCGCTGCCTGCTCTCCCCAGAAGCCCTCCGGGTCGCCGAGCGCAGCGCGATAGAGTTCGTCATAGTGGTCGCGCGTCGGCACGTATGCCGCCGCGGCGAAGGCCTCGGGCGGCGGAAACACGCGATCTTCCTTGAGGCGCGTCTCGATCGTTTGCTCGCCGGTCTGCTCGCTCATCGCTCCCCCGGTTGCGCTGTCAGCGTAGTGGTGGGGCCCCTGCCACGCAAGACACGGACGCACGGTCCGGCCTCGCGCGCGGACTGGCCGTCAGGAGTCGAGATCGTGTCCGCGGCGGACGAAGACCACGGTCGGCCAGGTGCTTCCCGACGGCGCCGCAGGTCCTTCCGACAGGTCCGCAGGCAGCGGCCCGAGGACCGAGACGGCGGCCTCGACGAGACTCGTCACCGGATGTCGCAGCTGGCGCAGCGATTCGTGTGCCTCGCGCCCTGCCAGCGTGGCCAGTCGGTCGGCGATGGTACGCAGGATCGACACGATGCCGTCGCGCTCGTCCTCGACTCTCTTCGCGGAGAGGTCTTCCATTCCCGGCCCCCGTCCTTTGCCTCGACGCCGTGAGGGCGTACGACGTCACGCGGGGCTGCGTCAAGTCGGTCGAGACGGCGCTGTCTACGGTGTTGCGGAGGGTGCCTTCTCGCCCTCCAGGGTGGAGAGGAAATCGCGCAGGGCTTCGCGGTAGGTCGCGCCAGCACGCAGGAACGCGTCGTTGTGACCGCCGGCAAGCCGCACGAGACGTTTGGACCCGGCGGCAGCACCGTGCAGCGCCTCGGCCATGGCGAAGGGCACGATCTCGTCGTCGGGGCTGTGTAGCACGAGCACGGGCATGCGGAGGCGGCCGATCCGAGCGAGCGCGTCGTACCGTGCGGCGAGGAACAGCCCGATGGGGAGGAGCGGATAGTGATGGCGGGCCACCGCGAGGATGCTCGTGGGGGTGCTCTCGAGCACCAGGCCCCCGAGTGGACGCCGCACGCCAAGCTCGACGGCGACCGTGCCGCCCAGGGACTCGCCGTAGGCAACGATCCGCTCCGGCGGCCAGGGTCGCGCAGCGAGCCAGTCCCAGGCGGCCTCGGCGTCGCGATAGAGGCCCGCCTCGTCGGGCTGGCCCTCGCTCGCCCCGTAGCCCCGATAGTCGAGGAGCAGGATCGACACCCCGAGGCCGTGCAAGACGGCGAGCTTGTCCAGCCGGTGCGAGATGTTGCCGGCGTTGCCATGAAAGAAGATGAGAGCCAGGCGTGGCTCCCTCGCCGGTACCCACCAGGCGTGCAGGCTGACGCCGTCGCTGGCGGTCAGGCGAAGATCCTCGTAGGCGAGCCCGAGTCGCGCCGGCGTGCCGCCGTCATGCTCGCGGCTGGGGAAGTAGACGAGGCGGTCGGCAAAGCGCAGCACGTCGGGCGGTGTCCAGTGTGCGAGTGGCAGCAGCCTGCCGGGCGAGGATGCCCCGAGCGCGCCTGGCCCACAAGAGCGCGCCCGAGGTCCTGCGGAGGCGCGGCCCGGCCGCCGTGCGACGGCCGGGCCTGACCACCGCTCCCGCGTCGAGCCAGGTCGTTGTCGGCCCGGCGTCCACCGCCTCCTGCACGCCGAACGCGAAGAGGAGGCTGTTACTGAAGGCTCACGTCAGCCTGTCCGAAGGAGAAGCCCTTCAACCCTGCGGGGTTGGTGCTACAGGTGCCGATGATGGTGGAGACGCTCTCCGTCGTCGTGCCGGTCGTCGACGACCCCGTCCCGCCGCTTGTGCCTTGGAAGATCCCCGTCACGCCGACACCCGCTCCGCTCAGATTGAATCTCCCGTAAAGCGCCGTGATGTTGAACGGCAGTCCGGGGGACCAGGGGCCAGGGTTGTAAATGGTCGATGTTCCTGGAGTGAGCGTGAGCGTGCTCGACACCTGCCCCGGATCGCAGGCGGCGCCCGGAGCGAACTTCCACGTGGTGATCAGCGCGTTCTGTTTGTTCGGGGGCGGTGTTGCGATGGGTACGTTGGTGAGAGCCAAGCCGCTGCAGTCGCAGTTGTTCGTGTACAGCTCGCCCTTCACCTTGCCGCTGAGCACCGTGACTCCCATCGCGCCGGACACGGTGCAGTCGCTGATAGTACCCTTCAGGGTGATCTTCTCCACACCGCTTGCGGGACACGGCTGGCCGACTTTGAGCGCCGGGCTGAACTTCGCGCTGCCTTTCGTGAAGGTGTTGCAGACGATCGTCGCGTTCGTGCAGTCGACGGCCGCGGCCACGGTCTGGAAGACCAGGAAGCCGACCGGCAGGAACGCGGATGCTATCGAGATCTTCCGCTGCATGAGACTTTCCTCCCTGCGATGGTTGCCCCTGGCCCGCTGACCAGGGAGTGCGCGCCCCTGATGGGTTTCGAGTGCCAGTGGCAGTTCGCCGCGTGGGGCGTGCGCGCCGCAGCGTCCTGCTCTACCGGCCGTTCTCCTGTTGCCTTCGAGAACCACCTCCTTTCTCGTCGTGCACCATGGAGGGACACTGCTGACGTTAGACACCGTCATAGAAAAGCTGCCCCGCAGATGTCAAGAGGAAATTTCTGGTCTCTGCGCCCTGGAACGAGGCGCGCGCCCGATGGGGCCCTCGCGCAGCAGCAGCAGTCGTCCGACCGACGGGCGACGCCTCACCGGCATTGAGGCGCGGCTGGCTCCTGATGTAGGCATGGAGGCATGAGGTGGCCTGGGGGCTGGCAGTGCGCTCTCGCGGTATTGCTCGCGAT
>Ga0209101_1000149_pt1 | contig 59472 bp, 47 predicted proteins | sample ConPoolayeCmetaG_FD_185481 | JGI IMG/M metagenome (GOLD analysis project Ga0209101, IMG submission 185481) | Hot spring microbial mat communities from California, USA to study Microbial Dark Matter (Phase II) - Cone Pool mat layer C metaG... ... | reverse complement strand
ACGCTATCGTCTGGCTACGCGCACCACCCGTGATCGGGTAACTACACTCGCCAGCCCTGAGAACCTGCGTTCTCGCGGTGGCGCAAGACGCTCAAAACGCCACCTGTGGTTCAATGCGGCCTGTGCCCGGCTCAGACTATTCAGGTTGTTCAGGTCCTGCTACTTGACAAGATTTAGAACATCTATTCAGCCCGATTGAAGTCGGCCTCTTTGGGCGCTCTGTGCCGGGCGTCGGCCTACGCATACGCGCGCCGGCTGGCGCAGGCCGACCGAAGGCCTGCGGCCCAAAAGGGTGACTTTAGTAACCGCGAATAGTTGCAGGGTGTCCGTCATATTTTTGCATCCGCTGGCTCGGGCCGGTCTTCAGACCACGCCCGACGCCGCACGACCGGCCACAATGTAGGGCAACTGCTCGCAGTTGCCCTACAACTGACGTCGCCACGGCCAGCCATAGCCTGCTCTCGCTCTCTTCTCGCGCAAAAAAGTGACGGACACCCATAGTTGCACGCTGACTTGCCTTTCTGGCCCTAAGGTGTTAGACTATTCGCGTGGGCTTGAGGGAGGCAGGTAATGACGGAGCAGGCACTGTATAGAAAATGGCGTCCCCGCACCTTTGAAGAGGTGGTGGGACAGGAACACGTCATCAACACGCTGCGTAACGCATTGTCCTCCGGAAGGATCCACCACGCTTACCTCTTCGCCGGGCCGCGTGGCACAGGCAAGACCACAACAGCGCGTCTGCTGGCCAAGGCTGTCAACTGCCTTGCCCCGGAGACGGAGCGCCCATGCAACAAATGCTCCATCTGCCAGGCGGTCAACGAAGGGCGTCTCCTTGACCTGATCGAGATTGATGCCGCCTCAAACACAGGCGTGGACGATGTGCGAGAATTGAGAGAGCGGGTTGGATTCAGGCCCAATGAGGCCCGCTATAAAGTATATGTGATTGATGAAGTTCATATGCTCTCTACCTCTGCTTTCAACGCACTGCTCAAAACACTGGAGGAGCCACCGCCACACGCTATCTTTGTGCTGGCAACAACCGAGGCGCACAAAATCCCCCCTACGGTCATATCCCGCTGTCAGCGTTTCAACTTCCGGCGACTCTCTCTCGATGCCGTCGTCGCCCGGCTGGAACGTATCGTAGAGCAGGAGAAAATCCAGGCCGAGCGGGAGGCGCTGGTTGCCATTGCCCGTCAGGCAACCGGTAGCATGCGCGATGCCGAGAGCCTGCTCGACCAGCTGGCATCATATACTGCGGGAAGCCTGACCGCTGCCGAAGTGCGCGCCGTGCTGGGAATCGGCAGCAGTGAGGCAATATTCCAGGTTGCCGACGCGCTGATCAGAGGTGACGCAGCGCAGGGATTGAGCGTTATCAACACTGCAGTGGAAGAGGGAGTGGATCCCCGCCAGTTCGCCTGCCAGATAGTGGATCATCTGCGGGCTTTGATCCTGGTACAGTTGCGCTCAGGGGTCATACCTCCGTATGTTGAGGACGAGATGCTTCCCCGATTAGAGGAACAGGCTGCAGCATCCTCTCCACATACGCTGGTGCGCGCGTTAAAGCTCTTCAACCGTGCGGCGACGGACGCGAAGGGAAGCTGGCAGCCTCAACTACCACTGGAAATGGCCTTCGTGGAGGCACTTCTCCCTCCGGATACAGGAGCGGATGCAGACTCCCACCCACCCACGGCGCAGCAGCTTCGCGCCGGTGTGCCCACCTCGTCCCGGCAGAGTCCTCCCCCATCGCCCCCGGAACCGAACCTGGTTACGCGAGAAGCCGGGGCGGAGTACAGGGCAGCCTCTGCGTCGGCTGCGAAGTTACAGGAATGCTGGCCAGAATTCTTGACCACCCTGCACTCACGCAACCTGTCACTGGAGGCTCTGATGCGCTCATGCCGGCCGGTGGCCATTGAAGGCGATGTGGTAGTCCTGGGATTCGAATACGATTTCCACCGTGGGAAGGTGGAAGAGGAGCGCAACAAGCGGGATGTTGAGGATACCCTCAGCAATTTGTTGGGCTGGAAATGCCGTGTGCGATGCGTGCTCAGGCAGAAGGGACAGCAGGAGCAGACCGGCACCGCACAGCAACGTCCTCAACCGACTTCGGGCGAACCAGCCTCTCCTCCACCTGATGAGCAGGCACTGACCGATGATCCGCTGATCCGCACAGCGATTGAGGACCTGGGAGCACAGGTCATCGGCTGATAGCAGCATAGAATAGAACCACACCGGAGTGACACGATGGAAAGACAGGTGATCGTCACTGAACTGGCCCCGGCCGCTGTAGGGCCTTATTCGCAGGCAGTACGGGTTGGCGACCTGGTCTATACAGCAGGGCAACTGGGCATCCTCCATACCACCAGGCAATTTGCTGGCCCTGACATCGAGAGCCAGACCCGCCAGGCCCTGGAGAACCTCAAAGCGATCCTGGAGGCGGCCGGGTCATGCATGGACCATGTCATCAAGACCACTGTGTTTCTGACAGATATGGGCGAATTCCCCCGTATGAATGCTGTTTATGCGGAGTTCTTCCCACAGTCGCCACCAGCCCGCTCTACCGTACAGGTGGCTGCGCTGCCGCTGGGCGCCCGGGTAGAGATCGAAGCGGTGGCTCAGGTATGCGATTGTGCTGCTCATCGCTCGCGAAAATCCGCTCTGTGGAGGTAAGATGGGGGAGAAGCCCGACGAATTGGAGGCGGCGTGGGGGCTTCCTTTGATAGCGGTGCACTGCACTGACTGCGGAGAGGCACACCTGGTACCCGAAGACAGCATTCCCTCGCGCTGTCCTCTTTGCCTGCGAGAATCCCTTACACCTCAGTCACCCCCTCTGCGCACGGAGCCGCCCGAACAGTTATTGCCCTATGAAATATCGAAGCGGAAATTGACCGATATTCTGGCTGCCTGGGCACGGGGAGTGCCCCTGCGCCCGGATGACCTGAAAGCCGATGTTTTGACACACCGGGCACAATGCTACTTCATTCCCTTATGGCTGGTAGATGGCCAGCTTGAGGGGGTCTGGAGAGCAGATGTGGGGTTCGAATACCAGACTGTGAGCTTTCAGGACCTTTACAAGGAAGGTGCGGGATGGAATTCACAGGAAGTGCGCGAGCGCAGGATACGTTGGGAGCCGCGGGTCGGGCGCATCTGTCGCCAGTATCAGAATCTGACCGTGCCTGCATTGATGGATTATCGCTCGCTGATGAAGCAGTTGGGCGGATACGAGCTACAAAAACGGGCCGATTATGCCCCTGAAAGGGTGGCCGGTGCCCTGATACGCATCCCTACAGTGGAGCCAAAAGCAGCCTGGCCTGACGCAGAGACCGCCTTCACGCACGCTGCGGAAGAGGAATGCCGTCAGGCCGCCGGCGCCGATTACATACGCGATTTTACTTTGCAGGCGGAGTATCGCAACCTTAACTGGACACTCCTGCTTCTGCCGGCCTACATTACATGGTACCGGGAGGGAGAGCAGTTCTGGCCGGTGCTGATCAACGGCCAGAACGGACAGGTGAGCGGGGTGCGGCGGGCGTCGGTGCGCAAAGCCGGCACACTCTCACTGGTACTCGGTGTGGCAGCGCTGCTGCTGTTTGCGCTCGGTGGGATTCTGGCATTCTCGGGGGCGCTCGTGCCACCGCTGTTGGCAGCAGGTGGGCTGTTGCTGATTCTGGGGCTGCTGGTGGGGATTGCCGCGCCCGTGCCGGTGCTCAGCGCCTGGGCTTTCAACAGCCGGTGACGATACGGAGACCTGCCATCTACATGCCGATTCTGCGCGGCCGATACTGTATCGCTTCTGCCAGATGAGCTGTCTCAATGCACTCACTGCCAGCCAGGTCGGCGATGGTGCGGGCCAGCTTGAGAATGCGATGGAATGCCCGTGCGCTCATCTGGAGCTGCTGCATAGCAGCGCGTACCAGATTGCGACCTGTCTCGTCCAGCCTGCATATCTCCCGCACCTCCGCGGGGCCCATATCCGCATTGCATGTGAGCGAGGTGCCCGCAAAACGTGCCCGCTGTATCTCCCGCGCCCGTTCCACCCGCTCCCTGATAGCCACTGAAGACTCCCCCAACCGATCTGCCGTCAACTTGTCATAGTCAACCCGTGGCACCTCGATATGAATGTCAATGCGGTCCAATAACGGCCCCGAGATACGCTTCTGGTAGCGAATGATGGTGGCTGTATTGCATGTGCATTCCCGCACCGGATCACCGTAGTAGCCGCAGGGGCACGGGTTCATCGCCGCGATAAGCATAAAGTTTGCCGGAAACGTCAGCGTGCCGGTAGAACGGGCAATGGATACGAGATGATCCTCTAAAGGCTGGCGTAAACTCTCCAGCGCATGGGTGCCGAACTCTGGCAGCTCGTCGAGGAACAGCACCCCCCGATGAGCCAGGCTGATCTCGCCCGGGCGTGGCCAGTGGCCGCCGCCAACCAGACCGGCATGGCTGATGGTGTGGTGCGGCGCACGAAAGGGGCGGTGTCGGATCAGAGGAGTGTCGGAAGGGAGCATGCCGGCCACACTGTAAATCTTTGTCACCTCCAGTGACTCTTCAAAGCTCATCGTGGGTAGGATGGATGGCATCGAACGGGCCAGCAAAGTTTTGCCTGCTCCAGGTGGGCCGACCATGAGCACGTTGTGCCCCCCTGCGGCCGCCACTTCCAAAGCCCGTTTCACATGCTCCTGCCCTTTGATCTCCGCAAAATCAGCAGCGTAAGCAGGCGGCAGCGAAGAGGTAGGATCAGGCTCTGCCTGGTACGGTGGGATCGCACGCAGCCCCTGCAGATGGGCGGCAAGCTGGCCCAGGTGCTCGACCGGGATGACTTCCAGCCCTTTGACCAGCGCTGCCTCCGGCGCATCCACAGAGGGCACGAAAATGCGCCGGATACCCTCCTGACTGGCCAGTGCTGCGACAGGCAGTATGCCGTCCACATGGCGCACAGAGCCATCCAGCGAGAGTTCGCCAACAAAAAGCGCCCCCTCGACGGCCTGAGGCCATACCTGTTCTGAAGCAATCAGGATACCCACTGCGATGGGCAGGTCGTAGGCGGGACCGGCTTTGCGGATGTCTGCAGGGGCCAGGTTGACGGTGATGCGCTTGCCGGGGAAGAGCAGGTTGGAGTTCTTGATCGCTGCCCTGACTCGTTCGCCGGATTCTTTGACCGCCACGTCGGGCAGGCCGACGATGGTGAGTGAGGGCATCCCACGCGCGGTATCTACTTCTACCTCGACCAATACCCCATCCAGACCGACCAGTGCGCAACTGGTGACTTTGGCAAGCATATCCCCTCCTGAACCTTAACGTTAGTAGTGTAGCACGAAGGGCAGAATAGGGCAAGTATGCAAGAGATTTTGGGTGTCCGTCACTTTTTTGCGCGAGAGTGTACGCGAATATTGTAGGACAACTGCGAGCAGTTGTCCTACAACCAGGTGGACGCAAAGATTGCAAGGCAACTGCTCGCGGTTGTCCCACACTGTGGCCAGTTGTAGCAGCATCGGACGCGGTCTGAATACCGGCCCGAGCCGGGTGGACGCAAAAATATGACGGACACCCGAGATTGGGTGTCCGAAGCAAAAGCGATTTGGGCTACGCCGACGCCGCTTTTCTCACCCGGAGTCGGGTAGGTAGATGTACCTACCCCTACTTCAGCCGGTTTGTGCCGCGTTTGTGCCGGCTAAGGTAAGGGTAGGTACCCTTACCTACCCGACTCTCTCCCCAGATTGGGATTTGCTTCGAAATCCCCCTGCGAGCCTGACTTGCACTCTACCGGTACTATGGTAAAATTTCGCCAAGGGCTACAGATTAGATTATGAAGACCTTTCTGAGTAACAACTGGCAGGGCCGGTGCCCGGCCGATCAGAGTATATTATTCCTGCGACGAGGCAGAGGAGAGCCGGACTCTCCGTCTGGGTAGGCTCTGCCTTTGCATTGTTCCTGTAACCGAACCCGCAGCCGGCCTCCAGACGAAGGCCGGCTCATTATTTACGCGATGGGGTGACAACCATCGCGCTTTTATTTATATCCCAACTGACGGAGGATGTACAAATGAAAGGCAAAGTTAATAAAGTTGTTCTGGCTTACTCCGGCGGGCTGGACACCTCGGTCATCCTGGCCTGGCTCAAGGAGAACTACGGCTGTGAGGTCATCACCTTTACCGCCAACCTGGGACAGGGCGACGAGGAGCTGGAAGGCCTGGAAGAGAAGGCCATTGCCAGCGGGGCCAGCAAAGCATACATTGTGGACCTGCGCGAAGAGTTCCTCACCGAATACGCTTTCCCCACCATGCAGGCCGGTGCCATTTATGAAAGGCTCTATCTGCTGGGGACCTCGTTTGCCCGGCCGGTCACCGCGAAACATCTGGTACGCATCGCAGAACAGGAAAACGCCGATGCCGTTGCCCATGGCTGCACAGGCAAGGGAAATGACCAGGTGCGGTTCGAATTGACCGTTAAGGCGCTCAACCCCTTCCTCAAAGTGATCGCCCCATGGCGCGAGTGGGAAATCCGCTCCCGTGAGGACGCGCTTGCCTACGCCCGTGCCCATAACATCCCGGTGGCGGTTACGGAAAAATCCATCTACAGCCGTGACCGCAACCTGTGGCATATCAGCCACGAGGGAGGCAGGCTTGAAGACCCCTGGGTCGAACCGGAAGAGGAGATGTTCAAGATCACCGTCGCTCCGGAAAAAGCACCAGATGAGCCACTCTATATCGTCATAGACTTTGAGCGGGGCGTGCCGGTAGCGCTGGATGGCCAGCCTATGGGACCGGTAGAGCTGCTTACCCGTCTTAATGAACTGGGTGGTGCCCATGGTGTGGGCCGCGTGGACCTGGTCGAGAACCGGCTGGTGGGCATAAAATCGCGCGGTGTCTATGAGACGCCCGGCGGCACGATCCTCTACACCGCACACCAGGGGCTGGAATCCATCTGCCTGGACCGGGAGACACTTCACTACAAAGAGCTGGTCGCCCACCGCTACGCCGAGCTGGTCTACTACGGCCTGTGGTTCACGCCCCTGCGTGAGGCGCTGTCCGCCTTCGTCGCCAAGACACAGGAGCGGGTCACCGGCTCCGTGCGGGTCAAGCTTTACAAAGGAAATTGTACTGTGGTGGGACGCAAGTCCCCCTTCAGCCTCTATCGTGAGGACCTGGCCACCTTTGGCAAGGACGATGTATATGACCAGAGCGATGCTCAAGGTTTCATTAACCTGTTCGGTCTGCCGCTCAAGGTCAGAGCTCTTGTCGAGCTGGAAAACGGCCGCAAGGCGGGGCTGGAAATGCCGGACTACACCCGCTTCAAGAGGGATTAGGTGATGAAACTGTGGGGTGGGCGGTTTGCCACCGCAAGCGATGAGCTGACGCAACGTTTCGGCAACTCTATCAGCTTTGACCGTCGCCTGTACGCAGCCGATATCCAGGGCAGTATTGCCTATGCTGAAGCACTGGCGCGTGCCGGCCTTATCACCGCCGAAGAGCGGGACCAGCTTGTCGGCGCCCTGGAGCAGGTGCTGGCCGAGTTCGAGGCCGGCACGTTCCAAATCCAGCCCGACGATGAGGATATCCATACCGCTGTCGAGCGACGGTTGGGAGAGCTGATCGGTGCAGTGGCCGGCAGGCTTCACACCGGACGTTCCCGTAACGATCAGGTCGCTACCGACGTGCGCCTCTACCTCCTCGGCGAGATGGCAGCGTTACGGCAGAGGCTCCTGGAAGTGCAGAAGGCCATTGTGGAAAAGGCTGCGGAGTACCTGGACCTGATCATCCCGGGATACACCCACCTGCAACAGGCTCAGCCGATTCTCTTTAGCCACTGGCTGCTGTCCTATTTCTGGAAGCTCCAGCGCGACCGGGAAAGGCTCGCGGATGCGGAACGGCGCACCAGGGTCTGCCCGCTGGGCGCGGGAGCACTGGCCGGCAATCCCTTCGGCATTGACCGCGCTGCGCTTGCCGCTGCACTCGGCTTCGAGTGCAACAGCGAGAACAGTGTGGACGCGGTGAGCGACCGTGACTTCATCGTTGAATTCCTGGCCTGGGCTGCGCTCTTGCAGGTGCACCTGAGTGGGCTGGCAGAGGACCTGATCATATGGAACAGCCGGGAGTTTGGCTTCATCGAACTGGACGAAGCTTACACCACCGGCTCCAGCCTCATGCCCCAAAAGAAAAACCCCGATATGCTGGAGCTGGTGCGTGGCAAGACCGGCCGCCTGATTGGTCACCTTACCGGAGTGCTGACCATGCTGAAGGGGATACCCTCCTCTTACAACAAGGACCTGCAGGAGGATAAAGAGCCGCTTTTCGATACGCTGGATATGCTACGGCTGGAACTTCCCATCATTGCGGGCGTGATCCGCACCATGAGGGTGAACCGGGCGCGAGTTGAGGCTGCACTTGATGATGGCATGCTTGCCACCGATCTTGCCGACTACCTGGTGCGCAAAGGAGTACCCTTCCGCGAAAGTCACCACCTGGTAGGGCGAGCCGTCCGCCGTGCCGAAGAACTGGGTGTACCGCTGAAAGAACTGGCGTTGGGCGAGTACCGGGCCATACACCCGGCATTCGACGAGGACGTGTACCTCGTATTCAACTTCCATCGCTCCGTGGAGATGCGCAACGTAGAGGGAGGCACGGCGACGGGGGCAGTCAGGCTCCAGATAGAGCGTGCCCGGCAACTGCTCGAAGACAATGCGCAGGCTTGACTCCCAGACACAATGGTGCTAGTATAAACGCGAGGCACAGATGGAGGGAGTCAGAAAGGCACGCCCTGCGGATATACCAGAAATTCGGGCACTTCACTGGAGGGCGCGTTTCAAAATGCCCTGCGTGTGGCATTGTGGGACGTGTCAGGCATTCCCGGCCCATTTTTATGTGGCATCAGACGAGAGCGGGAGGCTGACGGGCGCCATCTGCGCCTGGTCGGACGGTGTGCCGGTGGCACGGGTACGGATGGTAGCGCTGGAGGACGATAGATGGATGTCCCAAAGGCTCGGCCTGATGTTATCTCGCGTGCTGGCGGAGCTGAGCAGGTCGGGGGTAAGGGAGCTGACCTGGATAGATTACGAAGGCTGGGCCGGCAAATACCTGGCCAGGGGTGGCTTTGTGCCATTGGAACAGGTGATAACATTTGCCAAGTTTGATCGTGTGCTCCCGGAAGTGGCTGCGTGCGACGTGCACCTGCGTGCTTCCTCCGAACAGGATATCCCCGGCATTGCGGCCGTGGACTGGGCAGCGTTCCCACCTCACTGGTGGAATGGCGAACTTACTATCCGACACGGGATCACCGTCTCACCTTACTTTGTCGTGGCGGAGATAGAGGGAGAGATCGTGGGTTACGCCACTGGCGATGTAAACGAACCGATGGCACATCTCAATCGCATTGCTGTCACACCTGTCCATCAGGGGCACGGCATAGGCTCACAATTGCTGCGTGATGCATTGCTTGCCTTCTGGAAATGGGGCGCGGAAGAGGTTACCCTTAATACCCAACAGAACAACCATGTCTCCCAGCGGCTGTACCATCGTTTTGGCTTCACGCCTACGGGGGAGAGCGCAATGGTATGGAGGATACCATTGCCTGGCCATCACAATTAGCGGCAGGACTCCGGATATACCATTGCCTGAACGTAACTGTTCGGGCGCTGACTGAGGTCACCCTTTCAGCGCTCACCACACCAAAAATGCATCGGGGGAAGCTGTGAAATACGAACCAGTCATTGGCCTGGAAGTCCACGCTCAGATCCATACCCGTTCCAAGATGTTCTGTTCATGTCCGGTGGTGGAGGATACCGGCGATTTGCCGCCTAACACTTATGTCTGCCCGGTCTGTGCCGGTATGCCTGGTACCCTGCCGGTCATCAATAAGCGCGCCATTGAGATGGCCATCAAGACCGGGCTGGCGCTTAACTGCGAAATCCCTCCTGTGAGCTGCTTTGCCCGTAAGTCATATTTCTACCCTGACCTTCCCAAAGGCTATCAGATTTCCCAATACGAGCTGCCCCTGTGTGTGAACGGCTACCTGGATATCGAGACCGAAGAGGGGACCAGACGTATCCGCATCACCCGTGCCCATATGGAGGAGGACACCGGCAAGCTGTACCATATGGGCGACGGGAGCAGCCGCGTGGACCTGAACCGTGCCGGCGTGCCGTTGCTCGAAATTGTGAGTGAGCCGGATATGCGCTCTGCTGCTGAGGTGATGGCCTACGCCACCAGGTTATACTCATACCTGGTCTACCTTGGGATAAACTCGGGGGACATGGAGAAAGGCGTGATGCGCTTCGAGGCCAACGTCAGCGTAAGGCCGCTCGGCTCCACTGAGCTTAATCCCCGCCACGAGATTAAGAATCTGAACTCCTTTCGGGCGCTGGCACGCTCCGTAGCATACGAGATCGAGAGCCAGATCGCCACGCTCGAAGCCGGTGGCACGATCACCCAGCAGACAATGGGCTGGGATGAATCGCGCGGCGTCACCGTGCCCCAGCGGGGCAAGGAATACGCTCACGATTACCGCTACTTCCCGGACCCTGACCTGCCCCCGCTTGAGATCAGCCGCGAGTGGGTCGAGGAACTGCGCGCCAGCCTGCCGGAGCTACCTGATGCCAGGCGGGCACGTTTCATCAGGGATTACGGCCTGAGCAGCTATGATGCTGGACTGTTGGTGGCGGACAAGGCCGTAGCCGATTATTACGAGGCCACTCTCTCCGCTGCTGCTGGTGTGGCCGATCCCAAGGGCGTTGCCAACTGGATTACCGGTGAATTGTTCCGCCTGATGAATGAAAGCGGACGCACGATCACAAGCGCCCCGCCGCCACCAATGCTGGCGGAACTGATCGCTCTGGTGCAGAACGGGACCATCAATCTCAACACTGGTAAGCGAGTGCTGGAGGAAATGTTCACCACCGGCCGCGCCGCCCGGCAGATCGTGGAGGAGCGCGGATTGGCTCAAATCTCCGATACCGCAGCGCTGGAACAGGTCATAGCGCAGGTATTGGACGGGAATCCCTCCGAGGTTGCCCAGTACCTCAGCGGCAAGGCACAGTTGTTCGGCTGGTTGATGGGACAGGTGATGAGAGCTACCCAGGGGAAGGCCAACCCACAGTTGGTAAAGGAACTGCTCCAGGCCCAATTGGAAGCGCGACGTACCGGCTGATTTGCAGGACAACTGCGAGCAGTTGTCCTATAGGTTGACTTCTCCACCTGCTGTGTTATCATATTAAGTGCCTATCCGAAAAACGTAACCGACGCATCCCTATGCGTCGGTACAGGCGGCATAGGGATGCTGCCTGTACGGTTTTTCGGATAGGTTCCAAAAGCAGGAGCGCGGGCAGCCCACCTGTGGCTGGCAGCCCACGACTGCCTGGAGTTTGTAGCATCTCCGAGCCTCATGGCCTAAAGGTTCGGCCCATGGCGTGAGGCCGGCAGGGTGTGGCCGGAAACGACCACGCCTCCCGTGTTTGAAAAGGGGATGCGCCGATCCCTCTCAAGCCGCTTGAGATAGCCGGCAGCAAATCCCCCATCATTAGCGTTGGACTTTGAACAACAGTCAGCTTACTGCCAGGTCACCACTGATATGGCCCGCCTGAAGGCTCGGCCAGATTTGTTCAAAGTCCACTGGTAAAGTCCGGACATTGTGGAAATGAAGCGACTGTGGGTCATCGCTGCACTGGCGCTGCTTTTAACGATGCTGACCGCTTGCGCCTCTGTACAGTCCCGCACGCATCCCGGTGATCCCGCTCTGACCACGCTCCAGGGCACGGTAATTATCTTCCACGCAGGCAGCCTGGCTGTGCCGCTGGAGCAACTGACCCGCGCTTTTAAGGCCCGCCACCTGGGTGTGGTCTTTGAGACTGAGGCTGCCGGTAGCCTGGTGAGCGCGCGCAAGGTCAGCGAGCTGGGACGCCAGGCCGATCTGGTGATCGTCGCCGATTACACCGTCATTGACAATCTGCTGCTCCCTGCCTTTGCTGACTGGAACATCCAGTTTGCCGGCAACGAAATGGTCATCGCCTATACCGACCGCTCCCGGTATGCTGACGAGATCAACGCGCAGAACTGGTACGAAATCATCACCCGCAACGACGTGATCTATGGCCACTCCGATCCCAATACCGACCCTTGCGGCTATCGCACACTGCTGGTCTGGCAACTGGCTGAAGAGCATTACCGGCTCCCTGGCCTCTACTCACGGTTGCGAGAGCGTTGCCCTCTGGAAAACATCCGTCCCAAAGAGACTGACCTGGTTCCCCTTCTACAATCCGGCGATATGGACTACGCATTCGAGTACCGCTCGGTGGCCGTGCAGCACGGGTTGCAGTTCGTGGAGTTACCGGACGAGATCAACCTGAGCAAAGCCGGGTACGCCGATTTCTACCGGCGGGTTTCGGTAGAACTGGCGGGTCCGGAGGGTATCACCATCACCCAGCCAGGCGCACCGATCGTCTACGGATTGACCATCCCTGAGAGCGCCCCTCGCCCTGACCTGGCTATCGAGTTCCTGAAGTTCCTGCTCGGACCGGAGGGGCAGGGGATAATGAAGGCGACAGGTCACCCGCCTCTCGTACCAGCAGTGAGTGAGCAGGCGGATGCTTTGCCTGCTGAGCTTAGGGATATGGTCGTTGCTGTAGCGGACGGCAGATAGGGAACGGATCGGTGAGGTTGAGTTATGGATCGCCGCACTCTTATCACTTTTGCCATACCTGGCGCATTGTTGGTGCTGTTTGTCGCCTGGCCACTGCTCCATATAGTCGCGGCGTCTCCAGCCTTGCTCTGGGAGACTATACTGGACCAGGAGGTGCGGCGTTCGATCCTGCTGACCTTTGCCGCCTCGCTGATCGCCACGGCAATTGCTTTACTGACGGGCGTCCCATTGGCTTATTTGCTGGCCCGCCACGACTTCCCGGCCAGATGGCTGGTCGAGGGGATTATAGACTTACCCGTCGTCGTGCCTCATACAGCGGCGGGGATCGCACTGCTTATGGTTTTCGGGCGGCACACATTTCTTGGGCAGGTATTTGGCCTCCTGGGGATCAGATTTGTCTCTGCCATACCTGGTATCGTTGCAGCCATGCTGTTTGTGAGCATGTCTTTTCTGGTCAACGCTGCGCGCGAGGGATTTGAGGCGATAGACCCGCGGTTAGAGCATACGGCCCGCACACTCGGCGCATCCCCCTGGGAAAGCTTTTGGCGTGTCTCGCTCCCGATGGCCTGGCGCAACATTTTCTCCGGCGCCATCATGATGTGGGCACGAGGATTAAGCGAATTCGGGGCTATTGTCATCCTGGCCTATCATCCTATGGTAGCTCCTGTGCTGCTCTATGAGCGTTTCGAGTCGTGGGGTCTTCGCCGCGCTCAACCTGTAGCGGCGCTGATGGTCCTGGTCTCCCTGGCAGCCTTTGTGGCACTGCGAATGATCGCCGGTCGGGGGAGCAGGGTAGGATGGCGGATGACTACCCGGAGGAGAAGGGAGGTATGGGGGGAGTCCGATTAGAGCAGCTCCAGGTGGAGCTGGGTGAGTTCAGCCTGGAGGGGATTACGCTCGATGTGGCCGCTGGCGAGTATTTCGTCATTCTGGGGCCGACCGGAGCCGGTAAAACCGTGCTTCTCGAAACGATCGCCGGCATCCACCGCCCGCGCCGGGGCCGTGTTCTCATAGACGGGGTTGACGTGACCGACCTGCCACCGGAAAAGCGGGGAGTGGGGTTCGTGTATCAGGGCGCTGTATTGTTTCCCCATCTGAATGTTTTCGAAAACATCGCCTTTGGCCTGCGCCTGCGGAGCAGGCGGAGGGATGCCAGCAGCGATCGCCAGATAAGGGAACGTGTGTATGCCATATCCGAACTCCTGGGGATCACACATCTGCACCACCGTAAGCCGGAGAGGTTGAGCGGGGGCGAGGGACAACGGGTCGCGCTGGCACGCGCTCTGGTCATTGCTCCCCGTCTGTTGCTTCTTGACGAGCCGCTTGCTGCCCTCGATCCGGCCAGCCGCGAGCTGCTGCAGCGTGAGCTGGCTGGCCTGCATCGTGCTCTAAAAGCCACCGTCATCCACGTGACACACGACTTTGAGGAAGCGGTGGCACTGGGGGCAAGGATCGCTGTCATTCACCAGGGTAAGGTGTTGCAGGTAGGGCCTCCGGAGGAAATCTTCAGGAAACCCAATTCTGAGTTCGTGGCCCGTTTTGTCGGGGTGAGAAACGTTTTTAAGGGGATATTGCGCCCGGCAGGGGATGGTCACAAGCTGCTCTCTGTCGGCGGGATAGAGATGGCTGTGGTGACCGGTCTGACCGGACAGGTTTATGGTTCCCTCAGGCCAGAGGACATTATCATCTCCAGAGAACCATTCCGTTCCAGCGTGCGGAATTCCTTTCCTGGCCGCATTGCAAGCATTGCAGATCGGGGAAACATCATCTACGCAACGGTGCATCTCTCCGGAGTGGACCTTGTCTGTGCCATTACCAGGAGATCGCTGGAAGAAATGGCACTGCGTGAGGGTGAAGAGGTATATACCGCTTTCAAAGCATCGGCTGTACATGTTTTTCCTGGAGCTAAGGGATGACCCGTCTGGATGCCTATCAGCGCCCCATCAGCTATTTGCGCATCTCCGTTACCGATCGCTGCAATCTGCGCTGTATCTATTGCATGCCGCCTAAGGGTGTTCCATGGCGGCCACACGAGGAGATTTTGCGCTACGAAGAGATCGAGATCATTGTGCGGGCGGCTGCCAGGCTGGGCATCAGCAAGGTGCGTTTAACCGGCGGTGAGCCTCTGGTACGCTTGGGATTGGTAGAGCTGGTGCGTATGATCGCACAGATCCCCGGCATTGATGACCTGGCAATGACGACCAACGGCACGCTTCTGGCCCGTTATGCGGCGGAGTTGGCTGCAGCAGGTCTGCGACGGGTTAATATCAGTCTGGATACGCTGCGTCCCGAGCGTTTCCAGCTCATCACGCGGTTTGGGCATCTGGAGGACGTGCTGGCCGGGATGGAGGCAGCGCGTGAGGCAGGTCTCCATCCGATTAAAATCAATACCGTTGTCATGCGCGGGCTGAATGATGATGAGGTGATAGACCTGGCGCGCAGGACAGTAGAGGAAGGCTGGCACGTGCGCTTCATCGAGCTGATGCCGCTGGTGAACGATGATGCAATGTATGCCCGGTGGCAAGAGCATGTCATAACAGCCCAGGAGATTCGTCAGCGCATTGAGGATGCACTGGGGAAACTTGAGCCGGCGGCATTGGATACAGGAAATGGCCCGGCCCGTTATTACCGTCTGCCTGAGGCGCACGGCACGGTGGGTTTCATCACCCCGCTCAGCGAGCATTTCTGTCACGGATGTAACCGCCTGCGTCTCACCGCTGATGGTCACTTGCGTCCCTGCCTCCTCTCCGATTACGAGATTGATCTGCGTACCCCTTTGCGGAGGGGAGCGGATGTTGCCGAGATCGAGGCGCTTCTGCTGAGCGGCATCAGCAACAAACCTCAGCGTCATCACCTGGATGAGTGTGTATTGCCTGAAGGACGGGTGATGTCGGAGATCGGCGGGTAAAGCCACCTGTTACAAAGATTCCTGTCCCAAAAACCTTCATAGTTGCGATGGTTTTTCGTGAGCAATACCTGGTGGCTGCTGTGCTGACTCCATAAAGTGCGCAGCACCATTTGGGAGCCTGCCTGGCAGGACCATCTGCCTCCCACCGCGGTTGTGTTCCCCAATCGTCTGGCCATGCCGCAATGGTCTGGTTCACCTTGCGGGAGCCTGGCATGTTGATGGCCGGGCATGGAGCGCCAGCCAGGCACTGGTGGTCAGCCTGGAGGGTGCTTCAACAGTCTTTCCTACCTGAACCTGGTTATTTGCGGCCAGGCTCGGGTGGGATGGCCCACCAAAAGTCGGGATGCGAAAAAACCTCACCAGCACTTGACAAACCGTCTTTATTTTGGTATAATGTAATTACATAATACCAAACTGCCTCGGGTAGACTGGTGTCAAACATTGACCACAACTCTCCGGTACCGATATATCACCAGCTCAAAACATTGATCCGTGAAAAGATCGAGTCAGGTGTGTGGCGGCCTGGCGACCGCATTCCTACCGAACATAAGTTGTGCCAGATGTATAACATAAGCCGCACCCCGGTACGCCAGGCGCTCAACGAGCTTGAGTTTGAAGGCCTTATCGTGCGCCGTCCCGGGCATGGCACTTATGTGAGTGAGCAGGCTTCCATCCACTTCACGCCTGTCACGCAAATCCGGATGATGAGCTCAGCCCCGGAGTGGCCGGTGGTGCTTGAGCAGATTTCTCAGGCCTGGAATGCCCGGCACACCGGTCAGCAAATTGCTTTTCACCTGGAGGTAGTAAATCACTCCCGCTTCTACGATCTGCTGAACGCAGCAGTCGGCAGCGGTATTGCACCCGACGTGGCGCTGGTGGACTGTGCCTGGGTTGTCAGCCTGGCGCGCTCTGGTTTCATCTATTCCATTGAGGATTTGGGGTTCCGCTGGGATAGGGACGAGCTGGCGCAAAATATTTACCCTTCTGTCCTGGCAGTCAATACCTTCAATGGCAAGCTTTACGGACTGCCAGCGAAGGCGGATGTCTCGTTGCTGTGGTATCGCAGAGACTGGTTTGAGCAGGAAGGGATATCGCCGCCGCGGAACTGGGACACATTGGTGGAAGCTGTGCACTACTTCCGTCGCCCTCAGGTGCGGCAGCGATATGGGCTGGAGCACCCGCTTGCCTTCCCCGCTGGCATGAATGGACATGAGGCTACGGTCTATATGTTGATGCCATTCGTCTGGTCGGCGGGAGGGGATATCTTCGATCCGGAGACCGGTGAGGTCTTGCTCGACAGCCCCGGGACCAGGCAGGCAATCCACTTTCTTAGAGAACTGGTACAGGTCTACCATGCCGGCCCGATTGAGATGGTTTCCTACCAGGAGGACACTGCTGCCCGTCTGTTTGCCATGGGCAAGGTGGCCATGGCACTTGGGGGCAGTTATGAGAGCGATCTGATCCGCGAAACGAGCAATTGGGAAGAAGAGGAATTCTTTCGCAAGGTAGGCTGCACAGCGCCACCGGCTGCGCCTGGCAGGAAGCCAGCCGCGACAATAGGGGGAGCAAGTTACGTTATCATGCGTCAATGCGAGCGTCCCGTGTTGATTATGGACGTCCTGCGTCTGGCCGTGAAACCTGAGATTGTCGGGGAAGTGTATCGTTCCATGATGCTTAGCCTGCCTTATCGCTCTTATCAGGCCGGGACAGACGGGCTGCTGTTGAGTTACCTGCCACAGATGATCGCCTTCGGGCGTGTGCGGCCTCTGGTCCCGGAATATGTTATCATCTCACGGCAACTGCAGGCTATGTTCGAGGCGGCTATCTCCGCTTCAACACCGGTGGATGAGATCGTGCGCCGCACGGCCGAATTCATCGGCATGGTCGTCGGGACGCCAGTGCGGGCTAATGTTCAAGAGCTGTAGCCCGGGAGCCAGCGAAATTTTAAGGTTACCCTATTGACACAATATATATTAGCATGATATAATTACAAAGAGTTTAAACGTTTAACTAACCCGGTTTTTACTCCACGAAATCCCAGGTAAGGAGGTGATGGCTATCGGGTAAACTTTTTGAGACACTAATTACAGTGCGACCGTTTTCTGTTTCTGTACTGGCTTTCAGCAAGTTTAGCATTTGGAACGAAAGGAGAAGAAGATGCGTAAGCTGGCAGTGCTCAACCTGATGGCTATCGTGGTCCTGGTCCTGGTCGCCTGTAAAGGCCCGACGACGACTGTGGCGCCTACCCCGACCACAGCTCCTACAGTGGCAGCCGGAGCTATCAAAGCAGAGGAGGCCACTCCCACACCTGTTGCTGTAGAAGTGTCCAAGTATAACGAGGCGCCAATGCTGGCGGAGCTGGTCGCGGCCGGCAAGCTCCCACCGGTTGATGAGCGCCTCCCCGAAACCCCACTCATTACCGCCCCACGCGAATCCATCGGCAAATACGGGGGTACACTGTATACCGCTTCCTGGTGGCCTGGTGTCGGCAATGTGTTGCTCTACATCTCCGAACCGCCGATCAAGTGGAAGGCCGACCTCACCGGATATGAGCCTGGCCTGGCGGAGAGCTACGAGTGGTCCTCCGACGGCAAGACATTCACTCTGCACCTGCGCAAAGGTCTGAAGTGGTCGGATGGCACGCCTTATACCACCCAGGACTGGAAGTTCTGGTGGGAAGACATAGCCAAGAACGAAGACTATAAGGTGGTCTCGGTGCCAGCCTGGCTGCGCAACGAGGATGGCACGCCCATTGACATGGAATTCCCCGACGAGTACACCGTAGTCTGGAAGTCCAAGGACCGGCCACTGTGGATTGACCCCTACTATATGGCCCAGGGCTTCTGGGAATTCGCCAACCCGATGATGAAGCCGTTCCACTATCTCAAGCAGTTCCACCCCAAATACAATCCCAATGCTTCCTACGAGGACCTGGAAAAAGCGGATAAGTGGTGGGAGAATCCGGACTTTCCATGCCTGTTCGCCTGGTGTTGTCACGAGCGCTTCGAGGATGGCAGCCGTATCATCTTCGCCCGCAATCCTTACTATTGGAGGGTGGACACCGAGGGCAATCAACTGCCGTACATTGACTACATAGATATCGAGATCGTAGCCGATGAGCAGGTGCGGTTGTTGAACTGCTCTCAGGGCAAGTACGACACCGCGTTCCGTATCTGCGGCAGCCCCAATGACATCCCCTTCCTGCTGGAGCAGGCCTCTTCCGGTGGCTACCATCTGATGAAGGGCTGGATGAACGGCGCTGGCGCCTGGCCCGGGTATATGGTCAACCAATACTATGTCGAGGGCGGCAAGAACTATCCGGATGATACCCCCGAGCGCGCGGCTGAGATCCGCAATATCCTGCGTGACAAACGCTTCCGCCGTGCTCTCTCCATCGGTTTCGACCGCCAGCGCATCATAGATGTGGCCTGGAACGGCATCGGCGAGCCAAAGGCTGCCACCATCAGTCCCCAGTCATGGCACTTTGCCAGCCCCGAGGGGCAGGAGGTCTTCAAGCGCTGGGCTGAGTCCTATGCTTATTTCGACGCTGAGGAGGCCAATGCCTTGCTCGACGAGATCGGCATGGTGGACGCTGATGGCGATGGCTGGCGCGATCTGCCCAGCGGCAAACCCTTCACACTCATCATTGACGTCACCGACTGGGGCGGCAGCCTTAAGGTGCAGACCGACGCCGCGGCCGAGGTGGAGGTCGAATGGGAGAAGAACCTGAAGCTCCAGGTTGAGGTCAATAACCTGCAAGGGCAACCTGATGTGGATACCCGTACCAACGAGGGGTACTACATGCTGCGTGCAGCCCACATCTCCGAGATTGATATCTGGACCTACCCGGACTGGATCTTCCCCATCGTGAACCGCTATATGTTCCCGCTGGAAGGCCGCTGGTTCGCACGGGGTGGTGAGCAGTGCACACCGACGGAAGGGCAGCCTTACTCCTGTGGCGTTAAGCCTGAGCCAGGCAGCCCGGCGGCCAGGTTGCAGGAACTGTACCGCAAGGGCCGCGCCACCGCCACCATCGAGGATCGCCACAAGGTGGTCTGGGAGGCCGTGGATGTTATCATCGAGGAGGGGCCCTTCGTGATCGGTGTCGCCGGTGACCAGCAGATGCCGGTAATAGTCAAGGATTATATGCGTAACATCCTCGACTACGGTGTGGTCGGTCCGTGGGCACCGGCAACACCTGGTAACCAGGTCCCGGCCCAATGGTGGATGGACAAGTAGTCCAGGCCCCGTAAGCAATGGTATGGCGGGCGGCTCACGCCGCCCGCCATCGTTCAATCAGGAGGCCACCGATGGTGAACTACCTGCTCAGGCGTATCGGGTATGCTTTTATTATGGTGATTCTTGTCTCTTTTGTCAGCTTCGTCGTGATGGAGCTACCTCCAGGCGACTATCTCACCCAGAAGCTGGAGCAACTGCGGGCGCGTGGCGACCGTAGCGCCGAGAACCGTATCGAGGAATATCGTGTGCGTTATGGGCTGGACAAACCTTTCATGGTAAGGTACATCGGCTGGATCACCAAGTTCGTCAAGGGTGACTTCGGTGAGTCGTTCGAGTACGAAAGGCCGGTAAAGGAACTGCTTGGTGAGCGCCTGACAATGACGGTCATCCTGGCAGTCGCCACCCTGATCGTGACCTGGGTCATTGCTATCCCCCTGGGCGTTTATTCCGCGGTGAATCAGTATTCTTTGGGGGATCAGATCATCACCGTGATCAGCTTCATCGGGCTGGGAATGCCCGGTTTCCTGCTCGCCCTCATCATCCTTTATGTTGCAATTGTCTTCCTGAACAAGGAGGTCGTGGGGTTGTTCTCCCAACAGTATGTCAACGCCCCGTGGAGTTGGGGCCGTTTTGTGGACCTGATGAACCATCTGTGGGTACCGGCTATCATCAGCGCGGTCACAGGGACCGGTGGTCTGGTGCGCATTATGCGCGGTAACCTGCTGGATACCCTGGGGCAGCCCTTCGTGGAAGCAGCGCGTGCCCGCGGCCTGAAGAACCGGACTGTGATCTGGAAGCATGCTGTGCGTGTGGCCATCAACCCTCTCATTGTCATTTTGGGGTCGGAAGCTTTCCCCAGCATCGTCACCGGCAATGCACTGGTCTCAATAGTGCTGAACCTGCCGACGATTGGGCCGCTATTTGTTGATTCTTTGCGCAAGCTCGATATGTATATGGCCGGCACATGCATCGTGTTTTTCACCTTCATGCTGTTGATCGGCAATCTGCTTGCTGACCTGATGCTGGCCTGGGTTGACCCCCGCATCCGCCTGGATTAGGTACGGAGGTTGTGATTATGGCCCAAGCAACCGAGAAGAGGAAGCACGTCAGCCAGAGCTACTGGAGCCTGGTGTGGTGGAAGTTCAAGAAAAATAAGACGGCGGTTGCAGGTGGCATCATCCTGCTGCTGTTCTATATTTGTTTTGTGGGGTTGGCAGAGTTTATCGCCCCGTACTCGCTGGAGCGCCGCTCCAATTATACCGAAGCACGTCCACAGACTATCCGCTTCGTTGATGCGCAGGGCCGATTCCATCTCAGGCCCTTCGTATATGGGCTGGAAAAGCACATAGATCAGGAGACACGCAAGCGGACCTTTAAGGAGGAGCCTTCGCGCATCTACCCTGTCTATTTCTTTGTGAGGCGCGAGCCTTATAGACTCTTCGGCCTCTTTCCCACCGACATCCATTTGTTCGGCGTAGATGAAAGCGATCCTCAGGCCTCGATCTTTATCATGGGTACCGACTCAAACGGGCGGGATTATTTTTCGCGTATCCTTTATGGTGGGCGGCTCTCCTTGATGATCGGCCTGATCGGCCAGTTTCTTACGCTTATTCTTGGCTGCGTGCTGGGAGTGATCTCCGGCTATTACGGCGGAGCCACCGATATGCTCATCCAGCGTACAACCGAGTTCCTGAACGCCTTTCCTGACATCCCGCTCTTTATGGCACTGGCTGCTGCCATCCCCAAGCACTGGTCGCCGGTGACGGTTTATTTCATGCTGACGATCATCCTGGCATTCGTGCGCTGGGGCGGCCTGGCCCGCCAGGTGAGAGGGCTGATCCTCTCCCTGCGCGAGCGTGAGTATGTGCTGGCCGCCAGGAGTGCCGGTGCCAGTGACTCCCGCCTGATGTTCCGCCATCTGCTCCCAGGCACTATGAGCCATGTCATTGTCATCGCCACACTTTCCATCCCGGGTATGATTCTCTCGGAGACAGCACTGAGCTGGCTGGGACTGGGGCTACGCCCACCGCTGACGAGCTGGGGCGTATTGCTGCAGGAGGCCGGCACGGTGTACGCCATCCGCTACGCCCCCTGGCTGTTGTGGACAGTACCGTTTTTGTTGATCACCATCCTGGCCTACAATATGCTCGGCGATGGGCTGCGCGACGCTATGGACCCCTACGGCGGTAGATAGGAGTACAGCGATGAGCGACGGGGACACGCTGGTCGAAGTAAAAGACCTGAAGGTAGAATTCGATGTGCGGGAAGGGATCATCAAAGCTGTAGACGGCCTTTCTCTTGAGGTTAAGCGCGGCCGCACACTGGGTGTCATAGGCGAGAGTGGCTGCGGTAAATCTATGACCGCCCGGGCGATCCTTAATATGGTCCCCAAGCCCGGCAAGATCACGGGAGGGGAGATCCTTTATTACCGTTACCTGGATGGCGGCTCCGGTGTCACCGAGGTTATCAATATTACTCAACTGGACCCGGATGGGGAACTCATTCGTCAGATCCGTGGAGGGGAAATAGGGATGATTTTCCAGGAGCCGATGAGTTCCCTGACCCCGGTGTATACTGCCGGTACGCATATCAACGAGGCGGTGACTTTGCATCGCCTGATCCCGATCCGCAAGATCGGTGACCAGCTTGCGGAAACCATTCAGGCCCACCGGCAGGTGAGCAAACAGGAAGCCAGGGAAATTGCCATCGAAATGCTGCGTAAGGTGGGTATCCCCAAGCCCGAGCAGCGTGTGGACGCTTATCCCCATCAACTAAGCGGCGGCCAGCGTCAGCGGGTGATGATCGCGGTCGCTCTATCTTGTGAGCCTAAGATGCTGATCGCCGATGAACCCACGACTGCTCTGGATGTGTCCATCGAAGCGCAGATCCTGGACCTGATGCGCGAGTTGCAAGAAACGGTGAATATGGCCATTATGTTCATCACTCACAATCTGGGGGTCATTGCCGAGATGGCTGAGGAGGTCGTGGTGATGTATATGGGCAAGCAGGTGGAGCAGGCTACCGCCGTAGAACTGTTCTATAACCCACAGCATCCCTACACACGCGCGCTGCTCCAGTCCATCCCCCACGTGGGCAGGAAAAGTCGCCAGCGGCTGGCCTCTATCGCCGGAATGGTGCCTGACCCGTTCCACCTCCCTCCGGGATGTGTGTTCCATCCGCGCTGTTCATACTTCATGGCTGGTAAATGCGACGTCCTCACCCCGAGCTGGAAGCAGATCGCCCCCCAACACTGGGTGCGCTGCTTGTTGTACGAGGAGGTGTGAGAGTGATGGCAGAACCTTCCCCACAAGACAATATCTTACTTGACGTAAAGGGCCTGAAGAAATATTTCCCGATTCAGCGCGGGCTGTTGAGGCGGACGGTCGGGTATGTCAGGGCGGTTGACGACGTCACCTTCTTCGTGCGAGAAGGCGAGACGCTGGGGCTGGTGGGTGAAAGCGGTTGCGGTAAGACCACTGCAGGCCGCACCATCATCCGCCTGTACGAGCCGACCGCCGGCAGCGCTCTTTTTAAGACCCGCCTGCTCTCGCCTGATGGCTCGCCCCAGATGGTGGACCTGCTTACAGCCGACAAACAGCAGTTGAAGTTGCTCCGGCAGGAAATATCTATGATCTTTCAGGACCCGATCAACTCGCTCAACCCGCGCATGAGCGTCTCTGACATCGTTGCCGAGCCACTGGTGATTCACGGCCGGGGCAAGGGGCCTGAGGTTGAAGAGATCGTCGTGAACCTGTTGGAGCGTGTCGGGTTGCGCCCGGAGCATATGCGCCGCTACCCACATGAGTTCTCAGGAGGCCAGCGCCAGCGCATTGGCATCGCCCGCGCTCTCGCACTCAACCCGCGCCTGGTAATCTGCGACGAACCGGTCTCCGCACTCGATGTCTCCATCCAGGCCCAGACGTTGAATCTGTTGCAGGACCTGCAGGCTGACTTTAACCTCTCCTACATCTTCGTGGCCCACGATCTGAGCGTGGTACAGCACATTTCCGACCGGGTGGCTGTCATGTATGTGGGCAAGATCGTGGAAATGGCCAGTGCCGAGGAGCTGTACGTCAATCCGCTTCACCCTTATACCGAAGCACTGATGTCGGCTGTGCCCAAAGCTGACCCGCTGTACAAATCGGAGCGCATCGTGATGCAGGGTGATGTGGCGGATCCATCCAATCCGCCACCAGGGTGCTACTTCCATCCCCGCTGCCGCTATGCTGTGGATATATGCAGCAAACAGTCGCCGGAGTTCCGTGAGCTACGACCGGATCACTTTGTCGCCTGTCATCGCGCTGAGGAGCTCCAGTTGAGGGGCGTGTAATTCATTACCCTACCTGAAAGATCGGCCAATTCTGTTCATACAGGCTGAAGGCGTATCCTTGGATCGCCCCACGCCGATAGCTGTGCTTTCTCAAGCCGCACTTCCTGTAGCGGCCCGTAAAGCGTCTCCTACTCTCAAATTGCGGAGTCGACAATGACAACTGGCAGGAACACATCCATCAATGACCTGAAATGGTGGCAGAAAGCGGTCTTTTACCAGATTTACCCGCGTAGCTTCGCTGACGGTAATGGTGACGGCATCGGCGATTTTAAAGGAATGGTCGAGCGGCTGGATTACCTGGAGGAGCTGGGGATTGACGCCGTATGGCTATCTCCTCATTATCCCTCGCCCCAGCGCGACTGCGGCTACGACATATCCGATTATACCAACGTCGCACCTGAGTATGGCACGCTGGGTGATTTCAAGCATTTTCTGGATGAGGCGCACCGTCGTTCTATACGTGTCATCCTCGATCTGGTACTCAACCATACCTCTGATCAACATCCCTGGTTCATTGAGTCCCGCTCCAGCCGCGATAATCCTAAGCGGGACTGGTACATCTGGCGCGACGGGAAGGGGCCGGGACCGGCCAGTCCACCTAACAACTGGAATTCCTTCTTCGGTGGCTCTGCCTGGGAGTATGACCCTGTGACCGGCCAGTATTACTACCACGCTTTCCTTAAAGAGCAGCCCGATCTCAACTGGCGCAATCCGCAGGTCAAACGGAGTATGTGGGAGGCTGTGCGCTTCTGGCTTGATCTGGGTGTGGATGGTTTTCGTCTGGATGCAATTGGCACGATCTTCGAGCACCCCGATCTGCCCGATCATACCTCCGCATCCTCGCTGCTGGAGTTATACTACAGGAGTCATCTGGCCGCCGATGAGCGCCAGGCAGCCAAGACCAGGGAGGAGATAGAGGAGCTGTTTCGTTATCAGATTGACCTGCCTGAAGTGCATACATTGATGAAGGAACTGCGTGCCGTAGTGGACGAATATCCCGAGCGGGTGCTGGTAGGTGAGAGCGAGGAGATCGCCTATTACGGCAGCGGCGATGATGAGCTTCACCTGGTCTTCAATTTTCCCCTGATGAGAACCAATCGCCTCACGCCAGCCTGGGTGCGTGCCAATCAACGGGAGAGGCTGGCGGAGCTGCCCCCCGGCGCCTGGCCCTGCAACACGCTGGGTAACCACGATTCGTCCCGCGTCTATACTCAGTTCGGCGACGGGAAAAATGACGATGCGCTGGCCCGCATTTCCCTGGCTCTGGTCCTCACACTGCGCGGCACCCCATTCCTCTACAACGGGGAGGAGATCGGGATGACCGATCTGCTACTGGAGGACATAAATCAGTTCAGAGATACGGTAGGTATCAGGGCATACCAGATGATTACGGAGACACTGGGACTGCCGCCCGCTGAGGCGGTGCAGCTCGCTGCCCGTGTGACCAGAGACCGCTGTCGTACGCCAATGCAGTGGGCCAATACTCCCAATGCTGGTTTCAGTCCTCCTGATGTGCGGACCTGGCTGCCGGTGAATCCCAATTATGCGCAGGGTATCAACGTCGCCGAACAGCTTGGTGACCCAGACTCGTTGCTAAATTTCTACCGCCGTATGCTGCATATGCGTCGCCAAACCCCCGCGCTTATATCAGGCGATTACATTCCCCTCCACGAGGAAGCACAGGATTACCTGGCTTTCCTGCGCTCCGCCGAAGCTGATGGGCAGTGTTGCCTGGTGGTGCTGAATATGTCAGAGCGCGCTCATGCGCTGTGCTTTAACATAGGGGCTTCTGCCTGCCGGTTGGTCTTCTCCAGCCACAGGCGCCAGAAGGACACCGATACCCCGACTCATCTTGAGGTATCGCCCTTCGAAATATACATTGGGGAGGTAACCTGGGACCATTCCTGCTGAGGGTGTCCGTCATATTTTTGCATCCACCCGGCTCGGCCCGGTCTTCAGACCACACCCTGTAGGGCAACTGCGAGCAGTTGCCCTACAACCGACGTCGCCACGGCCAGCCATAGCTTGCTCTCGCTCCCTTCTCGCGCAAAAAGTGACGGACACCCCCCTGCTGACGCAAATTTGTCAAGCCCGGTGTTCTGTGGTAAAATATCTGACAGTGCTGGGGGCTCGTCTAATGGCAAGACAACGGACTCTGAATCCGTGTAGTGGGGGTTCGAATCCTCCGCCCCCAGCCTGAGGTGACCGGCACCTGTCTCTCTATCTGGGTGCCGGTCATTACTGTATGTCGGGCTCATCAAGTACGCGACACGCAGCAGTGCACGAGGTGAGGAGTGGAAGCGCTGGAAATAATCGCCAGGAAGCGTGATGGAAAAGAGCTGTCGCGCGAGGAGATCGAGTTCTTCATCCATGGCTACACACAAGGCCATATCCCCGATTATCAGGCTGCTGCCTGGTTGATGGCCGTCTATCTTAACGGAATGACGGACCAGGAAACCTATGATCTGACCATAGCTATGGCCCACTCGGGGAAAGTCCTCGACCTGAAGGACGCTGTGCCTTTTGCAGTGGATAAACATTCCACCGGCGGGGTCGGGGACAAAGTCAGCCTGGTGGTCGCACCTCTGGTGGCTGCCTGCGGTATACCTGTCGCCAAGATGACCGGCCGTAGTCTGGGGTTCAGCGGAGGCACGGTGGACAAGCTGGAGTCCATCCCCGGCTATCGCACTGAGCTCAGCATAGAGGAATTCAAAGCGCAGCTCAAACGGATTGGCATTGTGCTGACCGGGCAGAGCGCTGACCTGGTGCCGGCGGATCGCAAGCTCTATGCACTGCGTGACGTGACCGCGACGGTCGAGTCCATCCCTCTTATCGTCAGCTCGATCATGAGCAAGAAGCTGGCTACCGGCAGTGATGCCATTCTGCTGGACGTCAAAGCGGGGAACGGTGCTTTTATGAAAACGCCCGATGAGGCCGAAGCCCTGGCCAGAGCACTCGTGCGCCTGGGCACCCAGGCCGGAAGAAAAGTGGTTGCCCTTATCTCTGATATGAGCCAGCCTCTGGGCTGGGCTGTGGGCAATGCCCTTGAGTTGCGAGAGGCGATCAACACCCTCCACGAGGGTGGCCCTACCGATTTCCGCGACCACTGCATAGTCGTCGCGGCAGAGATGTTGATACTGGGTGGTGCAGCTCAGGATGCCAGTGAAGCGCTCACAATGGCCATGGAGACGCTCTCCTCAGGCGCCGCCTGGCGTAAGTTCGTGGAGCTGGTCGAGGCCCAGGGAGGCGATGTGCGCTACGTTGAAGACCCGGAGCGCCTGCCTAAGGCCCGACTTGTTAAACCTGTACCTGCTCCACGAAGTGGCTACCTGGCCGGGCTGGATGCCGCTGAAACAGGCAGGGCGGTATTGGAACTGGGCGGCGGGCGGCGAAGAAAGGAAGACCCGATTGACCACAGCGTCGGGGTTATCGTGCATTACAAGGTGGGAGAGTTAGTGCAAAAGGACACCCCTCTGTTTACCATCTACGCCAACGATCCGGCGCAGATGGAAGCGGCCAGAGAGCGTTTGTTGGCTGCGCATACCTTCAGCGATACCCCGGTACAGCGTCCACCGCTCTTTTACCGGCGCATAAGCTGACCCCCCCGATTCCATCTGTGCCAGAGTGACGTTCAAGAACGCGGATGCCCACAAGAATATCGTGGCGGTGATCCTCGCCGCAGGTGCTTCCGTGCGCTTCGGTCAGCCCAAGCAATTGCTCGACTGGGGAGGAGTGCCGCTCATTGCCCACGTCGCCGATGTGGCCCTGGCAGCGGGATTTGCCAGGGTTATTGTCGTCCTGGGCTGTCAGGCTGAGCCGGTCAGCGCTGCCTTAGGTTCACGCCCTGTCCAGACGGTGATGAACTGGCGTTGGGAGCAAGGGCTGAGCACGTCGGTGCAGATCGGGCTGGCCGCCCTGTCGCCTGACACTGAGGGTGTTGTTTTCCTCCACTGTGATCAGCCTCTGATTACTCCTGACCTGCTTCGGGCGTTGATCGCCCGCCACCAGGAGAGTGGTGCTCCCATCGTCTATCCCGCGCTTGCCGGTCAGCAGAGGACCCCGGTGCTTTTCGCCAGGGAAATGTTCCCTGAGCTGGCTGCTGTGAGTGGAGACGAGGGAGGCCGCATTTTGATCGCCCGTTATGCAGACCGGGCTGCCTCACTCCCCGTTTCTGATGCCAGCGTACTGGCCGATATTGACACCCCTGCCGACTACGAACGGCTCTCCGCAATCCGCCCGGCACCGTCATCCGCTTGTGCAGGTGAGCGCCTGCGCACGGTCCGCAGCCTGATCGTGGACATGGACGGTGTATTGTGGCACGGAGACCATCCGCTGCCAGGTCTACAGGAGTTCTTCACATTCCTGCGCCACAATGGTGTGCGCTTCATGCTGGTGACGAACAATTCCAGTAAGACGCCAGCCCAGTATGTCAACAAACTGGCCGGCTTTGGTGTTGAAGTAGCGCCGGACAACATCCTCACTTCAGCGCAGGCAACTGCCGCCTATCTGGCCGGGCTGGCTCCCCCTGGCAGCCGTGTTTACGCCATCGGCGAGGACGGGGTACGGGAGGCGCTTATGGAACATGGCTTTGTCCTTGCCGATGAGAGCGGGGCCGGCGCGTCCTTCGTCGTTGTCGGGTGGGACAGGTTCCTTACCTGGGAAAAACTTGCCACTGCCGCGCTTCTCATTCAGACCGGGGCCGGCTTCATCGGAACCAATCCCGATGTGAACTACCCCACTGTGCGCGGTAAGGTGCCTGGTAACGGTGCTCAACTGGCGGCCTTACAGGTTACCACGGGGGTGGCTCCTACTGTCGTCGGCAAGCCGGAGGTCTGGCTTTTTAGAGAGGCACTGCGTCGTATGGATGCCCGGCCTGAGACCACTGCTGTCCTGGGAGACCGGATTGACACGGACATCCTGGGTGGTGTGAAGGCTGGTCTTATGACAATCCTTGTCCTGTCCGGCATCTCTACGCACTCCGAGCTGGCTGTATCTCACATCAGGCCTGACCTGGTGTACTCAGGCATCGAAGAGCTGACGCGAGTATGGAAACAGCTCCTGTAGTGTTGCTCGAGCCTGATCTCCCGGCCATCCAGGCTCTCCTTGAGAGCTGGGGCGAACCCCCCTACCGTGCCAGGCAAATTTGGGAATGGCTCTACATCCATCTGGCCACGGACTTTGAGCAAATGACCAATCTGCCCCGCACGTTGCGCGCGCGGCTGGCAACAGAGACCACCATCGGCGTCCCGGAGCCTGTAGAGATGCTGCGCTCCTCCGATGGCAAAACGCTCAAGGTACTGCTCCGCATGGCAGACGGCGAGACGGTGGAGGCGGTATTGATGCGTTACGAACATCGCCTCACCGCCTGCATCTCCACGCAGATCGGATGCCCGGTTGGCTGCGCTTTTTGCGCCACGGGACAGCAGGGCTTCAGGCGCGATCTGAGTGCGGGCGAAATTGTTGCCCAGGCCCTCCATTTTGCCCGCCTGCTCCGGGCTGAGGGCAGGCGATTGAGCAACGTTGTGCTTATGGGAATGGGGGAGCCACTACTCAACTACCAGGCCTCACTGGAAGCCATAAGACGCCTGACTCACCCTCAGGGGTTCAACCTGGGCCAGCGTCATGTCACACTCTCCACGGTCGGCATTGTGCCAGCTATTGAACGGCTGGCCCAGGAGGGCCTGCAGATCACGCTTGCCGTGTCGCTGCATGCCGCCACCGATGCCCTGCGCAATCAGCTCGTCCCCATCAACCGCCGTTATGGGCTGGATGCCCTGTTTGAGGCATGTCATCGCTATGTCAGGCAGACCGGCAGACGGGTGAGTTTTGAGTGGGTGCTGATCGGTGGCGTGAACGACACGCCGGAGCAGGCAGAGGCGCTGTGTGCGCGGCTGGTCGGGCTGCTGGCCCATGTTAATCTCATCCCCCTCAATCCCACCCCTGGCTATGCGGGGCAGCCTCCATCGCCTGCCGCAATCGAGAAGTTCGTCGCCATTCTTGACAGGCATCATGTCTCCCACACCATCCGTCTCCGGCGCGGTATAGACATTCAGGCTGGCTGCGGCCAGTTGCGTCAGCGCGCCTTATCGCGCGTGTAAATATTCAGGTGGTGACCGTAAGGGGCGAGGTTAACCTTGTCCGTACACTCTTTGGGGCCCCAGGCATTCGGTCGGCCTTCACCGGGTACGGCCGATTAATCAATCGCACCGGGCAGTGTCGGCGGAGGGGCGATCCGGCTGATCGCCCCAACCGACGCGAAACGCCCCAAAAAGGCGACTCCAACCGGCCTGCAGTGACTCGCGCGTAAATATTCTCAGTCTGGACCGGCCCGCGCAGTGGGGACGCTACGGAGCTTGACGCCCCGTTCACCTGCCTGTGTGTCCCCAGCGCGGTACGCTCACCTGGTCCAGGCTGCCAGGTCAGCTACGGCCGTCCCCCAGCAAGACTTTCACATTAACACTGGCTGTGCCACCAGCAGGCAGGGGAACGATATTACCCTCCACCGGCTGTCCATCCACTATTAACGCGACTGTGTTCCCCGGCCCGGTGCGCTCTACCACAATGTGATAGCTTACGCCGCGGAACATACGCCTGGCAGTGAAGCCAGGCCAGTCTGATGGGAGCACAGGTGCGATCTGAAGCCCCTTAAAAGTGGGACGGATGCCCAGTAACCACTGAGTGGCGGCCACATACGCCCACGAGGCCGTGCCAGTAAGCCAGGAATTGCGACCCATCCCGTATTGGGGATGCTCCGGTGCACAGATATTCTGGCAGTAGACATATGGCTCGGCCATATAGCGGTCGGCATCAGTGCGCGCCAGGGGCAGGAGCTGGCGATAGTACTGATAGGCACGATCGCCCCACCCCAGCCTTGCGGCGGCAACAATGGCCCAGGTATTGGCGTGGCAGAATATACCGCCGTTCTCCTTGGCGCCGGGAGGGAAGGTGCTTGTGCCCTGCACACGCGGGGAGTAAGTCTCGTAGGGTGGCCACATCAGCCTCAGGCCGAACGGGGTGTTGAGCTTTTCGTGAGCGCTTTCCATAGCCCGCACCAGGCGCTCATATCCATCGTCGCACCCGAAGTCGCCGATCTCTCCAATGACCGCCCATGTCTGCGGGTTCAGGTTGATCTTGTGGTAATCCTCCCGCTCCACACCCACAGGTAAGCCATCGTCGTCATACGCCCGCACATACCACGCTCCATCCCATGAAGTGCGGTTTATTATCCCGGCCATTTCTCGATGGAGGGCACGGAAACGGGAAGCTTCTTCATCGTGGCCCAGATGGTCACACAGGTCGGCCAGGTCAAGCATGGCGCGGCAGAATTGCTCACCGCTCCACACACTTTCCGCCTTGCCGCTCCCGTGGTCAAGATTCATGGTATCATCCCAATCGGAAAAGCCCAGGCGGGGCAGGCCATGCGGTCCACGATGGGCCAGCGTGAAGTCCACCGCCCGGAGCATGTGACCCCATACCGTATCCTTTTCACCATCCTGATAAGGGATGCTCTCATCCAGGTAAGCGAAGTCCCCCGTCTCTCGCAGGTAGGCGCAGGTGGCGATGATCAGCCAGAGATGATCATCACTGAACCACTGCGGCCACTCGGGGAACTCTGCCGCCAGCCCCGGCCCGCCCTCGCCCGTAAGCGGGAAGACCTGATGCCAGGTGTGACCGTCACGGAACTGGAGTCGCCACAGCGTGGTTAACACGTTGCGTGCGTGGTCGGGGAGGCTATGCACTGTGCCAAGCGTATCCTGGGCCGAGTCACGGGTCCCCATACCACGTCCCAGGCCGGTATCGTAGCCGGAGACGAAGCGCGACCAGTAGAGATTGGCCCGGCACTGAACGGGATTCCAGAAGTTGAGCATGGCGTTCATCTCAGGGTCCGGGGTTTCCACAACGAAACAGCTCAGGTAGCTCTCCCAATCAGCGCGCAGCGTCTCGAAAGCAGAACGCACATGCTCTGTCTGCCGGTAGTGTGCCACGATGTCCGGGATGGAGGAACGGTCCTCTGCCACGCCCAGGATGTAGATTATCTCACTCTCCTCGCCGGGGGAGAGCACCAGTTCGTGGCATAGGGAGCCGATGTTGTTGCCACGCGGCGCCTCGCTGCCGGTCGGCTCCCCGCTTTCCACCACAATCGGGTTAGCCAGACCCCTGTAACGGCCTGCGAAGGCCTCCCGATCGGTGTCGAAGCCCAGCGGTGGACGACTGCTGGAGAAGAAAGTTACTGTAGGGCGGAACTGGGTGGAAGTGTAAATCGTGCCATCGCTGTAGCGGCTGCGGACGATGTGCATACCCCAGTCCATGTTGGTCTGATCCACGACGGCGTCGTAGTAGCTGAACTCGACGTAGCTGAAGGTGCGCAGCCGTCTTATTCTCTCCCCGACGTTCTTCACGCGCAGCACCCACAGCTCGCATGGGTAGGGTGCGTAAGACGTAGGCGGCACGAAATAGAGCAGTTCTGCAGCGATCCCCTGGAAGGTGCTGCTGATGCGTGTATAGCCGGCGCCGTGGCGGCACTCGTAGCCATCCAGTTGACGCGTCGTCACCGGCTGCCAGGTAGGGCTCCAGTATACGCCGCTCTCCTGATCGCGCAGGTAGATGTAGCGGCCCGGCTGATCTGCAGGGATGCTGTTGTAACGATAGCGGGTAACCCGGCGGCTACGCGGGTCACGGTCGAAGGAATAGCCGCCAGCTGTATTGGAGATAATGCCGCCGTACCGACCCTCGCCCAGGTAGTTGAGCCATGGTGTGGGTGTATCGGGACGGGTGATGACATACTCACGGTGATTGACGTCGAAATAGCCGTATGGGTTTTGAAGCCTTGTTGTCATAAGCGGACACCCCCTGTCGCTCAGGATTTTTCAGCTCAGCGCGAGCGTGGCCCTGGCTCTTATATCCCTGGACGAGGTGCCCACCAGTATGTCGAATTCGCCCGGCTCCACCACCCATTCGCGCCGGTAAGGGTTGTAGAATGCAAAGGCTCTCCGCTCCAGAGTGAAACGCACGGTGCGGCTCTCACCAGGCTGCAGGGCGATCTTGGCAAAACCCTTAAGCTCCTTGGGTGGACGCGGCAGGGACGAGGCCCGGTCGCTGACGTACAGTTGTATCACTTCCTTGCCAGCGCGGTTGCCTGTGTTCCTCACCGTCACCGAGACCTCGACTGGCTCGCCAATCCGCGCCTTCTCCGGTACGCAGAGATCGCTGTACTCAAATGTGGTGTACGAGAGGCCGAATCCAAATGGAAAGAGCGGCTCAATCCCCTTCGCATCGTAGTAGCGGTAACCGACGAAGATGCCTTCCCCGTAGCGCACTTCTTTGGCACCCGGATAGTTGATGAAAGTCGGATTGTCCTGATAACGCCTGGGGATGGTGAAGGAAAGCCTGCCCGAGGGGTTAACCGAACCCACCAGTATATTGGCGAGCGCGTTACCCCACTCCTGACCGGGATAGTAAGCCAGGAGCAGTGCGGGCACCTCGTCGAGCCACGGCATGGTCACAGGCGACCCGCAGTTCAGCACGACGATAGTGTTTGGATTTGCCCGCGCTACGGCTCTAATCAGTTCTTCCTGCCTGCCCGGCAGGTCCATATTGGGTCTATCGTGGCCCTCGGTTTCATAACCTGTGGGCATGCCGCCAAAGACGATTGCCACATCCGAATCCTTCGCCAGACTGACAGCTCGTGCTATTCTGTCGTCGTCCTCCGGTTTCGGTGCATAGGTACACAGCAGGTAAATTGTCGGGAAATCCACGTCAGCCGGCTTGATGTACTCCACCATTATATCGTAAACTCTGCCAGCAGAAAGTTCCAGGAAGGCTGAGCCAGTGCTGACCGGCCAGTCGGAGCGGGCATAGGGGTCCGGGGTCACCTCGATCAGCAATGTGCCATCCAGATAGAGACGGGCAAAGGCCGGGCTGACCAGTCTGAACTCGTGGCGGCCGGAGGCCGGAGCAGTGAACCTGCCGCTCCAGCGGACAGAGAAACGCTCCGGCGCGATCGGCTCGGGCGGGCGCAGCCACCAGAATGCCAGATTGCTATCGAGCCGTTCTGCCGCTGGCTCACCTGACAGGTCGGTATTATTGAAATACTCGCCCCACAGGCCATATCCTTCCCCCCTGGCAGGCGTCAGGTACTCGCTCTTTAGTGGGGGTGGTTCCACGTGGTTATCGCACCCCTGCTCATAGCCGATTTTAACGGTATCACCAAGCCTGGCCCGCAGTGCATCCAGAGGGCTTACGCCGTAAGGTGGCTCCACATAAGAACTTCCACCGCCGCTGACGTAGTGCACGGCGGCATTGGGGCCGATGACAGCAAGGGAAGTGAGCTTTTTTGTGTCGAGCGGCAGAAGTCCGTTTTCATTTTTCAGCAGGGTGATGGACTCCTCCGCCAGCTCACGGGCCAGGTTCTGATGCTCCGGCGTGTTGACGCTTCCCTCCGGCAGGTTGATTCCATCCATCTTACCCGAGCGGATGATCATCCTCAGGATGCGGCGTACCGCGTTGTTGACCACCTCCTCATCCACCTGCCAGTTACGCACAGCATCTACCAGCAGACTGCCGTAATATCTGGCCGGGCCGGGCATCTCTATATCCAATCCGGCCTCGACAGACTCGATGGTGGTGTGATTGGCGCCCCAATCAGAAATGACGACGCCCTCGAAACCCCACTCTTCCCGCAGTATCTCGGTCAGGAGGTGGCGGTTCTGACTGGCGTAAACGCCGTTGATACGGTTGTATGAGCACATTACCGTCCAGGGTTGCGTTTCTTTCACGATGGTCTCGAAGGCCGGCAGATATATCTCCCTGAGCGTGCGTTCATCAACCTCGGAGCTGCCACGAAAACGCTCGGTTTCCTGATTGTTACAGGCGTAGTGCTTGAGTGAAGCGCCGACGCCACGGCTCTGCAGGCCCTTAACCCAGGCCACACCAATTCGTCCGGCCAGGTAAGGGTCCTCTGAGTAGCTCTCAAAATTGCGGCCGGCCAGTGGGGTACGGGCGATATTGACGCAGGGCCCCAGCAGAATATCACAGCCCATTGCGCGCGCTTCCTCTGCCAGCGCCATACCCACCCTTTCGATAAGCTCAGTATTCCAACTGGATGCCATCGCGACACCAGTGGGGAAAGCGGTGGTCGGGCCCTGAGGACGCCCGGCCTCATTGGCGCGGACGCCATGCGGCCCATCGGTCATTACCAGAGAGGGAATCCCCAGGCGCTCGATAGGAACGGTGTGCCACATGTCCAACCCGGAAAGGAGGGAGACTTTTTCCTTCAGCGTCATTTGGCCAAGCAGTTCTTCCACGCGCTGTTCAACCGGTTGGGTATGAGTCGTCATTGTGTAACCTCCGAGATGTGGTATCTGGTGTGTGTCGGAATCCTGAAATCCGTATGTCTGCGTCCAATACAGAATTGCCGGCACTGAGTTGAGGAACCTCCACCAGCATATTTTACAACGATTGGCCATTCTTGTCACGTTACAGCCATGAACTCACCGGTAAGCTGACGTACATAAATACGACGACGTCCGCGCGCAGGGTGGTCACCCACTCTCGCGGCTCCCGGGCATCCGTGGTATACTATTGAGAGAGATGAAACGGATCGTTTTACCTGCAGCGACATACGCTCTCATATTGAGCATTGGCCTGAACGCATGCCAGGGAGTGGCAAATCCGCCACCCACTCCTGCCACGATGTGGATGTCGTCGCCATCACCGACCGTTGCTCCGGTTGCAGCCACGCCCACACCCATGCCGACAAGAACAGCGACGCCATCACCGACCCCTCCCGCATCCACGTCTACCCCGGGGTCAACATCACCCGCTCCAACACTGCCATCTGTGACCGCTGTGAATGTGCGCCTGGTACGTGGACCATACCTGCAGTCAGTCACACCGCACTCGGTCATCGTCGTGTGGGAGACCGATGTCAATGCTCCTGGCGAGATTGCGTACTGGAGTACATCATCGGCCGTAATGAGGGCAGGCGATTCCACAGCAGAGACACGTCATGTGATCACTCTGACCAATCTCGCACCGTACACCGTCTACCACTACCATATCGAGAGCGAAGGAGTTGCCATCAGCGAAGATCAAACCTTCCGCACCGCTGCCGGTCCCGAGCAGGAGGCCTTCAGATTCGTGGTTTTTGGCGATACCCGCACACAGCACGATGTACATCGCAGAGTGATTGAGCGGATTCTGGGGGAGGAACCGGACTTCGTGCTGCACACCGGCGACCTTGTGGAGTACGGCGCTGAAAGAAGCCAGTGGGACGTATTTTTCGAGATTGAACGGGAATTGATGGGTCGAGCACCGCTCTTTCCGGTGCAGGGAAACCATGAAGGCAATCATCATAACTACTTCGAGCTGTTTTATCTGCCCGGTAACGAGCGCTGGTATGCATTCGACTACGGGCATGCTCGCTTTGTCGGTCTGCAGGTTGACGGATTCGCGGATTATGCGCCCTGTAGCCAGCAGTACCTCTGGCTGCAGGAAGTGCTGGCGACCAACACTCAGAAGTGGCTCTTCGTGTATTTTCACATCCCGCCCTACACTTCAACGCAAGATAGCGGCGAAGAGAGCGTCCGGCAGGCGTTGACGCCGCTCTTTGAGCGCTATGGCGTGGATATGGTCTTCTCCGGCCACAAGCACAATTACGAGCGCAACGAAGTCGGCGACATCACCTATATTGTGACCGGAGGTGGTGGGGCGCCGTTGTATCCGATGCACCAGCGAGAAGCGACGCAGGTAGCCTTCGCGATGGCATATCATTTCGTCTTGATAGAACTCGACGGCACGTATCTCAGGGCAACGGCCATCTCCGACTCCGGTGAGGTGTTGGACGCCTTCGAGCGCATTGTGGAATAGGCAGGAGCAGATGCCAGGTTATCCGTTCAATATTTGCACGCTGGGGCGTAGCTCCAGCTCGTCTATCAGTGTGTTTAGCTCGTTGTCAGAGAGCGGACGTCCCTTGCCCGCATAGGCAGTGAGGACTGCTTCCATCATATTGGTGCCGAAGGAGCGCCCCTCATAACGCGGCGTGGTTGTGATCATCAGATGCACACCACGCTCCTGGAGCAAGGCCACGTTCTGTTCGGTAGTGGTGTTCGTGACCACCGTTTTGCCTGCCAGGTCCTCTGGCAGGTATTTTTTCATAAACATAAAATCGCCGGCGAGCAGGTCGGCGTTTGCAAAATAAGATCGGTACCTGGGGCTGGATGATTCGCCGCCGCTTCCGTAGAAGAGCAGACTCATAGGGAAATGGCTGACGATAGGGAGCAACATACGGGCCAGCCTGTGATATGCGGGCAGCCCGCGTATGGGGATAGGAATACCCAGAGCGATCATCAGATCCCCGATAATCACCTCATCGGCTACCTCTGTGACAGCGGTCGCCAGGCCGATGCGATCCACAGCGACCGGCACGAAAGCACGGCGAAAGCGTGGCTGCTCACCCAGTATCGGCGCCACAAGCTCGAAAACCCGTCGCTCCAGGGTGTGTTTCAGACCACGCCCATCAACGACCGGTGTGTGATGGACATCCTGAACCAGCTTCAAAGCCGCTCGCAGAGGATACTCGCGTCCCTCCAGACGCAGGTAAAGATCCACCCCGCCCACGCCCAGTGCATCAACCTTACCATCCAGTTCGGCGAAGAGATGGCGGGCCTTCTGCACATCACCGTCAGTGCCAATGCGCTCGGCAGCGATTTGTTCACCTTTGAGAGAGATGACAACTTTTTTGTCACGGGCAGAACTTCCCAGACTGACACTTACCGCTCGCTTCATTTGAGCCTCCTCGGATAATGTATTCCGGAAGCGGGGATCCCGGCCTCCTTTACCAGGTACCTGGCTCAGGTGAGGTCGAAAATCCGTCTCACGGGGCAGACCGGTTGTGACTGCGTAAGTCCTGTCAATGAGTGTACCCTATTTTTCAAAACTTGCCAAAATTCGGGGATAACTCGTAATTACCTGCCCGGCTGCCTGCCGCCGCGTGCCGATTGGAAAGCAACCTTTACGGGCGCCTGCGGCGCCGGGCGTCGGCCTGCGCCGACGCGCCGGTCGGCAGAGGCCGACCATTGACCACAGCAGCGCGCTGCGCCCTGTTGGCATCAAGTTAAGCGACTCAAGTCGTACCTCAGGGGCTTGCTGCCGGGCGTCCACCGGCGTGGGCGCCTCCGTCCGTGCAGGGCGGGCGGCCAGGGGCAGAGCGCCGCTCTGCCCCTGCCGGCGCGATTTCCAATCGTCCGCCCCAGAAACTACGCGCGAAGTTCAGTTATGTGTATATTAACTCGCGTGCAAACCCGATGCTATGATGCGAATTTCCCGGTCTATTGGCCACAATTCAACGAGATTCGAGCGCAGATTGGGCGACTTTGCTCTCCGGTAAATGAGAGCAACTGCACCCAATTGAAATCGCCTTCATGCGCTGGGCGCCCGTCGGCACAGGCCGACCTTGGGCCCCGGTAAAAGCGCAGCGCGCTGCGCCCTTGCCGGGGGTTTCGAAGCAAATCCCGATCCGGGGAGAGAGTCGGGTAGGTAAGGGTACCTACCCCTACCTTAGCCGGCGCAAACGCGGCTCAAACCGGCTGAAGCATCGACGCCGGGTGGGAAAAGCGGCATCGGTGTAGCCCCAATCGTTTCTGCTTCGAACACCCTTACCTTATGCTCCCTTGTTTTCCCGGTCAATCAGAGTTATAATCTCCCACGGAGTACACAATGGAGAGAGACTCATTCCTGCAACTTCGCTCTCGCGCTATGGCGCGTTTCGGCTATAGAGAGATTGAACGCTTCCTCAAGTTCAGCGTCGTCGGTGCACTGGGTGCAGTCATTGACTTTGGTGTGCTTAACCTGTTGGTACAACTGGCCGGCTTCCCCAAGGTAGCCGCCAATGCCTGTTCCTTCACTACCGCTGTCATCAGTAACTTCATATGGAATCGCCTGTGGGTCTATCCGGAAACCCGTGGGGAACCACTGCGTAAACAGTTTGGCCAGTTCTTCATTGTCAATCTGGCCGGATTGTTCATCAACACAACCATCTTTTATATCTCTGATCGCTATCTCTTAGGAAAAAATGGCCTGTTATCTGACCAGACCGCCATGCTGGCCGGGCTGATCGGCATGACCCACTTCAGCCTGGCATACAACGGTGCCAAAGTGATCGCGACCGGCATAGTGCTGTTCTGGAATTTCTTTGTCAACCGGCTCTGGACCTTTCGCCACGTGTGTTAACAGTTCGTCAGGTGTGGTAGCTACTCAGGCGGTGACTTTAGGGGGTAAGGAATGCCCCGCCCATAGCTCCACAGGCCTTTGGACAGCCTGTGCCGACCAGCGCGTCGGTGCAGTGCCTGAAGAGACTGATTTCAGTCAGCCTGAATAGCCGCTATTATAGACGCTTAAGCTGGATCCGGGCGTCTGCCGTGGCGAACTGCCGCTCTACATCCTCCATCCATCTCCCCCAGGCCTGTGGTTGTAGACTGCGTAAGTCCTGTCAGCCGAGGCATACCTGACGGATTTTTGTCCAAGAAGGCAGGTGTTTTTTCCAGACACCCGGCTTTTTTCTCGTTATAATAATTATGTCTGCATTTGCCAACATGGTAGTGTATACAGGGAAGGAGGTGTCAGGAGTCCCGAGAGCCTTAACGTTGTTTCTCAGGTAAGTGTGTATCGTTGAAGTTGAGTTACAGGGGTAGTTGAAGCTCATCCTCATTATTTTGTAAGGAGGGAGACATGCCAGGCGAAAGATTCAGCCGCCGCGATTTTGTACGCGCGGGCGCACTTACAGCGCTGTCGGCCTTCCTGGCCGGGTGTGCGAAGCCCACTGCGACCCCGGCCCCGAAGGCAACGGAAGCACCTGCTCCTGCTGGGGGCAAGCTCGGAGAGGGGATAAAGATTGTCTTCTTCCCCGGCGGGCCACCAGGATGCCCATTCGGCACCGTCGTTTACAATGGAGCGAAAGCGGCCGCAGCAGATTTGGGCGCCGATGTGGAGTACATGTTTTCTGACTGGAATACCGAGAAGATGATCAGCCAGTTCAAAGAGGCGGTCGCTACCAAACCCGATGGGATCTGCATTATGGGCCATCCGGGGGATGACGCCTTTGAACCGTTGGTTGACGATGCCATATCGAAGGGGATTCTCGTGACCAGCCAGAATACTACCCTGCCCAGGCTCGAGGCGAAATACAAGAGCATCGGGTTCGGCTACGTTGGGCAGGAACTCTACGAGTCTGGTTATATGTTGGGCAAGGAGGCCATCAGAAGGACAGGGTTTGGTGCCGGCGATCGCGCGATGGTCTGGGGACTTCTCAAGGAACCCACACGCGGATTGAGAACGAAAGGCGTCATGGATGCCCTGGCTGAGGCCGGGATGACAGTTGACGAGATAGAGATTTCCGCAGAGGTGGATGCTGACGCGACCGCAGGTGTCCCGATCTTCACAGGGTACGTCTCAGCTAACCCCGATGTCAAGCTGGTCTGCACCGACCACGGTGGCCTTACCTCCACCCTGGAGACGTACCTGAAGGCCGCGGGCAAGGGCCCAGGCGACATATACTGCATCGGGTTTGACCTCTCCCCAGCCACACTGGAGGCAATCCGGGGCGGGTGGACCGATCTGGTACTCGATCAGCAGCCCTACCTGCAGGGTTACCTGCCGATTGTACAGATCTGCCTGAGCAAGAAGTACAAGTTCTCTGGCCTGCACATTGATACGGGGTCCGGTTTCGCCCACAAGGACAATGTGGAGGAGCTGGCCCCGCTCGTGGAGAAGCAGATCAGGTAAGGGCGAGCAGCACCTGTCCTTGCGATCGGCCCCACCGTATTCTGCGGCAAACTGTAGAAGCAGCACTATATGGGGCAAACGGCGCAATCACTGCCAGTGCGGGCTTGCTGTGCTCAGGCGTGTGATAGCTGCGCACTGAAGCAGACAGAAAGTGTCTGGCGCCGTTTGCCCCTTCGTGCTGATAGCAGGTCACTATCAGGTTGCCACCCGATGCCTGCCAAGGAGATCGCTGATGGATTACATACTTGAAATGCGGAATGTTTCCAAACGTTTCGGCGAAGTTCAGGCGTTGCATCCCGTGAACTTTGTCGTTGCTCGCAATGAAGTCGTGGGATTGGTTGGCGATAACGGTGCCGGTAAATCTACTCTGATCAAGATCATTACTGGCTACCACCAGCCGGATACTGGCGAGATATACTTCAATGGGAAGAAAATAGAGCATTTGACCGTCGCCAGGGCCCGGGAGTTAGGGATAGAGCCGGTCTATCAAGAACGAGCTCTGGCCGATCAGCAAACCTTGTGGAGAAACATCTTCATGGGGCGAGAACTGACAACCCAGGCCGGTTTGCTCGACGTGAAAAAGATGCGGCAGGAGACCCGGAAGCTGATGCTTGAGTCAATGGGGTTTACATCAGCAGCAGTCACACCTGAATCTATCGTCAGGACGTTTTCTGGGGGAGAGAAGCAGGGCGTAGCGATTGTGCGGGCTCTTTATTTCAAAGCGGAACTCATTATTCTGGACGAGCCAACAATGGGGCTGTCGCTGTCAGAGACCAGGAAACTCCTGGATTTTGTGCGTGAAATTAAGAGAGCCGGCAAGTCGTGCATCTTCATTGACCACAACGTATTTCATGTCTACACCGTGGCAGACAGAATCGTTGTATTGGATAGAGGAGCGGTTGCAGGCGAGTTTCTGACAAAAGACATCACATTGGAGTCACTTATGGACAAGATGTATCGGGTGGCGCAAACAGGAAGTCTGGATTGAGTTAAGGAGCGTCAGTAAATGCGTCGCCGGTTAGAGAGAATTAAATTCGTGTCAAAGGAAGGAAAGACAATGACCTCTCATGAAGATCCCGCTGTAGCCGTGAGTCAGCAGAGGCGCCTGCTGTGGGAGGACGGTTTGACCCGGTTTGCCCGCAGATACGGGTTACAGATCGGCATCATTTGCGTCTTACTGGTCATATGGGGGCTATTTATTATAGGGGCACCCGCGACTTTTCTCTCGCGCGAGATCTATGCTGCTTTTATGTCCACCATCCCATTCTTTGCCCTCATCGCCCTGCCATTGACCTTGGTAATTATTGCCGGTGAGATAGACCTCTGCTTCCCCTCTATTATGGCCGTGGGAACACTTGTGTTTGTCAAAGTTTTTGAAGCGACCGGCAATCTGGCACTGGCCTTCATCTCTTGCCTGACCACAGGATTTCTGACGGGTTTGCTGAATGGAGCTATAGTGGTCAGGCTGGGAATCCCATCGCTGGTGGCGACAATCGGCACGCAGTTCTTCTGGCGTGGGGTGGTGCTGGTTATCACAGGCGGGCATCCAGCATCTCTGGTGCCTGTGAAGGGAACGTTCTTGCACCAGGTACTGGTAGGCAGGGCAGCAGGTTATGTACCGGCTCAAATGCTCTGGACCATTTTTGTGGCGGTGCTGATGTGGGTTATTCTGAACCGGCACAAATTCGGGGCGCACGTGTACCTGACCGGTGATAACCGTGAGAGTGCCAGACTTATGGGTGTCAACGTGGCCCGAACCAGGATGATGACTTTTGCCATCGTTGGTCTGATGGCTGCCTTCTCGGGCCTTCTGGCCAGCCTGGAAGTCAACTACTTTTGGGTCACCCTTGGCGAAGGCTATCTCATGAAGACGCTGGCGTCAGTATACCTGGGCGGCACTTCGGCTTTTGGCGGAACGGGCACCATACTGGGCACGTTCGTTGGCTGTTTCATCATCGGTACAATAGAAGCCGGAACGGTCGCCGTGGGCCTGTCGGGATTCTGGACGCAACTGATATACGGCCTGATCATAGTGCTCTCTGTAGCCATGCACGCTGCGCTGAACAGAAGGCTGGCAAGGTGAACGTGCTTGAAGCCTGAACGCGTCCGTTCTCACCTGGCCCAACGTGCCCGTGAGCGGTAAACTCAGCGCGTTGGGCCAGTTTCTGTTTGGGATACGAAAAGCGGCAATATGGAGACGGTCCTCAAAGGCAGAAAGGGCGTCGTGCGTATTGCCCCGGAACTGCCTACCGTGCTTATCAGCAAGCCTGTCAATCCCACCAGGCGCAAGCGGCTGATAGACGAGTGGGCAGCGGGCAACATCGAGATCGCCAGAAATGAGGCACTGGCCCAGGTCGCCGCCGGTGCCGATGTGGTTGATGTCAACGTGGGCGTCGTCGGCAAGGAACGGGCCTTGCTCCTTCCCCGCGCTGTGGAAGTGATCCAGGAAGTGGTCGAGGTCCCACTCAGCATTGACACACCAGACCCTGAAGCTCTTGCGGCCGCGCTTAAGGTCTATCAGGGCAAGCCGCTGGTTAACTCGGTCAGCGGCGAGGAGAAGAGCCTGAGACAGGTGCTGCCACTGGTCGCTGAGTATGGAGCGGCCGTCATTGGTCTATGTGTGGATGAGCATGGCATTCCCGATGATCCGGTCGGGCGAGTGGAGATCGCCCGCAAGATCGTCGAGCGGGCCGAAGATATGGGTATCCCCCGCGAGGATATCCTGATCAACTGCATGACTATGCCGCTTGAGGGCAACCATCGGGCTGCGCTTACCACGCTTGAAACCATCCGCCTGGTCCGGTCTGAACTCGGCGTCAACATGACACTGGATGCAAGCAACATCTCTTTCGACCTGCCAAACTGTGATGCACTTGGCCTGACATTCCTGGCTGTAGCCATCGCAGCGGGCGTGAATGCCCCCATCGTCAATGTGGCCCAGGCCAGACAAACCATTGTGTCATTGGACCTGCTGCTGGGCCGGGACGGGTTCGCCATGCGCTATATTAAGTACTATCACTTCAGGCGGAGCGGGATGAGGGGCCTGGTTGATTGGGAGCTCGTGGACTGAGCCCTTTTTTCGCGCTTTTCAATTTGCATAGGGGGGATGGTTCATCTTCACCCCAAAATTGGTTTACACTTTGAGCTGTCTTGAAAAATCGGTGGGGAGGCCCTCTCATTTTTCCAACTGTTCAGGCTATTGAAATCGCTCTCCTTGGGCACTTCGTGCTGGTTGGATCGCCCCTGCGCCAACACCATTCAGTGGCGTAAACAGGTGCGCTTATGGATTAACAGGTAAATTCGGAGTGGAAAATGCCCACATCAAACAAAAACTTCTGGCTTCGCCTTGGGGTTGGTATCCTCCTTGCCGGCCTCAGCGCCATTATGCTGACCCTCTCCTTTCCGCCCCACAGCCTCTGGCCACTCGTCTGGATCAGCTTCATCCCTATGCTGGTTGCTCAATTCCGGGTCATGCCACGTAAGGTGTCCAGCCTGGCCCCGGCCATCGCCATCGGTGGGTGGTTGGGCGGCTACCTGACGCCCATCTTTGCTGGCAGTGGTATCTATATGGCCTGGTTGCCTTTGCTCATCGCTGTCATCACTTATTTCACCGATAGCGGTGTGCGCGCCTTACATTAACGCACCGGCTACCGCTGGTTCGTGTGGCAGGGTGCATTAAACTGGGTAGGGTTCGAGATGATCCGGGGCTTCATTCCCATTCTGGGCACGTGGGGATTTGTCGCCAACACGCTCTACAGCCAGCCCTGGCTGATCCAGCCGGTGAGCATCTTCAGCATCTTCGGCCTGGGCCTGCTTAGAACCTATCCGAAAAACCGTACAAGCGGCATCCCTATGCCGCTTATACCGACGCATAGGGATGCGTCGGTTACGTTTTTCGGATAGGCACTTATTATGTTCGTCAACTACGGGCTGGCACTGGGCACGCTCTATCTCTTCGACCGGCGCTGGGCGCTGGACCCGGACATTCCGCCTCTTGCCCGACGTTCGGTGCACAACTGGATACTTGGCGTGCTGGCCGCGCTGGTCGCCTGGACCGGTCTGAGCCTGGCACTCTTCCGCCCCGCGCAGACCTCGACGACGGTCCGCGTCGCCGCGCTGCATTACGACGCAGGCACGCCCTGGAGCGCGGTGGACAGGTTCAGCGAACTTACCCGCCAGGCAGTCCGCAGCGGGGCCCGCATCGTCGTCTGGCCAGAAATGGCCATCAAGGGTAACCCGCAGGTGGAGAACACGGCCGATTTTCGCCGTCTGGCCGCCGAGACGAATGCCTATCTGGTCCTGGGATACTTTGTCCAGGTGACAGAAAGGGTATGGCGGAACGAGGCCACGGTGCTGGCACCGGACGGCCGGTTCCTGGGGGTCTACGGCAAGGATCATCCCGTGACCTTTGCCGGGGAGAGCAGCCCTACACGTGGTACTTATCCGGTGTACGATACGCCGCTGGGCCGCATCGGCACCATCATCTGCTATGATCTGGATTTCACCGACACGGCACGCAAGATTACCCGCAATGGCGCGCAACTGATCCTGGTCCCTTCGCACGACTGGCCCGCGATCGGCATGAAGCACTACACCCATCTGGTCTTTCGCGCGGTGGAGAACCGGGTGAGTATGGTCAAGGCCGATAACAGCGGCAACGATTCAGTGGTGATTGACCCATACGGGCGGATCATTGCGTCCGCGCTCACCCCCGGCGGGGACAGGACAGGCCAGGCCATGCTCGCCGATGTACCACTGGGCACAGGCAGCACACCTGCCACTTGTCTCGGCGATTGGGTCGGCTGGATAGCGCTGGCAGGTATGGTGGGCTTTACGGTGTACGACCCTGTGACGAAGGCAAAGGCCAGGCGTTCCCGGTGAGAAACCGGCCCTGAGGACACAATCCGATAAGTCAGTACTTGCCTGAGCCAGCGGGATTGTGGTTTGCGGTCTACTTTTCTTCCCCGCGCCAGACCGGCATACGGAACGAGAAACGGCTGCCCTGGCCCAGGGTTGAGGCCACCTCGATCGTTCCTCCGTGTCCTTCGACTATCCGCTTGACCAGTGGCAGCCCCAGGCCACTTCCGTGGGGCTCCATTTTTTTAGCCTGGGGCGTGCGATAGAATTCCTCGAAGATTTTCTCCTGGTCCTCCGGTGCTATGCCGATCCCTGTGTCCTCGACCACGCCGACTGCCCAGCCATCCTGCTCCTCCAGCGTCACCCTCACCCGGCCGCCGGGCGGCGTGTATTTGATACCGTTGGAAATCAGGTTGGTCCATAGCTGGCTCATCTGATCAGGATTAGCATACACCTGAGGGGAGCTTCTGATCTCCAGTGTACAGGTGATCCCTTTCTCATCAGCCTGCATTTTTAGTAATGCGAAAACTCTTTCTAACACCTCAGCCAATGAGAGGGGTTGTCTCTGTCTGGCTTCCTCTTCGGCCTTGACAGCGGCCAGTTTCAGCAGGTCGTTAACCAGGTCCAGCAATTCCTGGGTGCGTTCAATGGCCCGCTGCAGGATTTCCCTCTGCTGCCCGGTAGAAATGTAGCCCTGCTCGATAGCGATCAAAAAGCTCTGCAACGCAGTTAATGGAGCGCGCAGCTCATGAGCGACGGTGAGCATAAAGCGCGTCTTGAACTGGTCCAGCCTTTCCAGTTCTTCCCTGGTGCGGGCCAGCTCTGCAGCTTCCCGCTCTATGGCCTGCAGTCGTCTGGCTTCCAACGAGAGGCGCCGTCGTTCCAGCCCCTGCTGGACGGTCAGCAGCAGCACGTCCGATCTGAAGGGTTTGGCCAGGAAGTCGTAGGCGCCGGCTTTGATCGCCTGGACTGCCAGTTCCACAGTCGCGTAGCCGGTGATGATGATGCATACAATATCAGGGTCTAAACTGCAAATCCGACTGAGCAGCTCAGTGCCGCGCACTTCAGGCAGGACCACATCCAGCAGGACCAGATCATAAGGCTGCTCCTGGAGCTTACGTAATCCCTCCTCGCCTGTGGCCGCGACCTCGACCAGGTATCCTTCCGGCTCCAGAACGCGACGGCAGCCCTCCCGAACGCCCGGTTCATCGTCTATGACGAGGATGCGGCCCCGTGTTTCCATCAACCGATTAAGTCCTCATCGTCAGTACTTTTCACCGTCGTGCTCTCCTGCGGGAGGCGCATTGGCAGAATAATTGAGAAAGTGGTGCCCTCTCCTGCTTTGCTGCTGACGTTGATCTGGCCATGATGCATCTTGACGATACCGTAGACGATGGAGAGGCCCAGGCCTGTGCCTTTGCCTGGTGGTCGGGTGGTGAAGAACGGGGTGAATAGTTTGCTCAGATGTTCCTCCGGTATCCCACAGCCCGTATCGGAGACCTGGATTTCCACCCTGTCCCCCAGCGCACGTGTGGTGAGCGTGATTGTCCCCTTGCCGTCCATTGCCTGCGCTCCGTTATCGAGCAGGTTGATAAACACCTGTTGCAGTTGAGCCGCGTCGGCCTGGATATTGGGAAGCATGGGGTCAAATCTGCGCACGAACTGGACCCCGGCGAAGAGCGGCCGGCGGCTTGCTTCCTCGATAACCTGTTCCAAAAGCGCATGCAGGTCGGTTTCCCGGGCTATCACATGCTGCTGCCGGGCGAAGTTAAGCAAATCAGCCACGATGTCTTTGCAACGGGTCGTTTCTTCAATGATCACCTGCAGGTCCTGACAATGCCGCGTATCGCCTGCTCTGGCCAGCTCCTTGTACATTGTTTCTGAGAAGAGCAGGATGGTTGCCAGGGGGTTGTTAATCTCATGAGCCACGCCAGCTGCCAGTTGTCCCATCGAGGCCAGTTTTTCTTTCCGGAGCAGCTCCTGTTGTGTGTTGTGGAGTATCTCGGCCATGCTGTTGAACGAGCGTGCCAGTATGGAAAGCTCGCTGCTTCCACGTGCCTGCACACGGACGGACATATCACCTTCTGCAAGGCGGCGGTGAGCCTCTACCAGGTCGGAAACAGGAGCGGTGATGGCCTGGGTGATCGGCACGGCGATGAGCGCAGCCAGGATGCCGGGCACCAGGGCGATTAATATCACCTTTTCGTTGAATAGTCGGACCAGCCCGAGAAATGCTGACTCTGGAGTGCCTACGTACAGGATGCCCGTTATCTGCCCCTGGTGATCGTACAGGGGTTCGTAGCGGGTAACGAACCATTCTTTGACCACGTAAGCCCGGCCTACATAGGGCTGCCCTTTTTCCAGCACCACTTCTCGCACAGCCTGAGAGATGCGCGTACCCAACGCACGCTCCCCCTGCTCATTCAGTACGTTCGTGGAGACCCGCATGTCACCCATGAAGATCGTCACGGTCTCTATGCCGCCTACTTCTTTTATCTGATCCACCAGCGTGAAGTCATTGTTAAACAGGTGGGCCACCAGCACTGCTCCACCACCCTGTATGGGGCAGAGAGCGACCATAGCCAACCCACCTGTACCTTCACGGGGATCGAAAGGAGTAGAGGCAGCGTGAGGAGTTTCGAGCAGCTCAATGCGCGCCTGTTCCTCGAGTCCCACCTGGGCCAGTAGCTCCGCCGGGATAACCTCGGTAGCCACCAGTTCCGTACCAGAGGCAAGCGCTCCGGCGACTATCGGCATTCTGCTCCAGTCGCCCTTTGTGATGGGAGAGGAAGGCGTACTATCAGCATAGAGCACTCTCCCCGCCAGGATGTGTCCACCAGTATCAACGACGGCAATCAGGTGGGTGCCGGCAAGTGCAGTGCCGGGGATTCTGTTCAGGAGTTGCTCATCAATGCGTCGTACAGCGCGGGTATCGCCACTATGAGCGAGGGGCAGGCTTTGCACTATGGCTTCGTCGCCCGCCAGCCGGCAGGCGACAGAGGTTATTCCCTCCTGTTTGAGCCGGTAGAGGGCCTGGGCCAGGTTCATTACCGCGTCCACCTCGATGTTGGCCAGGTATTCGTGAGCTACCCGCGCCAGCACCACGGTGTTCAGCGCCACGGTCATCGCTGCCACCAGCGACGAGAACGCGATCAACACAACCCGCAGCCGGCTGCTCAGCAGGATAGAGAGGAGTCTCATAGAATCGGTTTACTCTCAGAGTCCGCGGCCCTCAGGATGCCAGAGACCTGGAAAGTATGTCCTTCAAGCGTCCTTCGACATCATAGATGCGGACTTCCAGCGGCATCTGGCCCGGCAGGGCATGGGTGGCGCAACCGAAGCAGGGGTCATAGGCCCGGAAGGCCATCTCAATCCGATTGAGCAACCCCTCGGTGATCACCTGCCCCTTGCGGATCAGCCCCTTTGCCGCCTGCCGGACGGACATGGCGATGGATGCATAGTTGTTGGTCGTGCCGACGATGAGGTTGCACTTGACCACCAGGCCGCGCTCATCGGTGATGTAGTGGTGGGTCAGGGTGCCGCGCGGGGCCTCCACAATGCCCACTCCCTCGTCCGGCGTCGCCGTGGGGATGTTGCGGACGTGGGGACTGGTGATCTCCGGGTCGGTAGCGAGTTCCAGCAGCCGCTCCGCCGCGTAGAGCATCTCTATCAGCCGGGCCCAATGGGTCGCCAGCGTGTGGTGGACCGGCTTCCCGCCCAGGGTCGCGTAGAACTCCTCGTACGCCTCCTGGGCCCGCGGGGTCGCCATTCCGTCGGCAGCGTTGAGGCGAGAGAGGGGTGTGGCCTGATAGATGCCGCTGTCTTTGCCCGTCACCAGCCCTTTCCAGCCTATCTTTTTAAGGAAGGGGAACTTCAGGTAGGTCCAGGACTCCACGTGCTCGGCGATGACCTGAGTGTACTCGTGCGGTGCGTACTTGACGAATTCCCGGCCCTCGGGGTCCACCACCCGGACCATGCCGTCGTAGAAGTTCACCCGGTTCTGCTCGTCCACCAGGCCCATGTAGTACGTGGGCAGGGTGAACACATCGGAAAGAATCATATCCCGATACGCCGAATTGTCAAGCACGATCTGGCGGAAAAGTTGCAGGCTGAAGAGACCGAACTCCACTTCCTCCCGCGCGATGGCCTCAATCTGGGCCCGTTCCTCCTCGGTGATGGCCTTCCCCACGCCACCGGGGACGCCGAAGAGGGGGTGAACCTTGCGGCCGCCTAACATGCCGATGATGTCCATGGCCATCCCCCGGGCGCGGATGACCCGCCCGCCAGTCTCCAGGCCGACTTTGTGGATCAGCCCCAGGATGTTCCGCTCCGCTGGCGGCGCGTCGGGCCCCAGGACGAAGTCGGGGCCAGCCAGGATGTAGAAGTGGGTCATGTGGTCGGCGACGTAGAAGGCGGAGTAGAAGAGTTCCCGCAGTTTCTTCGCCGCGGGCGGAACCTCCACGTGGTAGACCGCGTCGCAGGCCTTGACCGAGGCCATGTGGTGGGCCTCCGGGCAGACGCCACAGATGCGGGGGGTGATGTCCGGCAGTTCCTCCACCGGTCGCCCCTCCGCAAATTTCTCAAACCCCCGCAGTTCGGGGATGACCAGATAAGCGTTGGCGACGTTTCCCTCTTCGTCCAGGAAAATGTCTATCTTACCGTGCCCTTCCAGACGGGTAATGGGGTCAATGCTGATCTTTTGCATAGGGCTTCTCCTCAAAGGATGCAGGATGCAGGATTTTCTTGCCTCTTGCCTCCTGCTTCCTGCCTCTTGCCTCCTGCCTCCTACCCCACTCTGGCCCGGTGCAGGGTTGAGGCCGGCAGGCTGAAGCGGTAGAAGGTACCCGCCGGGTCCAGGATTTCGCCCACGATGCGGGCCGCCTCCTCTTCGGTATCGGCGTCCACCACCGAAGCGACGGCCGAGAGCAGTGCCGCGCCCTGGTCGGTGACGTTGGGCGGCGGGCCGTAGCACCCCCGGCAGGGCTGGTTGACGCTGGGACAGAGAGCGCCACACCCTCCCCGGGTGACCACCCCCGCGCAGATGATGCCCTGCTCCAGCAGACAGCGCTCCGGGTCCGGGATGATTTCGTGGTAACGGTAGAACTTCTGGATCCGCTTCTCCTCCCGGATGCGCTTGCACTCGTCGCAGACGGTCTTCTCGTTGGCGCCGACCACGCTCCCCTTCGGAGGGAGTTGACCGCTGAGGATGGCCTCCACCACGGCCCATATCTGGTGCGGCTGCGGCGGACATCCGGGCACGAAATAGTCCACATCCGTCACCTGGCCCAACGTCTTGACCGTGTTGTAGAAGCGGGGGATCTCTATCTCCCCCTCGGGCACCGGGGTGACGGGCTGGGGGATGATCCCCTCCGGGTTCTCCACGGTGGGCACCTCCAGATAGACCCGCCGGAGGATGGAACTCTTCTCAAAGAAGTTCGCCAGGCCGGGGATACAGCCCTCGTACGCGCAGGAACCGAACGCCACCAGTACTTTGGACTTCCGGCGCAGCAGGTGGGCCAGGTGTTCGTTCTCACTGGTGCGGATGGCGCCGTTGAAGAGGCAGACGTCCATGTGACCGTCCGGCATGGCCTCCACGTCCTTGACCTTGAAGTCCATCGCGACGGGCCAGAAGAGAATCTCCGCCGCCTCGTCCAGCAGGAGAATCTTCTCCCGCAGTTCCACCACGGCAATTTCGCAGCCGCCGCAGGAAGCGGCCCAGTAGAGGCCCAGTTTGAGTTTCCCGTTTGATGCCATTTGATCCTCCTTTACTTTGCGCCGATTGAAAATCGGCCTTTCTGGGCGCTTCGCACCGAACTCTCCGGTCGGCGAAGGCCGACCATTGGCCTGCGGCCCAGGAAGGACGACTTCAGTCGGCGCCTTCACTCCTCCTTGCTCTCCAGTTGGCGCGACCAGTTCAGGGGGCCCAGGGCCCGAATCCGCTCGGTGAACTCGTGGGTCAGTTGGGCCCACTTGACGGCCTCGGCGCCGGAAATCCACCCCCAGTGGAAGCGCTCTTTCTCAATCCCAAACTGGGCCAGCAACTGCTCCACCAGCGGCATACGGCGGAAGGTCTTGAAGTTGCCGTTGGCGTAGTGACAGTCGCCCGGGGGATGGCAGCCGGAGACGATCACGCCGTCCGCGCCCAGCGCGAAGGCCTTCAGGATGAAGGCCGGCTCAATCCGCCCGGAGCACATCACCCGGATGATGTCCACGTTCGGGGGCTGCTCCATTCGGCTCACCCCCGCGTTGTCGGCGGCCGTGTAGGTACACCAGTTGCAGACAAAGGCGATAATGCGTGGCTCAAACTGTTCGTCCATATCTACTCCCAGCACGGAATACGGAACACGGAACACGGAATACGGAACACGTATTGCGTATTGCGTATTGCGTGTTGCGTATCGCGTGTTGCATTTATGCACTCTGCACTGCATACGTGGCCAGCAATGCCTCCAGTTCCGCCAGAATCTGGCGGTCGGCGAAGTGGCGGGCGGTGATGGCCTCCGCCGGGCAGGCGGCAACGCAGGTGCCGCACCCCTTGCAGAGGGCCTCGTTCACCCGGGCCACCCGCGCCGCCTCGTCAAAGGTGATGGCGCTATACGGGCAGAGGGTGATGCAGGTCTTGCAGCCCGAGCAGAACCGTTCGTCCACCACCGCCGTCGTCGGCGAGATGACCACTTCGCCGCGGCTCAGCAGGGCCAGGACCTCCGAGGCGGCGGCCCCGGCGTGCGCGACGGTATCCGGCACGTCCTTGGGGGCCTGGCAGGCGCCAGCCAGGAAGACGCCGTCGGTATTGGTGTGGAAGGGTCGGAGTTTGGGGTGGGCCTCCTGGAAGAAGCCGCTGGCGCTCCGGCTGATGCCGAAGAGCGTCGCCACCCGGTCCGAATCGTGTGGAGCCTCCATGGCCGTCTCAAGGACGACCATGTCCACGTCTATCTGGACGGGGATGCCCAGGTTGGTGTTCTCGGCCTTCACCTGGATGCGCCCGTCGTCCAGGACGACGACCTCCGCGCCGCGCCCCCGGACGAAGTAGACGCCCTCCCGCTGGACCCGCTCGTAGAACTCCTCGTAGTCCTTCCCGAACGCGCGGATGTCCATGTAGAACTCAAACACCTCCGCGCCGATCTTATCCCGGACCAGGTGGGCGTGCTTGAGCGCGTACATGCAGCAGACGCGGGAGCAGTAGCGGTTGGCGTTCTCGTCCCGGCTGCCGACGCAGTGGATGATGGCCACCCGGCGGGGCTTCTCGCCTTTGGACGTGAGAATCTGGCCCTGGGTGGGGCCGGTGGCGCTGGAGAGCCGCTCAAACTGCAGGCCGTCTATGATGTCCGGGGACTTGCCGTAGGAGAAGGCGGGGAGACGGCGGGGGTCAAACATCTCAAAGCCGGTGGCGACGACGATGGCCCCCACGTTCAGTTCTATGATTTGCTCTTTCTGGGTGAAGTCAATCGCTTTGGTCGGGCAGGCCTCGGCACACGCCTGGGTGCACTTGCCCCGGGTCAGGTAGAGGCAGGCCTGGTCGTCAATGACGGCCTTCAGCGGCACCGCCTGCCCGTTCATGGGGATGTAGGCGGCCCGACGGCGGCTCAGGCCGGCGTCGTACTCGTTGGGGACGCCCCGCTTGAAGACGCAGGCCTCGGCGCAGGCCCCGCAACCCGTGCAGACGTCCATGTTGACATAGCGGGGGCGCTGGCGCACCTTGACCTGAAAATGGCCGACGTAACCGGAGACTTCGGTGACCTCACTGTAGGTCAGGAGGGTGATGTTGGGATGCCGACCGGCATCCATCATCTTGGGGCCGAGAATTCAGGTACTGCAGTCTAACGTGGGGAAGGTCTTATCCAGTTGGGCCATGTGCCCGCCGATGGACGGCTCCCGCTCCACCAGATAGACCTGGTAGCCGGCCTCGGCGATGGTGAGGGCGGCCTGGATGCCCGCGATGCCGCCGCCGACGACCAGCGCCGCCGGGGTCACGCTCTCCTGGCGGGGGAAGAGGGGCTCGTGGTAGTTCACCCGGGCGATGGCGGCCCGGACCAGCCGCTTTGCCTTCTCCGTCGCCTCTACGGGGTCCTCCACCACCCAGGAGACGTGCTCGCGGATGTTGGCCATCTGGAAGTAGTACGGGTTGAGGCCCGCCGAGGCCAGGACGTTCTGGAAGGTGGGCTCGTGCATCCGGGGGCTGCACGAGGCCACCACGACGCGGGTCAGGCCCAGTTCCCGGATGTCCTGCCGGATCATCTCCTGCCCGGCCTCGGAGCAGGTGTACTTATGGGGGCGGGCGACCACGACGTTGGGCAGCGTGCTGGCGTACCGGACCACCTCGTCCACGTTCACAGTCGCCGCGATGTTGAGGCCGCAATGGCAGATATAGACGCCAATTCGGGGCTCTTCGTTCGTCATCCTTGCAACCTCCCGTATTCCCGACACGCAGTACGGAATACGCAGTACTCCCTATTTCTCCATCGCCTGCCAGACCAGTTCGCAGACGTCCAGCACGCGGACGCGCGTCTTGGTCTTGCGGGCGGCCTGGAGCAGGGTGCGCTTGCACTGCTGGCATGAAGAGATGATGGCCTCAGCGCCGGTGGAGACAGCCTCCTGCAGCCGCTGGACAGAGACATGCTCCACGGCGTCCGGCTCCGTCATCGCCACGTCACCGCCGCCGCCACAGCAGATGGCGTTCTCCCGATTGTGGGGCATCTCCCGCAGTTGCATGCCGGGGATGCTGCGGATGATGGCCCGGGGCGGCTCGTACACGCCACTCTTGCGGCCCAGGTCGCACGGGTCGTGGTAGGTGACCGTCCAGGCCAGTTCGGTCATCCGGATGCGGCCCTCCTGGACCATCCGGGCCAGGTATTCGGTGGCGTGCATGACCTCAAAGCCGAAGGAGTCGCCCACAAGTTCCGGGTAGAGGTGGTGCCAGGTGTAGTAGCAGGAAGAACAGGTCGCCACGAGAACCTTCGGGCCGACGGAGCGGACTTTCTCCACATTGTGCCGGGCCAGTTCCGCTATATCGTCCTTGAATCCGGCGCCGTAGAGGGGGTAGCCGCAGCACCACTCCTCGCTGCCCAGCAGAGTGTAGGAGATGTGGGCCTGTTCCAGAATCTGGACCAGTGACTGGGGGATGCTGTAGGCCATCGGGTAGAGGGCGGAGACACAGCCGGTGTAGAGGAGCACCTCTGCGGGCTCCTGGACTCGTTCCGCCACTCTCTCCAGTCCCTGGCTCCAGATGAGGCGGGTCTGGTTGTCCTCGTTGAGGATGTTGCGGGTGGCACTGACGGCCTGGCGCATCATCTGGAGCGTCTGGGGGATGGCGTAGCCGTTGGCGACGGCCCACTCCCGCAGACGGCGCATAGTGGTGCTGGTCATGATGCCGCGCGGGCAGCGGGCGGAGCAGGCGTAGCACTGGGTGCAGAGCCAGAAGGTGCGGCTGTTCATCACCACGTCCCGCAGCCCCAGGCGGACCAGTTCCCACAGTTGGCGAGGGGAGAAGTCCATCAGGTCGGCCGTGGGGCAGGACGCGCTGCAGGTCCCGCACTGCATGCAGGTAGCCAGCTTATGCCAATCCGGCTCCACCTGCTGGATGAAATCCTGGTCAATCAGTGCTTCGGTCAAAGGGGCAGGTAGTGTAGCCATACAACCTCCAGGAAGCAGCCTATCATTGTCAATTATTGCGACCTGTGCAATTACCTGCCTCTTCTGAATTACGAGCGGTGCGGTTGGATGGAATTCACCGCAAAGCACGCAAAGGGCGCAAAGATTTTCTATCGTTCTTTGCGCTCTGTGCGCCCTTTGCGGTTTTCTAACTGCACAGGTCGAATTATTGTCATTCCGCTGTATCTGTTCAGGCGCTGACGGGAAGCCACCCTTACCGGACCTGCGGCCGGTGGTCGGCCTGCGCCAACGCCCGGCAATGAAGCGCCCGGAGAGGACAATCGCAATCGGCCTGAATGGTTACATTCCGCCTCAGTGTGGCCGCGATACCCTGCCATGTCCCAACCGCAATGTCAGACGAAACGCCTGATCGTCTTGAGAAGCACGGCTGGCTGTATCGGCTTGGAAATCCAGGCGGCGATGGGGATACTCTCGTCGTCGGGAAATTCGGCGGCGTACTCGCTGGTGGCAATGGACGAGATCATGATGATGGGCACGTCCCTCAACTGTGGGTCCGCTTCCATTTCCCTGGCGACATCCACTCCCTCCAGTGTGGTGGACATCATCACGTCAAGCAGAACCACGTCAGGCCGCTGTTGGCGCATCATTTCCAATGCGGCGGTACCATCGGAAGCTGCGGTCACCTGGTAACCCTCGGCCTCCAGAATAGCGCGGGTGACCAGCACAAAATCAGGGTCGTCATCTACAACCAGAATCCTGGCCATATTCCCTCCTCATCTGAGAAAGAAGGGAGAAAGAAGAGAGGGGTAAACATTTACCCCTCCCTTGCTCTTGGAGATATTGCCCTGAAGCGCTTGCAGAAGGTCAGATATCTAATCACAGGGATATCCCCCGGTACTTGCCCATACAGCTTATGCTTTCGGAGCAGCCGGCCTGGCCCTGGACGCCAATTCGTCCTGCACACGTGACTCCTGTACCTTCTCCCTGATCACGCTGTAAACCCCCAGGATCACGGCCCCAACGAATGTGGCGACCACGAACACTTCTATAGCCAGGAACAGGACAAACTTGACTGTCAACATTACGCTTTCCATTCCAAACCTCCTCAATGAAGTCCGATTCTTTCAACCCCGGTTCCCTCATTTTGCGCTCATAGTGTATCATAACGGCATTTTGCTGTCATCAGGTAAACTGACGATCTTTGCTCACAGGAAAAGCTTATATTTTCTGCGCTGCGGGCTAAGTGTATATGCGTATGAACCCAGGCGTAATAGTTACGCAACCATACAGGTGATGTTGGTACAGGCCAACATCCGGTGTGGATTGCCTGACAGGGCGATTTCAATCGGGTGCAGTTGCTCTCATCTGGCGCCGCATCTCAAGTGAGTCCACAGGTGGGTAGCGCTGCCGCTTCGGTGCTTTTGATAGAGAGGTTCTTACGCATCTGCTCGGCTTGAGTTTTGGTTCTGTCATGCACAAAGGCGATAAAGCTTTCCCAGTCACCGTTCACTTCAATACACCGCAGTTGGAGCAGAACTTCGGCGCGTTCCTTGATCGAGCGCATACCGCCACCGTCGAATCGCTGGGCGATCACATAATGTACCGCCCCTTCCACGGCTGATGACGGTCCAGTTCCGCGATAACGTCTGCTACCCGCCCATCGTAGAGGGTGGACTTCTGGCTCTCTACCCACTCCCGCAGTTCGGTGCTTCTCTCGCAGTACAGGCACTCCCCCGCTGCCCACAAGTACTCGACCACGTGATAAACGTCAATGGTGTGCTCGGCTTCGGGGAAGAATTCCCCGATGTAGCGTTCCAGGTCGTTATCGCCATCCGTGATGATTGGGATACGCTTGCCACATCCTGGAGCGAAACTAAAGCCATCCCCGGTCAGTCCCAGCTCAATGTCCAGGGGATAGTATCCTCCACCAGCGCGGTAGAAATGGGTGCGCCAATAGTGCACCTTCCCAAAGAATGTCCCCAACCACCGCGCGTTGGGCCCTTACCATTGATACCCTGGCTCTGGTCGGGGGTGTGCCGCCTTAAACTGTGCTTCCCGCATACACAGAAAGAGCTGCACAAACAGCCGCCCCAACGCCAGCACCTTGCGGATCAATTCCACCTCAAACGCAGCGAAGGTGAGGGCCTGGCAACTCAAGACCCAGGCGATCAATGCGCCCACGTCCTGGGTGATCCGGGTTTTTATCTCCTCCACCTTTGGGGGTGCAACAACCTCGCCGGTAACTTCCGTCGGGGAAATGATGGCTCCTGTAACATTTTAGATGATGTAACACGGGCGGTTGACAACTGTGGTGGAGATAGTATAATATCATACGTGCCCCGGTGGCGGAATAGGCATACGCAGCAGGTTGAGGGCCTGTGCCGCAAGGCGTGCTGGTTCAAATCCAGTCCGGGGCATTACTTTACACCTGTGTGGTTCATTTGAAACCTGCTGCCTGATCAGACCGCAGAGCCCGGGTGAAAGTATCTTGCTCTGCGGTGAGCTACATTTGACCGCACAGGTGTATTTTTATCTGAGGCAACTGTTCAGGCGCTTCGCGCTGGTCGGCGCAGACTACTGCGGCCCGAAAAGGTGTACAGGCGAGGCCTGCCTTACCCCTGCACTAACCCTGAATAGTTACTATCCTGGTTTACGAAGTGTGGCGCAAACAAAACCATCTTACTGGGGAGCAGATAGTGTGTAACTCCATTCAAACAGGAGAGTATAAAAGACAGAGAGCCTGGGACCGTCATCTGGCTTATGCAATCTCTATGGTCGGAAGCCCACCCGTACTGGCCACTACTGTGATAGGACTTACCGCCTCGACTATAGCCACGCTGAAGGCATGGATGTGGGCGAGCGTTTATGTGCTTCTGGCAATCTTCACCCCCCTGTTAAATGTGTTCCTGCTGGTGCGTCGGGGGAGAGTTACTGATATAGACGTATGCCTCAGAGAGCAGAGGATCAGGCCACTGATATTCTCTATCATCTGTTCTACCCTGGCCTGGATTGGCCTGAGGCTCGGCCGCGCGCCGCGTGAACTGCAGATCATTGCCGGGGCAGTGTCGCTGCAGACGGCCATTGTGCTGGCCATCACTCTGCGTTGGAAGATCAGTATGCACTGCGCAGCCGCCGCAGGAGCGGCGACTGTGCTGTGGTCGCTGATGGGCACGCCGGTGCCTATGATGGTCGGCGTGCCTATTATCGCCTGGTCACGTATCAGGCTGCGTCGCCACACTTTGGGCCAGACGGTAGCTGGCTCGCTGCTGGGCATATCCGTTTTTCTGCCCATGCTCGCACTGGTTCAGTAACGGACGGCCAGCCTCCCCATCGGTCAACCAGCGCAGAGAGGGCGTGGAAGAACCGGACCGGCCCGGCAACTGAAGGGGCAGGTCTCAGCGCTGGTAGACCCCTCGGGCGTGGGCAAGAGCGGCCTCCCCAACGCAAATCCAGCCGGGGCTGCGGCTGGCGATCCGGGAGGCGAGCCAGGCCACCGGCGAGGGCCGCCATACCACCGCCGTCCGCCAACTCTTCCCCCTGGACCGGGGCGGCCGGGTTGCCGACACACCCGACATTCGCGCCCTGGCCCTTTGACGTGGACCTGGAGGAACTGGATGCCTGTTTTCCGGACATCATGCCCCTCGTGGCCGACTGTCGTTTCTCCAACTGCACCCACACCGTAGAGCCGGGGCGGCGGTCACCGTGGCGGTGGAGGCGGGAAAGGAGCCCCATTCCCAATCGTCTCATTCACGAAACGAGTCCCTATCTGCGCCAGCACGCCGAAAATCCGGTGGACTGGTACCCCTGGGGGGAGGAGGCGCTGGAGAAGGCCCGGCGGGAGGATAAGCCCATCTTCCTGAGCATCGGCTACGCCGCCTGCCACTGGTGCCACGTCATGGCCCACGAGTCTTTTGAGGACCCCCAGACCGCCGCGATTCTCAACCAGCACTTCGTCCCCGTCAAGGTGGACCGCGAGGAGCGCCCCGACCTGGATGCCATCTACATCCAGGCCGTCCAGATGCTCACGGGGAGCGCGGGCTGGCCCCTCTCCGTCTTCCTGACCCCGGACGGGCGCCCCTTCTTCGGCGGCACCTACTTCCCGCCCGTCCCCCGCTACGGCA
>Ga0209101_1000148_pt1 | contig 59487 bp, 50 predicted proteins | sample ConPoolayeCmetaG_FD_185481 | JGI IMG/M metagenome (GOLD analysis project Ga0209101, IMG submission 185481) | Hot spring microbial mat communities from California, USA to study Microbial Dark Matter (Phase II) - Cone Pool mat layer C metaG... ... | reverse complement strand
CAGGCTGGTGTCAACTCTGGTGAACTCCTTTCAGAACCCGGGCAGATACAGTCTGGTCTTTAACGGCAGTGATGCAAGGGGCAGAAGGGTACCAACCGGCGTGTACTTTTTGCGGTTCACCGCGGGTCAGTATCAAGAGAAGAGAAAACTAATCGTTCATTAACCGAGCCAGCCCAACCTATCAGGCAGGGCGGATGTCCGCCCTGCCTGTTTTTTGGTCTAAATGTCATAGGCTAATGCCGAAAAATGGGCAAGATTGTTTATTTTATTAAGGAAAATCAAGAAGAGGGCGACAAAATTTCACTCCTCCCCAGCCCGGGTACAGTTCCCGGGATGGCCTCCAGCCCCCTTCTGCTTATCACCCTTTTTATCTATAATCTATATACCATGAGAACCATTACGGATACCGTTCTATTGTCTATCTTAATGATAATACAAATGGTTAAGCCCGAAGGTCAATCTCCTACCCCTACCTGCTAAACGGTAAGGGTAAAACCATTACCTGTTTTTGATACGGTTTGCTGCTGGGTCTTATGGTGTGCCTTATTGGTTGCTTTTAACTTAGGGGCCCAGAGTGGAGTAATGGGGCGCTCGGATTTGTACTGCGAGGTTATGAACCGGGGGTTCGCTTCACTATTTATTATTTTTATGGTGATGTTTGCAAAACTGGACAGGTAAAATTTGGGTAATTATAATTTTTACTTAAACTATGGCGGACTCGTCTGGATTTGAACCCAAGATTGTGGCTTTCCTATGTAACTGGTGTTCTTATGCAGGTGCCGACCTTGCAGGTATTTCTCGGATGCAATATCCGCCCAATGTCAGGGTTTTGCGGGTTCCCTGTTCAGGCAGGGTTGACCCGTTTTTTATTTTACAGGCGTTACAACAGGGTGCGGATGGGGTTCTAATTTCCGGGTGTCATCCGGGCGACTGCCATTACCTGACCGGGAATTATGTTGCCCGTCGGCGGTTTGCGGTGTTACATGACCTGCTTCAGTTTTGCGGATTGGAACCGGGCAGGGTGACATTTGCCTGGGTTTCAGCGTCCGAGGGCGAGCGTTTTGCCCAGCTGGTGCGCGAGGTGACTGACAGGGTTCGAAAATTGGGCCCGAATAGGAAGCTTAAAAAGGAGTAATGAGTGGTGGATAAAGTGGCGCGGCTGCGACAGCGGGCAAAAGAGTTGCTGGAGAAGCAGGAGGTGGTAGGGGTTTTAGGTTACAGAGCGAGTTCGCGACCGGGAATTTCTCAGGTGGCGTTTATTACGAAAACAGAGGAAGTGGACCAGCTGATATTTGACTCAACCTGCAGTCAGAATTTGGCAAATTACCTGTTGAAGGTTAAGGGTAAGGGAAAGGTGGCGGTGGTGGCACGGGGTTGCGACTCCCGGTCAATAGTGATTCTCTTGCAGGAGAAGCAGATTGAGAGGGGACAGGTTTACATCCTGGGTGTTGGCTGTGAAGGTGTTGTCGTCCAGGGGGAAAAGTCGGCCTCCTGCCGGAGTTGCCAATACCCGAATCCGGTTATTTACGATGAGATGTTGGGAGAGGAGATTCATTTTGAACCGGAAAAGGTGGAGGATGAGTTTGACCGGTTGACGCCTGATGAACGGTGGCAGATTTTGAGCGCAGATGTGGCGCGGTGTATACGGTGTTATGCCTGCCGCCAGGTGTGTCCGAACTGTTACTGTCCGGTCTGTTTTGTTGATGCATCGATGCCGGCACTGGTCGGTAAAGCACACGATGTTTCGGACAATATGGTGTTTCACATTATGCGGGCGTTGCATATGGCGGGTCGGTGTGTGGAGTGCGGGGCGTGTCATCGTGCCTGTCCGATGGGAATTGACCTGATGCGGTTCAATCGCCAGGTGGCAAAGATTGTTCGGGAGCGGTTCGGGTTGGTTGCCGGTGCGAAACCGGATGAGATGCCAGCGCTCACGGTTTTCAAGCCCGAAGACCCCCAGGAGTTTATCCGATGAAGGTGTTTTTGAAAAACGAAGATTTAAAGGAATTACTGGAGCGGTTTGTTAAAGAGGGCAAACTGTTTGCACCGGTGAAGAGAGGCGGTTATTCGGGTTGGGACAGGGTGAGTTCGGTGGATGAGATTGTATTGAGCAGAGAGCAAGCCCTTTTGCAAGGTGAAGAGGTCAATACTCGAGAGCCGGCAAAGGTTTTTGTGTTCCCCCGGAGCGAAACGCTGTTTGAGTTTGAGGGCGAGGAAGCGGTTGAGACGGGCGAGATACCTGAGGTGGTGGTTTTCGGGTTGAGACCGTGTGATGGCAGGGCGATGGCGTTTCTCGAGCGGTTTTTTGTTGGCAACGGTCCTGAGGACCCGCGGGTGCAGCAGAGGCGGGAAAAGGTAATTTTGATTGGGGTTGCCTGCAACAGTCCCGCGGACAGTTGTTTCTGCACCGCAGTTGGGGGCGGTCCGCACGAGAACCAAGGGCTGGATGTTCTGTTGCGTGAGGTTGCCGGCGGTTTTTTAGGTGAGGCGGTGACCGGTAAGGGCGAGGAACTTTTAACCGGATTTCCTGAGGCGACCGTCCAACAGGATGCGGAGGCGGAGAAGTTAAAAGCGAATGCAGAAGCAACATTGGCGCTGAAGATTGACCTTAACCGTTTGAAGGCAGTACTGGACAATGGGTTTGCTTCTCCGGTCTGGGAACGTTTAACCCTGGAGTGCGTGAACTGTGGTGCCTGTACATTTCTCTGCCCCACCTGCCACTGTTTTGATGTTTTCGACGAGACGGTACGGGGAAGGAAACGGCGCATTCGGATTTGGGATTCGTGTCAGTTCACCCTGTATTCCCAGCACGCTTCCGGACACAATCCCCGGTTGAATCCTGCTGCTCGGTACCGAAATCGGGTTATGGATAAGTTTAAGTATACGGTGGATATGCTGGGTGAAGTGTCGTGCGTGGGATGCGGGCGGTGTGTGCGGGTTTGTCCGGCCGGGATTGATATCCGTGGGGCGGTGGCGGAGATTTTAAAGGAGGCGGCACAGGATGGGCGGTAATCCGTATCAGCCTTTACCGGTGCGGATTGAGCGGGTAACGGTGGAGAATGAGGCCCGGGATTTGAAGAGTTTTGATTTGCGGTTTGTCAATCAAGGGGAAAGGGAAAGATGGCGGTTTTTACCCGGGCAGTTTGCCTTTCTTTCTATTGCCGGTGTTGGTGAGGCACCGTTCGGGATTGCGAGTGCGCCCGATGAGGAGTTGTTGAAGTTTACCGTGAAGCGGGTGGGCGCATTTACCACCGCCCTCCATGAAATGGAGGAGGGTGCTATTATCGGGTTGCGCGGACCTTTTGGTTCTGCCTATCCCTGGGCGTTGATGCAGGGTCGGGATGTTTTAATCGTTTCGGGTGGTTTTTCGTTTACCACGCTGCGCGCGGTGATTGTTCACATTCTTAAAAAGGAAAATCGGCCTAATTACGGCAGATTGGTTGTAGTTTATGGCGCCCGCACCCCGGGCGAGTTGCTTTATAAAGAGGAGTTGAAGGCGTGGAAGACAAACCCAGAACTGGAGCTTGTTTTGTGTGCGGACCGGGTGTGCGGTGGTGAGTTGTTTGGTTTCCCGGGACCAGTTCAGGGGGAAGGTAAAGATGCGGTGCAGGAGGGTCTGGTGCCCGAGATTTTGCGAGGGGTAGAGATTGAAGCCAATAAGGCAGTGGCGCTGGTGTGCGGACCGCCAATTATGCTGCGTTTTACCCATCCGGTTTTGAAGGAGATGGGTTTTAAGCCCGAGCAGGTTTTTCTGTCGCTTGAGAATCGGATGAAGTGCGGTATCGGCAAGTGTGGGCACTGTAACATTGGACCGAAGTATGTATGTAAGGATGGACCGGTCTTTTGTTATGAGGAGTTGCTGCGGCTACCGGAGGATTACTAAGATGGGCACAGAAGGGTGGCGATTGCTTCGTGTTTGGTCCACAATGAAAAGGGGAATCGACCTGCAATGATGAGGCAGAAATGGGTTGCAATAATAAACGGGGTGAGGTATGAATAGAACACCAGAGGAGATGGTGCGCGAGATTGAAATTTTGTCCGGGCAGCGGATTGCCGACTGTTATCAGTGCGGATGCTGTAGTGCCGGCTGTCCGATTGGGACTGCGATGGAGCCACCGCCCAGTAAGGCGATTCGGCTTTTGCAGTTGGGACGGGTTGAGGAGTTGCTGGAGAGCGAGGGCATCTGGCTCTGTGCGTCCTGTCTTGTTTGTGGAACACGGTGTCCAAGAGGGGTAGATTATGCACGAATCGCTGAGGCGTGCCGGTTGCTGGTTTTACGGACAAAGCGGAGCGTGGTTGACCCGGATGTTGTTGTGCCCGCCGACCTTGAGGATGTACCCCAGCAGGCGTTTATCGCCAGTTTCCGAAAGTTTTCGGTATGAGACTCTTGTATTATCCCGGTTGTACTCTGTACTCTAAGGCGCAGAACCTTGACCGTTGCGGCAGAAAGACCGCAGAACGGCTCGGGGTAACACTTGACGAGTTGCCCTCCTGGAACTGTTGCGGGGCGATTTTTAATACCGGCAGTGATGACTTGGCAGGACAGGTGGGGCCGGTGCGGGTGCTGGCGAAGGCAAGTCAGTTGGGAGATAAGTTGGTTACGCTCTGTGCCGCCTGTTACAATGTTTTGAAACGGGCGCGGGCACGGCTCGATGCACCTGGGAACAAACTGGAACGGCAGCGGATTGTCGAGTTTCTGGACGAGAAGATGGAACGGGATGTGAAGGTGGTGCATTACCTTGAGGTTTTGAAACAGGATATCGGCTGGGAGGCGATTCGGAGCCGGGTGGTGATGCCGCTGCATAATTTGAAGGTTGCCTCTTATTACGGCTGTTTGATGGTGCGACCCAGGGAGGTGTTAGATTTCGATGACCCGGATAATCCGATGGTGATGGACGAACTGGTTGCCACTTTAGGTGGGGAGCCGGTGCGGTTTGAGTTTAAGACCGAGTGCTGTGGCGGTTATCTCGTAGTGAATCGGCGTGAGGTTGCAGAGGGCTGTTCAATGCGGGTGGTCGACAACGCCCGGAATTGGGGTGCCGAGTTGATTGTGACAACCTGTCCCCTGTGTCAGTACAATCTTGAGATAGCGCAGAAGCGGGGAAGGGCGGAAGCGCAAATTGTGCCGGTTTTGTACTTCACTCAGCTTTTGGGCCTGGCGCTGGGTTTGCCCCAAAAGGATTTGGGTTTTGAGGACAACAAACTGGACCCGGTGGGTTTCTTAAAGGAGAAAGGGTTGTTGTGAAGTTATGAAGCGGGTTGGAGTTTTTATCTGTCACTGCGGGATTAACATTGCCGGTGTGGTGAAGGTGCCGGAGTTGAAAGAACGGGTCAAGAATATCGACGGGGTGGTAAGTTGTGTGGACTATGTGTACTGTTGCTCGGACCCGGGCCAGAAACTGATACGGGACACAATTAAGGCGGAGAAACTGGAAGGGGTGGTGGTTGCCTGCTGTTCGCCGAGTTTGCACGAAGCGACATTTCGTAAGGCGTGTGAGGAGGCTGGGTTAAACCGGTATCTGTGCGAAATTGCCAACATTCGCGAGCAATGCTCTTGGGTCACCGCAGACCGTGATGCGGCAACAAGTAAAGCCGAGGGAATTATCGCGACAATTGTTGAGAAGGTGCGGCACAATCAGCCGCTGGAGCGGGTCCGGGTGCCGATGGTGAAGCGCTGTTTAGTTGTTGGTGCGGGCATCGCCGGAATCCAGGCGGCGCTGGATGTGGCGAATGCGGGTTACGAAGTTGTCTTGGTTGAGAAAGAGCCTTCAATTGGCGGTCATATGGCACAGTTGTCAGAAACTTTTCCAACGCTGGACTGTTCGCAGTGTATTCTCACCCCGCGAACGGTAGAGGCAGGCCGGCACCCAAAGATTAAATTGTTGACCTATTCTGAGGTGGTTGATATTTCTGGATTTGTTGGTAACTTTCGAGTGAAAATTCGACAGAAGCCGCGCTATGTGGACATTGAAAAGTGTACCGGTTGCGGGATTTGTCTTGAGAAATGTCCGGTGCGGGTTGATGCCGTTTTTGACCGCAATCTGACGCGGCGCCGGGCGATTTACCGGCTATTTCCTCAGGCGGTGCCGAATAAGGTGGTGATTGATGCGGACAGTTGCCGGCAGTTGCAGGGGAAGAAGTGCGGGGTGTGTGCGAAGGTGTGTCCGGCGGATGCGATTCGTTACGATGACCAGGAGCGGTTTATTGACGAGGAGGTGGGCGCAATTGTTCTTGCGACGGGGTATGAGTTGTTTGACCTAAGCCGGCTGGGTTATTACGGTGGTGGTGCGGTGCCGGATGTGATTGATGGTCTGGCTTTTGAGCGGATTCTTTCTGCGTCCGGCCCGTTCGGGGGTGAGGTAAGGAGGCCATCGGATGGTAAAGTGCCCAAGAGGGTGGTTTTTGTGCAGTGTGCCGGTTCCCGCGACTCAACCCAGGGCGTGCCTTACTGTTCAAAGATTTGCTGTATGTACACCGCGAAGCATGCCCTTTTATACAAACACCGGGTGCATGACGGTGAGGCGATTGTTTGTTATATCGATGTTCGGACCCCGGGAAAAGGTTTTGAAGAGTTTTACCGACGGGCAACCGACGAAGGCGTCAAGTACCTGCGCGGCAAGGTTTCAAAAATTTTCCGGCAAGGTGATAAGGTGATTGTCTGGGCAGCAGACACGCTCGCCGGCAAGAAGATTGAGATTGAGGCGGATTTGGTTGTGTTGGCAACCGCCGTGGTTCCCAATCCGGCGGGTGTGGCGCTGGCACGCAAGTTGAAAGTGGCACTGGATTCCAATGGGTTTCAGACCGAGGCGCATCCCAAATTGAAGCCGGTTGAGACCCTTACCGCAGGATTTTTCCTTGCGGGTTGCGGTCAGGGACCAAAAGACATTCCGGAGACGGTGGCGCAGGCATCCGCAGCGGCGGCAAAGGTTTTGTCGATGTTTGGAACAACCGAGCTTTTCCACGAACCGGTGGTGGCGGAGGTTGATGAGGAGGTTTGCGTCGGGTGCGGTAACTGTCAGCGTACCTGTGCCTATGAAGCGGTTAAGGTTGACCCGCAACGCGGGAAGGCGGTTGTTCAGACGGCGATGTGCGAAGGTTGTGGTGCTTGCGCGGTTTCCTGTCCTTCCGGAGCGATTAATTTAAAGAACTGGACGAAAGAGGCGCTGGGAAGGATGGTGGATGTATGGAGATAGGACAGAAAGCCAGAAACACCGAAGAGCAGAAGGGTATTGAGCGGGTCGGTGCAGCACTGGTGGTTGGTGCCGGAATTGCCGGGATTCAGTCGGCGCTGGAGTTAGCAGAGTCCGGGTTTAAGGTTTACCTTATTGACCGGGCGCCGGCAATCGGTGGTGTGATGGCTATGCTCGACAAGACCTTCCCGACAAACGACTGCTCGATGTGTATCCTTGCCCCGAAGCTGGTAGGCACAGGAAGGCATCCGAATATTGAGATTTTAACCGGTTGTGAGATAACCGGTTTGGAGGGTGAGCCGGGTTCATTTACGGTGCGGCTGAAGCAGCAGCCCCGGTTTGTCAATCTTGAAAAGTGCACCGGTTGTATGGAGTGCGTTAAGGTTTGTCCGGTGCGGGTGCCGGACCAATACAATCAAGGGTTATCGGCACGGGGTGCGGTTTACAAACTTTTTGCCCAGGCGATTCCCAACGCAGTGGCGATTGAGAAAAATACCAACCGGGCGCCCTGCCGGCTTGCCTGCCCGGCAGGAGTGAACGCTCAGGGCTATGTGGCGTTGACCAGGGCGCGAAAATTCCGCGACGCTTATCTTCTGGTGCGGGAACGGCTGCCGTTTGTTGGTATTTGCGGCCGGGTGTGTCATCATCCCTGCGAAGAGGCGTGCAACCGCAAGGAAGTTGATGAAGCGGTTGCCATTAGGGCAATAAAACGGTTTTTGTATGACTGGGTTGAGAAGAGTGAATTGGTACCGTATCAGAGAACCGGGGAGCCAAAGTCAAATGGAGCGGAAGGGCAGAAGGTGGCGGTTGTTGGTGCGGGACCGGCAGGGTTGACCTGCGCCTTAGACCTTGTTTTGAAGGGCTATCAGGTAACGGTTTTTGAAAAGAGCGATAAGCCTGGTGGAATGATGCGCTGGGGGATTCCCGCATACCGGTTACCAAGAGAGGTGCTGGACAAAGAGATTCAACTGATTCTTGATGCGGGCGTGGAGTTAAAGTTAAACAGTCCGGTCAATTCGACTGCCGAGCTGGAGCGGTTGCTTAACGGTGGATATCAAGCGGTGTTTGTGGCGCTCGGTTGTCATAAGAGCCGGACGCTGACAATACCAGGAATGGACTTAAAACCCGTTTTGCCGGCGGTTGAGTTTCTGAGCGCGGTAAACAGGATGGCAGAAGAGGAGAAGAGCGGAGCCAGTGCGGTGCCGGTCGGGCGGCGCGTTGTGGTTATTGGCGGCGGTAATGTAGCGGTGGACTGTGCGATGTGTGCGAAGCGGCTGGGTGCGGAAGAGGTGGTGATAGTGTGTCTGGAAAAGCGGGAGGAGATGCCAGCACATCCCTGGGAGATTGAAGAGGCGCTGGCAGACGGCATCAGGTTGATGCCGGGCTGGGGACCAAAGGCGATTCGCGGGGAGAATGGTGTTGTGAGTGGCTTGGAGATTGTGGAATGCGTGCGGGTGTTTGACGATGAGCACCGGTTTAATCCCGAATTTAACCAGGACAACACCGGGTTTGTGCCGGCTGATACGGTGATTGTGGCGATAGGCCAGGCGGTGGCAGCAGAGGGGTTTGATAAAATTGAACGGGGTCCGGGTGGTATTTGGAAGGTTGACCCGGTTTCGCTTGCGGTTCAGGGATTGCGGGGTGTTTTTGCCGGTGGCGATATGGTTTCGGGTCCGGCATCGGTGATTGAAGCGGTTCAGGCAGGGCACGAAGCGGCAATTTCTATCGATCGGTTTCTTAAGGGCGAGAGTTTAACTGAGGGCCGGGCCGAACCGAAGTTAGAGCCGGCGAAACTGGAGGAGTCGGCAGCGGCACGCTGGGGGCTAATCGAGAAAGCACCGCGCAAGAACAAGCCGAAGTCAGATGGCGCAAAGAAGCAGAAGGGCAATGGCCGCAATCCGTGGTACGAGATTAATCTTGGTTTTGACGAGGAGACCGCGGTGCAGGAGGCGGAAAGGTGTCTTGATTGTGGGGTGTGTTGCGAGTGTTTGCAGTGCGTGGCGGCATGCGAAGCCAAGGCGCTGGAACATCAAGATAGGGAAAGGGAAATTGAGTTGAAGGTGGGGGCGGTAGTTCTTGCCGGGGGGTTCAAGGAGCACAAGCCGGTTAAAGAGTGGGAGTACGGCTATCGACGGTACCCAAATGTAGTCACCAGTCTGGAGTTTGAGCGGATTCTTTCCGCAACGGGTCCCTATGAAGGTCAGGTGTTGCGGCCCGGCGACAAGAGCCATCCGCATAAAATCGCCTGGATACAGTGCGTTGGTTCCCGCAATGAGGAGCATTACTACTGTTCTTCGGTGTGCTGTATGTTTGCGACGAAAGAGGCGGTGATTGCGAAGGAGCATTGCGGCGGTAATCTGGACTGCCACATCTATTATATGGACATGCGCTGTTTCGGAAAGGGGTTTGAACGGTACTATGAACGGGCGGAAAAGGAGTACGGAGTTGTTTATCGGCGGTCAAGGGTCGCACGGATTGAACAAGCGCCTAACGGGCAGGATTTGGTTATCTCGTTCGAAGATGAAAATGGCGTTCTTCAGAAAGAGGTTTACAATATGGTGGTTCTGTCAAGTGGGCTTGTTGCCGACCCGGTGACAGTTGAGATGTATCACCGTCTTGGGGTGAAAACCGATGAGCAGGGGTTTGTTAAAACTGACCCAGACTATCCTGTGGTGACATCGCGTCCTGGGGTTTATGCCTGCGGTGTTTGTGTTGAGCCCAAGGACATTCCGGAAACGGTTACCGAGGCAACCGGCTGTGCGGGCGCAGTTGAGGCACTACTTGCTCCTGCCCGGGGAAGTCTGGTGACCAGAAAAGAGTATCCGCCGGAGCGGGATGTTTCCCTTGAAGAACCCAGGGTTGGTGTGTTTGTGTGTAACTGCGGGATTAACATCGGTGGGGTTGTGAAGGTGCCGGAGGTTGTGGAGTATGCCCGGAGTTTACCCGGGGTGGTTTACGCCGAGGAGAATTTGTTCACCTGTTCCCAGGACACCCAGGAGCGGATTCGCAAGGCGATTGTCGATAACAAATTGAACCGGGTGGTGGTGGCGTCGTGCACACCGCGTACGCACGAACCGCTCTTCCAGGAGACATTACGCGAGGCGGGTTTGAACCCCAATCTGTTTACAATGGCAAACATCCGTGACCAGTGTTCCTGGGTCCATATGCAAATTCCCGAAAAGGCGACTGAGAAGTCCAAAGAACTGGTGCGGATGGCGGTGGCAAATGCGCGACGATTGAAACCGTTGCGGGTAGGGAAGCAGGCAATTGTCCAGAAGGCGCTGGTTATTGGCGGCGGACTCGCCGGGATGACTTCAGCACTGGCGATTGCCGAACAAGGGTTTGAGGTCTATCTTGTGGAGAAGGAAAATTTCCTGGGTGGAACCGTCCGGCGGTTGAGGTTTGATGAACAGGGTCGGGAAACCTCAGAACTAATTTCGCGTATCGAACGCCGCTTACGCGAGAATCCGAAGATTGAGGTGTTGACCGGAGCAGAGATTGAAGGTGTTTCCGGTTATCTGGGGAACTACCGGACCAGAATAAAGACCGAATCCGGTGAGCGGGAACTGGTGCACGGCGTTTTTGTGGTAGCGTGCGGTGCCTTAGAGTACAAGCCTCGGGAGTACTTCTACGGCAGGAGCGAACAGGCGCTGACGCAACTTGAACTGGAGGGCGCAATCGAGAACGGCAAGGTTGGCAAAGAACAAGGGCAGGTGATTGCGATGATTCAGTGTGTCGGTTCAAGAGACAAGGAGCATCCCTGGTGTTCGCGAGTTTGTTGTACCGAGGCAATTAAAAACGCGCTGCAACTGAAGCGGATGAACCCGAGCAACCAGGTTTACATCTTTTATCGGGACATCAGAACCTACGGGTTCCGGGAAAGTCATTACCGGGAGGCACGGGAGGCAGGGGTAATGTTTATCCGGTTTGACCCGAACGATGAGCACCGGGCGCTCTTGGTTGAACCGAAGGATGGCAAATTTCACATTTCGGCATTTGACCCGGTGTTGCAGGCACGGGTGGGAGTGATGGCCGATTTGCTGGTGCTTTCCACCGGTGTAGTACCGGCGCCCGATAACCAGAAACTGGCACAATTGCTGAAAGTGCCTTTGAATGAGGACGGCTTTTTCCTTGAGGCGCATATGAAGTTGCGGCCGGTGGACTTTAACACTGCGGGTATTTTTATGGCGGGTATGTGCCACTCGCCGCGGTTTATGAGTGAAACTATCGCGCAGGCGCTGGCAGCCGCGGCCCGAGCCTGTGCGGTGATAAGCCAGAGTGAAATAACAACCCAGGCGGTAGTGGCAAGAGTTCGCGAGCGCTGGTGTGTTGGCTGTGGCGTCTGCGAGCGAATCTGTCAGTATGAGGCGGTGCGGGTGAACCCCGTGACGAAGAAGAGCGAGGTAACACCGGTCTTATGTCAGGGGTGCGGTGCCTGTGCCGCGGCTTGTCCGTCAAATGCAATAGAGTTGCAGGGGTTTGAGTCCCGACAGTTACTGTCAATGGTAGAGGAGGCGTTGTGAATCAATTTGAACCAAAAATTGTCGGTTTTCTGTGTAACTGGTGTACCTATGCTGGTGCGGACCTTGCCGGGACATCGCGGATTCAATATCCACCTAATATGAGACCGATTCGGGTGATGTGCTCAGCCGCGGTTGATTCGGTTTACATTGTCCGGGCACTGATGGAAGGTGCTGATGGCGTGTTTATTGGTGGCTGCCATCCCGGTGACTGTCATTATGTGTCGGGTAATTACAAGACCCGACGCCGGATGGTTTTGTTCAACTCGATTATGCGCTCATTGGGTCTGGACCAGGAACGGGTGCTGTTACGCTGGATTTCAGCGGCGGAGGGGAAAAGGTTTGCAGAGACGATAACCGAGTTTACCGAGAAGTTACGCCAGAAGGGGCCAAGCCCGTTTAAGACGCTCTGGGAGGTGTGAATGGAGAATGAGCCGAAGGGTAGAAGTGTAGAAGAGCAAAAGGGTAGATTGCCAGTTGCGAGTGGGAGTCCGGTGGCGACGATAAAGGATGTTTGTGCCCAATGGCTGGAACAGGGTATTTTGAGCGGCATTATGATGCCCGCCTATTCTATCAAAGGTGTTGCGGCACCGGTTCTTTTTACCGACCCGCAAATGCTGCGGCAGAGCGGGGTACCATTTCTGCCGGCAATGGGATTGAACACCGCTTCAGTGGTGGACGAAATGAGGTTCAGTCCGGCGCCCGGGGAGAAGGTCGGGATTTTTTTGCGACCCTGTGAGGCGCGGGCGGTTGTTGAACTGGTGAAGTTGCAACAGGTGGTTCTTGATGGGCTGGTTTTAATCGGTGTTGACTGTCCGGGAACTTATCGGGCAGCCGATTTTTCTGAACTGCTGAATCGTGATGTGGTTGATTTTGTCAATCATTTTTTGCAGGACCAGGCGCGGTATCTGAACGAGGAGCGATTCCGGACCGCCTGCGCAATGTGCGAATATCCAACACCTCTGGTCTGTGACCTCCACATCGGGTTTTTAGGGATGAATCCAAGTGAGGCGTTGTGGGTCGAAAGTAGAAGCGAGAAGGGGGCAGAACTTTATAAAACGATAAATGTTGAACCGGTGCCGGTGCCGGAGTCAAGACAACGGTTTCTGGAAGATTTCCGAACCCAGAGACAAAGCCGGGCGGAAGAGCGGATTAAAGAACTGGACAAGAAGGCGCTGGGCCCAGAAAATTTAGTCAAGTACTTTGCCGCCTGTTTGAACTGTCACAACTGTATGAAGGTGTGTCCGGTGTGCTACTGCCGGGAGTGCTTTTTTGAGTCCGAGGCGCTGGAACGAGAACTGGATGAGGTGGTGCGAATCACAAGGCACAAGGGAGGGACGCGGCTGCCGCAGGGGACACTGCTTTTCCACATCACGAGGATGAATCATATGATGACTTCCTGTGTTCAGTGCGGGATTTGCGAAGACTCCTGCCCGGTGAAGATTGGTTTGAGTGTTCTGTTCAAGAAGGTTTCGCGCAACGCCCAGAAGGAGTTTGACTACCTGTCGGGTCGGTCGCTTGATGAGCCTTTGCCGCTCGTGACCTTCCGCGAGGATGAGTTCCGGACGATTGGAGAGTGAAGATGCCCGAGATAATTCTTACGGAACTTGACAGTCAATTTCGGGACCGAATTGCGGCGAAACTGGGCGATAAAAGTTTTATGCACTGCTTTGCCTGCGGTTCCTGTACCGCCTCCTGTCCGGTGCGGCGGCTGGATGAGAAGTACAACCCCCGGCGGTTGATTCGGATGGCGATTTTAGGGATGAAGGAGGAGGTTTACCGATCGGAGTTTATCTGGATTTGCTCTTATCATTCAACCTGTCTCAATCGCTGTCCCCAGAAGGTGAATATCGGTGCGGTGTGTGACGCGGTGGTGCGGATGGCAGAGGAAGAGAGAAAAAGAGGTACCGAACTGAAAGCGGGCGAGAGATGGGCGGAAACGAATGCCCGAGCAATCACGAAGGAAGGACAGGAGTTTCGTAATGCGGTGCGGGCGCTCGTCCCGGAAGTTGCCGTCTGTTTTATCTGCGGCAGTTGCACCGCAGTATGTCCGGAAGCGCTCATCGATGATAAAAAAGACCCGCGGCGGTTTATCCGAAAGGTAAATCTCGGGTTGCGGGATGAAGCGTTTCGTGATGAGTTTAAAGACATCTGCGCCACCCATTACCGGTGTGAAAGCCGGTGTCCGCAAGGGGTAAAAATCAACCGGGTGATGCAGGCGCTACGGGAACTGGCGGAAGAGGATGGTTATACCTATCCGGAATCGTTGAAGGAACTGGAGCGGTGAGGATGGAAATAGAGCAGAAGGTAAATAGCGCAGAAGAGCAGAAGGGGCCAGCGCCGGTTAATGCGGCGTTAGTAATCGGTGGGGGAATTGGCGGGGTACAGGCGGCGCTCGATTTAGCCGATGCCGGGTGCCGGGTTTATTTAGTAGAGCGGGCGCCGGCAATTGGCGGTTATATGGCGATGCTGGACAAGACCTTCCCCACCAATGACTGCTCGATGTGCATCCTTTCCCCCAAACTGGTCAACTGCGCCCGGCATCCGAACATTGAACTTATGACCCTCACGGAGTTGAAACAAATTCAGGGAGAGCCGGGGAATTTTCAGGTGCAACTGGTGCGCTATGCCCGTTCGGTTGACCTCAGCAAATGTACCGGTTGCGGTCTCTGTTTAGAGAAGTGTCCGGTGAAACTGCCCAATGAGTTTGAAGGCGGCTTGTCCCAGCGCCGGGCGATTTACCGGCTTTATGCCCAGGCGGTACCAAACGCCCCGGTGATTGACCGTATGCACTGTTTAAAGTTTACCAAGGACCGATGCGGTACCTGTGCCCGGGTGTGCACGGCCGGCGCGATTGATTACAACCAGAAGGATGAAGAGATTACGGTTGAGGTGGGGGCGATTGTGGTGGCGCCGGGAAGTGAGATTGTTGCGCCACGGATCAGGCCTGAGTACGGGTATGGACGGTTCCGGAATGTGGTAACCAGCCTGGAGTTTGAGCGGATTCTGTCGGCATCAGGGCCATTTGGCGGTCACATCAAGCGACCGGGTGACGGTAAGGAGCCGAACCGGATTGCCTGGATTCAGTGCTTTGGTTCCCGGGACGAGACGGTCGGGAAGGGTTACTGTTCCTCGGTTTGCTGTATGTACGCGACCAAGGAGGCGGTGATTGCCAAAGAGCACGCCCGGCAGATTGAGCCCACCGTTTTCTATATGGATATGAGGGCGTTTGGCAAGGATTTTGACCGCTACATTGAACGGGCACAAGCCCAGTACGGGGTTCGATTTGTGCGGGCAAGGATTGCCGAGTTGCGTGAGGAACCGGAGACAAAAGACATTGTGGTGCGCTATGCCGACGATAGTGGTCAGCGTTCAGAGCAGTTTGATATGGTGGTGCTTTCGTGCGGATTTGTGCCCCCGGATCAGGTGCGGGTATTGAACGAACGGCTGCAGGTGCCGATGAATGAGTTTTCTTATCCCGATGTAACCCTTTGGGACCCGGTCACCGTTCGGGAAGGGATATTTATCGCGGGCAGTGGCCAGGCACCGAAGGACATCCCTGAGACGGTGGTTTCCGCTTCGGCAGCAGCGGCACGGGCATTGAAATTGATTAAGGGGATAGGCGGCGGTAAAGGTAAAGATGGCGTGGCTGGTGAACAGGCGGTGCCGGTGGAAATTGTGACACCGCGGATTGGTGTATTTGTGTGTCACTGTGGCATTAATATCGGCGGTATTGTCCGGGTGCCAGAGGTTGTGGAGTTTGCCCGGAGTTTGCCCGGTGTGGTGTACGCCGAAGAGAACCTTTACTCCTGTTCGGCGGACACCTTGGAGAAGATTAAACTGCGTATCAAAGAGCACCGTCTGAATCGGGTGGTGGTGGCATCCTGCTCACCCCGCACCCACGAACCACTGTTTCAGGCGACCGTTGCCGAAGCCGGTTTGAACCCCCATCTCTTTGCAATGGCGAACATTCGGGACCAGTGTTCCTGGGTGCATATGGAAGAGCCGGATAAGGCAACCTTGAAGGCAAAGGATTTGGTGAAAATGGCGGTGGCGCGGGTGCGGCGCCAGGAGCCCTTAGAGCCGGTTAAGTTGCCGGTGACCAAAGCCGGTTTAGTTTTAGGCGGTGGGATTGCGGGGATGAGCGCGGCACGGGCGCTTGCCGATGCCGGGTTTGATGTTTATTTGGTGGAAAGGGAAAAAGAATTGGGCGGTAATGCCCGAACCATCAGCCGGACAATTGAAGGTGAGGATGTTCAGAGAAGGCTCGAGCAGATGGTGGCGCTGGTGAACTCCCATCCTCGAATCAAGGTTTACACCGGCGCAACCGTGAAGAAAATTGACGGGTTTGTCGGTTCGTACGAAACGACCCTGGAGCACGAGGGTGATTTGGTTAAGGTGAAACATGGTGTGGTGATTTTGGCAACAGGCGCAAGGTACCGGGAGCCAGTAGAGTATCTCTACGGTAAGTCAGATCAGGTGAAGACCCAGCAGGAACTGGAGAGAATGATTGAAATGGGCGCGGGTGCTAAATGGTCAGGTGCCAATAGCGTGGTGATGATTCAGTGCGTTGGTTCCCGGGAAGACGAACGTCCTTACTGTTCGCGTATCTGCTGTACCCAGGCGATTAAAAATGCCATTGCCTTGAAGGAACTGAATCCCGAGACCGATGTGATTATCCTCTATCGGGACATCAGAACCTATGGTTTGAAAGAGAAGTACTACCGCAAGGCGCGCGAACTGGGCGTGAACTTTATTCGGTTTGAAAAGGAGCGCCCGCCGGTGGTCGAGACCAAAGATGGCAGGCTGACGGTTCAGGTGTTTGAGCCAATACTGGGTATTGGGATTGAGATTGCGCCCGACCTTTTAGTGCTCTCTTCGGGTGTGGTGCCCCAGCCCGATGCCAGCGAACTGGCAAAGATGCTGAAGGTGCCATTACACCAGGACGGGTTTTTCCTTGAAGCGCATGCGAAACTCAGGCCCGTGGACTTTGCCACCGATGGGGTCTTTTTGTGTGGTTTATGTCACTATCCCAAGTTTATCGACGAGGCGATTGCTTCAGCCCAGGCGGCAGCGGGACGGGCGGCAACGGTTCTTGCCCGGGAGTTTATTGAGGGCGAGCCCTATCAGGCGGTTGTCAATCCGGCACGGTGCTCAGCGTGCCATATGTGCGAAACGCTCTGCGCCTATCGGGCGATTGAGGTAAAACTGGTCAACGAGCGTACCGGTAAATTTGCCGCGGTGGTCAATCCGGCGCTGTGCAAGGGCTGTGGTGCCTGTGCGGCAAACTGCCGGAGCGAGGCGATTGACATCAAAGGGTTTAAATCCGAAAACATCGTGCGGGAAATCGCCGCACTGTTTCAGTGAATTTAGATAGCGCCGAGGCGGAGATGAGCAGAAGTTTGCCGCCCACGCTATCGGGCGATGGGGCACGGTTATGAGATACCGTCTCCTTGAACACACCGCGGATCTGATGGTGGCGGTCTATGGCAAAGACCTGCCCGAACTCTTTTGCAATGCAGCGTTTATGCTGTTTGATATAATGGTAGATATAAAACAGGTCGAGCCTAAATTAAACGAACCGGTGGAGTTGAAATCGATTGACCTGGAAGAACTTTTTCTTGACTGGCTCCGCGAGTTGCTCTATCGGTTTTCCATTCGGGGTTTTGTGCCCAACAGGGTGGCGATTGAACATCTCAACCCGGCGTCGTTTGAACTCAAGGCACAACTGACCGGCGAGGTTTATCAGCCGGACAAGCACGGTTTAAAGATAGAGATTAAGACCCCGACCTACCATAAGTACCGGCTGGAGCAGAATGCCACCGGTTGGATTGCAACGGTGGTACTGGATGTTTAGGGGCTACCCTTAAGGGGCGAGATGTCCCGCAGCCTTTTGACCACCCGCTCAAACACCGCAACGGTGTAGTCGATATCTTCCTCAGTTGTTTCCTTGCCCAACGAGAATCGGACAACCGAATTGCGGAAAAGGGGTGGGATGTTGATTGCCTTGACCGTGGGCGATGGTTCGGGTTCGCCAGAAGAGCAGGCAGAGCCCGAGGCAACCGCAATTCCTTCGAGGTCTAAATTCATCAAGAGGGCTTCACCTTCAACATAGGCGACGCTGAAGTGACTGGTGTTGACCAGCCGGTTTTCCGGATGGCCATTGAGCCGGACATCCGGCACCCGGGAAAGAATTTCTTCTTCCAGGCGCCGGCGCAATAAGAGCATCTTTTCCGCGTGGCTTTGCCACTCGTTCTGCAAGATGGCACACGCCGTACCCATTGCCACGATGCCGATAATGTTTTCGGTACCGGCGCGCCGACCTTTTTCATGATGGCCACCGTGGATTAAGGGGTGAATCTTAACGCCTTCCCGGATGAAGAGGACGCCGACACCTTTGGGCGCGTGAATCTTGTGGCCCGAGATGGTCAGCAGGTCAACACCCAGTTCCTGGACATCGATTTTCATCTTACCGGCGGCAGCGACCGCATCGGTATGAAACAACACCCCGGCGTTTTTACAGACGGCGGCAATCTCCTTGATGGGCTCAATTGTGCCAATCTCATTGTTAGCGAGCATAACGCTGACCAGGGCGGTTTGCTTTGTTAGCGCTTTCTGCACCGCTGCCGGGTCGACAACACCGTAGGAGTCAACCGGCAGATAGGTTACCTGCCAGCCCTGCTCGGACAGATACTGGACGCTGCCCAAAATTGAGGCGTGTTCAATCGGGCTGGTAACAATGTGCCGCCCGCGCTCAAGCATCTGGGCAACTGCCACCCCTTTGACTGCCCAGTTGTTTGCTTCGGTGCCGCCGCTGGTGAAGAAGATTTCTTCGGGTCGGGCGTTTAAGAAATCGGCAACCTGTTCCCGTGCCCGGGCGATTCCTTCTGCGGCCTCACGGCCAAAGGAGTGCAAATTGGAAGGATTGCCAAAAAATTCATTCAGATAGGGTGCGATTGCCGCGCGGACCCGCGGGTCAATCGGTGTTGTTGAGTTGTTGTCCAGATAAACGCGCCGTTTCATGCTCCTTTACCTCCTTCTGCGCTTCGGCGTAGCTGCGCTTCTGACGCCGGCTTTTTATACCGCCAGCGATTTCGGCCAAAAAAATCATAATTACTCCGATAACAACGAACGCATCCGCCAGATTGAATGTAAACCAGCGGAGATGCAAAGGACGTAGTTCAAAATCAATAAAGTCGATGACAAAGCCGAGCCGGAACCGGTCAATAAGGTTGCCCAGCGCGCCGCCCAGAATCAGACCATAGGCAGCGCCCAGCCAGTTACTTTTTGTTTGGAGGGCAAAAATCAAAACGAGAATGACGCCAATACCGGGGAGGAGGAAGTAGAGAAACCGGGGACCAAATGGAATCCCAAAAACGCCCCGGGTGTTGGTCGTGTAGGAAATTTTCAGGATGTCGCCCAGAAGACGAATCGGGGCGCCACCTTCAACCCCGCCGGTAATGCCGTAAACCACGATTTTTGTCAACTGGTCAGCGAAAAGCGCGGCGATGGCGGTCCAGACAAACGACCGGCGCAAAGCGGCAGCCATCAGACGATGTGCTCGGCGCCCGCAAGCAGCCGGTCGAGCGCTTCGGCGTTATACACCCGGATATGGTAGTGCTGGGCAAACTGCTGGGCATCTTCGGACAGGCGCGGGACAGCGATGAGGATGATGTCCTGGGCATTGACATCGTATGCCTTGGCGTACAGCTTGATGACCTCTTCTGAGTCAACCGCCCGTTCGGCTGAGGCAAATCCAACGATGATTCGGTGTTCGAGCGGTCCGGTTTGCTTGGTGGCGAGGATGTCGATGATGTGCTCGGCACCGGACCTGCCCACCAGGCGCGCTGCCTCCTGAACATCGTAGCCTTCCCGTTTCAGAATCTCGAGCACCTTGGCGCGGGGGATGCGCTCAAGCCGGAGTTTTGAGATTTGTGCCGGGTCGAGTACGAACCGGTAGAGAATTAGTTCCCGCACGCCGTCTTTCGGGAAGGTGCGGTCACAGGTCGGGCAGTGCCACTTTTCCACCGGGGTTCGGGTTATCTCCCGGCAGTCTTCACACTGATAGCGGGTGCCGAGGTCGTCATAGTCGCTGCCGATGAGGAAAAGTTCGGCACGGCACTTGGGACAGACCCGCTCGTTGAGACGCTGGAAGTCCTTTTCCGGTCCGGTCCAGTTGCAGGTACGGTGTCTTAAAAGGCGCACGCGATTTAGATTGGGCGAACCACACTTGGGGCAGAAGACCGTCCACTTGAGGTTATTTGAGTTGCAGACCGGGCAGATGAGAAGCCGTTCGGCAAAATGGCGCTCAAGATATCCCACACGGTGCAGGTCTTCAAGTAGCCGCTGGGCGTATTCGGCATCAACGCCCAGGTGGCTTTCGACCACCGGATAACCTACCCAGCCTCCAGGACGCGGGGCAAACACCGGTTCCAGAGCCGGGATTTTATTCTCCGCAACGAGTTCTAAAAGGCTCAACACCTTCGGGTCGTTAATCATCTTTAGCCTCCTTGATAATTATACCAGAAAAAGTTCCTCAAGTCAAAGCGTCGCTTTGAGATTGTTGGGGCGGGAAACAACCGAAGTTGTGGAGAGGAAAAAGGGTTTGACTTGGGGGCACCATAAGTTAAACTGATTTGGAGTATGGACAGGGTGTCTTTATCAGCCAATGCGCTTGAGGTGCTGAAGCGGCGCTATCTGCGCCGGGATGAGCAGGGTAACATTGTTGAGACCCCGGAAGAGATGTTCTTAAGGGTGGCAAAGACGATCGCTGAGGTCGATGCCCAATACGGAGCGTCTGCGACTGCGGTTGACCGACTGACAGAGGAGTTTTACCAGTTGATGAGTAATCTGCTGTTTCTGCCCAATTCACCTACTTTGATGAACGCGGGGACCGAACTGGGCCAGTTGAGCGCCTGTTTTGTTCTGCCGGTGGGAGATTCAATGGAGGAGATTTTTGATGCGGTGAAGTTTGCGGCGCTGATTCACAAGTCGGGCGGTGGTACCGGTTTCAGTTTCTCGCGGCTAAGGCCCAAAGGGGATGTCGTGGGCTCAACCAAAGGGGTCAGTTCCGGTCCAATCTCTTTTATGAGCGTGTTTGATGCGGCAACCGAAGCGGTAAAACAGGGTGGCAGACGCCGGGGTGCCAATATGGGGCTTTTGCGGGTTGACCATCCGGACATTCAGGAGTTTATCACCTGCAAGGACGACCCGAACCGTTTTCCGAACTTTAACATCTCGGTGGGTGTCACCGAGGAGTTTATGCGGGCGGTTGCAGAGGAGAGAGAGTATGCGCTAATCAATCCTCGTTCCCGGGAAGTGGTACAGCGGTTGCGGGCCCAGGAGGTCTTTAATCTCCTAATCCATCAGGCGTGGAAGAATGGCGAACCGGGGATAGTTTTTCTCGATCGGGTGAATGCGGCGAATCCGGTGCCCGCTGAAGGCGAAATTGAGGCGACCAACCCCTGCGGTGAACAGCCGCTCTTGCCCTATGAGTCGTGCAATCTCGGTTCAATCAATTTGGCGCGCATGGTTAAAGACGATGCGGTGAACTGGCAACTTCTCGGTCAGGTGGTACACAAGGCGGTGCACTTCCTTGACAATGTGATTGACGCCAACCGCTATCCGCTCCCGGTGATTGCCGAAAAGACGCGGCGCAATCGGAAGATCGGGCTGGGAGTGATGGGCTGGGCGGATATGCTGGCGCAACTGGGGATTCCCTACAACGCTTTGGAGGCGCTCCAGTTAGCGGAAGCGGTGATGAAGTTTATTTTCGAACAGGGCAAACAGGCGTCCCATCATTTGGCAAAGTCAAGGGGTGTATTTCCGAACTTTGAGAAAAGTGTTTATTATCCGGCTGAAGAGTTGCGCAATGCGACGATTACCACGATTGCACCGACCGGTAGTTTGAGCATCATCGCCGGTTGCAGTAGCGGGATTGAGCCCTACTTTGCCCTTGCTTTTGAGCGCAACATTCTGGACGGCACGCGGTTGCAAGAGGTCAATCCTTATTTGGCGGCAGAACTAAAAAAGCGCGGCATCTGGAACCAGGCGGTGGAACAGGCTTTGCTTGCCGAAGGGAAGGTTACCAACATTCCCGATGTGCCGGACGATTTGAAATTGCGGTTTTTGACCGCACTGGAGTTGACGCCGGAAGAGCATATCCGGATGCAGGCGGCGTTCCAGCGCTATGTGCACAATGCGGTGAGTAAGACGGTGAATCTGGCAAACAGGGCGTGCGAAGAGGATGTGCGCCGGGTATTTCTTTTAGCCTATGAACTCGGTTGTAAAGGGGTGACGGTCTATCGGGACGGGTCAAGGGTAGCCCAAGTTTTATCGGTGAAGGGTGTTGCGGCGGCGGTTAAACCGCGGGGGCGTGCCCATTTGTTAACCGGGGTGACGCGGAAGATGGTAACCGGCTGTGGCAATCTGTATGTGACGATTAACCGGGATGAGAGCGGTCGGCTGTTTGAGGTGTTTACGAACATCGGTAAGGCCGGGGTGTGCGCGCAGGCGCAGGCGGAGGCGATTGGTCGGTTGGTGTCGCTCATATTGCGCAGCGGGATTGACCCCCGGCAGATTGTCAAGCAGTTGAAGGGGATATCGTGCCAGTCACCCGCCTGGTCAAAGAACGAGAAGATTACCAGTTGTGCTGATGCCATCGCCAAGGCGCTGGAGCAGGAGCTGGGAGAGGTTGTGGAGGTGGCGCAGGGTAATGAAGGTGCCTGTCCGGACTGTGGGGGCAGGGTGGAGTTTCAGGAGGGGTGTCTGGTTTGCGTCTCGTGCGGATTCAGTAAGTGTCCGTGAACGCAGCCCGGGCGGGGTGGGTTGTTGCCTTTCCCAGTTAAGCGCGGACGAGTTTAGCCGTTTTTTTATTTAGAGCCCAAAGATGCGAGAAATTAACGGTCATTTTGGGTCTGGTATCTATAAGTGACTATTTTTTAGTTCTTTAGGAGATTTTATGCCCCGGGTGCCGGGCTTGCCATAGAGCCGTTCCGGGGATGGTAATGGGGAGGTAATTGGTGATAGGGTACAGCGCTCAAATGGGTGTTGTTAAAGGGAGGGTTTGGTCCAGACGGGCAGGTGATATCAGGAGCGGGGCTGGTTAGTGGATGAAGAGGTAAGCGAGGAGCGGGGCGATGATGAGAGCGGGAAGGAGGTTGAGGATTTTTATCTGTTTGATTTCAAGGAGGTTGATGCCCAAGCCGATAAGGATGAGTCCGCCAACCGCGGTGAGTTCATCGGTCAGGATTGGGTTCAGGGTTTGTCCGAGAAGACGGACGATGATTGTTAAGCCCGCCTGGTAAAAGAAGAGGGGCAGGACCGAGAAGAGGACGCCAATGCCCAGCGCCGCACTGAGCGCGACCGCAGCGACTCCGTCAAGGAGCGACTTGGTCAGATACAAGGTTGGCGGTCGGCCCAAGCCCTCTTCAACCGCACCGAGGATGGTCATTGAGCCCATACAGAAGAGGAGGAAGGCGGAGATGAGCCCTTCGGTGAAGCGGTCGGCTTTTACGGCAAAGCGGGTTTTCAGTTTTTCAACCGCCTGGTTGAAGACCTGCTCAATTTTGAGCAGTTCGCCGACGATGGCGCCGGGCAGGATGGAAAAGACGAGAATCAGGATGTGGTGGGTTTTGAGTGCCATTGAGAAGCCGAGGAACAGGGTGAAGATGCCAATGGCGTTGAATGCGGTTTGGGTGAGGCGTTGAGGCAGCCGGGTGTGGAGGAAGATACCGATGATGCTGCCGACAATCACGGTCGCGACATTGACGATGGTGCCAAGCATTGCTTAATATTAGCCGGCGTCTGGAGGCAAGGCAATTGTGGAGCACGGGGGTTAAAACTTGACTTTATTGCGGACCGGGTTAAATTAAGTCGGTTGCGCCCGTAGCTCAGATGGATAGAGCGGCAGACTCCGGATCTGCAGGCCACGCGTTCGAATCGCGTCGGGCGCTGTTTTTTTGAAGGAGGTAAGATGGAATTTTATGAGGTGGTGAATCGGCGTTTAAGCGTTCGGGCGTACAAGAGCGACCCGGTGCCGGATGAGGTTTTGAACCGCATCCTTGAGGCCGGAAGAAGGGCGCCGTCAGCAAAGAACTATCAGCCCTGGAAGTTTATCGTGGTGAAGGACGCAGCGGTGCGTCAGGCGCTGGTGCCGGCGTGCCGTAATCAGGCGTTCATCGCTCAGGCACCAATGGTCATCTGCGGTTGTGCCCTTGAGGAGTTGGCGTGGAAAGGGATGGGTGGTTACTGGTCAGCAGCGGTGGTTGATGTCACCATCGCGCTGGAGCATATCATCCTCGCCGCAACGGCGGAAGGTTTAGGCACCTGCTGGATTGGCGCATTTAAGGAAGAGGAGGTGCGTAAGGTGCTGGGAATTCCCGATGGGGTGAAGCCGGTGGCGCTGACACCATTAGGTTATCCGGCACAGGAGCCCAAGCCCCGGGAGCGAAAGCCGCTTGCCGAGATTGTCTGTTTTGACCGTTACCAGTAGTTAATCAACTCGTTGTTTTCTTTACCCGACTTCAAGTTCCATAACGATGGCGTCTTCGCCGTTTTCGTAGTAGCCCCGGCGGATGTAGGTTGGGACGAAGCCAAATCGGCGGTAGAATTGCTGGGCGCCGGTGTTGGAGATACGGACCTCAAGGTAAACCGAATCGGCACCTTGGCGCCGGGCGAATTGGAGTGCGGCTTCCATCAGGCGGGTGCCGATTTTTTGACGCCGGGCATCAGGGGCAACCGCGATGTTGGCGATGTGGACCTCTTCGTGGCCCCAGGCGATGAGGTAGCCGACAACGCCGCGGCTGGCTTCGGCGACGATACAGAGCGCATCCGGTCGAAATATGTCTGAGGCGAAGAAGGAACGGCGCCAGGGGTTGGGAAAGGTCTGGGTTTCAATCGCCATTACCTGGTCAATGTCCGCTTCGGTCATCTGCCGGATCAGGATGCTCTCTTTTTTGTCTTGACGGTCCATCGGTGGGCTGTTCAGTGCGTAATAACCGTCTTTACGGTAACGGTTTGATTTTCGGTAGCGCTCCTGATTGCGGTGTAAAGGAAGTAAACGCCCAGGCGCAGTTGATGGCGCCGTTCATTTTGTCCATTGCAGTTGATTTGGTGGACGCCGGCCAGAAGGATACCGACGAAATTAAGACCGGGACTAGTGCCGGCAGCGCCGCGCTGGTAGGAGTTGGCGATTATTGTGCTGCCTGATTTAAACACTTTGATATGTTAGCCGAGGAAGTTGCTAAGTCAAATTGGATTTTCTTGACTCAAAAGAGCGGTGCGGTAAGTTTAATAGAAGGGACAGCGACAGACCGGAAGCGTAAGTCGCAAGCCGGTTGTTTCTGGTGCGCAACCAGAGACACAGGGAACGCCGTGTAAATCGGCGACGGTCGCGCCCACTGTGAGCGGCGTGTTTTGTCCATCAACGCCACTGGCAATGCCGGGAAGGCGATGGACGGTGCCGCAAGTCAGGAGACCTGGTCGCTGTCAAGGTCGGTAAACTCTTTGCACGGAAAGGAGTGCCGCAATGGTTCTGCTGTTATTAGTTTCTTTTCTTACCCCGTCCGGGGTGTTTTGGGGCCAGGTATGCGACGCAACAACCAGGGCACCGGTACCGTTTGCCGAAGTTGAGATTTCTCCCCCGGGGTTAAAGGTGGTTGCCGATTCACTGGGGATTTTTCGGATTGGCATCGGTGATCAGGAGAATAAATTTACCGTGTTGATATCGAGGGTGGGGTACGAAACAAGGGTCTGGAAGGATGTTGCCCGTGATAAAGCGGCGGTGTTTTACCTTTTACCCAGGGCGATTCCGATTGCCGGCGTGACGAGTACTTCATCCCGGGTTGGTGTTCAGGGGGCGGTTGCTCAGCCGGTGTCGGCGATTGTAAATGAGCCAACAAGTGGTAAGGGGTTTAACGATGTGGGCGGATTAATCGGCGCTGCCGCCGGAGTGCAGGTGAACGATTACGGTAATCTGACGACGGTGATGTTACGCGGGGCAAGTGGTGAACAGACAGTGGTGATGCTCGACGGGATAAAGTTGAACTCAAGTCTTAACAACCTGGCGGATGTCAGTTTGATTTCTCCGGTGGTTGCGGCGGAGGTTGAGGTGATGCGGGGCGGGGCTTCGGCGCTGTACGGAGCGAATCCAATTGGCGGGGTGGTGAACATCAAAACTCCGGAGCCGAAAACGCACCGGGTAAGGGCGGGCCTGGGATTGGGTTCGCTCGGTCGGCGTAATGGTAATGTTTTATTTTCTCTGCCCGGAGTGGTTGATTTTCTCTTTGCGGGCGGTTTTTTGCAGGCAGATAATCGGTGGCGATACCGGGATAATCTTGATTCCGTGCGCACCCGTTTAAACTGTGACATCAGTCGGGGTGATTTGCTGGTTAAGACCCAAACACGGTTCTGGAACCGCCACTATTTTTCGCTTTCCGGATTGCTGGGTACGGCAGAGCGAGGTTCGCCGGGCCCGATTTCATTTCCCTCAGACAGCGCCCGGCTTAGGGATTCAAGGTTGATGACAGTTGTCGGGTATGACCTGCAGGAAACGGACAATGCCCGGCTCAGTTGCCGTTTTTCTCATCAGCGTAACTGGCAGAACTATTTTAACCCGTCAGGTTATTTCACCGCCAATGATACCCATCAGATTCACCAAACCGGGGTTAATGTCAATCAGTGGTTGGCACCGGTCAAATGGTTAACGGGTAACTTTGGTGTTGAGTATGTTTTTGAGCAGGGCAAGAGCACGAGGGTGGGAACACCAAATCGGACAACAACCGCTTTCTACCTTGAAGCCGGACTCTCTGGTGGCGGACTGGAACTGAAGCCAGCGTTGCGCTACGACCTTTTAATGAGTAAAGGACAGTTAACAGGGGGCGAGGGTATGAGCCGGAGTTATGGTACGGTGAGTCCGAAGGTTTCGTTAATCGTAACCCGATTTGATCCGATAAGTTTGTACCTCGGGGCAAACCGCTCTTTCCGTGCGCCAACTTTTAATGAGTTGTGGTGGCCCGATGATGGCTGGACCGCAGGGAATGCAGGTTTGGCGCCCGAGTTTGGTACCGGGATTGACGGTGGTTTAGGGTTTGAGATAACAAGTAAAGGACAGGTGCGCTTCGGGGTGTATGAAACGCAATTTACCAATTTGATTCAATGGATGCCCGACACCGGCTTCAAATATCAGCCGGTCAATATCGCGTCCGCATCGGTCAAAGGTGTTGAGACGGATGCCGGTTTTAACTTTCGGTGGTTTGGCGGCAATCTGGGAGCAACATATCAGGTCTGTACAAGCGAAGGAAAGGAGTTGCCCTATCGCCCCAGGCTTTCAGTAAATGGTGGGGTATGGGTGGCATATCTGGTAAATGGTGAAGTGTCTGTAGCCAAGTTGAGCTTAAGTGGTAGGTCGAAGTCCAAACGTTACACCGACGGAAACAACAGCGACTCGCTTGCCGGTTTTGCTGTTTTTGACGCCGAGGTTGTTGTTGACCCGGTTCGTGCGATTTACGCAAACAACAGGTGGCAATGTTTGTTGGCAGTGGGTTGCAGAAATGTTTTTAATCAGCAGTACCAGGAGTTGAAAGATTATCCATTACCGGGTAGGAGTGTCTACTTAGAATTAGATATTGGTATATAAGTAGTGTTATTCTGTTGTTGATGGTTTAAATTCTTTACCTTATTTATAAGAGATAGGTAATAATCTTTAGTATCGTTAAATAGTTCTTGGTATTTTTTTGCGACCGGCTCTGCTCGGGGTGGAATGACCTTTAACGGGTTGACCGGTTTGCCACCCTGGCGAATTTCAAAATGGAGATGGGGACCGGTTGCAAGGCCGGTTGCGCCGACATAACCTACGGTCGCGCCTTGGCGGACAAATCTGCCTTCTTTTATCCCTGGACCGTACTTGGATAGATGGCCGTAGCGGGAGACCAAGCCGCCCGAATGTTTGATTTCCACCAGGTTGCCATAACCATCGCACCAGCGCGCCATAGTAACAGTGCCGTCCGCGATGGCGCTGACCGGTGTGCCCCGCGGCGCAACATAGTCAACACCTTGATGAGGCCGATAAATCCGCAAAATGGGATGGAACCGCATTCCGAAGTAGGATGAGACTTTGGCAAAGGAGAGCGGAGAACGGAGTACGGTCTTACGCAAAGATTGGCCCTTTTCGTTGTAGTAGTCCCACCGGCCTGATGGGTCTTGGAAGTAGAAGCCGTAAACATTTTCGGTTTTGCTTTTATAGTGTACGGCGTAGATTCGGCCATAGGTGTAGGTTTTACCCTCAACATTCAACTGGTCAACAAGGAGTTCGAAGGTGTCGCCGTTGTTGCATTCGGTAAAGAAGTCGATATCGTAGCGCAGGATTTCGGCAAAGTTGACGACAAGTTGCGGTGTACCGCCCATTTTCAGTAAAGAGTTCCAGAGGGAGTTTTCAATGGTGCCGATGATGACATACTTAACGGTGTCAACCGGTTTGATTTTTTTCTGGGCAATAAAACCGTGCACTGAATCGAAAGATACTTCGTAAGTTGTAATTAAGTTCGGGTGGTAGTCGATGCGCGCGAGGTTCAAGCCGTGGTAGTAGAGGGAAACAGAGTCACCGGGTTTCATTTTGCGAAAGTCGAAGTCGGCGCGCTGCAGTGCGGCGTAGATGGCGTTGATGGTTGTCTCGGGCAGGCAGAAACGGCGCAGGAGATGGGCAAGGACTTCGTTTTTGGCCAGGATGGCACCGGCGTAGTAGGTTGAGTCTGGACTGGGTATTTCCGGACCGCAGAACTTGGGTTTTGAAGGTTTATGCCGGAACAGGAGGAGGGCAAGCAGGGTGGCGATGAGGACGGGTATGATAAGCAACCAGTAAGGAAGGTTTTTTGTGTTTTGAGCCGGGGGTGGTTTTGGCACGGGCGGAATCATAAGAACATCCTTCCTATCTGGTAAATGGCGGTAGCGGTGAGCCAGGATATGAGGAGGGTGTAGAGTGCGGTAAAGATGGCGAGTTGCCAGCCGAGTTCGCGACGAATCGCGGCAAAGGTTGCAATGCAGGGAAAGTAGAGTAGGGAAAGAACCATGAAGGCGTAGGCGGAAAGGGGGGTGAAGTGGGCTTGTAGGACACCGGTTAACCCTTGCGGGCTGCTGGCGTGGACTGTTGCAAGGGTGCTGACAACGATTTCTTTTGCCACGATGCCGGCAAGGAGCGCCACGGCGGACCACCAGTAGCCGAAGCCGGCCGGTTTCAAGAGCGGGGCGATAAGGTTGCCAATCTTGCCGAGGAAACTCTGGGCAGAAGCGTTGGGAACTCCCCAGGGCAGTCTGCCAAGGAGCCAGACGACTATCACGGCGGGCGCAATAATGTACCCAGCGCGCCGGATGAACAGCGCGGTGCGTATCCAGGCAGGACGGAAAACGGTGCGCCAGGTGGGCGTGTGGTAGGGAGGTAGTTCTATAATTAAGGGCGCTTCTTCGTGCCGGAAGAGGATGTGCCGAAGGAGCCGGGCGGTGGCAACGGCGATGAGTACGCCTAATAGGTAAAGGGAAAACACAACGAGGAATCGGAGTCGGTTGAAGAAAACACCGGCGAACAGGATGTAGATTGGCAGTCGGGCAGAACAGGAGATGAAGGGAATGGTCAAAATGGTGAGGATGCGGTCTTTGCGCGCTTCGAGCGTCCGGGCGGAAAGAACCGCCGGCACATTGCAGCCAAAACCCAAAAGAAGGGGAATGAACGATTTGCCATGCAATCCCATTGCGTGCATGAATTTGTCCACAAGAAATGCCGCCCGAGCCATATAACCGGAGTCTTCAAGCAGCGCAAGGATAATATAAAGGATGATTATGTTCGGAATAAATTTCAGAACCGTGCCAATGCTGATGATGAGTCCGTCGGCAATCAGGGAGGTAAACCATTCGGGTACGGTGAGGTTGGTCAGGAGGGTTGCTACACCCTGGGCAAGCAGGTTAAATAGTTTGTCAAGGAGCTGGCTTAAAGGTGTTCCGAGAGCAAAGACCACAAAGAAGGTTAACGCCATCATCAAAAAGAAGAGGGGGATGCCCACGAAGCGGTTGAGCACGATGGAGTCGATGACTTCTGACAGGTCCAGCGAGCGTTGGATTTTTGGTGTTTGCCGAACGCACTCTTTCAATATCCCCCGGATGAAGCCGTAGCGCCGTTCAATTATGGCGCTCTGGGCGTCGTGCCGATGGCGCTGGCTCAAGGCGGCACGGGCGGCAGCGGCGACGGTGGTCGCTTGTTCAAAGGTAGTGCGCTCCTGAGGCGCGGGAGGTGTTGCCACGGCGCCGGTTTCCAAAAGTTTCAGCGCCTGCCAGCGGCGCTCGGTCTCCGGCAAATTTGCGGGTAGGGTACTCATTATCCGAGCGATATCACGCTCGATTTCTTCGCCGTAATCAATGCGCAAAGGTTTCGCGGGTTTTTCTTCCCGACCAAGGTTATGAATCACCGCCCGCAACTGGTCGATTCCTTCGAGCCGGGCGGCGACAAGCGGTACAATCTGGACACCAAGCAGTTGAGCAAGGCGATCGATGTCAATCTCAACTCCTTTTGCCCGGGCAATGTCCATCATATTTAAGGCGACAACCACCCGGGTGCCAATTTCCAGAAGCTGGATGACAAGATAGAGGTTGCGTTCAAGGTTTGCGGCATCAACTACCGCAACCACGCCGTCCGGTTTTTCGTTGATGAGAAAGTTGCGGGCGATACGTTCGTCAATTGTCCAGGCGTCAAGGGCATAGGTGCCCGGCAGGTCAACAACAATGACTTCGTGGCCCTGATAGATTGAGCGACCTTCGTGTTTTTCCACCGTGACCCCGGGCCAGTTGCCGACCGCAACCGCGCCGCCGGTGAGGGCGTTGAATATGGTACTTTTGCCGGAGTTCGGGTTGCCGGCGATGGCGACTTTAATCGGTCTTTTGGACTTCATCGGTTTCGGCAATTACTGTTATGCGCCGCGCCATTCCCCGTCCCATCTGGAGCATCTGCCCCTGAATTTCAACCGTAACGGGACCGGTTTGCCCATTGTCTTTTCGGACAACAACCACATCAGGCATAATCCCGATGTGGGCAAGTTTCTGGGCTAAGCCGCGGCCGCCGGAAATCCCAACAATTTTGAATCTGCCCGGGGGTGCTTCGCTTAATGGGTAAACTTTTATCGGTTCGACAATCACCAGCTCCGCCTCTTTCTGACGGAGCGAGATGCAGTAACCCAAAAGTTCATAGGCACGGGGGTCGCCCATCGGTGCACAACGGGAAACCCGGACCCGTGTGCCCGGAATAAAGCCCATTGTTTCCAGCCGGCCGCGGAGCGCCGGCTTTCCTTCAACCGCCTGGATAACACCCCATTCGCCCACGGCAAGTTCACTCAGTTTTTTCATTTGACTCCAAACCGTCGGACAAATCCTAAAAGCCGCCGGGCAGTTTCGGGCGAGAGGGCGTGTTCTAAACGACAAGCGTCCTGCGCTGCAATCCGGGCGCTGACCCCAAGGACCTGATGTAAAAACTGTTCGAGAAGGTGATGGCGGTGGTAGATTGTCGTGGCATAGTTCTGACCGCGGGTCGTGAGTTCAACACCCCCATAGTGTTCGTGCCGCACCAGCCCTTTGGTTTTTAAATGGTTCAGGGCATTGACGACGGAGGGCCGGCTTACCCCTAAGAAATGAGCGATATGTTTTACCCGAACCGGCCGCTTTTGGACACTGAGCAACAGAATGGCTTCGAGATAGTCTTCGAGACTTTCCCCTAAAGCGGAGCGGAAACAAGTAAAGTTATTTTTAACTAACATTGTTAGCCGGGACTAATTTTAACTATCAAGAAGCATGCGGTCAAGCGATGACAATCAGAAGAGTTTTTCGGTCGGCGGTAAAATTTTTAACTACCAGGACATTGTCGGCATATTATCGGGTCTAAGCCTTTGCCTTCGTAGGCGCGGTGGAAATGGTTCTGGAATTCGGCAATAAGTTTTTTCGCCCTTTCTTCGTAGGCCGATTTGTTGTCCCAGGTATTTCTGGGGTTGAGGATTGCGGGGTCGGAGATATTGGGGCAGGAGTTAGGGATTGCGAGCCGGAAAAATGTTTCGGTTTCATAGTTGACATTGTCCAGGTCGCCGGCGATTGCTGCCTGTACGATTTCGCGGGTAAGGGCGATGTCGATTCTTCTACCCACTCCGTAAGGACCGCCCGTCCAGCCGGTGTTGATGAGAAAGACGCGGGTGTCGTGCCGTTTGAGTTTTTCACCTAATAGGTGGGTGTAGTCTTCGGGTTTTCGAGGCATAAAAGGCTGACCGAAGAAACGGGAGAAGGTGCTTTTGGGTTCGACAATACCGGTTTCGGTGCCGGCAAGTTTTGATGTGTAGCCCATTAAGAACCAGAACATCGCCTGTTCCCGGGTAAGTCTGGCAACCGGGGGCAAAACGCCGTTGGCGTCAGCGGTGAGGAATATTATGGTTTTGGGGTGATTGCCAATTGCTGGCGTTTTGATGTTCTTGAGAAAGGCGAGAGGATAGGAGCCACGTGAGTTTTCGGTGAGACGAGAATCCGAGAGGTCGAAGTTACCGTCCGGGTAAACAAGAACATTTTCAATAATCGCACCATGTTCAAGGTAAGGGGCTTCATGGAAACAGGCGTGGTAAATGTCGGGCTCTTTTTCAGGATTGAGGTTGATGAGTTTAGCATAGCAGCCGTTTTCAAAGTTGGCGACGCCATTGTCCGACCAGCCGTGTTCGTCGTCACCTAACAGTTTACGCCGGGGGTCGGCTGAAAGGCTGGTTTTGCCGGTACCGGAGAGTCCTAAAAACAGGGCGACATCGCCGCGGGGTCCTTCATTTGCCGCACAGTGTAAGGGGAGGATGCCGTGGTCGGGTAAGAGGTAGTTCATTACGGTAAACAGCAGTTTTTTGATAGTGCCGCAGTAGGCGGAGCCGAAGATAATCCCGATACGGTTGTCGTAATCGATCGCGATTGCCATTGTGCTGGTCTTGCCGGTTTTGGGAAGCCGGCGGAGCCGGCCGGAGTACTTTTCCCCATCGAGCCGGTCGTAAGGCAAGGCGAGAAGAATAAACGGGGTATGAGCAAAGCGAGAACAGTTGATATCAGCCGGAATCGGCAAGAACATATTGTCGCAAAATAGCGCCTGAAGGGCACGGTCGGTGATAATGCGCAAAGGTAAGGCGTATTGAACATCAGCACCAATCACCCGGTCAAGATGATAAAGTTGTGGTTTTGTGGTAAGTCGCTCCAAGGCATCCTGGAAAAGCATATCAAACGTTTCGGGGGTTATCGGCAAATTGTTTGGTGAGGACCAGTCGATTTTTCCCTCGGACTCCGGTCGCAGGACCGTTACTGTGTCCTGCGGGGAACGTCCGGTAGAGTCGGCAGGAGTCCAGGTGGCAAGACACCCGGGTTTTGCCACAATTGCTTCCCGGCGCTCAACCGCTGCGGCGATGAGCTGGCGGCGTGGAGGGTTATGCTGGATGCCCGTATGGTTGTTCAGGATTTCTTTGATGCGACGGTGAAACTGGTTCATACTGAGCCTGAGCGGGGCAGTTTTGAGCCTTTACTGATTGCCGATTGAGCGGCAACAAGTCGGGCAACCGGGACACGAAAAGGTGAACAGGATACATAGTCAAGCCCGATTTTGTGACAGAATTGAATCGTTGCCGGGTCACCACCATGTTCACCGCAGATGCCGACTTTGAGTCTGGGGTTTGCTTTTCTCCCATTCTGAACCGCAATTTTAAGGAGGGTGCCAACTCCTTTCTGGTCCAGCGTGTCAAATGGATTTTCCTTCATAATGTTAAGGCGTTGATATTCGTTAAAAAACTTGCCGTAGTCGTCGCGGGAAAAGGCAAAGGTCAATTGGGTCAGGTCGTTGGTGCCGAAGGAGAAAAAGTCGGCAACGCGGGCAATTTCTTGGGCGAGGAGGGCGGCGCGCGGGACTTCAATCATCGTACCGACTGAGAATTCAACCGGCAGGCCCGTTTCCGCAAACACCTGAGCGGCGGTTTCTTCAATTAAACGACGCTGGCGAGCAAGTTCTTCGGCGTCGCTAACGAGGGGAATCATAATTTCCGGGTGAACCCGACAGCCTTCGCCTTTTACCTGGCTGGCGGCTTCAAATATTGCCCGGGCTTGCATCGCGGTGATTTCTGGATGAATGATTCCCAGACGGCAGCCGCGAAATCCGAGCATCGGGTTTTGTTCTTCAAGAAGGCGTATCTTTTCCTGAATCTGCTCGACTGCAATACCAAGACGGTCTGCCAGCTGGGCGATACGCGCCGGGTCCTTGGGCAGGAATTCGTGGAGCGGTGGGTCAAGAGTGCGAATCGTTACCGGAAACCCATCCATCACCCGAAAGATACGGACAAAGTCCTCGCGCTGCATTGGCAGGAGTCGGTCGAGCGCCTGTTTTCTGCCCAAAGCATCGGCGGCAAGAATCATCTCCTGCATCACCCCGACGCGGTCCGGGGCAAAGAACATATGCTCGGTACGGCACAAGCCGATACCCTGAGCACCAAACTGTCTTGCCCGGGCGGCATCTTCGGGCGTGTCGGCATTTGCCCGGACGCGCAGCCGACTCATTTTGTCTGCCCAGGAGAGTAGGGTGTTGAACTCTTCCGAGAGTTGGGGTTGTTGCATTGGAACGGTGCCGATGATGACCGCACCGGTTGAACCGTCAATGGTGATGATATCACCCTCTTTCAATTCGTGGCTGTCGATGCGGACGGTTCCTTTCTCATAGTCAATCTGGAGGGCACCGCAGCCAACTACGGCCGGTTTACCCATACCCCGGGCAACAACTGCAGCGTGCGATGTGGTGCCACCGGCTGATGTCAGGATACCTTCTGCCTTTGCCATTCCTGCGACATCGTCGGCCGATGTCTGGTGCCGGACGAGAATTACCTCTTTGCCCTGTTCGGCAAGTTCACGCGCCCGGGAGGCGCTTAATACGATTTCGCCGGCTGCGGCACCGGGTGAAGCAGCGATACCTTTTGCCACCGCTTGATATTTAACACCCGGAACGATGGTTTTGTGAAGGAGAACGCCCACCGTTTCCGGTTCGATACGGAGGATGGCGTCCTGACGGCTGATGAGGCGTTCTTTTGCCATATCAACGGCAATTTTAACCGCCGCGGTTGGAGTTCGTTTGCCGCTCCGGCACTGGAGAATCCATAGTTTGCCCTTTTCCAGAGTCCATTCGACATCCATCATATCCCGGTAATGGCGTTCCAGCCGGTTAAGAAGTTTTGTTAGTTGTTGATAGATTCTCGGTTGGGTTTGGGCAAGGGATGAAACGGGTAAGGGTGTGCGGATACCGGCGACGATGTCTTCACCCTGGGCGTTGGTCAGGTACTCACCGTAAACCTTCTTCTCCCCTGTTGCCGGGTCTCGGGTGAAGGCAACGCCCGTGGCGGAATCTTCGCTGGCGTTGCCAAAGACCATTGCCTGGATGTTGACTGCGGTTCCCCAGTCGTCCGGTATTGAGTAAAGTTTGCGATACTCTTGGGCTCGAGGGTTGTTCCAGGATTCAAGCACGGCGATAATCGCGCGCCAGAGTTGTTCATACGGGTCCTGGGGGAAGTCAGCGCCGGTTGATTGCCTGATGACCAGTTTGAAAGCGGTAATAACCCGACTCAGGGTTTCTTCGTCCATTGGCATTGGCGCCGTACCCTGTTCCCGGTGAATAATCGCTTCAAAATTTTCCCGACCGGTTTTTAGCACGACATCGCCAAACATCTCGAGTAATCGCCGATAGGCATCAAGGGCAAAGCGACGATTTTTTGTAAGCCGAGCGAGTCCTTCTACTGTAATATCATTGAGTCCTAAGTTAAGAACGGTGTCCATCATTCCGGGCATTGAAGCGCGCGCCCCAGAACGCACTGATAACAGAAGGGGTTTTTCCGGGTCACCGAACTTTTTGCCGGTCGCCTTTTCAAGGAACGCAATCCCGTTTGACACCTGGGTTTTTAATCCCGGGGGCAACCGGTGGTGTTTCATATAGTAGACACAGACCGTAGTTGCGATGGTGAAGCCGGGTGGTACCGGCATTCCCAATCGGGTCATTTCAGCAAGGTTTGCACCTTTACCACCTAAAATATCCTTCATCTTTGCCGAGCCGTCGGTTCGACCCTGACAAAATCGATAAACAAGTTTTTTCATGGTTTGTCCTTTCATAATAGTTTAGTGCCCGCGCCAGAAAATGAGGTTTAAGATTAGTGTGAGAATAAAGGAAATGAGAAGTGCTGAGGCGATCGGGATGTACACGATAAGGTTGGGACGCTGAATAACGATGTCTCCAGGTAAGCGAGAGACGCCAATTCGGCTCAATATCAGAATTACGCCGCCGATTATGAAAAAAATGATACCAATTAGGAGGAAGAGTTTTCCCAGCGATTGAAGGTTAGCCATTTTCCGGTGGTTCAGTAGTATGGTCAGGTTCGGAATTCCCTTTGGCAGCAAGAAAGCCTTCAATGAGGTCTTTTGCTGTTGGCGAATCTTCTTGTCGTACCAAGACCTCGCCCCATGCCGGGCGCATCACCTGAGCGACGCCGTCATAGGCAGGAATCTGAAAAGAGTGAATCATTGCCGGAATGCCATTAGCTTCGAGGAGGTCTTTAATGGTGTTCGCCATCAACTCATTTTCCGCACGATAAACCGCGATTAAAGACATAAAAATAATTATAGCAATCTTTTGGTTATATTCAATTAATTAGACTACGAGTTTGGCACATCAGTTGCTGAGAGTAACTTAGTTATCTGCCGTGAGTTAGGTCGAAACCCAAAAAAGAGGGGCGGAAGACCGCCCCTCTTCTAAATAACCGGAATGTTATTTGTTTTCGATTTCGCCGATAACCACAAACTCAACGCGGCGGTTAAGGGCGCGACCTTCGGGCGTGTCGTTTGAAGCCTTGGGCATAGATTCACCATAACCGCGGGCGATGAGCCGGGCGGCATCAACACCCATCTGTTGCACAAGGTAGTTTACCACCGCCCAGGCACGTTGTTCCGAAAGTTTCTGATTGTATTCATCGGAGCCGATGTTGTCGGTGTGTCCTTGGATCTCAACTTTGATTGTCGGGTTATCTTTAAGAATCTGGTATGCCGCCTGTAGCGCTTCCTGGGATTCGGGGAACTTTATAGTCGCTTTGTTAAAGTCGAAGTAAATACCTTTTAGAGTTACAGTTGTTCCCACTTTAACCAGTGCGAAGTCGTGTTTTGCCGGTTTGCCCTCTTCAACGACGAGTGCCGCAGACTGGTCGATATAGCCTTCAGAATGGACAACAACCGCATAAGGTCCGGCCGGTAGTTCGTGCGAGTAAACGCCGGTCTGTGGGTCATTGTCAATCTCGGTGAAAATTGTTCCGTTAGTGGCGTTTTTGAAAGTGAGCTTTGCCGGCAAGGGTTTGCCTGTGCCCCGGTCGGTTATTACGCCGGTGACAATTGATTTTACGGCGAGCGGGGTAAGCATGAAAGGCTGGTTGGTTATTCGATTTTCTTCAATTTTTACCGTTACGGTCGCGGGGAAGTAACCGTCGGCTTTAGCGGTGATGGTGTAAGTGCCAACCGGGATGTTGTCTTTGCGGAAGGCGCCGGTTGCGGGATCAACCTCGATTGTCCCCATATCGGCTTCGGCAAAGGTAAGGAGAGCAGATAATGGTTTACCGGTGCGAGCGTCGGTAACAGTGCCGGCGATGATACCGTAGGTGACAAGAGGATGAAGTTCAAACTGGATTGGACCGGTTGGTTTGGTTTCGATGTTGACAAACGTTTCAAGTGTCCGATACCCCTCAGCCGTTACCCTGACTTTAAGAACACCCGCCGGCATTTTTTTCAGGGAAACAAGGCCTGAGGCGTCGGTAATAACGGGTTTTAATTTTGGATTGTCCGGGAATTCGAGCGTGGCAACAACCGGATTCTGACTTGATGCGTCAATAACACGGCCCGTGAGGGCACCATAAACAACTGGTGCTTTACGGAAGAAGGGGGTGGCGATGTTCATACCGAAAATCACCTCATTGGGTATACCTTCGGTCAAACTAAATGTGTAACCCAGTGATAGGGCAAAGCCGCGCGGTGAACCAAAAGTGACTCCGGGTGTCAGGCGAACAATGCCGTTGTCGGAGTCAAATATACCGGTGGAGTTTTCAGGCTGGCGGGAGGTGAGTTCGGCAAAGAGCGCTAATCCTTCGGCTGCCAGTTCAATGCCGGTGCCGTAGTTTGTCCAGGAGCCGGATTTGCCGTAGTTGAAAATCAGATTCGGGGCGACAGACACAAGGTCCTGGAACCGTAGTGTTGCCAGTCCTGCCCAGTACAAGGTGTCGTAAGGCATTGCTGATGTGTTGGTCCAGTAATAAGGCGGTTCTGGTTGGTCGCGGAACTTGAGGGTGTACGATGCGGTGCCACCAAGTTTTAAGACCGGCAGATAAGGAATTGACAGTTTTGCTCCGGCTTTGAGGTCGTGCAGTCCCATCCCATACATCTTCTCGCCGATCTTCGCATACTGGAAAATGCCACCCCAGGTGGCGAAGATTTCCGCCCCGATAAAGCGGGTTGAGATTGGGGTATAGTGTAAGGTTGGAGCAATCAGGTCAGCAATATAGCCATTTTGATACTGCTCATTGTCAAAATAAGATGGTCGCCGGCCTATGATTTGAAGGGCGATGTTTAAACCCGCCTCTTCAGTTTGGGCATCCTGAACTCGGAATAACCCTTTGCCGCCACCGAATCCAGTGTAGCCAAAGAGTGCAGTTGTTAAACAGGCTATCGTCAAGATAATACGGGGAAATCTCATTTTTTACCTCCTTTTTATTTCAAGCGGCACAGGTTTGCTTCCCGTGCCGCAAGAATCTTTTAGAACAAAAGTTTATTGCCCGATACGAGTCGGGTCGTCGTAGAAGTCAGAGACCGAAACCTGCATTTTATTGGTGGCTTCAACCGGTTGACCCGATGCATCATCATAACCCGAAAACTTAACCGTTGCTTCGAGTACAAGGTAGTCGTAGCCCATTAGATACTCTTCTTTGTACCAGGAAGAGAAAAGTTCAAACTCGCCGGTGGCAGTTTTTTTGCCTGTCGGGTCTGACTGGACAACCAACTTGCATGGGACGACAATCTGAGGTAACGGTTCACTCAATTCATCGCCACCAATGCGTTTGAAGGTGATGGTCGCCTTTTCAATATGAGCCTGATAAGGGGTCCAGGTTGGTAGCCCGAGGCCGATTTCTACATATTGAAATTTAACGGATGCAACATCGGTGGGAATTACTTCAATTTCTTCTGGTTCACCGGTTTCCGGGTCACGTTCAATACCTCGGTCAATAAGGTCTGAGTAATAGGGCGATTGAATGGATACAACCCGTAGGGCGTTCTCCCGTTGACAGGAGACCATGGTAAACATTGCGACACAGACGAGTAAAAGGACGAAAAGGTTTCGACGCAAAGCAATCCTCCTTTTTAATTTGTAAAATTGTATAATTTCTTAACCTGATGTCAAGCATTATCTTAAATGTTCTTTTTACCGGCGAACGATGAATTTGTCGCGGTGAGTGGCGGCGCGGGGTTGTAACTGGTTGCCGCTGAGCAGGTCCCCGGTTTGGGCGTCGATTTTGTAAAGGTAGATACCGTTGGCAAGCGGGGTGCCAGCGCGGTCACAGCCATCCCATTCAATCTGATTGTAGCCAAAACTGCACTCCTGCGGACCAATGGTGCGTACCAGCCGGCCTGAAATGGTGAAGATTTTTATCGTTACCCGGGCAGGGCGCGTAAGAAGGAATGTGAATAGGGCACGGTCTGTTACCGGGTTTGGGTAGACGAGGCAGGCGTCGATGCGGAGCTGTTCACGAAGGTCGGTTTTGAGGTAGTAAGTGCCGATACGGCGATTGAGGAAGTTGTCGGCAACCAGCACGACAAGAGAGTCTGATGTTCTTTCAAGGGTCAGGGGGTAAGAAAATCTGCCGGTGGTGGCGGAGTTGTCGTCGTAGGTGAAGTGGTCGTTTAACTGGATTTGCTTGCTCGGGTCACTCAGATAAAATTTCAAGCCGTAAGCGGGGTCGGGTAAAAGCAGAACGCCCGATGGGTCGGTAACGGTGCCGTGCAGGGTAAACCGTTTCGGAACATAGGTAGTGTCTCTTAATCTGAGCAAGACATTGTCGGCGCGGAGGGTGATTTCCGGGGGAATGGTGTCGGTTGTTGGCGCCGGGTTCGGGCTGAGGTATAGAGGCGCGGAGAGCAAGGTTCTGGCGTCAGACCCGTTCCAGAGGATTGCCGAGAGTAAACAGGTTGCGCGGTTGCGGACATATCTGCCATTGCCAACAACAACCGTGTCCGGATAGTCTGTTTTGGGAACGATGAAGGTGCCCGAGAAGGTGCTGTTCCCGAATCGGCCTGTGCCCAGAAAGATTTCCTGTCCTGGAAGGGTGTAGGTGATGTTTGCGGCATCGGAGAAGTAGTACCTTTCCCGGGCGGCTTCGGTTGCGCGGATTTCAAAGTAGCCCGGGGTTAAATCCGGTGTGATTTGCCACTGAATTCGGGCGCCGGGGTAAAAAGTGTCCGGAGTTAAGGTCGGGCGGGTGCCAATCTGGGGAAGCCGCAGTTTTGTTGCCGGGTCGGCAAACAGGATGTAGAGGTTGCTCTGGAACCAGGCTTCATAGAACGCCGGACCAATTGGTTCTTCAGGATGGGCAAGAAGATGGGTAAAAAGTTTGTGGGCGAAGTTTTCATTGGAGCCGGAGTAGGTTGCCTTTGAGGCGCCGATGGTGGCGATGCATCCCGCCGCGCTTCGCACCAGTTCTTCGGCAATCGCCTCATATTTGGTGTCGTCAAAGCGGCCGACACCGCAGGAGCCAAAAAAGGCAAGCGGATTCCGGCTACCGTTGCGGACGAGCGGGATGTCTTCAACATTGAACGCCCGTTCGTGACACAACTGAAAACCGGCGCCATGCCCGAAGAAACACCAGAAAAGGGCACCGAGGTTTAACTGACGCAAAAGTTCGGCTTCGGCTTTGGGTTTTGACTTAATTGCTTCAAGGGGGTATTCGGTTAAATATACTTTGACAAGGTCAAGCTGATTTCCGGCAAGGGGGGCGATGCGTTCGCAGCCTTCAATGTGGATTGCGCTCTCTTTTTTGGATGGGTCACCAAGGTACTCATCGTCACCGAGCAATAGGAACCGTTTTGCCCAGAGCCCGAGTTCCTGGTTTTCGTAGTTTTTTACTTTATCAAGAAACTGACGCAGCTCTTGCGGGGTGCGGCAGGTAACCCGGGCGAGAATCATATCCGGGCTTGAACCGCCGCCATCAAAGTCAGCAAACCAGGCGTCAAGGGCTTTGACATAAGGGTTGTAGACTTCGTAGTCAAGGTCGAAACCGATTTCGTAAGCGGGCACACCGGGAAATTTTCCGATGCCGAAGTTATCTTTATAGTCGTAGGTGGCATCACCGGCAAGGAGCCCGTAGGCGGGCTGTTTTGCGGCAAAAAATGTTTTAATTGCGCCCGGTTCTTCCATTCCGAAGGTATAGTCGTCGTAGATTTGGCTCAAGGGAACCGCTTGGGCGCGCGCCGCACTGATACCCGGTATGTTGTTGTCACGATAGCGGGCAAAGAGCCGGGCGATGGGAAGGAATTCGTCCGGGCAAATGATGTAGTAGTCGGCTTTTTCCTGCGGTGTGCGCAGGTTGCCGGGCAGGCGTTTTTTAATTGACACCGGCGTGCGGAATCCGGCGGGCGTGGTGCCGAAGAAGTTGCCAAAGTTGCTCCAGGAGAATTGCGCCTGGTTTCCCTGTAAAGCGAACTGGATGCGCTGGGGTTGGAACGGGTTTGTAACATCTAAGAGGTTAAACTCTGCACCGGCACCGTTGATTGCAAATGCGCCGCCCTCCCGGGTATAAAATTGCAGCAGAGGTTGATTTCTGTTAACCGTCAAGTTCTGGGTATAATCTATCTCAATGTAGTCAAGATAAACATCAGCCGAGCCAAGGAGCGTAACCGTGAGCGTGTCTTTTTTATTGCCCGGTGCCGCAGCAATCAGGGGCAGGTTTTCAAATGTGAACAGATTGGGCGGGCAGTTCTGGTTGGTGGCAGCGATTGCAACCGTGTCCAGAACGGTGTTGTTTAAATGGATAACCGCGCGATAGGTTTCTGATGTTTTATCGGTCCAGGCGTAAAAGAGGACGGTCAGTTTATTTATGGTGTCGCGGTTGGGCAGGTTGAGTTCACGGTAGAAAGTTGCGCTCGGTGCACCGGCGTTGGAGTAGCGCTCCCATACCCAGAGAAGTCCGGAGCGCGCCGGGCAAAGTTTATCTTCTTCCAGACGAATCAGGTTCGGGGCACGGTTCGGCGGGGTTGTTGGGATTGCCACCGGGACCTGAGCCATCCTTTTTCCTTGCCCAAGACCCCAGGTGAGCCAGAAAACCCGATACCGGGTGTAGTAGTTGGTATGCCATTCACTCATTGAGTCGTTCCAGTACGATGGTGCCCGGGCATAAAAGAGAATGTAGTCCCGGGAGTCAAACCTGCCATCCTCGGCGCCCAAGACATCGATGGCGACCTCAACCATCGTATCCGGATAAGGTCCGTTAAGGGTGTAGGGGCCGATGGTGAAGAGTCGGAAGGTGCGCGGGTCGATTGTTGCCGGGTCAAAGCCGGCGTTCTTTAAATCGTCCGGGGTAATTTTGTAGATGCCGGTGGTTTCGGTTTTCACCTGGCACCAGACCGGAAATCGATTAAAGAAGTTGCACGAGTCTTTCTCCGGGCCGAATGTTTTCCATTGGATTGCGGTTTTGCCATTCAGCAGCATGCGGCTTAAAACCGAATCGAGAGGGTCGGGCTTGCCATTTTGCCGGGCGGGTTGGCGGAAGATGAGTTGACATTTAAGTTGCTGGTGAATCAACACCGTTTTGCGGACCGGATTGTACTGCACCGGGTTCAGTTGGATGCGGGCGACCCTGATGTTGCGGACCGTTTCAATGCTTAACAGTTCGGCCGGTGCGCTGGGCCAGAATTCATCTTTTTCAAACATCGCGCCCGGAGTAACCGGTATTTCACTCAATGCCGGCATCGGGAGAATTTCAACTCCAGTACGGCGGTTGGGCCGGGACACCGAGTATTGAAGGCGGACTTCTCCTTCCTGAGGTACACCGATCAACACGATTTTGCCGGGCAGGTCAGGCGCACCAGGCGGGGCGATGCGGTCGGCATCGGGTAAATTGATGCTGGTTGTTTTGGTGGTGATGTCAAGGGAGTCAATAAGGAACTCAAACTCGACAAGGGTTGGCGTTTCAGAGATTAATCGGATTGAACTGGCACCGAAGGTTAAGAGCGGGAACAGGGATAAAAAAATGGTAAGGGTGGGTGCCGATTTTTTCATAATCAAAAAATTTTAATAGTTAAATGTTAGTGGTCAAGGGAGAATCAGTCCGAAAATCGCGCCGGCGAGAATCAGCCAGATTGGCTCAATCCGAAAACGCACCAAAAGAATTAAAGTGATTACGGCAAGGAGGGCGGTCAAGAGACCGGTCAAGGTGTTTTGGGCGATTAATACGGTTGAAACCAGAAGCATACCGCAGACCGCGGGCATAACCCCACTGAGAAACGCCTGTGTCCATTGGTTTTCCTTTATCCGGTTGTAGGCGTGAATCAAGCCGAGAAGCATCAGGGCCGAGGGCAGAAATGTTCCGGCGGTCGCGATAATGGCGCCGGTAAAGCCGAGCACCTTGAACCCGATGAATGTTGCCATAATCGCCACCGGTCCCGGCGTCATCTGGCCCAGCGCCACCGCATCGACAAACTCCGGCATTGTGAGCCAGCCCCGCAACTGGACCACCTCGTGTTGCAGGAAGGGAATAGCGGCGAACCCACCACCAAAGATGACAGTTCCCATTTTGAAGAAAATCAGTGCCAGTTCTCCTGCCTTCTGAATCGAAGTTCCCAGAGCGGAGGCGGTGCAGATAAAAAGCAAAAACGGGTTCAAGCCGATAACGGGCAGTTTCTTCCTTAGGTTGATATTGGAAAGTACTATTCCCAGCACCCCGCAACCCAAAACGACAAGCAGGACATCGCCCTTGAAGAAGAGTGCGCTGGCGGCGATGATACCTATCACAATCCCCTTTAAATCTTTGATGTACGACCGGCCGATAGACCAGGTTGCCCAGGCGAGGATGCCAGCAACCACCGGCTGAATACCGGCAAAGATTCTTGAAATCAAAGGTAGCGTGCCGTAGCGGAAATAGAGAAAGCCCAGACAGCACATCAGGATAAAACCGGGCAGGAGCAGGGCGACGGCAGCGCAGACCATACCCTTTAAGCCGGCAAGCCGATAGCCGATGTATTCGGCGTAATTAGAGACAAACGGACCGGGTAACATCTGGCCGAGTGTGACCGCGGTTGCCAGTTCCTCATCGCCAATCCACTTTTTCTTTTGGACCACCTCCTGACGGATGATAGCGAGCATGCCTGGTCCGCCGCCAAAACCGATTAAGCCGACCTTAAAGAAGGTCAGGGCGATATGTTTTAATGATACCGGTTTGGTGTTATCGGTGTCGTGTGAACTGCTCACCCGCCAATTTTAGAGCAGAGCCAGGAAAACTCAAGAAAAGGTGCTTTTTACCTCCCGGGTTTGTATCCAAGTCCGATACCAAGCGAGGCGGCAGGCAGATGTTTTGGCATATTCCACATATCACCCGATGTGAAATTGACACCGACGTGAAGCCGGAGGTTGCGCCTGATGGGAAACGTGCCGGTTAAACCAAGTGCAATGCCGCGCAATCCGATACCGGCGGTACCGGTAAGAAACCGGTTGAAGTCATAAAGATACCAGAAGTCAAAAATTCCGGGGAAACTCAGGGTGGTTTGAAGGGCGCTCTTTCTCCCGGTGCGGCACTTGGCACCGACCTGAATGTCGTAAATCAGGGGTGAATATTTGGGGTCTTCGGGACCGGTTAGCCATATACCGTTACCAACACTGCCCTGCAAAACAATACCAACATATTCCGAGAACCCGTAGTACAGGCGCAGCGTACCGGCGAGGTCGGCATAGTAATCCCTATACCCGAAATCTATTGGAAGGGGGCTAACTTCGGAGTAGCCGGAGGTGGCATATCCGGTGTTGATGCTTATACCGCCGCTCAGCGCCGGACCGGGCACGACTTCTGCCCGGTCAAAAAACGGCATCGAACAGCCGGTAAAAATCAACCAGCCCAGCACAATCAAACGGCATCTTTTTAAAAACATACTACCTCCTCACCATTCTCCCGGTCAATTGAGTTCTTGTTGCCGCTTATTTGACAGTTGCCGAAATCAGTTCACCGTGATCGATGAAGGTGTACCCACTGTAACTTTGTTCAGAATGGTACTGGACATTGCCCACTTTGTCGGCATACCATTGGAACATAATTATGGTGTTACCACCGGAAACGGCGCGGGTCTCAATCTTCCAGGCGTTCCGGTAGGTGCCGGCAGCCACCGTTATGTCTTCCTGTTTTAGCGCCTCAGCGGTCAGTTCTTGATTTATGCGCCACTGTTTTCCAGCGGCAAGCGGAAGCGCCAGAACGGTATCGGGTTCTGAGTCGTCTTTACGGTCGTAACTCAAAACAAATTTGTCTGTCTTTCTTACATAACAGGTTTCATCAACGGTGTAGGTAGTTTCTCGCGGATAACGGATGTGAACGGTGCCGATTTTTATTAGTTGAACAACATCTTCACCCGAGGTCAGTTTGTCGTTCTTGGTTGCCCGGGTGTTGATGGTTAAGGTCTGCACCGTGTCTGGTGTGCCGGCGGTGCTGGTGTTCATTATCGTCCAGGCATAATAGTTCCAGGTGCTGCCGATGGAGAGCGGGTAGTAGTCCGGTTTACTGCCGAAGATGTCGCAGGAGACGTATAGGGCGAGGATGCCGCACAGGGTCAGGGCAATTAGTGCTTTACGCATATGCCTCCTTTTTGATAATAGGGTATAACACCTGTTGGGTGCTGTCAATTTAGGCGTATTTTGTTGCCCGCGAGAAGATTTCGGGTATATTTTCCGATAATGAAGGTTTTAGTTACGGGTGGTGCTGGCTATATCGGCAGCGTTACCAGTTTACTTTTAGCCGAATCCGGCTGCGATGTTGTGGTGTTTGACAATCTGAAAAATGGCCATCGGTCGGCGGTTTTGCCGCCGGTGCGACTGGTTCACGGTGACCTTGCTGATGCCGATTTGATTGACCGGGTAGTCAAGGAAGAAAAACCGGACTGTGTGATGCACTTCGCGGCGTTGATTGCGGTCGGTGAGTCGGTTGAGAAGCCTGATCTGTACTTTTACAACAATGTTGGGTGCGGGCTCAATCTGTTGAATGCGGTGGGCAAAAACCGGGTAGCGCGCTTTGTCTTTTCCTCCACGGCCGCGGTTTACGGAACACCGCAGGCGGTGCCGGTAACTGAAACCGCGCCCTTGCAACCCGAAAACCCCTATGGCGAGACCAAAAGGTTTTTTGAAGAGCTGCTAAAGGTTTATGCCCGCATCTTCCGGTTTTCTTATTGCATCCTGCGTTACTTCAATGTTGCCGGTGCCTATAAAGGGCTGGGTGAAGACCATCGGCCCGAAACCCATTTGATTCCGCGCATTTTGCGCTCGGTGCTGCATCCGGGAGAGAATTTTGAGGTTTATGGCGACGACTATCCAACGAAGGACGGCACCTGTGTGCGGGATTACATCCACATTTATGACCTGGCACGGGCGCACCTCTTAGCCTTAAGGGCGCGAAACGAGGCTAACCTTTTGTATAATCTCGGGTCGGAGACCGGTTACACGGTAAAAGAGGTTTTTGCCACCTGTGAGAAGGTGGTGGGCGCAAAGATAAACTACCGGGTTGCGGCACGCCGGCACGGCGATGTTCCAATTTTGGTTGCGTCTTCGGCAAAGATAAAGAGAGAACTGGGCTGGCAACCGGAGAAAACGCTCGAAGATATGGTGCGCGATGCCTGGGAGTGGCACAAGGCACACCCCCGGGGTTATTTAGATTGACAAGATGGGTTGAGGTTGTTTTAATAATTTAATATGAAGAAGGTCGGTATTGCCGGTGCCACCGGACTGGTTGGCGAAACGCTGCTCAGTCTTCTGGAGTCAGGACCTTATAATATTGAGGAGTTGAGGCTTTTCGCCTCGGAGAAGAGCGTGGGGAAAAAGGTGCCGTTTCGGGATAAGGTGATTGAGGTTGGTCCCATTTCGGTTGACGGCTTCAAAGGGCTGGACATCGCCTTTTTCTGTGTGGAGAATGAACTGGCGCGGCAGTTTGTGCCCGAGGTGGCGAAGTTCTGTCCCGTGATTGACAAGTCAAGTGAGTTTCGGCTGCAAGAGGATGTGCCGCTCGTTGTGCCCGAGGTCAATCCTGAAACGCTGAAAGGGCACAAAAACATCATCGGCAACCCCAACTGCACAACAATTCCGCTCGTGGTTGCGGTTAACCCGCTGCATCAGGAGTTTGGATTAAAGGAAATCTTTCTGGCAACCTATCAGTCGGTATCGGGTGCGGGTCGGGCAGCGCTCGAGCAACTTTATTACGAGAGTGAGTTCTTCTGTGTCAAGAGGCAACCCGATACAGAAGAGAGCCCGTTTCCGGTTCAGATTGTGGACAATCTGATTCCCTGGATTGGGGGTGTTGATGAGTCCGGGACGAGTGGTGAGGAGCAAAAGACGATTCTTGAGACCCGGAAAATCCTCGGGCTACCGGACTTAAAAATCAACTCAACCTGTGTCCGGGTGCCGATTACGGTTGGACACAGCCTTGCGGTTACCTGCCGGTTTGAGAAAAAGGTAAACTGGGAAAGGGCGCAGGAGTTACTAAAAAAGGCGCCCGGTGTGGTGTTGAGACAGATTAACGAGCCGCTCACACCGCTTTTCTGCCGGGGAAAGAACGATGTGTTTGTCGGTCGGGTGCGGCCCGGGGCAACCGAAAACGACCTCAACCTCTGGATTGTTGCCGACAACCTTTACAAGGGCGCAGCGACCAACGCGTTGCAGATTGCCGAACTTCTGTTTAAGTCTTAAAAGGGGGTGGATGAAAGGTTTTATTTTCTCTCCGCTGGTTATTTGGCTTTTGCCCGGGGCGATTTTTGCCCAGGCGGAATTTAGCCAATTTATACCCGAGCACGGGCGGCAGAATCTGTTCCCGCCCGGCACGACTTTTGCCGAGTCGCTCCACGCTTACGATGTCCGACATTACCGGCTGGACTTTGACCTGCCGATGAGTGATGCCAGTTACCGTTGTTTCGAAAGGGTGACAATAAAGAGCAATGTTGCACTTCTTGACACATTCAGTATGGACTTTGCCGGGCTGATTTGCGATTCGGTGAAAAGGGGTCCAGTGCCGCTAATTTTTTCTACCGCGCCGGAACGGCTTTCAATTCAACTTGATAGCCCGCTGGCGCAGGGTGAGTCCACGGCAATTGACATCTTTTTCCATCGGGAGGCGAGCGCGCCGCAGCGGGGTTTCTTCTTTGCCCGACCACCCACGGTGCTTTATGCCCATGCGATGACCTGTGGCTGTCCGCGTGACAACCACTACTGGTTTGCCGGCTGGGATTGGCCCAGCGATAAGGCGGAGCGGGGTTGTGAAATCAATATCACGGTGCCGGACACATTTCAGGCTTGCGCCAATGGCAGGCTCGATTCGATAACCAGTGCCCCGGGCGGAAAAAAGACCTACTGGTGGCGTCATCCCTACCCGATCGCCACCTATCTGATGACCTTTTCCGCTTCAAGATTCGCCTACTGGGATACCGTGGTTGTCTGCCCGAATGGTGACACCGTTCCCTTGATGTACTTTATGTGGCCCCGGGATTCGGCGGCAACCCGAACCGGTTTTCGGCTGGTACCGGATATGATGGTTTATTTCAGCGACACCAATCGGTTTGGCCCTTACCCGTTTGAGCGGTTTGGCATGGTGCCCGGGTATTACGGGTTTCCTTGGGGTGGAATGGAGCATCAGACCCAGGTGATGATTCACACCAGTTATCTTGGTGGAGGCGGTGAGGCGACCATCTGTCATGAACTTTCTCATATGTGGTGGGGCGATATGGTTACCCATATCGGTTACGCTGATGTGTGGCTTAATGAAGGGTTTGCCTCCTGGGCAGAGTGTTTATATATGGGGCATTTGAACGGCAGAAACTACTTTCAGAACTACATCGCTGGTAAGGCGCGGCAGTACTTCTCCCAGCACCGCAGCCGGGACTTTCCGATTTACAATCCGCCCTGGGATGATATCTACAACTACGGAATTGTTTACTGCAAGGGTTCGTGGATATTGCGGATGCTACAGTTTCTTACCGGCGACACCGCCTGGCAAAGGCCCGGGGTGTTCTTTCGGGCGCTGCGGGTTTATGGCGACTCATTTAAATACGGCACGGTGGCAACCGCCGATTTTCAGCAGGTTGTTGAACAGGTTACCGGCGTTGATTTAGACACCTTTTTCAACGAATGGGTTTATGACCGGGGCTATCCGAAATTTTATTTAAACTGGACAAAGAGTGTGCGGGCCGACTCTTATCAGGTGGTCATTAACCTTTATCAGCGTAACGACACCAACTCGGCACCGCTGTTCCACCTTCCACTGCCAATCAGGTTTAACTGCGCAAGCGAAAGTGTGCTGGCCACGCTGGATGTTCAGGACACCCTGGTAGTTGACACATTTATCCTGGCACAGGAGCCGTTGAGTATCACCCCCGACCCGGACAACTGGATTTTGGACAGTTGCTATGTGACACCGGTAGGTTTAGAGGAGGCGGCACAGGTTGCCGGCCGAATTCATAAGGTCCAGCCCAATCCGGCAAGAAACCGGGTACGGTTTATGCTGAACAGGGCAGGCACGACACCGATTGAGATTTACGACCACACCGGCCGCCTTGTGGTGAAAGTTCAATCTGGCAGGGAAGTGGTGGAGTGGAACGGTATTGACCGGCAGGGCAATCAAGTACCAGCCGGGGTTTACTTTGCCCGCCTGGGAAGAAAAGAAGCGCCACCGGTGCGGTTTGTGCTTTTAAGATAAGGTGATATAAAATGAAAGGGGCGGCAGAACGCCGCCCCTTTTTTTGCCTCGGTCTAAGGCTCCCGGGGTCAGATGGTGAGAGGCGGGCGGTTGCCCTTCTCGTGTTTTACCGGTCAAAAGGAGGGTGTTGGAATCAGGGTTGAGGTTCAAAAACGGTGCAGTTTGCAATATCCAATACCATCCCCGGGGTAGTAGCAGGGATGGGCAGGGAAAATGGGCACTTGTCGCCTAACTTTCTAAAAAGTATAGAGTTAGGAGAAAGAGCCCGCTCAGGGGTGTTACACTTTAAAGTATACATATGAGAAGGCGGGAAAGTTTGGGTTGGTGAACAGGACAGGTAATGCTTGACCGTAAATTTTATATTGGGAAGATTATATGATGAAAGGAGTTGCAAGATGAAAAGGTTAACTGTAATTGTGGGCGCACTGTTCTTTATCGTTTGCGGTGGTCAGAAGCCGGCAAGGACCGAAACGTTGGCAACTTTTCAGGACACAGTGAGTCGGGAAACAACCGAAACGGTCAAGCCGGAATCAACGCCGCCGCCGGTTGCCCTAAAACCCGCACCGGCAACACCGGCAGAAAATGTTCCGCCCGAAAAGGAGGCGGAAAAGAGCGAAAAGCCGGCGGAACTGCCGAAACTGTGGGACTTTTTTGCTACCTGGTGTCCGCCCTGCAAAAAGCAGGCACCGATAGTTGAAGAGATTGCCCGCGAGTTTGAAGGCGTGGTTGAGGTCCGTTCCATCGATACCGACAAAGAGCAGGAATTGGCACGCAAGTTCGGGATTCAGGCGATTCCAACTCTCGTATTTCTTGACCCGGCGGGCAAAGAACTTTCCCGCAATGTCGGCTTGATGAGCAAGGACTCAATCATCGCCCGGTTCAAGACGCACGGGTTTATCAAGTAAAAGGCGCGCGGAAAAAGCGGTTATTCCCGACCCTGCGGGTCTTCAACTCCCCAGACAAACCGTCCGGTTTTGTCAATATAGCCGTCTCGATTGTTAACCGTTATCGAATACAGTGCAACGGGCTCGGACCCGGTTTTGGTTTCTTCTCTTTCCCTTTGACCGCAGTAAATTAAAATTGATGTTAGTGTTATGGGAAGGGGTGTCACCGCTTTAACTATTGACAGAAACCCATTTAAAGATTATAATTTAAACTGAATGACAAGGGTAATGACTGCTAAACTTACCCCTTACCAAAAGGTTAAAAAGTTGCGTTGATAAGGAGGAATATGGCACGTCGATTGTTTTTCTTAACTGGCTTGTTCGGTGTGTTTTGTTTTTCTCTGGGCGCGTCGTTTTCGACCCCATCATTTCCCTCCAGTTCAAGCCCAATCGATGCCGTTCGTTCGGAATCCGCCCGGAATTTTTACTTGAACAACAACCGCTATGTTACCAGAATTTATCCCCAACCCCTTGACCAACATCGTAGTAGTGAAAAACTGCCGATTATGGCAGAATCAACCCGGCGTGCCTATCCACAAAATGATAGTTTCTGGACCGGAAATGTAAGGACAAGGAACAACAATTATGAAAAATATACGGGCGATATTATCGCTACCAGTCAACCGCAAAGCGCTTCTCAGTGGTGGTACCAAGGTTGGTTTAACTTTGACTTATCTTCGATACCGGACGACGCAATAATCGATACCGTGAGTCTTAACTACTACTGTTATGAAGCAACTAATGGTCCGAGTACATTTGTCCGTTTGCTTCCTGGTAACCCGGTGCCGCAGACCCCCCAGACGCTTTGGAACTGGATAACGAGCGGCACCGCAGTAACCTATGCCCAGACGCATGGCACCGGTTAAATAACTCGTGTCCTGAACGCGACGGGACGAGCGGCGGTAGAGTCGTGTTTAACTCAGGGCTGGATTGCCTTAGGATTACATGAATGGACAAACCGCACCGGGGCAGTTTTAAAAGTTTATGGTGTTGGTAGCGGCCAGTACACCCCTTACCTTGAAATCGCTTACAACTTGCCAGCGCGCACCGACATTTCGGCTGAGGAGGTTTTGGAACCGGTGGGTAATATCCCCTTGAATACGATAATCGTACCAACCGGAAGGTGGCGCAATCGTCAACCCCACGCCGACGATTACTATGCCTGGGTTTATCTTTATTAACCCGGCAGGACAACGGACGACATTGCCGGGAAAATTTGTCCAAGGGCACCCTGGTTTGACCGATACAGTTCTGTTCTTTACCCCGTTTGCCTTAGCTGACACCGGGCGCTGGACGGTAAAATGTTCCACATATGCCGAAGGTGACATTGACCCGAATAACGATGTTATTCTGCGGTTCTTCCGGGTAATCCCGGGCGGTTCGAGTAATAACATTGATGTGGCAATGACCGAAATATTTGCACCGATGGGTGTGTACGACACCAACACAACGATTGTGCCGCGAGCCCGCTGGAAGAATAATTCGGCAAACCCGGCAACATTCTATGCTTATGTTGGCTTAACCAATCCCTCCGGTATAAGAACCTACACCAATTCGTATATTGTTTCCAATCTGGCGGCAGGGGCTGATACCACAATTGATTTTGTTTCCTACAATGTCGGTATGGATACCGGACGCTGGACAGTGTGTTGTTCAACCGTGGCAATCGGTGATACCTATCCGGATAACGACTGGCGGCTTGGCCAATTTGCTGTTTATCAAGGTGGGGGAAGAACCCAGGCCGGCTGGTATGAAGTAACCCCGATGCCGTTGACACCTTCGGGAAAATCGGTAAAGGATGGCGGCTGGTTGACCTTTGACCAGGGGAGCGGTTTAATTTTTGCTGCCAAGGGTAATAAGACCGGTGATTTCTACTGTTACGACCCCCAGGCTGATACCTGGCACGAACTGAACTTGTGGCCCGGAGGGAGTGAAGGCAAAGGCCCGGCAAAGGGAGCGGTTGGTGTTGCGGACGGGTATGGTCATGTTTTTGCAATAAAAGGGAATAACACAAATGGGTTCTGGTGTTATTATCTTGAAGGTGATTCCTGGCGCCAACTTACCGATGTTCCGTTGGGACCATCAAACAAAAAGGTCAAGGGGGGCAGTGATGTTGTGTATGTTGAGCAGGGCGGGGCTCCCTTTGTTTATTTGTTGAAGGGCTACAAAAATGAGTTTTATCGTTTTAATTTGAGCACCGACTCCTGGGAAATTTTGCCCGAAGCGCCCCAGGTGATTCATCCCAAATGGGACAAGGGTTCCTGGTTGGTGTACGACGGCAATCAGTACATCTACGCCCACAAGGCAAAATACCACGAATTCTGGCGGTTTGACCTTTACACCCTTACCTGGGATACCACGCGACTTCAGGGGATGCCTTTTTTGAGCCGGACTGGAAAGAACAAAAAGGCAAAGGACGGTAGTAACGCTACCTATCGGGATGGCGCCATCTATGCCTTGAAAGGTGGTAACACCGGTGAGTTCTACTGCTATTACGTTACCGGTGACTCCTGGAGTGAATTGGTGCCAATGCCTGAGGTGGGCTCAACGGGAAGAAAGAAAAGGGTGAAGGGGGGCGGTGATATTACCGTTTATTCTCCAACGAAAATTTTTGCCCTGAAAGGTAACAAAACCCGAGAACTGTGGTATTATTACACGCCAACATTAGACGCGCCGGCACCTTCTCAGGGGGTAACCAGTTTTTCTGTAACACCGGGATTTAATTTCTGCCTCTTTCCTAACCCCTGTGGCGGTAACGAAATCAACATCGTTTATGCAGCCCCCCAGAGTGGTTTAACGACGATTGCGCTTTATGACATAACCGGTGCACTCCGTCTGAGAAAACAGTTCAACTTCACAAATATCACCCGGCAGACCCTGAACCTGGCGTCGATACCTAACGGCATCTACTGGGTAAAACTACAACAAGCCCAACGGGTAACGGTGCAGAAGTTGGTTGTTAATCGGCAGTAACGCGGTATCGGACAATTTACCTTCAAGCGGCTTTATGGTGCCTTCGTGTTGACGGCAGAGCAATGAAATAAAGAAGTTAGTAGATGTTGATGGGTAAACTAAGAAATGAACCTGGTTATGTTGAGACCTGGGGAACGATTAAGGGTCTAATGGAGGTGTGGGAAAGGGGGGCAGACATTGAGGTGCGGGGTTTTTGCACCGACATTGTGGAACTTTACAGCTGGCTTTTACCCTCAATCGCCGCTGCCCACCCCCAACAGGAGATTTACCTCGGTACGATTCGGGTTTGTGAGAGTGAACCGGAGCGGGAGTTGCTTAAACAGGAAATCCGGTTGTATCTGGAGGAGCATTCCGAGAAAATGGCGCGGGTGACACCAAGCCGACACGCCGGATAGTAATGACCGAAAGCAAAGCGGGGCGAACTTTCGCCCCGCTTTTTGTTCTGATGCAATTGTTACTTTCGTTCGTCCATTGTCCAGCGAAGAGGAGGGTTGTTTTCGATGGTGTTGAGGTCGATGATTGTACCGTTGACCGCATTCAGTTTGAACACATGCCACCACAGCCGGCCGTTCGCTGGTTCGGTCGGGACATTGTAGGTACGGATGAGGTTGCCGTATTGGTAAATCCGGACCATGGCCCCAGAGCCTGTGATTGTGCTGTCTGAAGACCACTGGTGGACCGCATAGATGTATTCGCCGGTAAAAGCCCGGGTGATGGTGATGTGTTCCGGACCATAACTGGTTACATCGTCAACATCAAGCGAGCAGTAGGGGGCGATATGACCATAGCCATGGCGCCCGAAGTAAATATGCCAGGAGTCGCCTTCAATTTCCGGTGTCCAGATGTGGGAGTCAAGGTCGCGAGGATATTGACCCCAGGTCAAGGCGATGGTGTAAGGATAGGCGGTGTCGGTTACAACAAAGCCCAGCGGTTCGGACCAGTTTGACACCCCGCCCAGTTTATCCTGTGCCTGGACTGAGATATAGTAAACGCCACCCTGTGCCCAGGAGTAAGCAGCCGAGTCCAGTGCGCCACTGGGGACCGGCGCACCCCAATCTGAAGTGTCGCCATTGCCCCAGGAAAATCGGAACTGAACCGCATCACCATCCGGGTCCGTGGTTGTAGCCAAGAAGTGGTAGGTTCTTCCTTTGATACCACTTATTGGACCGGTTGGAATTGCCGGGGTCAGAGGGTTCTGATTGGTGCGCACCGTAACGAGCAGGGTGTCAGACCAGTTGGTCATCTGCATTCGGCTGTCTCGTGCCCGCACCGCAATCGCATAGATGCCCGCGGTGTCAAAGGTGTGATTGACCAGTAGATAGGTGTCGCTGGGCATTGGTCCGCGCCAGTCGTCAACTTTGCCGCCCCAGTCAATCTGGTACCAGAGGCTATCGTTCTCGGGATGGGAGGCGCGGAATCGGTACTGATAGGTTACGCCGGTGGCGCAGAAGGCAGGACCAGCTGGCTTTTCCGGAACGCCGGGCGGAAGTATCCGGATGTAGATAATCAAACTTTCGCGCCCGGGGGACTCTTTGAGTTTCTGGTCGCGGGCGATTGCCCTGATGGTGTAGGTGCCGGTGTCCGGATAGATGTGCTGGCGCCGTACTGGCTGACCGCTGGCGTAAAATGGTGTCCAGTCAATACTGGATGTGTCGCCCCAGACAATTTTGTAGGACACCTCGTCGCCTTCGGGGTCGGTGGCGACAAAGGTGAAGGTGAGCGTGTCATTGGGACGGGCGGTTGTTGGACCGGAGATTTCCGGTGCGGTGGGGGGCTGGTTGGTGACACAGTCGACAATCAACAGGGTCAGGCAAAAGAAGGACAGCAATTTGTTCATAAACGCTCCTTTCTGCGGGATGGGTATTTTAAGGACACTGCCCTAGATTACAGCCTGCGGTTGCCAGAAGCAGCACAAGCACTACCAACGCCCAGTACTTTTTGTTAGACATAGATAACCACTTTTTAAGTTTAACTACCTGTAAAACAATAACCGATAAACACTTTCTGTCAAATTAGTTGACAGGCGATAAAATATGTGTATTATTGTGCACATATGCACATAATGACAGAGTTGAGTCCTGATATGGTGTTTGCGGCGCTGGCGCACCCGGTGCGTCTGGAGATTGTTGCGATTCTTGCGCGGGGTCAGGGCGGTATGTGTTGTGGTAATGAACTGTGTGTCTGCGAAATTACCCCGCATCTGGAACGGGACCGGACGGTAATTTCCAGGCATCTGGCGATTCTTGAACGGGCGGGTATCCTTAAGTCGAGGCAGGAAGGTAGAAGGGTTATTTACCGAATCGCTGATTTGAGGGTTCTAAAACTTATCGAACTTGTTCAGGAGATGTTAAAAAGGGAGGAAAGAAGATGAAAAAGGGATGGGTTAACATTCTGGTAATTGTTTTACTTATCGTGGCGGTAGGCGCGGTTTTGATGGTAAAAAATAGAGGGAAAAGCGCAGCGCGGACGAAATCGGAAACAGGGGATTCGGTTAACACGATATTTGCTCTGCCGGTTGATGACCGTCAGCGGCTGGTGTCAAATGATACCAATGTTACTGATGAGAAGGCGGATTCGGCTACGGTGGAGTCTCCCCGAAGCGTGGCGCAAGGGTCGGTTCTTGCCGTGGTCAATGGGGTAAAGATTGATAACAAATATTTTGACGAGCGGTTGCGCAATTTACCGGCGGAGTATCAAAACGCCTTTCAAAACGACCCGGAGGGTTTTCTCGAGCAGTTGATAATTCGAGAACTGCTTTATCAGGAGGCAAAAAAGAAGGGGTTTGCAAAGAATGTCAACGGTGCGAAGGATGAGGAGGATAAAAAGGACCGGGCGATTGGCGGGTTGCTGAATGATGTTGCCCAGAAGGTGGTCGTTTCCGATGAGGAGGTGCAAAACTTTTATGAGGCACGGCGTGCCGATATGCGGGGAGCGAGTTTTCAACAGGTGAAGCAGGACATCGAGAACTTTCTTCGGCAGCAAAAGGCAGATTCGGCAATAAACGGGCTTATTGAGGAGTTAAAAAACCGGGCAAAGGTGGAGAAGAATGAGTGGTGGCTCGCAACGATGAAGGCGAAGCGACCCGCGGACCCGCTGGACAAGGCGTTGCAGAGCGGTAAACCAACGGTGCTCGATTTGGGGGCGGGCAGTTGCGTCCCCTGCAAGATGATGAAGCCAATTTTTGCCGAGTTGCAGAATGAGATGGGTGACCGGGTGAACTTTCTGATTCTTGAGATAAGCGAATACCGGCATCTGGCGAACCGCTACAATGTTCGGTTGATTCCGACCCAGATATTTTTCGATAAAGACGGGAAGATTTTCTGGCGCCATGAGGGTTTCCTGTCAAAAGATGATATCAAGAAGAAACTTAAAGAAATCGGGGTGGATTAAGAATGGTGCGAACGACGCTTGAATGGCTCTCCGGTCTAATTCAAGCCAGCCCGTTGATAGCAATTCTGGGCGCTTTCCTGTGGGGTGTTTTGAGCATCCTTTTGAGCCCATGCCATCTGTCAAGTATTCCGCTAATTGTTGGGTTCATCAGCGGACAGGGTGAGATAACCAACCGACGGGCTTTTTTCCTTTCTTTTCTTTTTGCGCTCGGGGTACTCATCACTATCGCCCTGATTGGTGTTGTCACCGGGGTTTCAGGCAGGATGCTGGGCGATATCGGTCCTTATGGCAATTACATTGTTGCGGTGGTTTTCTTTATCGTCGGGCTCTACCTGATTGAGGTTATTTCATTACCATTCTTAGGTAATGTTGGGGGGCACCAGGTTAAAAAAGGAGGAGCGGGAGCGGCTTTCGTGCTCGGTCTTTTATTCGGCATCGGGCTTGGACCCTGCACATTTGCCTATATGGCACCGATGCTGGCAATTGTGTTTGCGATGGGTAGTAGCCGTTTGCTTTATGGGCTGTTTCTTTTGCTGGTTTATGCGGTTGGACACTGTGCCGTGATTGTGGGCGCCGGCAGTCTTACCGAAGTTGTCCAGCACTATCTTAACTGGGCGGCACAGTCAAAAACGGTCGGTATTGTGAAAAAGGTCTGTGGCGCTTTAGTAATTTTAGGTGGTATTTATTTAATCTGGAGTGCATAATGAAAGAGAGAACCAAGTTTTTAATCATCCTCGGGGCGTTTCTGCTTTTCTATTTCTTGCCTTTTGAGCATAGCCGGGTTCAGAACGCCCTTCTTGAGGGGTTTCTGATGCTTCAGGATTATGCCCGGCGCCATGTACTTTTGTGCCTTGTTCCTGCTTTCTTTATCGCCGGGGCAATACAGAACTTCGTCTCCAAGGAGGCGGTGTTAAAGTACTTTGGTCCCAAAGGAAACAAAGTGCTTGCTTACTCAATTGCCGCTGTATCCGGGGCAATACTTGCGGTCTGCTCTTGCACAGTTTTGCCGATGTTTATGGGTATCTACTATGCGGGTGCCGGTCTGGGGGTTGCGACAACATTTCTCTATTCGGGTCCGGCAATTAACATTTTAGCGATAATTATGACCGGCAGGGTGCTTGGTTTAGAACTGGGTGCGGCGCGGGCAATTGGAGCGGTTATTTTTTCGGTGATTATCGGGCTCTTGATGGCGGCAATTTTCTTTCGTTCGGAAAAACAGCGGGCTGAGGCGGCAGAGTTCTCAATAAGCACCGCGGCGCCAAGGCGCCGGCTCTGGCAGAATGTTCTTTATTTTGCCGCAATGATTCTGTTTTTAGTCTTTGCCAACTGGGGCAGACCAAAGGAGCCGATCGGTTTCTTTAATACGGTCTATTCGGTGAAGTGGTTCCTCGCCGCGCTTTTTCTTATCCTGACCTTGATAATGGTCTGGGGCTGGTTTAATGGTGAGGAGCGCAAAGCGTGGGTTTTAGCCACCTGGGGCTTTGCCAAACAGATTCTGCCCTTGCTTTTAGGCGGGGTATTTATCGCCGGGTTTTTATTGGGCAGACCGGGTTTGAATGCCGGCATAATTCCGGACCGAATCATCGCGGGTCTGGTTGGCGGCAACTCAATATTCTCCAACCTGTTTGCCTCGGTCTCTGGCGCCTTAATGTATTTTGCCACCTTAACCGAGATTCCGATTCTCCAGGGACTTTTAGGTTCAGGAATGGGCAAAGGTCCGGCACTGGCACTGCTTTTATCCGGTCCGGCGCTCTCCCTGCCTTCAATGGTTGTGATTATCAGGACAATTGGCTTTAAGAAGGCAATTACCTACATTGTTCTGGTGGTTGTGCTATCAACCGTTGTCGGGGTCGTCTTTGGGTCATTATTTTAGACGAGTAGTATGCCAGCCGCAGAAAAGAAAGGTGTCTGGATATGATTAAGATTCTTTTTGCCTGTGTTGGTAACTCCTGTCGGAGTCAAATGGCAGAAGGGTTCTGTCGGGTGCTAAGCCGCGATGTGGAGTGCTTCTCGGCAGGAACCCAGCCCGAAGAGGCGGTTTCTCCTGAGGCGATTGGTGTGATGCAGGAGGCGGGGGTTGACATATCAAAGGCGAAGCCCAAAAGTTTTTCCGACCTGCCCGATTTGAAGTTTGACTATCTGGTGACGATGGGTTGTGAGGTAGAATGTCCGTTTATTCCCGGGGTGAGAAGGATTGAGTGGAACATCCCGGACCCAAAGGGCAAATCGCTTGATGAGTTCCGTCGGGTCCGGGAGATGATAAGGCAGGAGGTGGTAAACTTGCTTGTCAATATCGGCCGGCTGAGAGAGGATAAAAGATGAACCCAACAATCGGATTTATTGGTGGCGGCAGGGTGGTGCGAATTATTCTTTCTGCCTGGCATCGGGAAAAAATGGCACTGAATAAAGTTCTGGTCAGCGATTGTTCGGCGCCTGTCCTCAAGCAACTGAA